>JAABUQ010012337.1_pt1 | contig 10649 bp, 11 predicted proteins | sample 5560001 | NCBI WGS metagenome assembly JAABUQ01 (sample SAMN10711888, study PRJNA513371) | rock metagenome | isolation source: Antarctica rocks | place: Antarctica: Victoria Land, Finger Mt nord | collected 2015-12-18 | reverse complement strand
CCATGCGGGATCGGATTTCGCGTAGTCGTCGAGCGTCGTCCGGCGCCAGATGCCGCGTACGTGCTCGGGATCTTGCCAGAAGTTATAGATGCGCCCGTCGATGAACGTGGGCGCGGGGATGCGGTCTTTCGCCTCGTTGATCTTGAGCGCGTCCGCGTAGAAGGCATCGAAGTGCGAATCTTTTGCGAGCACGTCGAGCGTTTTCGTGTTCTCTTTTTTGGCCCACGCGAGCACGCGCGGTCCGTTCAGATCTTCGAGCCATAAAAACGGGTCGGCCGAAGCGGACGCAACCCCGGGCGCGGCGCCCAGCGCATGGGCGGCGGGTAGCACGAGGCTCACGGCAACGACAGCGAGCGCGAATGGTAAACGCAAACGGAAATCCTCACGAACGAGCGAGACGAGCGCTTCGCGGTCGATGCCGGGAAGTCTCCCGAGTGGCCTTGTATCTTCGCGCCATGATTAACCGCGCGGGTCTGGATCGTACGCAGCTCAACGCCATCGCGCCGGAGACGGTGCTCGATGATTTCATCGAACGCAGCACGCTGGTTTTCGTGCAGCATCGCTTCGCCGGCGCGCAGGGCGAAGATGCCGTCCACGCACTCGGCGAGTGTCAGATCCGCCGCGCGGGCGACACGATCGTGCTGCAAGACGTCCGAAATTCGAAAAATCGCTGGACGATTCGCGTCGCCGATTTCACGCTCACGCAAATGGACGCAAACGGGATCGAATTGAGCAACGAACGCGACCGGTACGCCGCGTTCATTCCGACCGACTCCTTCATGAGCGAGTGGCGCCGGTTCAGCGGGACCTAACAGGAGCGCGAAGCGCTTGTGCCGGGTGGTTCGTGGTAAAAGCGCTGTCATGAGGCAGCTCCTTGCGCCCGAAGCGCTCGTGCTCGCGCGCGCCGATCGCATTCTCGTCGTCGCGCCCCACCCCGACGACGACGTTCTGGGCTGCGGCGCTCTCATTGCGGCGGCCCGCGCGTGGCGATCGCCCGTCGACGTCGTGTTCCTCACCGGCGGTGAAGCAAGTCACACGCCCACGTCGGATCGATCGATGCAGTCGCTCCGCGCGACGCGTGCGAGCGAAGCGACCGCGGCGCTGGGCCAGCTCGGCGTCGCGGCAACGAACGTTCGACACCTGCACCTGCCCGATGGCGCCCTCGCGCGGCTCGGTCGCGAAGCCGAAGTCGCCGCGACCGAGGCGCTCGCGCGCATCATCGACGACGTCGCGGCGACGATCTCGCTCGTTCCGTGGCGACGCGATCCGCATCCCGATCATCGCGCGGGAAGCGTGTTCGCGCGCGACGCGATCGCACGCGCGTCGCGCGCGCGCGAGGTCCGGGTACTCGAATACGTCGTCTGGCTCGACCAACGTGGTGACGTGGAAGACCGGCCGCAGCCGGGCGAAGCGCGCGAACTTCGCTTTACCTACGATACGTCGCTCGCCGCGCGCAAACGGGCAGCGATTCTCGCGCATCGCTCGCAGACGGGCGGTCTGTCCGGCGAGGGCTTCGCATTGTCGGAAGCGATGATCGCGCGCGCGTGCGATGGCGTCGAAACGTACTACGAAGTTCTCGATGTCGCGTGAAACCCTCGACGCTGCGTACTTCGCCCGCATCTACGCAAACGATTCCGATCCGTGGAACTTCGCCACGAGCGCCTACGAACGCGATAAATACGGTGCGACGATGCATGCGCTCGGCACCGGCCGCTTCGCACGCGCGCTCGAGATCGGCGCATCGATCGGCGTGCTCACCGAGCGCCTCGCGCACGTTTGCGACGCCGTCGTCGCCATCGACCTGAATCCGATCGCGCTCGCCGCCGCACGCGATCGTAATCGTCTCCACGCACACGTCACCTTCGAACGCGCGAACTTTCCTCACGACGTGCCTCCCGGTCCCTTCGATCTGGTCGTCGTCTCAGAGGTCGCCTACTATTGGTCCGACGACGATTTCGCACGAGCCCGCGCGACGATCGCCGCGCTCGCTCCCGGCGGCACCGTGGTGCTCGTACACTTCACGCCCGTCGTCGACGAGTACCCGCGGACGGGAGACGACGTGCACGACACGTTTCTCGCCGATCCGCGATTCGCGCACCGCTCGGGCACGCGCGCCGAGCGATACCGGCTCGACGTCGTCACCGTGCGATAATGCTCGTTTCCGCGTTGCCGCCGCTCGCGCCCGATGTGCGCGCGACCGTCGCGATCCCCGCGCGTAACGAAGCGCAGACGTTACCGCACGCGCTCGCCGCGCTGGACGCGCAGATCGACCTCGAAGGCCGGCCACTCGATCCGCGATCCTACGACATCGTCGTGCTCGCTAACGGCTGCAGCGATGAAACCGCGTCGATCGCTCGAGCGCACGCGCGCTCGCGCCAAGGCCCCGCAATCACGGTCATCGAGATCGATTTCGCGCCGCAGGACGCGCACGTCGGCGTCGCACGGCGAACGTTGCTGGGCGCCCTCGCACGACGCGCGCTCCGCGCGGGACGGCCGCGCGCGATCCTCGCCTCGACCGACGCCGATTCGACCGTGGCCCAAGCGTGGCTCGGCGCGACGATCGACGAAATGACGAATGCCGATGCCGTGATGGGCCGCATCTCCGTCGCGCGCGCCGATCTCGCGACACTGCATCCGCGCGCACGAACGCTCTACCTGCGCGACGCCGCCCACCGCCGGCTCGTTGGCGAACTCGAGGCGATGCGCGATCCGGTCGCGCACGATCCGTTGCCGCGTCATGGCCAACACTACGGCGCGAGTCTCGCCGTTACGGCGGAGGCGTATATGCGCGCCGGCGGATGCCCGCCGCTGCCCGCGCTCGAGGACCTCGCGTTCTTCGAAGCGCTCGAGCGTATCGACGCGCGCGTGCGGCACAGCATGCGCGTTCGCGTCGCGACCTCAGCGCGGCGCTACGCGCGCGTGGACGGCGGCTTCGCGACGTTCCTCACCGATCTCGGCGCGCGCGGCACCCTGCACGTCGAATCGCCCGTGCGAACGATCGTGCGTCTCGACGCGCGCGCTGTGCTCCGGCGGCTCTGGCGCGGTGATCCGCGCGCCAGCGACGCAAGCGCGGCGTGTCGCGCCTACGCATGCACCGCCCGTGAATTCCACGATCGCTTCGATCGCGGCGATCCCTTCGGTGCCAACGTCGAGCGCTTCGAGGCCCACGCGAACGAGGCGTGGGCGCGTTACGTGCCGGTTGCCGTGGAACGCGCGCTGCCGATCGTGCGTGCGCTGCGTGCCTCGGCAAACGCGGTTTCCCCGATACGCCGCGCGATCGCGTCGGGCGCGGGCTGACGCAGATACATCTGGAGGTCGCGCACGAGTCGCGCGAACGGGTGCGGCGCGACGAGGCCACGCGCGCCGACCGCCATCATCGCGCGTTCCAGGATGCCCGTCGCCGCGCGACCGACGGCAACGCGCGCGCAATCCGCGGCAACGACGACGTCTGCCGCGCGTGCGTCGTCTGCGCTGGCGTCGAAGGCTTTCCACGCATCGCGGCCGCGCGCGACGTGCAGACGCGCGGTTTCGAGGGCGACGCGCATCTCGGCAACGCGCGCGATCTGCAGCGGGCCCGAGTCGTGCCCGCGATCGATGAGATACAACAGCGTCTCCGACACGAGCCGTTCGAGCGCGCCCGTCTGCACGGCGACGAATCGAATCGCGCCGCCGGAAAACCACGGCTCGCGCACGTAATCGCCGGGTTCGCCGAGCCGTGCATCGAGCCCGAGCGTGACGCCGTCGAATCCGACGCGCACGCTCTCGGTCGCCTCCATTCCCAGCGGCTGCCAGTGCGTGTCATCGATGGCGACGGCGATCGCATCGAGCGGAACCACCAACATCTGCGCGCGGCCGTCCGCGTCGCGTGCGGTCACGATCGGCCGTGCGATCGAGCGCGCCCCCGATGCCCACGATTTCCATCCGCGTAGCCGCAGGCGATCGTCCACGATATCGAACGCTACGCCATCCTCGTCCTCGGTATTCCAAACGCCGAAGCTGCGACCGCCGCGTGCGTCGAGCCGTGCGGCGGCGCGCTGCGCCGTCGTGCCGAAGCGCGCGACCAAACCCAGCGCATTGAGGTGGCCTTCATACATTCGCGCGCCGCACAGGTCGCGGGCGCCCGCGCGCGCGAGCGCCGCGAACTCCGCATCGCGACCGAGAACGGGAACGCCGCGGTCGTCGTAGTGCGCGACGGCGAGCAAGTCCGGATGCAACGTCACGGATACGCTGTACCCCAGTCGCCGGGGGTTGCGACGCGCGTCTTGAACCACGGGACGTGCCCACGATCGAGGCGATCGAGCATCGCCACGCCGGGCGTGCGATCGCGACCCTTGCCATCCCCACCGCCCTCGCGCTCCTGAGCGATCAATTACTCGGCGTCGTCGATACGATCGCCATCGGCTCTCTCGGCGTCGCATCGCTAGCCGGTATCACCGGCGCCGTGTCGGTTTTTCTCGTGTTCGGCATCGGTCTCTTCGCCTTCGGGAGCGGCCTTCGCATTCTCGGCGCGCAAGCGATCGGAGCCGGGCGGAGCGACCGGTTTGGAGCGATCGTGCGATCGTCGGTGGTGATGCCGCTCGGAATCGCGATCGTCATCGCGCTCGCCCTGGGCGTCGGCGGGCACACGCTCATGGCGGCGATTCTGCCGCACGGTGCCGCGATCGATGCAGCGGGCCGATATCTCGCGCTACGCGGGTGGTGTCTCGTGCCGATGGTGCTCACGGGACAATTGATCGTGGCGTTCGCGACCGCAGGTGATACCCGCCTCGCTTTGCGCGTACTCGTCGCGATCAACATCGTGCACATTCCGCTCTTGGGCGTATTCGCGCTGGGCGTGGGTACGCACCGGCCGCTCGGACTCGCGGGCGCGGGGCTCTCTTCGCTCATCGCCGAGATCGTGGGCTTGGTCTACGCGATCGTCGCGACAGCGCGGCGACCCGACCTCGGCATCTTCTCCTCGTCACGCATCGAGGCGTCGCTCGTTCGCGCTACGGCAGATTTAAGCTGGCCCGAATTCGTCTTTCTTACACTGCAAATTTTGCCGGATCCGATCACAGTATGGCTGCTCGCGCCCGCGGGCACCGAGATGATTGCGGCGTACCGCGCGCTCTCGGTCGTCAACGATGCGACGTGGGCGATTCCCGGATCGCTCGGCGACGCGTGCGAGACCGTCATCGGACAGCGGATCGGCGCGCGCGATTTCGCCGGCGCACGACGCTTCACGCGCGCGTCCGTGCGCTTCGGCGTTACGGTTTCGGCGATCGCGGGCGGTCTCGTCGCGCTTTTCGCGTGGCCGCTTTCGGCGCTCTGCACGCTCAACGTCGCGCTCGCGAACGTCGTGGCGTTGCCACTCGCGACGCACGCGCTCGTCACGCTACCACTCAAAGGCTACGCGATGACGATGCTCGCGCCAATTCGCGCCTCGGGTGACACCCGTTGGGTCATGGTGATGGGCATCGCGACGACGGCGATCGCCGTCGGTGGCATCGCGCTCGGCATCGTCGTCTTGCGGTTGGGATTGTGGGCCGTACCGCTGGGCTGGGTGGGCGGTTGGATTTTTCGCGATCTCGCAACGCGCATACGCGTCCGAACGGGTGATTGGGAACGCCGCCGCCTCGCGGTCGCGCACTAACCGTGCACGACGACCGCATCGGCTTGCGACGCGGCGACGTGGCGCTCGTCACCGGCGGCACGCGCGGTATCGGTGCGGCCATCGCTCGCGCGCTCGCGGGCGACGGCATCGCGCTCGTGCTGACGTACCGCGACGACGTGGCGGCCGCGCGCGCGCTCGAATCGGATTTACGCGACGCCGGTGCGACGGTGCGCGTCGTGCGAGCGGATGTGGCGCACGAGCCTGATGTCGCGAGCGCCTTCGATCTCGCCCGTTCGCTCGGCACGCTACGCGGCGCAGTTCTGAACGCCGGCATCACCGGCGGCTTCGCACGCGTCGCCGATCTCGACGCCGCAACGCTCGCGGAGGTGCTGGCGATCAACGTCGCGGGAGCCTTTCTCGGCGCGCGCGAGGCAGTGCGCGCGATGTCGATGCAGCGCGGAGGCACCGGCGGCGCGATCGTCACGATCGGCTGGCGCGCGGCGCGCCTGGGTGCGCCCGGCGACTACGTCCATTACGCCGCCTCGAAAGCGGCGATCGAGACACTCACGCTCGGGCTCGCAAAAGAAGTTGCGGCTGAGGGCATCCGCGTGAACGGCGTCGCACCCGGCCTCGTGGCGACGGACATCCACGCGCGCGGCGGACGGCCGGAGCGTCTCGCCGCGCTCGCTCGTGCCGCTCGGACGCATCGCCGAGCCCCAGGAGATTGCCGAAGCCGTGCGTTGGCTGCTCTCGCCCGCGTCCTCGTATGTAACGGGCGCGATGCTCGATGTTGGCGGAGGCCGGTAGGTCCGCACGACGCGGAGATCGGCGCCGGGCAATTCAGCTCTTGCGTGGGGCTTCAGTTTCCAATATATTGATAATAGTATTTCAATACTGATAGAATTGCAGTCGACGTGATTGTGGCCGGACTGACCGTCGCCTCCGTTGCCGCCGTGGGCGTGTTCGGTTTCGTGATCTTGCAATTCGTGGCACGCGTGCTCGTGCTCAACTCGGCGTCGTATCGAAGACTCTTCCCGCCGGATCCGCCCGAAGTCTCGGCACCCCAAGCGCCTCAATACGCGCGCCGGAACGCGACGCGGCGGGAAATTGGTGAGACCGGCCGATAGAGTCGTCTCGTGCCGAAAGCAACGATCGAACGGACGACCAAGCAAAAACGGGCGATACGAAGCGCCTTCGAAACCGAGGGCCGACCGCTCTCGACGAACGAGGCCTTCGAAGCCGCGCAAGGTCTCATCGAAGGCCTCGGAATCGCTACCGTCTACCGTTCGATTAAGTCGCTGCTCGACGACGGTTGGTTGACGCCGATCGACGTCCCCGGGAAGGGCATTCTTTACGAACTCTCGGGCAAAGAGCACCACCACCACTTCTCGTGTACCTCGTGCCATCGCGTCTTTGAGCTCGACGGATGCGCCGACGACGTCATCGTGCCATTGCCTCGTGGCTTCAAAGCCGCGGGACACGACGTCACGATCTACGGCCGTTGCGCGGCGTGTGCTACGCCGCAGCGGACGGTCGCGGCGAAGAAATCGGAGAGCACAAAAAAATCCGTCATTCGCTCGCGCGGGGTCGCGAAACGCCGCTAACGGAGCCCATTCACTCTTAAGATCGATTTCTCATTAGCAGGTACGAGACGATATTGAGAAAAGAATATCGTCACGTGCGGCTTCATTTGTGCCGTGCTGTCTAAAAGGTGGGCACGCATTTGAGTATGGTCGCTCGGCACAGTCGCATTTTTACCAGAGCCGTCGCGTTCGCGATCGCCGTCTTCTTCACGTTGTCGCTCTCGCAGACGCAAGTTTTCGCGGGGACGAGTTCCGGATATCTGACCGGAAGCGTCGTCTCCGGTGGCGCGCCGGCCGTCGGCATTACGGTCACCGCGGCCGGGAACAGCTTCACGGCGCGCGCCACAACCGATGCTGCCGGGAAATTCGTCTTTTCAGGCCTACCGATTGGCGTCTACGACGTCAGCGCGGTCGGCAAAGACGGCACCGTGACGACGCGCGTCGATCTGAGCGAATCCGGAGCGAACGTCGGCCTCGATCTCTCGCTCAAAGAGATCGGGAGCACGCGCGTCGTGCGATCCTCGCCCGTCACGCGGGCCGGCACCGATCTGACGCTCAACAGTACGATTCTCCAGCGTTCGCCCGCAAGCGGCAGCTTTCCGGAATTCCTCATTCAATTACCCGGCGCCGTGCGTGGTGCCAACGGCGTCGTGCACCTCAACGGCGATCACGGCGTCGTAAACTACTTCGTCGATGGCGTGCCCATCCCGCAAGCGCTCAACCGGCAGCTGGGAAGTGAAATCGATCCGAACGATATCTCGTACGTCGACGTCGTCGAGGGCGCGTTCCCCGCGCAATATGGTTTACGCTTCGGCTCCACGCTCAACATCTCGACCCGCGCGGGAACGGGCCCCGCAGGCCTCACCGGCGAGTTCCGTGGCGGATCGTATGGGAGTCTCGATCAGTCTCTGGGCTATCACGCGCCAATCGGAACGGGTGGCGGTCTTTCGTTTGCCGTCCGCGATCAGCGCACGACCCGCGGGCTCGATCCGCCGAATTTCGATTCGCCACATAACAACTCGAGCAACACGAATCAATTCTTACGCCTCGTGGTTCCACGCGGAAAGAACGACTTCACCGATCTGACGGTCGTCCATTCGTACCGTTCGTATCAGATTCCGAACGATATCGAGGGTGGCCAACCCACCTCGACCGATCTTAATGAGAAGCAAGAGGATACGTTCCTCAATCTGCAGTTTCGCCAAAGTCTCGGCACGACCGGCTCGCTGAGCTTCGGGCCTGCGCTGAAGATCTCGCGCATCCGCGATTTCGGCGACGCGGCGAACGACTTCACCTACGGTCAGGCGCTCTATGCTGCGACGGGCGGTGCGCCCGACGATTGCGCGACGGCGCTCACGACGCAAGTCTACAGCAACGGCACCTGTGCGTTCTCGCTCAATGACGATAAGACGGCAACCGACTATCGTTTTCAAACCGATTACGTCCAGCGCTTCGGCCATCATGAGATTCGCGCGGGCGGCGCGTATCAATACACCGATGTCGGCAAGCGCTATGCCGTCACGCTCCAACCGGGCAACTTTCTCGCCCCACTAGTAAACCCCGCAGCGCCAAACGATGCGACGAACGTCGTGGATAACGCATCCAATAGCGGCACGACCTATGAGTCGTATCTGCAAGATAGCTGGATGCTCGGTTCGACGTATCGCCTCGATTACGGCCTCCGCTACGATTACTTCACGCTTTCGTCGACCGATTTCGCGCGCCAGTTCGCGATGTTCTCGCCGCGAGTTAAACTGACGCGTTTCTTCGGCACGCGCGCCAGCGTGTACGGATACTTCGGCCGCCTCTTCGAGCCGTTTTCGTTCGAAAATGTCGATCCCGCCGTCGCGCAAAAACTCAATTTGCCCAATCAACCGACGCTCGCGCAGTTCGATCTCAAACCCGAGCGCGACACGCTTTTGGAAGCGGGTGCGCACCTGCCGTTGGGCGCGGGCTCCCTAGGCTTACGCGTATGGCAAAAAAACGCGACCGATCTCATCGATGATACGCAGGTGGGCGTGACGCTCCTCCACCAAGACATCAACTACGAAGTCGGTCGCGTCTCACAACAGGCCGCGTACTACGAGCAACCCCTCGCGCAAAACGGACGCGCCTATTTGTCGGTCGCGCACACCGTATCGTTCAATAAGGGCTGCGAGACCCAACTGCTCGCGCCGTGTTTCGGGTCGCCGACCGACTTCACGTCGGCCGATCACGATCAACGCTACAGCATCACGACGGGCGCACTCTTCAACGATCGCCACGACGGCTGGTTCTCTTTCGACGGCGAGTACGGCAGCGGACTCTCCTCGGCGAGTTGTCCGGATGCGACACCGAACTGCAAACGAACGCCGCACACGATCTTCGCGTTCGAAAAAGGCATCGGCCTCGGGCCCGATTTGGCGCTGACGCTCCGAGTGCAAAACGTCTTTAACGATCGGTACTTCGTCACGTTGCTCAATGCCCAGGGCAATCACTACGCAGCGCCACGTATGTTCGACATCGGCGTAAAATTCGGCAGATAGCCTAGCGACAAGCGACCACAAATAAAGCGCGTGAAGCGGCACTTCGCGCGCTTTTTTTTTGTACGCGAGCCGTCGCATTCGATGCGTTAACTTGACCTTCGATTATTGAGAGTCTATTATCATTCAAAGAAGCCATCGTCATTCCACTCGAACGAACGAAGATCGTGATGTTCCGCGACCTCACCTCAACGCGCGATTCGCGCGACATTGCTGGAGACCACCCATGATGACAACCGAGACGACACCCGTTGCCGATAGGGAGCTCACGACGGATTTACGCGTTCCCGTCACCGTCCTCACGGGTTTTCTCGGCTCGGGTAAGACGACGCTCCTCAACCGCATCCTTACCGAGAATCACGGCAAGCGCATCGCCGCCGTCACCCCGCATCGGGTGCAAAAACCTGCTCGGCGAACGCGGCGATGTCGGCCCGATTGCGTTCGGGGCGTCCGCGCGCTTTGAGGTCGCGTTTCATCTCGCGCCGTAAGGCTTTTCCGTCGCCGTCGCATTTCGCACAGACCGCGACGAGCACGCTCTGCGGGCGTCGGGAAACGGAGACGATCGGTTTTGCCATAACGACGTGAGCGTTCCCAACCACCGCTTTCGCCTCCCAAATGCGACCATGCAGAATTTCATGCACATAACTTCTATTGAGATGTTGCAACCCGTCGCCGAGTGCAGGCAGACTGCGGCACGGCGCTCAGCAAGACCGACGCCGCCTTCGAGAAGTTGACTGATAATTAGTCTGAAGACTGGCAACATAACTCGATCAAGACATGCTAAGCGTTGAATCGCCTAAGCGAATGCTTCTCTTGCTGGACGGCTTGGGACGCGGACGAGAATCATTCGTGCGACGCTGAGGCGCTCGCCTTCTTTCTCCAGGCGCGCTGTCGCTCTAATGCCGTCTTCACGCGTTTCACGTGGCCGACGCAAGCCGCTGGGGGAGAGAT
>JAABUQ010012336.1_pt1 | contig 10649 bp, 7 predicted proteins | sample 5560001 | NCBI WGS metagenome assembly JAABUQ01 (sample SAMN10711888, study PRJNA513371) | rock metagenome | isolation source: Antarctica rocks | place: Antarctica: Victoria Land, Finger Mt nord | collected 2015-12-18 | reverse complement strand
CGGCGGCGGCGACTTCGGCGGCGGCGGCGACTTCGGCGGCGGCGGCGACTTCGGCGGCGGCGGCGACTTCTGAGTACGCCGGCCAACCTTGCCACAAGCGTGTCAAGGTTGGTCTTCGGCGCTGGTAGGATGCCGCTCTCGGCATGCGCGACTACCTCGACGCCATCGGCTCCCGGGTCGTCGTCTTCGACGGCGGGATGGGCGCCACCCTCGAGCAGTTCGACCTCTCGCTCGAGAAGGACTACCGGCTGCCCGGCCGCTGTCACGAGGCGCTCGTCCTCAATCGTCCCGACACCATCGAGGGCGTTCACGCCTCCATGCTCGACGCCGGCGCCGAGGTGGTGCAGACCGACACCTTCCAGGCCTCCCGCCTCAAGCTCGAGGAGTGGGGGCTCGGCGCCCACACCCTCGAGATCAACACGGAGGCCGCCCGCATCGCCCGCCGAGCGGCGGGGGAGCACCGGTTCGTCGCCGGCTCGATCGGGCCGACGGGCATGCTTCCTGCCTCGGAGGAGCCCTCGCTCGGCACGATCACCTTCCGCGAGCTCGTCCCGATCTTCGCCGAGCAGACGCGCGGGCTCATGGAGGGAGGCGCCGACCTCATCGTCATCGAGACCGCCCAGGACATCCTCGAGGTCAAGGCGGCGATCTTCGGCGCCCGCGAGGCCTTTGCGGAGCACGGCCGGCGCCTTCCCATCCACGCCAGCGTCTCCCTGCTCCCAAACGGCGGCAAGATGCTCCTGGGCACCGACGTCTCCGCCGTGCTGGCCACCCTCGAGGCGCTGGGAGTCGACGCGCTGGGCCTCAACTGCTCCACCGGCCCGGAGGACATGCGCGACGCGATTCGCTTCCTCGGCGAGCTCTGCCCCCTACCGGTGAGCTGCATCCCCAACGCGGGCCTGCCGGTCCAGGGGCCCAACGGCGAGACGATCTTCCCCATGGAGCCCGAGCCGCTCGCCGAGGTGCTCGGGGAGTTCGTCGAGCGCTACGGCGTCTCGATCGTGGGCGGATGCTGCGGCACGACTCCGGAACACGTGCGGGCGATCGCCGAGCGGTGCGCCGACCGGCAGCCCGCCGCCCGCCCGGCGCCGCGCCCTCCGCACGTCTCCTCCATGATCGGCGCCACCCCGCTGGCGCAGGAGCCGCGCCCGACGATCGTAGGCGAGCGAGTGAACTCCCAGGGCTCGCGCCGCGCGAAGAGCATGCTGCTCGAGAACGACTACGACGGACTGCTGCGCATCGCCGAGTCGCAGGTCGAGGGCGGCGCGCACGTGCTCGACCTCTGCGTCGCGCTGACCGAGCGCCAGGACGAGGACGAGCAGATGCGCCTCCTGGCCAAGAAGGTCTCCCTTGCGCTCGACGCCCCGATCCAGGTCGACTCGACCGAGCCCGAGGTGATGCAGCGCGCGCTCGAGCAGATCCCCGGGCGTGCGATCGTCAACTCGGTCAACCTCGAAGCCGGCCGCGAGAAGCTCGACCGCGTCGTGCCGCTCTGCCTGCAGCACGGCTCAGCGCTCATCGCCCTGACGATCGACGAGGAGTCGATGGGCAAGACGGCGCGGCGCAAGCTCGAAATCGCCAAGCGCATCCACGGCTACGTCGTCGAAGAGCACGAGATGGATCCGCGGCTTCTGATCTTCGACGCGCTGACCTTCACGCTGGCCACCGGCTCCGACGAGTTCAGGCGCTCGGCCGTGGAGACCATCGAGGGGATTCGCCTGATCAAGTCCGAGCTGCCGGGGGTGCTCACCTCGCTCGGCGTCTCCAACGTCTCCTTCGGCTTCGGCAAGGCGGCGCGGGAGGTCCTCAACTCCGTCTTCCTGCACCACTGCGTCGAGGCGGGGCTCGACCTGGCGATGGTTCATCCCGCCGACATCACGCCCTACGCCGAGATCCCTGAGGAGGAGCGTCGCCTCGCCGACGACCTCGTCTTCGACGCGCGCGCGGACGCCACCCAGCGCTTCATCGAGCACTTCGAGGAGAAGGGCGAGTCGGCCGAGGACGAGAAGGCGGATCCGACCGCCGGCATGGAGCCCGAGGAGGCGCTCCACTTCCACATCCTGCGCCGGCGCAAGGAGGGCGTCGAGGACTGGATCGACCGCTGCGTCGAGAAGATCGAGGCGGTGCCGACGCTGAACGACGTGCTGCTGCCCGCCATGAAGGAGGTCGGGGACAAGTTCGGCGCCGGCGAGCTCATCCTGCCCTTCGTCCTGCAGTCGGCGGAGGTCATGAAGCGCGCCGTCGCCCGCCTCGAGAACTACCTCGACAAGATCGAGGGCTACACGAAGGGCACCATCGTGCTGGCCACGGTGTTCGGCGACGTGCACGACATCGGCAAGTCGCTCGTGAACACCATCCTCACGAACAACGGCTACACGGTGGTCGACCTGGGCAAGCAGGTCCCGATCTCCAGGATCCTCGAAGCGGCCGTCGAGCACGACGCCACCGCCATCGGGCTCTCGGCCCTGCTCGTCTCGACCTCGAAGCAGATGCCGCTGTGCGTCGCCGAGTTGCACGAGCGCGGTCTCTCCTATCCGGTGCTCGTCGGCGGCGCGGCGATCAACCGGGACTTCGGCCGGCGCATCCTCTACCCGGGCGGCACCCAGTCCGAAGAGGTCTACGGGCCCGGCGTCTTCTACTGCAAGGACGCCTTCCAGGGCCTGGCCACGATGGACCAGCTCATCGACGCGGGCAAGCGCGACGCGCTGGTCGACCGCGCGCGGGAAGAGGCTCGGGCGCTGCGGGAGAGGCCGGTGGTCGAGGACGACGGCCCCTCGACCTCCGATGCCTCCGTCCGCTCGGCCGTGCGCACCGACACGCCGATTCCCGAGCCGCCCTACTGGGGGGTGCGAGAGATCCCCACCGCGCTGGACGAGGTCTTCTTCCACCTCGACCGCCACGTGCTCTTCAAGCTCCACTGGGGGGGGCGCGGGGTCAAGGGCGAGCAGTGGCGGGCGCTGCTCGCGGACGACTTCGAGCCGCGGCTGCGGCGCATGTGGCGCGAGCAGGACTACCTGCAACCGCGCGCGGTGCTCGGGTACTTCCCGTGCGCGTCCGACGGCAACGAGGTCGTCGTCTTCGATCCGGAGGACCCCGAGCGGGAGCTCGAGCGCCTCGTCTTCCCGCGCCAGCCGCGCCATGACCGCATCTGCCTGGCCGACTTCTACCGCCCGCTCGCCTCGGGTGAGCGCGACGTGGTGGCCCTGCAGGCGGTGACCGTCGGCCCGGAGGTCACCGACGTCATGGCGGCGCTCGAGCGCGACGGCGAGTTCTCCGAGCAGCTCTTCGTGCACGGCCTCGGCGTGCAGACCGCCGAGGGCCTCGCCGAGTGGCTGCACGCCCGCGTGCGCGCCGAGCTGGGCATCGGGCGCGCCCAGGGCCGGCGCTACTCCTGGGGCTACCCCGCGTGCCCCGACCAGTCCGAGCACGAGAAGGTCTTCCGGCTGCTGGAAGCCCAACAGATCGGCATCTCGCTCTCCGGCGGGCACGCCGTCATGCCCGAGCAGTCGACGGTGGCGATCGTCGCCCATCACCCCCAGGCCGTCTACTTCGGGATGAAGTCCGGCTTCGTGCCGAAGGATGCGGCGCCCGACGAGCTCATCGCCGGCACCGAGCGCGGTGGAGGCCTCGCCGACGAGGACCCGTCGATGGCCGGCGCGGTTTCCGGGTAGTACTCCGCCAAGACCCCGGCGAGAGGAGACCCATCGTGCCGAGCGCCAAGGCGAACGGCGTCACGCTGTACCACGAGATCCACGGCGAGGGAGAGCCGCTGCTCTGCGTGATGGGCCTCGGGGCCGACACGCTGGCCTGGACGCTCCAGCTGCCGGCGTGGTCCGAGGCCTTTCGGACGATCGTCTTCGACAACCGAGACGTCGGCCGCTCGGAGTACGTCTCCGAGGGCTACGAGATCCGCGACATGTCGAGGGACGCGCTGGCCCTGGCCGACGCGCTCGCGGTCGACTCCTTCCATCTCCTCGGGGTCTCGATGGGCGGGATGATCGCCCAGGAGATGGCGCTCGCAGCGCCCGAGCGCGTGCGCAGCCTCACCCTGTGCGTGACCTACGCCAGCGGCGGGCGCTACGCCCGCACGAAGTCGCGCGTGTGGGGCGCCGACGTCGCGCGTCGCTCGCTCGAGGAGCAGATCGACGACCTGCTCCTGCTCACCCTCTCCGAGGAGCTCTTCGAGAACGAGGAGGGCATCGCGTTCGTCCGCCAGATGATGCTCGCCAACCCGAACCCCCAGGATCCCGCCGGCTTCGGGCGCCAGCTCGACGCCGCCCGCGTCACGATGCCCGCGACCGGCTCGGAGCGCTGGGCATGCCCGTCCACGTCATCGGGGCCGAGCACGACATCCTCGTGCCCGTGTGGAAGTCGCGGGAGCTCGCCGAGCTCATCCCGGGCTCCACGCTCACCGTGATCCCGCGGGCGCCGCACGGCGTGAACATCGAGCGCCCGCAGGAGTTCAACGACGCCGTGCTCGGGTTCCTGCGCGCCACGGCGCCGTCCGCCGCGTAGGCGAAGGCCGGCCCCGGCTAGCCCGACTCGGCGGCGAGCGGCTCGCCGACGAGCGCCTCGGTCCCGCTCGCGCCGGCGACGGCCGCCGCCGGAGGAGGCTCGACCGTGGAGCGGCCGGTGCGCAGCGGAACCTCCTCGAGGAACCAGGAGAGCGCGAACGCGATGGCGGTGAACGCGATGCCCCACAGGAAGACGCCGTTCAGGGCGTGCGCGAAGGCGTGGAGGAACTGATCGTGGATCGCCGGCGGGAGGCGCTTGACCTGCGCCGGGTTGAGATGCACCCCACCGGTGGCGTGGAGGTGCGCCGCGGCGGCGGCGGCAGCCGCTTGAGCTCCCCGGCGAGGCGAGTGGCGAAGATCGCCCCGAAGACGGCGACCCCGAAGGACCCGCCCACCGAGCGGAAGAACGTCGCGGTCGAGGTGGCGACGCCCATGCTCTCGGGCGCCGCGTCGTTCTGCACGACGAGGACGAGCACCTGCATGACGAGGCCGATGCCGACCCCGACCACGAGCATGAAGACCGACGCGAGCGCCCGGGAGGTCGAGACGTCGAGCAGCGAGAGCAGGAACATCCCGACGGTGAGGATCGCGGTGCCGGCGATCGGGAAGACCTTGTAGCGCCCGACCCGACTGATGACGCGCCCGGAGCTGATGGTCGCCACGAGGAGTCCGACGATGAGGGGAAGCATCTGGAGCCCGGAGCTCGTCGGGCTCGCTCCGTAGACGAGCTGCAGGAAGAGCGGGATGAAGACGATCGCCCCGAACATCGCCAGCCCGATCACGAACGCCATCGCGCTGGCGACCCTGAACACGCCGCTGCCGAACAGGGCGAGCGGCATGACGGGCTCGGCGGCGCGGCGCTCCCGCGCCACGGCGAGCAGCAGCAGCCCGGCGACCGCGAGCCCCACTATGGTCGCGGAGCTCCACGCGTACTCGTTGCCGCCCCAGGTCGTGAGCAGGATGAGCGCGCTCACCCCCGCGGTGAGGAGTAGGGCGCCGAGGTAGTCGATGCGGCGGTGCTCGCGCCGGGGAGCGAGGTGGAGCTTGAACGCGCAGACCACGAGCGCGACGGCCCCGATCGGCAGGTTGACGTAGAAGACCCAGCGCCAGGAGAGGCTGTCGACGAAGAACCCGCCGAGCAGCGGCCCGGCCACCGAGGCGACCCCGAAGACCGCGCCGATCAGGCCCATGTAGCGCCCCCGCTCGCGCGGGGAGACGAGGTCGCCGATGATCGCCTGCGCGCCGACCATGAGGCCGCCGGCTCCGATGCCCTGCAACGCGCGGAAGGCGACGAGCTCGGTCATCGAACGCGACAGGCCGGCGAGCACCGAGCCGGCCAGGAAGATGACGATCGCGGCCTGGAAGACGGGCTTGCGCCCGTACATGTCGCCGAGCTTGCCGTAGAGCGGAGTGGACGCGGTCGAGGCCAGCAGGTAGCTCGTCACCACCCAGGAGAGGTGGTTCAGCCCACCGAGGTCGCCGACGATCGTCGGCAGGGCCGTCGAGACGATGGTCTGGTCCAGCGCGGCGAGGAACATGCCGAGCATGAGAGCGGCGAAGACCGGCAGCAGCGCGCGCGCCGGCGTGGCCTGAGCCACGTCGCGCGAACCGCTCGCGTCAGGCATGGCGCGACATCGGGGCGCCTGAGCCCTCAGGCCTCGGCTTCGAGCCGCTCGCGCCGGCGCGCGGGCAGGCTGACCGGCGCGGTGTGCAGCGCGCGCAGGCGCACGTCCTTCCAGGAGAGCCCTTCCTTGACGAGAGCCGGCGCCCCCATGAAGATCGCCGTGGCGATCTCGACGGCCTGCAGCACGATCCCGTAGCCCACGGCGTCGCCGTAGGAGACGCCGTAGGCGCCGTGCAGCACCGCCACGCAGGCGGCCTGGAAGATCCCGAGGTTCGAGGGGGTGACGGGCAGGACCGCGGTCACGTTGATGGCGAAGAGCACGGCGGCGGCGGCGCCGATCCCGGCGTGCCGGTCGAGTCCGAATGCGACGAGCAGCACGTAGCAGGCGATCCACTGGAGCCCCCACGCGGCGAGCTGCGAGCTCGTGGCCGCGGCCGCCAGGCGCGGCCGGCGAAAGACGGCGAGTCCGGTGCGCATACGGGCCAGAGCGCCGCGTGCCTGGGTCACCAGCGCCTGCAGGCGCGCCGAGCGCGAGGAGGAGCCGCGAGCGAGCACCGGGGGGCCGAGGAGCACCGCGGCGAGCAGGAGCACCGGAGCGATCGTCGCCACCACGAGCGCTCCCTGGTGGCCACGGAAGAGGCCGACCGAGGAGAGCATGACCGTCCCCAGAATCATCAGCGCGAGGATGTTGAGCGCGGTCTGCGAGACCACCGTGCCGAGCACGACGGGCAGGTGCTCCCGCGGGCGACCCGTGCGACGCGCCACGATGAGCGAGCGCGAGACCTCGCCCAGGCGCGCGGGCAGCGTGGCCGACATGAGCACGCCGATGAACGTGCCCTGCAGCGCGTCGAAGAGCCGGACGCGCGCGTCGGGAAGGGCGGCGCGCAGGATCGCGTACCACGCGCAGGCGCGCAGCGCCATCGAGGCGCACATGAGCCCAAGTCCGGCCAGCACCCATGGTGGGCTCGAAGAGACGAGCGAGGCGAGGATGCTGTCGACGCCGATCTGGTTCAGGGCCAGGTAGGCGACGCCCAGCACCAGCAGGGCGGCCGGCGCCACGAGCAGGCGGCGCGCGGCGCGCAGCGCCGGCCGCGCACGCCGGGGGCCCGGCGGCTCGAGCGAGGGGAGACGCTCGGCGCGCACGCGCGGCTGGAGGTCGGCCGGCGCGGCGCCGACGCGCACGGCGGCGCGCCGCACGAGGCCCTCGGCGCGGCCGACGGCACGCGCGTCCTCGTAGGCCTCGACCACCTCGGCGGCGACCTGCCGCCAGGCGAAGCGCGTCGCGCGCCGCCCGGCCTCCTCCCCCATCAACCGCCGCCGACCGGGCTCGAGCCACAGCTCGCGCAACGTCTCGGCGAGGGCGGTGGCGTCGCCGCGCGGAACGAGCATGCCGTCGCGGCCGTGGCCCACCACGTCGCGGTACCCCGCGATGTCGGAGGCGACGACCGGCGTGCCGGCCGCGAAGGCCTCGGTGAGCACCATCCCGAAGCTCTCCCCGCTCAGCGACGGTGCGCAGAGCACGTCGGCGCGGGAGAGCTCCCGCTGCTTCTCCTCGTCGGAGATCTTGCCGAGCGCCTCGATCCCCCGCGGGTCGAGGAGCATGGGCGCCAGCTGCTCGGCGTCGGCGCCGATCACCGTGAGCTTGGCCGGGATGTGGTCACGGAGCGCCTCGAAGGCGCGCAGGAGGATCGGCAGGCCCTTGCGCTCCACCGCCTGCCCGACGAAGACGATGCGCAGCGGGTCGCCCGGCGCCGGCGCCGGCCGCGCCTCTCGAGCGGAGCGGTTCACCTCGACGCCGTTGGGGACGATCCGGTAGCGACCGCCGAAGAAGCGCCGCGCCGTCCACGCCGCCGCCTCGGAGACCGCGATCCGCACTTGGAGGTGGTTGAGGACCCGCCGCGCCCCGAGAGCGTTGACCACGTTGTTCCCGACCGAGCTCTCCGAGTAGCAGTGGAAGGTGCCCACGAGGGGCACGCGCGAGGACAGGCACGCGTCCCAGGCGAGCGCGAGCGCCACCGGCTCGTGCACGTGCACGACGTCGTAGCCGCCCGTGCGCAGCTCGCGGCGCATCGCGCTGACGCCGGCCGGCGAGGCCGACACGTTGGACACCGCGCCGTTGGCCGGCACGCCGAGCGTCCGCCCCAGGGGAAGGAGGTAGTCGGGCAGCGGACGTCGCTGCGGGCGCGCGCCACGGTGCAGCGCGGCCGCGAGGCGGTCGTCGGGGTCGTAGGGAGCCAGCACGCGCACGTCGTGGCCCGAGGTGAGAAGCTGCTCGGCGAGGGCCTCGATGTGCCGTGTGACGCCGCCTGGATAGGTCCAGGAGTATGGCGACACGAGAGCGACGCGCATCCGCCTGCGAGGCTACCAGCGCGTCGGGTCGCAATCCGGGCCGCGCGGGCGCGCAAACGCGATCTTCACGCCACTATACTTTGGAAAGGGTCGCCGGCCCCTTCCCCTCGCGGCCCGCGCACCCGGCATGCCCTCGCGTCACTTCGTCAAGTACACGTTCCTCAAGCTCGATCCCGCCTGGCGGCGCCTCGAGGAGGACGAGCGTGCGGAGCACAAGCGCGAGTTCCTCGCCGCGTGCGAGGACTTCGGCCATGGACACCTGCTCCAGTCCTTCTCGCTCGTGGGCACCCGCGGCGACTGCGACCTCCTGCTCGTCGCGGAGGCCGAGAACCTCGAGCGCATCCACGAGCTCCACGTCGTGCTCGGCCAGAGCGGCCTCATGCGCTGGGCGTGGCTGCCCTACTCCTTCCTCGGAATGCGCAAGGGCTCGGAGTACTCCGAGGAGCAGCGCCTCGTGCCGCGACCCTTCCGCGGGAAGTACCTCTTCGTCTATCCCTTCGTGAAGACGCGCGCGTGGTACGGACTGCCCGCCGACGAGCGCTGGCGGATCATGCAGGGCCACATCCAGATCGGGCGCGAGTACCCGCAGGTCGACAACCACACGACCTACTGCTTCGGGCTGGACGACCAAGAGTTCGTCGTCGCCTTCGACACGGACGACGTCGGCGCGTTCCTCGATCTCGTCCAGCGCCTGCGCACCACGGAGGCGAGCGCCTACACGCTGCGCGACACCCCGAGCTTCACCTGCATCGCCGCCTCCTTCGAGCGCGCGGTGAACGCGCTGGACGGCGCCGCCCTCCCGGCCCTGGAGGTGGCCTCGTGACCACGGGCGCCGTCGATCTCTCCCAGGACGTCGACGAGGTCCGCGACATCACCGTGATCGGCGCCGGGCCGGTCGGGCTCTCCACCGCGTTCTGGGCGGGGATGCGCGAGGCCTCCTCCCGGATCGTCGACTCGCTGCCCGAGATCGGCGGCCAGCTCACCACGCTCTACCCGGAGAAGTGGATCTTCGACGTGCCGGGCCACCCGCGGGTGCTCGCCCGGGACCTCGTCGACCAGCTCAAGGAGCAGGCCCTGGAGCAGTTCGACGTCCCCGTCCACCTCGAGACCACCGCGAGCGCGATCTCGTGGGAGTCCGATCCCGAGGATCCCGAGCGCAACCTCGTGGTCCTGCACACCGACCGCGGCGAGCTGCGCTCGCGCACCGTGGTGGTCGCCGGTGGCCACGGCGCGTTCGAGCCCAAGAAGCTCCCCGGCTACGACATGGGCCCCTGGGAGGGCCGCGGCGCCTACTACCTCGTGGGCGAGAAGCGCGAGTTCGAGGGCAAGAAGGTGCTCATCGTGGGCGGCGGGGACTCGGCCTGTGACTGGGTGGTCAACCTGCTCGACACCGCCCAGGAGCTGACCCTCGTGCACCGACGCGAGGGCTTCCGCGCGCACGAGGTCACCGTCGGGCAGGTCATGGACGCGGCCGAGCGGGGCCTGGTCGACCTCAAGGTCCCGTTTCAGATCAAGGACGTCGTCGGCAACGGCGCGATCGAGAAGGTGGTGCTCTTCCACACCGAGGACGAGCAGTATGAGGTGGAGCTCGACTGCGACGCAGTCCTCCTGCAGCTCGGGTTCAAGACCGCCCTCGGACCGCTCAAGGACTGGGGCTTCGAGGTCGTCAAGGGCGCCATCGTGGTCGACTCGCTCATGCGCACCTCGCTTCAGAACGTGTGGGCCTGCGGCGACATCAGCACCTTCGACGGCAAGCTTAAGCTGATCGCCACCGGGTTCGCGGAGTCTGCGGTAGCGGTGGCCCAGGCGGTGCACGCCATCCGGCCGGAGATGAAGCTCCAGCCCAAGTACTCGACGAACACCGGCGTGCCCGGCGCCGTCGAGGGTCAGGCCTGAGCGCGCCGGGCGTGACGGCCGCCGCCGCGGCCGCGCACCTGCGCCGCGCGGATCCGATCCTCGGCGCGCTGGTGGAGCGGATCGGCGAGCTCGAGCCCGCGGGTCCGGGCTCGCTCGGACGCCCCGCCGACCTCTACGGCGCACTCGTGCGCTCCATCGTCGGCCAGCAGCTCTCCGTGCTCGCCGCGCGCAGCATCTTCGGGCGCCTGACCGAGCGCTTCGGTGGGCGGACTCCCTCCCCGCAGGAGGTGCTGGCCGACGACCCC
>JAABUQ010012335.1_pt1 | contig 10650 bp, 11 predicted proteins | sample 5560001 | NCBI WGS metagenome assembly JAABUQ01 (sample SAMN10711888, study PRJNA513371) | rock metagenome | isolation source: Antarctica rocks | place: Antarctica: Victoria Land, Finger Mt nord | collected 2015-12-18 | reverse complement strand
TGGTCAGTAGCGACTGTAGCTCACCGTACAGCTTGTTTTTCCGTGGAATGGCGATGACCCGTTCAGCCATAGCAAGAGCATCTTTGTCTTGACCGAGTTGAGAGAGGGCGTCAATCTCACCCACATAGGCGACGATTGGCTTAGCTACTTCAGGATGTTCTTTTTGTGTGTTGATTGCTTCATCGAGAAACTTCAACGCTTGTTTTGGGCGGCCAAGGTGACCCATTCCAATACCAATCATTTCGGCATAGCGAACGTGCGCCGCCGGGTCTCCAAGATACTTCGCGACCGCATAGGCCCGCTTGACTCGGCTGCTGGCTTCTGCGATGTCACCGAGAGTGAAAGCGAGAATGCCCTGTTCACCGCTGGCTCGAGATGCTAATAATGGCTTGCCCTGACGGATAGCGAGCTGTTCAACCTCTGCGAAGGTTCTTCTGGAAACGCCAGCATCATATTCTTCTTCGCATTTGGCCTTCATTTCCAAAATGCGGAGGCGCACGTACGAGCGGGAGGCTTCGGGCAGCTTGAAGTCTGCGGTCAATTCCGTGATCAACTGTGAAAAATCACTGCTCTCCATCTTGAGCGGCACTTGACTAACATGCGCATAGAGCTCCTGGCCGACATCGCCTTGTTTGTAAAACCCCTGTTCGGCGCGTACGTAAAGCGGAACCGCCTGTATCCAGTTGTTATTCCACGCTAAGTCGTCGGCACGCCTAAGTAATCCGGCTGGCGAGTTCGATGGCCGGTGGGTAATCCAAGAAGCAACTAGCGCCAGTAACGCAAGCGCTACGATTCCAGCAAAGAAACCGCGCCACTTCGAGCGAAATAACTTATTTCTGAGAATTTAGCAACTCCGGTGAGTCGGATTTGCTTCGAAAGGTATTAGTGGTGGCCGACGTATATTTTCCTGGGAGGAGCGGGACTAAAGTACGAGACATCGCCGGAGGACGAATAGATACAACTTTAGTTTCGCAATTCCGTCAGATTGGGTCTGCAAACGCTTTATGGCTTGCCAGAATCAATTACTACTGGGTAGTAAAAATCAGCAGTTTCCTGGCCTTGCTGTTCGAGGCGTGTCCCTAAGAAATATCGGCCAGCTTCGGCGTTCGACAAATCGAGCTTAAGGACTATCAACAAGCGCGTTTTGTCCTGGGTCTCGATTGGCATGGCTGAACCTAAGGCTATGGCTGTGTTCTCCGATTGAGATTTCAGGATGCCAACAATGTAGCGGGTATTAGGGCTGAGTCGCGGCAGAGTGATTCGCAGTTCGTCAAGCTTTCGAGGAAGCTCTGCAAGGGGTGCTTGGCTGCCCAGGCTTGATGCACCGCGAGTCGGACCGACATTGAAAAGATCAATAGGTATAACCGCTGCTTCAACTCCAGTGGAGCGGCGCTGGGAAATAAAGAGGCCGATTACGATCACGCATAGCACTACTGCCGCCAAGATGGCGCTCCGTCGTAACAGTCTTCTCCTGGCATACCTGCCCTCAGCCTCTGCCAATCGCTTATCGCGAATAATTTTGAAAGCTCCGAAGCAAGGCGAACAGTTCCAGAGGTGATGCCACGCTGGGTCACCCCGAGGAATCTTCCTTTGCCCGAGGGCTTCAATGACAGCCGGGTCCGGGCAACCGATCCGCTCTGGATTTGGAAATCCAGTAAGAAGAATTGCTTCGATGGGGTTATCGTCGTCTATAAGCTCAGTGGCCACGCCAAAGCTTTCCGCAACCAGCCTTTTTCGCAATAGACGCACGTATCGATTCGGTGCAAATGCGAAAGCGAGATTCGGCCGTTCGAGGTTTGAGCGCCATCGAAGTATCAATTTCTGGGAACTCTTCGCCCTCCAGCCTCCGTGAGAAAATCTCACGGTCTGAGGGTGAAAGTGATTCCAGCAGTTCTCGTAGTAAAATGGCGTTTTCTATACTGTCTTCGTCGGCAAAACTGGGAAGCGGCCTCAAACCCGCAACGGCTAGTTGATCCTTTTTCGCCTGGGCCCAGGTAATCCTTTTCACAGCGCGGTTAACGGCCGAGCTGACGTATGCGCGAAGATTAGAAACCAGATGAACCCTGGTTAGCGCGTTGGCAACTGTATTGAGGACAATCTCCGCATCATGATCACTTTTGATTATGGCCTCTTGCGCCACTTGGCGAATGGTCTGCCGGTCGGCATCACTCACCGAAGACGGTATTCTCTGATCAAGCCTATCCCAGTCCATCGCAATACCCTTGTCTAATAAGGACGTTTTGCCGCCCAGTGCACATTCAACCCGCGTTCGGGTGAGCGCAGGAATAGTACATCGACGGACTTCTGAATTGTAGTACGGTTGGCTCGTGACAATGCAGCCATCTCATTCGCACCCCTCGGTTATAGATTGCTTTGGCGAATCAAGCAATCCGGTTCGATAATCTCCGACATTCGCCCCACGAGGCATTCCACCGATGACACCGGCTCACCTAACCCACGCTAGAGTTGCAGAACTCCCTCGGTCGTAGGGCTTTAGACCGCGTCTTCCGACGGAAGCTGTTGAACTCTTGTCCCTGGATGCGAATAACGTAGCCGAGATCGCCATTCCAACCTAGAATGGCTCGCACGATTTCATGAAAATTGGGGAAGTGCCAGATAGTCGGGTACCGAGATGAGACGGATGACCATGGGGCTCACCCGAGGTAAACTGCTCGCCAAAATCAAGCGTTCTGGCGATCATTCATTCACACTTCGGCGATCCTCCCTGGTGACTTTTCGGCGACGCAGCGCGGCCACCAAGCGACGGGATGCGCGTTATACGTCAACTTGACGCCGAACAGACCAAGTTGCAGTTGGCCCGTGATAGAGGTGCTGAGCGCAGGCACATCTACGCGAAACCGACAACTGCCAAAGTGGGTCGATGCCGGGGGAGTCCGCTACTCCTCGTTCACTGCAGCTTGGCGTACTCCGCTTTAGCTTGCTGAAGAATCGGGATGTCGGAGTCGGCGTGCTTCCAGAGCGTGAGGAACTCCTCGTACCCACTTTTCGCCTTGGCGTTGTCTCCCGATGAAGTGTACGCTCTGCCGAGGTGCAAGTGCGCGAGTGCGCCGATGGGATCCGCGCCCACGATCCCGCGATGATCGAGAATTTTTTGAAACTCGGCGGCCGCTTCCGCATACCGGTGCAGGGCGAATAAAGCCTCGCCGCGCACATAGGCCGAGTGCAAACCGCCAAGATAAAAATTGAAGTTGAGGCCATTCGATGCCAGCTCGTAGCGAAGAGCGATTTGCAGCCGTTCCACGCTGTCTGCGGGCTTGCCCCGCCCCAGTGCGGCTAACGCGCGAAGAACCGGCGCATAGGTAAATTTCACAAACGTATCTTCCGAGAAGCGCTTATCCAAATCGTTGGCGAGCGCCTCTGATCGGGAAAAGTCTCCCGAAAGAGCCAGGGCAAGAGCCTCCTCGTGAGCCATCAAGTGTTCCGCCCTGCGCTTTCCCTTGGCCAGACCTACTGCCCGGTCCATTTGCTCCTGATTGCCCTTTAGCACTGCGATGTTGTATCGGAGGATTAGACAATTGGGATTTTCCAGCTTGCGCTCGGAGGCGCGCTGAAGCGTGCTCTCCGCTTCGGGGAAGCGGTCAGTGAGAAAATAGCTCAGCGCAAGACCGCCGTACGCCATGACAAAGTCGGGATCGGCCGCGATTAATTCTTGGGATGCCTTGATCGCTCTTTCAAATCGGCCGGTCCCATGGGTGGAAAGGCCCCCTAACAAACTCTGGGGACTTAGTGACTCCACGCGAGGATACGTCTGAGACCACAACTCGAGTGTTTGGTACGCCTTTTCCAGATTTCCCGTCACGTGCCGGTCGTAGGTAAAGTCGATAAAAAACTTCTCCCGATCGCTGACACGATCCCGCAGTTGCCAGGCTTTCCTAGTGCTCTCGGCTGACAGCACGGACTCTCCAATGGCGCTGTATGAGAGCCCCAAATTCGCGTACGCCATCGCGAATGTGGGATCGATTTCGACAGCCCCTGGAAAAAATGAATGGCCGCTTCATTCCCGGAGGGTACGATTGCCTTCATGCCGGTGCTGGAAGCCTTCAAGGCTTCGAGTGAAGATGTCGTAGCCTCGGCGAGCGGCGTCGAGTGTCTTTCCACCGTAGCCAGCGATTCGCCCACCCTGATTCTGAATTTGCGCACGATCTGACTGATAGAGTTCAGGACATCTTCTCTCTTCGCCGCCACCGCCTGCTCCTCATCCAGAATGTTTCCGGTGTTGCAGTTCTTTGCGCGTAGGCCCAATACATATTGGCTTCCAACTCGTGCGATCCAGCCTTCCAGGACAGCCGCACTTGCGGTTCGCTCGTAGACCTGCTGGGCGATTTCAGGAGTTAGTCGCGCCTGTTTGGGCTGTCCCATCAACGCCACCTCCTGCTGGACCTTCCTGTCCGAAATCAAGGTGAGGAAAGGCGATTGTTGAAACTCCACCGACAGTCCCTGACGCAGCGTGTCATCAAACACCGGATCGCCCGTCTTGTTATCGAAATCCGCGAGGACAAGGGTGTCTTTGTCGGTGAGTCTCGGGGCGCGATGAAGGTGATGAATGTAAGGATATGCCGCAGCGAAAAGAGCCAAAATAACGGCGGCGACTGAAACGGTTTTCCAGGGGCTTGTGCTCGCCGTTAACTTACCCAGCTTCCGCTCCAACTCGGCAGCCGATTGCCAGCGGCGCCCGGGGTCCTCTTCGAGACACCGGTTTACGATCTTTTCCAGCGTTCGGGACGGAATGCGCCTCCGCTGAGCCCCGAACCGTCCGCCGGTCAACATCTCATAAAGAAGACAGCCGAACGAGTAAATATCTGTGCGCGCATCGGCAGGTTTGCCCTCTCTTTGCTCCGGCGCCATGTAGGCTGGCGTGCCCATCACCATGCGGCTGGCCGTAACCGTTTCGTCTGTGCCCGATTTCGCCAGTCCGAAATCCAGAACCTTAACCCCGGATTTCGCGATCATAATGTTACCCGGCTTCAGATCGCGATGAATGATGCCCTTGCCGTGCGCCTCCGCTAGTGCAGCCGCAATTTGCGAGGCATACAGGAGCGCCGTCTTCAATGGAAGAGGTCCGCTTTTGAGCCGGGCCGCTATTGTCTCGCCCTCCACCAGTTCCATCACGAGGTAGTTCGGCCCAACATCATAGAGGGTGCAGATGTTGGGGTGATTCAGTGACGAAATCGCGCGCGCCTCGCGCTCGAAACGGGCGCTAAACTGCTCCTGCATCGTCTTGATCGCGACAGCGCGGCCTAATCGCGTGTCTGTCGCCCGAAAAACTTCGCCCATTCCGCCTTCACCGAGCTTGCTTTCGATACGGTACGGCCCCAGGCAAGCGCCCTCAGCCAATCCGGTGACGGTCGACTCCTCCAGCAGTTCCGGGGCGTTCTGCATGGCGGCCCGATCCAGGAATTCGCCGCCGCTGGGCTCCGAGAGCAGCAACTCTACTTCGCGGCGCAGTTCGGGATCGGTCTGGGCCAGCAGCGCCGCGCGCTCGTCCGGGGTTCCCTCGCGAGCCGCATGGTATAGCTCTTCAATTTGCAGGAAACGCTCCGGAGTCATGGCTGCGATACCGATGGGTTCCTTATTGTAGGACTCAACTCCCGCAGTAACCAGGCCCTGGCGAGATCCCAATCGCGCCTCACCGTGCGCGGCGAGATTTCGAGAGCCGCGACGATCTCCTCCTCCGTCATTCCGCCGAAATAACGCAACTCGACCACTTTGGCCTGGCGCGGAGCAACCCGCGAGAACGCTGTCAAGGCCTCGTCCAGAGCGAGGATGGACCGGTCCGTGGCCGGTGACAGGACGGCTGTTTCATCGATGTTCACCTTGGGCGCGATTCCGCCGCGCTTGTGCGAACCTCGAGCGCGAGCCGCGTCCACCAGGATGCGCCGCATCAGCTGCGCCGCCATGGCAAAAAACTGCGCGCGCGCGCGCCATTCGACATTGGTCACCTCTACCAGGCGGAGGTAGACCTCATGGACGAGTGCGGTGGCCTGGAGGGTGTTGCCCTGGCCTTCGCTCTTCATATACCGGCGGGCCATCCGGCGGAACTCGGGATACACGTGCTCCGCCAGCTGGCCCAGAGCTGCTTTGTCGCCGCTGCCCCAGGCTTTCAACAGAACGGTGATTTCTGCAGAGCGTGCTTCGATAGCTAGCCCGTTCTCACATGGGCACAAGAAATATACCAGAACGTGGCCGCTTTTGCCCCACGCTTCCGCCTGTACGGACGGAAGGAGAACAAACTCCCAGAATGATCTCCTCCAAAAAGATAGGAGACAACCATGAAACACATAGCAGCTATGGCACTGATGCTCAATCTCAGTGTCGCAAGCGTCTACGCACACGAGAAGCCCGTCAAGATGACGTTTTCGGGAACTGCTGCGCCCAGCACGATCAATCTACAGCAGCCCGACACAAACAACCTCGAAGAGAATTTCGCCGGGAACGGTACGCTAGGCCGATTCACCTTTCGTAATGTAAGCGCCGAGACAGCTTCTCCGCAGCCGTCCAGCACTTGCTCGGGCGCAAGTCAACTTTATTTTTTAAGGGTGGCCGGCGCGGGCGTATTTCGCTTCCACGATGGGAGTCTATTGAAAGTCACTCTCACGCAAGGAGCCGATTGCGTAGATCTCGCGGCTCAGGAGGGCCACTGTACTATGACTTTTCAAATCATTGGTGGAACCGGCCGTTTCAAGGATGCGTCTGGCACCCTTGCGTTGACCGAGACGGTGCTCCCGGTGTTGGCGGACGCCTCTCACAACCCCGTCTTTTTTGCGGATACGGGGGGAGTTTACGGGGACGATTTTCGGAGTGACCCCAGAGGAGGAACGCCAAGACGAGCGGCAATAGGAAAGGCATATGGGCGTGCTCCTAACTCGCTGTGCTCTCAAGTGCAGCGAGTCCAATCGGAGAATGCAGGCGGACAGTCGATGTGGTAATGTCCGCCTGCACAGACAGGGTACGGCGACCCGTCAGGCTCGTGCGCGGCGACGCAGCACATCGGTGCTGGTGGACTGTCCGGGGAAAGGTGCTCTTCCGGCGATTGGGGATTTGGGGCCGATAAACGGGCTGGCGCTGACGCACTGCGCGATGGTTGGATCGGATTAACGATGAAACCTCTGATCGGCTACTCTTGCCCGCGATAAACGCCCACTTGGACGAATAGTCGGCATGTCGGAGAAGTGTTTCCGGAACATTACTCCCCTGAAGTCGGCTTTTCGTCTATAATGCCATTCGGATTTTGTTGTCCGCATAATCAAGCGAGGATCGTGATGGCGGAATCAGAAAAGGATCAGATCGCGCGACAGACTGCCGACCTACGTGTCACCTTTGATATGGCGCTTTCGAATAAGCTGAAGTATCCCGTGGCGGAGTTCAAGGCCTTTGTGCAAAGCGCGCGGCGCTACATCGAGATCACTGCTGATGATCCGATGATTCACAAGAGCGTAGTGCGGGCAGTGAATGGGTTGCGGGAGTTCCTGCAAGTGGAACGAAAGCGAATCCCTGGGGATATCTTGTTTGAGGCGGATAGACTGGAGTGCCAGCTCTTCGCTGGCTACGATCCGAGCTTCGACGGCGATGAGCCTCCCGGCTTATGAGCCGTATTCGCGTTAGAGCGTTCCCGCCGGGTCCGATTGATAAACCCTTGGCGACTGATCGTTATTGATCTGCCGGTCGTAGGCCGCCGCCAGGCTCCCGTTCTACTCGCGCCGGGCCGTTAACCGGGTGCAAAAATCACGCTAAGCTGGAGACTACAGGCGGCGGCACAAATGTTCTCCCACACCGTGCCCAGAAAGTTGCTCGAACAGTTCGCATACGACGATCCGCGAACGAGGTCCAAGCGGCTCTGGCAGTACCAGAAGGGCCTTCCGCCTTGGTGGAAAGCCTCGCCCGGAAGGGCGACAGCGTGGGATGGCCATTTCGCGGAACCAGCAAACGCCGCGAAAGAAGAGCAAATCGAACTCCGGCTGAAGCAGGAGTTTGAGGACCCGGTGAACGAGTTCATCGAGATGATCGGCTACCGGACGTTCTTCCTCGACTCAAGGCGCATCCGTCTGTTGACGGGGTACATCCAAATACTGTTCACACGATCTGTTGGACGGCAAGCGGCCAGTACGGTACACGCGAAGACGAAAATAGATGCTTTCCGTGCGCTGTTGGTGGACGACGAGAAGCTGTCGGAACTCGCGGCAAGATACACCATGGAAGCAATCCGGCTCGGTCTGCCGATTACTGACGTGGTGATGAAAGAACAGGTCATCGCCGTCATCGAGAAGCAGATTGCGGAGCATAGCGGTCCCGACGAAGCCCAGCGGGATTATTTACAAGCTGTCGAAAAAATGATGGTGTGTCAGGATGAGGGCATGCTCAACGGCCAATGGGGCATCATGACCACGGACGCCGCGCTTCCCTTCGTAATCGGTGACGCGCCGGTTGTGACAATGGAACGGACAGAGGGCAATCGGCTGTACTTCGGCATTGGCTTCGCGCGCCCGAACGTGGAAGTATTTCTACCGGTGTCTCCGACCGCCTGCATTCACGTGCTGCCGCTCGTGACCCGCACTCGGCAGGTGCAGCCGCCGTCAGTGACCGAAGTGAACATGGCCCAAGCCGCGTTCGTCACGAAGTACTGCTTCGGCAACATCAACAGCCCGGAAATCGACGCCGTGTTGCAGCCGCAGTTCGAAACAGTCCTCCTCGGGATCACCGGCTTCAACACGCATCACATCGACCACAATCAGGTGCTGTTCGACATCCTCATGGGTCGCCGTCCTCGGGCAGCGTAAGGGTCGCTTCACAGCTTAATCCCCAGCGCCGCGCCTCCCAGCAGCTATTAACGGCGAAGGGCGGAGTTTCGTCATGCTGGTTTCGGCGGTCAAAGGAGGCCGTTAAAACATGGCGAGATGTCGCAAGAGGAGTGGGCAGCCCAAGCCCGTCCTGGCAATTCCTGACCTGGAACAGGCCAAGGCCGCAGTCCTCAATAGCCTTACATCGAAGAGCGGGCAGCGCACATATGACCGAGCAATCACAGACTTCGTAGAGTGGTATTGCTCAGAACCGAGGCTGGCATTCAATCGAACCGTAGTTCTCCGCTACAGGATCTTCCTCGAACAGAAGCGTTACGCACCAACGACGATCAACCTGCGTCTGACTGCAGTGCGCCGGGTTGCTTTCGAAGCCGCTGACTCAGGGTTACTGAGCCCAGAATTGGCTGCTGGTATTCGGCGAGTGAAGGGCGTGGCGTAGGATAGCGTGCGCGTGGGAAACTGGCTCACTGCCGACCAAGGCAGGCGACTTCTCGAAGGTTCAGTCACCGAATCATTGCGCGGCGCCAGGAATTGCGCAATGCTTGCGATGCTGATTGGATGCGGTCTCCGGCGGGGCGAGTTGCTCGCGTTGCGGGTCGATTCCATTCAATTACGTGAGGAGCGCTGGGTCATCGCTGACTTGCTCGGCAAAGCCGGTCACATCCGCACCATTCCGGTACTGGACTGGATAGAAACAGCAGTTAAGAAATGGAAGGAGGCGAGCGGAGTGACAAGCGGTGCGCTGTTTCGATCGATCACCAAAACGGGCAAGGTCTGGGGAAACGGCATGACACCAAAAGTGCTCTGGGAGGTGGTGAAAGAGGCCTCAGTGCGTGCTGACATTCCGAAGCTTGCGCCACACGATCTTCGGCGAACGTGCGCGAGGCTTTGCCATCTTGCCGGTGGCGAACTGGATCGAATCCAATTTCTGCTCGGACACGTTTCGATCCAAACTACCGAGCATTATCTCGGGTGCAAGCAGAAGCTTCGGCACGCCGTGAACGACAAGCTGGGCATAGAACCCGAAGAGAAGAAGCGATCCGATTGCGGGGCGGATAACCCGCCCCTTGCCGACTTTTTGCGATCCAGCGCCATTTGACAATCGCCTCTCTCGATGGGAACCTCGCCACTAGTTGATGATCATCCCCGAACAACTCGTCGCAAACTGCCGCAAAACTTTCGAACGGAAAGCATGGCTCGACAGCTTGCCAGCGATGCTGGAGGATTTGACCGGTCGCTGGTCGCTGCGCATTGGTCCGCCATTCGATCACGCCAGCGTCACATGCTCTTGGGTCGCCACCGTTGTTCGCGCCGATGGGACGCCAGCCGTCCTGAAACTAGGAATGCCACATATGGAAGGCGCACATGAAATTCAAGGACTGCGCTTCTGGAACGGCGACCCAACGGTGCAACTGCTTGAGGCAGATGATGACCTTGGCGCGATGCTGCTTGAGCGCTGCCAACCCGGATACATGCTTCGTTCCGAGCCGGAGTCCAAACAGGATGTGGTAACTGCGACCCTACTGAGGCGTCTTTGGCGGAGGGCTGCTTCGCGAAACGGGCTGCAGCGATTCCGGCACTTGTCCGAGATGTTGGAGGTTTGGCGCCATGAGACGCTGGCTCAGGTCCAGCAGTGGCCCGATGCCGGGTTGGTGAACGAAGGATTGCGGCTGTTGCAGGCGCTCGCGAAGCCGTTACCTACAGACACGCTACTCGCCACCGACCTGCACGCTGCGAATGTTTTGCGATCCGAGCGGGAGCCTTGGCTGGTGATCGACCCCAAGCCATTTATCGGCGATGCACCCTATGACCTGGTTCAGCATCTCTACAATTG
>JAABUQ010012334.1_pt1 | contig 10650 bp, 15 predicted proteins | sample 5560001 | NCBI WGS metagenome assembly JAABUQ01 (sample SAMN10711888, study PRJNA513371) | rock metagenome | isolation source: Antarctica rocks | place: Antarctica: Victoria Land, Finger Mt nord | collected 2015-12-18 | reverse complement strand
ATGGAGAGGAGGAATTCGCCTAAGGGGAAGGGGAAAGGGGGGGTTGGGGGAGGGGGGTATGGGTTGTGGTTCTTTTTCCCTGAGGGTGAGGGTCGGGTTGTGGGGTTGGGGGATTTTGAGGGGGTGGCGGGGCCGGTGGAGAGTGAGGGGGGGAGTGAGAGTAGTTGGGATGAGGAGGATGATTATACGTTTTGTTACATGATGGATAAGGATGATAAGCTGTGGAGGGAGTGGGGTGGTCGTTGAGTGGTGAGGGGGTTTACGTTGCGAATGGTTGGAAATGAGATGTCGAGTGGATCATGCTTTACTTATGGGATCTCTGTGTAGCTTCAATTTTAAGCCAAGTAGGGGAGGGCTAGATGATGGTCAGCGCTTTACGATCTGTAAATATCAATACGATGGATAGCTCCCTGTGTTTGCTGTGGAGGTTCAATTCCAGTTCATTCTATGTATAGGGTTCCGAGGCCGTCTCATTGCAAACGCTTGATCTTATGTACATTTATCTAGTATACAAGTGTCATGATGGTGTGTACAGCTGTCTACGCTTATCTTACAAATACTTCTTAGGCCCCTGCTTACTCCTTCGCTTGTAAAGCATATACGCGCCCGCAATAACCACTTGAACAACAACAAAAACAATAACGATCAAGCTCATGCGCGGGCCATTCGTTATCATGACTACAAGAGCAGGAGTTTAGCAACCATATTCTTCTGGTTGAGCAATGGGAAATTGACTTACTATCACTCATGTGCCTTGGCAATCCCTCTGACAGACTACTATGCTGGTCCCTCACTGTCGTCTGCAGCGTATGGAATTCCCCCTGGAAGTTCCGGATCGTCTGCTCTAGGCCTTCCAGTTTCCGATCCAGATTGTTTATTCTACCTCCCGTGGCCATATTAACCATGATTTCCTCGTGCCTGCCTACGGCCTCCTGCTGTCTGTGTTCTGCTTTCCCGGCGAGGTGTGACACTTCTCCAACGAGGGCATCGATGGAGTGCGCTAGCACTTGCATTCTGTTGTGTAGGTCCTCGAATTGTGCGTCTGAGGAGCGGTAGGACGAGGCGGAGGCATCGGGAGAGATGTCGCCTTGCTGGAAGTTGTTCTGTGGTGGAGGCTGGTCGCGTCGTGGTTCTTCTCGCGAGATTGATTGGGCGGTGTGGAGCACGAATTTGTAGGCTTCGAAGCTGTCAGGGGTTTCTGCTGAGGCGGCTGTGATGCCGAAGTGGTAGTTGGGAGGAAGTCTGATCTTGTCACTCGAGAAGCAGAGGCGGTCGTCTATGGACACCTCGAAAATGTTTGGTTCTTGCTTGATCTGGAGCTTCGAAGGACGTCCTAGGTTACGGTAGGAGTAGTCGCAGTGGCCGAAAGCTAGCGAGTCTACGGCGTGGTGGTTTTTGTAGTCGGTGCCGCCGTCGTTCATGAACCCGCGAATACCGCCGCCCTGGTGATGATGTTAGAAGGCATACCCATCTCAAGAGATGGAGGGCCATACTCTTCCGCCGTATGCATCAATGACCAACACCAGCCCGTCAAAATTGCCAACAGTGTATATGCTTGAAGTCCCCACGCTCATTCTGCCATCTTTGGTGTACCATAATTGGAGGTTTCCTCCTCCTCGCTCTTCACCAGATGCTCGGAATTCAAATGTTGCTGACCAGTCCGACTGTGTAACTCTGTAACACTTCTTAGCTCTGCCACAACTGCCATCTTAGTGCCCCTTACTTTGCTTCTGCCCATAGAGCGCCTCTTGTATTGCCAGGGTAAGGAGGAGTGAGGATGACTTTGTCCGAGAGCTGCATTCTGTCAGGGAGCGCCATCGCCAACTGTAGAGAAGATTTTACATACTTGCTGGGGCACCTGCCCTTCCCCAGAGACATGCCATCCTGGTATCCCGTAGTTGTTTGGGGATATTCTGCCAATTCGTCAACTAATGGTCGTGTGCCGCCGGTCACAAGTTCGCCAAACTGACCTATCGCCTTGCCCAAAGCTGGAGCTCTCGATCAAATATTGTGCGGACGTCAAACCTGCAAAGGCGATAATCGAGTAGAGTGTATTCATATCGCAGAGAGGTTAAGGGCCGACTTATTCTCGTAAAGGATGGTTTCCAGTGGAGCTTGCTATCAGTCCGTCTCCGCGGGTAATAGGTGTCACAGAAGCTCCCTGATGATTTGAAGGGCTCCTCGAGGTTGGACCGGCTTCTTCACTCGCTACTGAGCGCTTTTTCTTGAGGAGAGGACACTTCGTATGATACTGACGGCGGCAACGCCGACGACAACAGCGATGATACTAATGCGAATTTCCCGTGCGATGGAAACAGCGGAAGGGGACAATTCGACGGAGTGCTTGATATTCAAATTCGTAAAAGTGACAGCGTGCCTGACGCCTACATCTGAAAAATCCATAAATGGCAATTTGTCTTCGAAGCACTTTTACGGCGGGTCTATTTTGCCGATAGCACTAACAGCTGGCGTGTCAATACAGTAACCCGACGTCCGCCCAACATCAAGCGTCTCGAGAACTTGGAAGAGTTGCAAAGCACTAAAATGTTTAGATGGCAGACCTCTATCCTACGATAGCACAGACTGCTGTCCTCTCTTCGGCTCTCAAAGTCCTCCTATTTCCTGCCTAGTAGGTCAATGATCCCTCGTCATGTCCAACAGTTCTAAGCTCACTGCATATTGCTAGCAAGTCGACCGACTTCGAGGTTCACCGCAATTGGCTCGCGATCACACATTCTCTACCTGTGAAGGCATGGTACTTTGAGGTGAGATCCTCCCGTCGGCCAGACGCGTCCATAGTTTGCAGGACTGACAGTAGCTGGTCAGAAAACATCGCAATGGACACTCGACTATCCTCCCTTCTTCGCCTACTTCGAATGGCTCCTTTCTCAGGCAGCGCACTATGCAGACCCCGGAATGCTGGCGCTGAACACTTTGGGCTACGATAGCTGGCAGACGGTGTACTTCCAGCGCTCGACGGTCCTCCTAGCGGATCTGGTTCTAGTCTATGCGCTGCATAAGTAAGAATCGCAGACGAAGTCCAAAGGAGGAGCTGATGTAGTCCTACAGATATGTGCAGACCTCGCCATCCAACTCCCAGAAATCTTCACTGGCTGTGGCTCTCTCAATCCTTCTCTCTCCCGCACTTCTGATAATTGACCACATTCATTTCCAGTATAATGGGTTTCTTTACGGCATCTTGATTCTCTCCCTGGTCTACTCCCGCAAGCAGTCCACCATGCTTGTCGGCGGTATTCTCTTTGCGGCGCTCCTCTGTTTCAAGCACATATACCTCTATTTGGCACCAGCGTACTTCGTATATCTCCTCAGAGTGTACTGCCTCAGCCAGAAATCTATCTTCCGTATTCGATTCGCCAATTGTGTAAATCTGGGACTGGGCCTCGCAGTAACCTTTGGACTCGCTTTCGGACCCTTCTGGTACTGGGGCCAAATTGATCAGGTTTACTCTCGACTACTTCCCTTCTCGCGAGGATTGTGCCACGCATATTGGGCGCCAAACGTATGGGCAATGTACTCTTTTACCGACAGAGTGCTTCTCTACGGTAAGCCTATTTGACCATCATTCCAAGAGTCCCAGCTGACCAGTCCAGTTGCGCCCAAATTGGGCCTGCCAGTTGATCAAGATGCTCTGGCAAGTGTCACTCGAGGCCTTGTGGGTGACTCATCGTTCGCCGTGCTGCCAAATATACCGCCAAAGACAACATTTGTCTTGACATTGTTGTTCCAGGTGGTAAGAGCTTCGGCCTCGTCGAGAGATATTAATAGCTAATTTTACGTAGCTGAGCTTGGTCAAACTCTGGCTTGTGCCCAACTGGGAGACCTTTGTAGGCGCTGTGACCCTATGTGGCTATGCATCCTTCCTCTTCGGATGGCATGTACACGAAAAGGCCATTCTGCTCGTCATCATACCATTCAGCCTGCTCGCACTCAAAGACCGGCGGTACTTGGGGGCATTCCGGCCGCTCGCTGTATCTGGACATGTGTCCCTCTTCCCCCTACTCTTCACCGCTGCAGAATTCCCAGTGAAGACACTGTACACCATATTTTGGCTTACATTGTTCCTCTTGGTGTTCGACCAGCTCGCCCCGGTGTCTTCGAAACCTCGGGTCTTCCTGCTTGATAGATTTTCCCTGCTTTATGTTACTGTTTCGATACCCCTGATCTTGTACTGCTCGCTTGCGCACGAGCTGATCTTCGGAGTGAAGTACGAGTTCTTGCCGCTGATGTTCACTAGTTCTTACTCGGCAATTGGAGTGGTGGGAAGCTGGATTGGGTTCTCGGTGGTGTACTTCGGTTGATGGAGCGTTGACGATACCTCCATGTATTCTATCTTGGTTTCACACAATCAAATCTTCAAGCTTCGACTCACCGGAGGGCTTCTACAACAATGTTTTGATCACTGAGTTACAACGGTTCAAGAGTGGCATTGGCGCAGCATTCACTCTTGGGAGCTTGATACTTGACGCCGGCAGATGCAATGCTGCACAACGAGGGAGCAGGGAGTCACGGATGCTAGGCACGGTAGATGATGTCTATGCAAGTGCCTATAAGCCCCGTAGTAGTAGTGCTGGTCCCGGAAGATCTGGTCCAGACAATTTCAACGAGTGCAAACAAGGCTATATTGTGGTGTGTGAAGATTGCGACAAAGTGCCTGGAAAAAGTAATACAGTGGGGAGAGTGCGGACTAGAAGCGTGGTCAAATAGCCCCTACCCTACCTCGACCTTATTTCGCTCGACATGCACCATTCCTCGTTGGACGTGACACTAGTTAGAGGCTGCGTATCTTCACCCAAACCTACCCTAACCTTTATTTTTTCTTCTTTTCTTCTAACCACACTTCCTCTGGTTGATCCCAATATCAACCACCACCCACCTTCCACTATCTATCCCATTCATGTACCATCCAGAAACACGTCCATTGCCCCCTTTAGACGCATCAATATCAACCTTGTAGATGCCCTCGTCTTCTGCCGCATGCCTTTGCCGTCCTTGCTCGTTTTTCAAGGCGTCTAGCCAGGAGTGTCACGGCATTCGTCTAATTTCATTTCTGAGCATTCAAGAACTCGCCAATCAATTGAGTTGAATTTTGCGCGGACCTAAGAAACATATCACAAGACTTGAGCACTCCTGCCAGCTCTTGGGGAGCGGGCTGTTGAGCTCCACTACGTCCGTTGTGGGGGCCAATTGCTGTCAAGCCATTTGGCATCATGGTACTAATGACGTCGCTCTCCTTTTTAACACCGTGACTGATATCAATCAGGTTCTCTTCAAGAGGAAGCGGGTCCAATATGTCGCCCCGTCCCCACATCTCCACGATGATGTCGAGGTAGTTGTGTCCTGTATCTATCTACCCGCTTGACACTGACACCCTACCAAGGTCTGGGGCATCGAAGAGACAGGAGAAGTATTCACGCAATACGACGAGTACTTACGTCGGTAAGCATCCATCAACGTTCTTGTTGCTTGCGAGTCCGATGCTCATCTTCCTCTCTAGCCACGACTTCTATAGACAGGTCAGGGCCTAACGTACATTCCTTCAACATGTATGTGCGTTAAATGCTCTTATAGAAACGATTCATCTGCGAGATCACGGGACATTCCAACCTGGACTTCTACGAAGCTTGGACGAGCGAGGTAGGTTCTCTCCGCTTGGCTTCTTTACTTTGGTCTTTCCAGTATCGCTCCCAAGTCTGATCACTCCTAGATGGAGGCATCTGGTGAAGTTGAGGACGCATTTCCCGAGCCATTGCGCGAACCTATCCTCCGTAAGGTGCAGTTCTCACAGATTGCCAGAATAGATTACCTAGGTAAGCATTATCACTGCACTTTGCAAAGTCAAATAATCTAACATATTTGATAGTCGACTGGATCTACGAGGTACGGTCTATCTGGTGATTAGGTATATTTGAATGAAGCTGACTAAGGAATAGGAGTTCAAAAACGACTTCTATCCTGGTGAACAGGTCATCGTATCTGTCCGAGAAGGACGACTTACCGGCCGGATCAGGGAAAAGTCTAGATTCCCCGAGCTTTCGAGGTCGGATGGTACTCTTGAACGCAAAGCCTTTGCACGATACTTTGTAAGACTCGACATCCGGCCTAATGAAGAGGCGTGTTGCGACGATGAGCATGTCTCTCGTGAGCGCAAAACGTTCACTAAGCAGAGGATAAGATCTTTCCTGAAGAACGCTGTCTCTCGAGAGGCCTGGGCTGGTGCACCATGGATCGTCAAGCCGAAACTGGCAGACAATTATGGTATTTCGAACGAGGTTCCACCTCATCTTACGCAAGACTACCAAGCTCAATTGAGGAAGGCTAACCATGCCGCTGGCAAAAAGGTTGAATACGAGGCTCCCATTATCCAGTTCCAGGCTTATGGCCCTCAATATCAACCTCTACGGCCCAAAGGTGGCAAGAAGATCACCGCCAATGAGCAGCAGTTGGACTTGCAATTTCAGCATGCCCAATTTCAGGCTTCCATTGCGAATGGCCAAGGGTTTAGTACAATACCAATGGCATCTAGTACCGGCATGCAAGGTCCGCATCCTGGTTTGTCAATAGTCAACGGCTATCATCCCATTGCCGCCAAAGGCCAACAACCCAACAAGCCCGTTGTCCCGTCACAGCCGAAATATCCCATTGAGGATCTTGAGATCCCACCGACCCACGACGGTACCCATCGTCCCCCTATGAAGTTCTTGTCAGAGACGACGCCTACGAGGTCCCGAGCTTCAGAAGGCGCTGGCAGCGGCATTGCTATGGAATCAGTCGGACTTCTCCTGGAGACCTGGGATACACTGAATGTGTACTGCGAGATCTTCCAGCTGGATTCCTTTACCTTTGACGATTACGTCGAAGCTTTGAAGTTCAGCTCCGAGGATATCCAATGCGAGCTGCTTGTCGAAATCCACTGCGCAGTGCTCAAAAAGCTTGTCAATGATACTAATGACAAGAATGGCCAGATACAGGTCTCTCTACCTGACCAGCCAGAGAGCGAGGATGAAGAAGACTCGATCCAGTCGAGTAGCCGCCAAGCGACGCCCACACCTGAACCCGAAGCTGCCAAACCTCCAGCTCGCTCTACTCGAAGCAGTCTTGTGAAATCTGAGGCTGCGGAATTGAGGGATGCCACCAACGGCTTATCCCTAGCGGACACCAAAATTCATCGAGGCGCAGAGATGGATCGATCTACGAAAGGGTACGACTGGAAGATGCGACTTCGTAAGCGCGACTTCCAAGAAGGTCGATGGGTCGTCATTCTGGTTGGGCTTCTGAACCAGCTTTCTGCGCATCCTCGTTACACAAAACATTGCAATGAGATATTGATCCATCTTGCTCCACTTGATGAAAATCCAACGCCAGAGACGGCAGTCTTACGATACCAAGGCCTTGACGTCAATCTTCGCATCAGGCTTCTCCAGATCATCTGCATGAAGTCGCTCGAAACTAAGGCAATTCGACAATACATGGAAGATTGCAGCGCTCAAATGACAGAGCATCGTAAGGAGAAGAATGATGTGCAGAGAAGTCGCAAAGCAGCGTGAGTCTTTTTCCACACATCTCAAAGGTCGCTTACTCATTTGAAAAGTATGGAAGAACTACGACATCTTCACGAAGAACGAAAAGCTCTGCAACCCGAACAAGCTTCGGTGTCACCACCAGTCGAGCTCGAAGAGCTCGAAGAGCCTAAGCTAGAGCCCGAGGATGAAGAGATTCCAGCTTCTGATTTCGTGGCTGATTCTGAGGATGATGCACCGCATCAAGGACGTTCTCTCCGCCGCGCCAACGATAGAGCACAAGCACGTAAGAAGAAAGCTGAAGAAGAGAAAGAACGGAAAGCCGTTGCCGCAGCTGAAAAGGCCAAGAAACCCTCCAAGCAGGAGAGACGGTACGAGAAAGTCCTCGCGAAAATTGAGACCACGAAAGAAAAGATCAAAGACTTCGAAGAAGAAGTCGTGACCATCGAGAATGATCTTCGTGAAGCTGACTGCCCTCGAACTAGAGTGTTGGGCAAGGATCGCTTCTGGAACCGTTACTATTGGTTTGAGCGCAATGCTATGCCGTACGCTGGCCTTCCCGATAGCTCCACCGCCAGCGCCGGCTACGCCAATGGCTGTATCTGGGTACAAGGACCCGATGATATGGAGCGCCTTGGCTTCATCGAGCTCTCAGTGGAAGAGAATGCCCAGTACAAACGTGCCTTCCAGATGACGGTCCCGGATCGAAAGATGACCGAAGAGGGTGACACACACGTGTTCACCGCTCGACAATGGGGATACTACGACGATCAAGATTCCTTAGACATGCTGATCGGCTGGCTGGATCTCCGCGGCTCGCGAGAGATCAAGTTACGCAAGGAGCTGTCCGCCCAACGTGAGAGAATCTGCCACGGAATGCAGAAACGCCAGGAATATTTGTCCGCCAACGACGACAAGAAATCAGAAGCCAGCGAACCTGTGGCGAGAGTGTCGACTCGCACCAAAACCTATGTCGACCCCACTGGCCATCGTTGCCTGGCATGGAGGAACGGTACTGCCGTCAATGAGATTGGACATCTTCATTCAGAGCCCAAGCCAACAACATACAAGAAGCAGAGAGGCGTGGCGGTCAAGAAGTTGGTGGTTGAGGCAGAGGAGGAGGAACCAGCGCCACGGCAGACAAGGGGATCGACCAGAGTGGCGAGTAGTAGCAGTACTACCAATCCGAGGAAGGGGCCTGCGACATCGAGTGGGAGAATGCCGACGAGGCAGGGTACTCGTTACAATTTCTGATGAACTCGATCGGACTCTGCAGGTGGGTGATTGACCATCTGCAAAAGTTCAAGAAGGAATCGAAGTCGTTACGCCCCCATCTCTCAACAATCGGATTACAAAAAAACCCACGTGCATGTGAGGATTTGAAGCATGGCCGTGAGCGATGTTTGCATATTTTGTGGATATGGCGATTGCGTGTGAAGCTTAGCATTGGGAGGAACCCCGAGGCTCCAGTCTAATTAAGCAAGCATCAGGTTGTATCCAGTCCGTATCAAGAAATAGGGTCGAATACAACAGCCGCCAAGCTTCGACCATGTTGTATCCATCATTCCTTACAGTCTCCAAGGCCTTTGATCCTCCGCAAATCTGAATGGGGAGTGCTGCGAGGCGAACGAGGCTAGTCCCAGAATGGCTAGCGGCTAAACTTCGGCGCAAATCGGAACATCGTTAACATCAAACCACGACATTCCCAATCTTCTCTTCCTCTGATTTGCAGAGTATCTAACTATAGTAGGAATATTTGGCTGAGGGCGTTGTGGAATCAAACACATACAAATCCCATGTCCGAGAGCTGCGACATACATCGTCAGCATGGCTTCAGAGGAAGCTAGCCGCAGAGGTAAGGCTTCCAGCGAGCCAGAAATCAAGACGTTTGCTTACCTATAAACATAGCTTCTATCGCCTCGAGCTCGGAAATGAGCTTTGCTGAATCAAACAATGCCGCAAAGTTGAACTCTACAGATCCATCCTCTTCGACCAAAGACCGTTCCTCTGCTACCAAGCTGCTACCTAAGAAAGACACAACGGGTGGGGTCAAATTGAAGAAGTCAATTGCGAAGAACACCAAGCCGAAGGATACTGAGAGCAATGGTGAGCACACTTGAAAAGTCAGTCCCAAGAGAGGCTTGCTAATACAAGGAAAACACAGGCACCAAGACTGGCGGCACAACCCGCAGCCCCACTCCCAGCTCCCCTGCCCTCAACGCCGCCACAAAGTCAGAGGAAAGACCGGTCTGCAAGCACTGCAGGAAGCCCGTCGACGCCGGCCACCTGGTCTCCCACACACAGCTATGTCTCGAGAACAAGAAAGCCGAAGCCAAGCGGAAGAAGGAACGCAAAGAAGCCAGAGCCCGCGAAGCCAAAGCTAAAGAACTGGCCGAAGCGAAAGACAAGGACGGCGACTCGGCAATGGGTGACACAGCGCCACCATCATCTCAACCCACAGCAACCACCACCGAACCTACAACATCCACAGCAGCAGCACCTACAGCAGCAGGAGCATCCTCAACCCAACCCTCAACCAAAAAGCCCCCCCCCAAAAAATCCGCCTCAAAAGACACCCCCAGCACAGACCCCAAAAAGACCAAGAAACGCAAAGCCGACGCCCCCCCTTCGCAAACCACAACCAACACCCCCTCAGCAGACAAAGAGCCCAAGAAGAAAAAACTCAAAAAAGACGAGCCCCCCAAACCCAAAGCCGCCAAGCCCAAGGGGCCCGTGAACGTCGAGCTCCAATGCGGCGTCCTCCTCCCCAACGGCGGCCACTGCGCCCGCAGCCTGACCTGCAAATCCCACAGCATGGGCGCCAAGCGCTCCGTGCCCGGCCGCTCCATGCCCTACGACCAACTACTCTCGCTGTACCAGAAGAAGAACCAGGCGAAGCAGCAGAAAGCGCTGATGCAAGCGGCTGCCCGCCCTGTGGAAGAGGAATCCGGGGCTGCCGTCGATAGCGATGAGGAGAGGGAGAGTGTGATGCGTGGACTTGGGCGGTGGAGACCGAGGCCGTTGGAGCAAAGGGTGGTGGTTCCGGTGAGGGGGAGGTATGGGGGGGTAAGGTTGAAGGAGATGTTGAGTGGGGCGCTGGGGCAGGGGGGTA
>JAABUQ010002786.1_pt1 | contig 10651 bp, 9 predicted proteins | sample 5560001 | NCBI WGS metagenome assembly JAABUQ01 (sample SAMN10711888, study PRJNA513371) | rock metagenome | isolation source: Antarctica rocks | place: Antarctica: Victoria Land, Finger Mt nord | collected 2015-12-18 | reverse complement strand
GCACCGACCCTGGAGCGCCAGACAATAGCGGCTGGCGGCGAGCGTGAGTCGACGCGAGCCGGGCCAGGGCACCGGGCCCGCTGATCTTTGTGATCAAAAAGCGGGCGGGTGCGCATTCTCACGCCAAAGAACGACTCCCCGAGGTGGCCAGCCAGCCCGGGGACTCCGGTAACGGCAGCCCTGGCGAAAACGACTACGTACGGGTCCGTCGGTTGACCACCACCGAGGTGAGGAAGGCGGCGGCCAGGAGGATCACGCCGATCATTCCCGTCACCACGTCGGGGATCGTGTACTTCACCGACACCAACAAGATGACGGGCCAGGGTGATGATCGCCCAGTGGGCCCCATGCTCAAGGTATTCGTAGCGGTGCAGGGTCTTCTCCGCTACCAGGTAGGTGGTCAGGCTTCTGATGAACAGGGCCCCCACCCCCAGGCCGAGGGCGATGATGATCGGATCGGGCGTGATGGCAAAGGCCCCGAGGACCCCGTCGAAGGAGAAGGAGGCATCGATGACCTCAAGGTAGAGGAACAACCCGAGCGCGGCTCTGCCACTCACCGCCGCGACGGCAGGGCCGGCCACCGCGCCGGCGGGCCCTGACCCGTCGGTTGCCGGCTCCCGGTCGGGGTCTGGGGGCCCGATCAACTCGCCGAGGCTTTTGATCAGGACATAGGCAATGATCCCCACCAGCCCGGCGAAGAGCACCCGGCGGGAGTCGGGTCCCGACGTCAGGGGTGGTGGAGATGACGGCCAGCACGATGCCGGCGACCACCACCGGGAGCTGCTGGAGCCGGCCGGCCTTTTTCAGGTGTCGTTCGATGAACACCAGCCACATGACCTCCCGATCGTCGTCGAGGAGGAAGTCGAGGGCCAGGAGCAGGAGGAACATGCCACCGAAGGCGGCAATGCTCGGATGGGCCTGGGCCAGCAGGTAGCCGTAGGTCCCCTCCCGGTGCACGTCGCCCTTGTCCCCGGCCAGCTCCACGGCCCGCCAGGGCGAGATCTTCGCGGTCAGCGACACAATGACCAGAGGAAAGACCAGACGCATACCGAACACGGCGATCAGCACCCCCACGGTCAAGAAGACCTTCCGCCAGAACAGGTTCATCCGCTCCAGGATCCGGGCGTTCACGGTGGCATTGTCGAATGAGAAGACGATCTCGACGACCACGAGGATGGCGGTGAGCTCGAGCGCGGCAGCGCCGCCGTAGATCGTCGCCACCACCAGCGCGGCAAGCAGGAAGACGAGGTCGATCCAAAAGTGACGGAGCAGCTTCAACGGATCGGCAGGGCCCGCTTGTTGACCTTGCCCATGGCGTTTCGGCCCAGGGCGGTGCCCAGGTCGTCGTCGGGCACACCGATCACCGCCGCCTCGGCCACCGCCGGGTGGGACAGGAGGCTGGCCTCGACCTCGCCGGTGCCAACCCGGTAGCCGCCGCTGTTGATCAGATCGGTGCTGCGCCGGCCCACCACCCGGTGGTTGCCCTCGGCGTCGACACAGGCCAGGTCCCCGGTGCGAAACCGGCCATCCGCGGTGAAGGGCGGTTCGGCGCCAGGTGCGGCCCGGTGGTAGCCGGCCATGACCGCCGGCCCCCGGACCTCGAGCTCCCCGACGCGCTGGTCCCCGACGCGCGGGTCCCCGACGCGCTGGTCCCCGCCGTGCTGGTCCCCGACCGCCACCGTCGGGGCCTCGATGTCCCGGATGCGGGTCTCCACATGGGCCAAGGGGGTTCCCACCCAGCGCGGGCGGGGAGGCCGGTCGGCTCGCGCCGAAAGGGTGATCAGCGTCTCGGTCATCCCGTAGCGTTCCACGGGGCCATGCCCCGATGCCGCCCGAAGGGCGTGGAAGACCGAGGCGGGCAGGCTGGCGACGAGCTCCAGGTTGTGGCCTCCGACCAAACGGTGCCGGACCAACGGGGACGGTCCGATCCGCCGGGCAGAGACACCCGGCGGCCCGACCCTACCGGGGGAGACGCCGAGCGCCGGGTACCCTGCCCAGATGCCAACCTTCGACGTCGTGTCCCAGGTCGACAAGCAGGAGGTCCGCAACGCGGTGGACCAGGCTCGACGGGAGCTGGCGACCCGCTTCGACTTCAAGAACACCGAATCGTCCATCGACGGCGACGACGTGGAGCTCGAGTTGCGCTCGTCGACCGAGGATCGGCTGCGGGCTGTGGTCCAGGTGCTGGAGGAGAAGCTGGTCCGGCGCAAGATCTCGCTCAAGGCCGTGGAGTACGGCAAGGTCGAACAGGCCGCCAAGGGAACCGTCCGCCAATCGGTGACCCTCACCGCCGGCATCTCCCCGGAGAAGGCCAAGGCCATCAACCGCTTCATCAAGGAGAAGGGTCCCAAAGGCCTATCGTCGCAGACCCAGGACGAGCAGATCCGGGTGACGGGCAAGAAGCGTGACGACCTCCAGGCCATCATTGCCGCCCTGCGCGAGGGGGACTTCGGAATCCCCCTGCAGTTCGAGAACTTCCGGGACTGACGCTTCGCGGAAGGCTCAGGACCGGCGGGCCCAGTCCTGGGAGCGGAGGCGAGCGACGCGGTCCGCCGTCCGCGGGTGATCGGCGAAGAGCTTCTTGAACGACACCCGGTTCAGGGCCAGGGGATTCATGATGTACATCCCCGCCATCTCCGGGCGGGCCGTGGGCATGGGTATCTGCTGTGACGCCGATTCCAGCTTCTGGAGAGCCCGGGCCAGGGGTTCGCCGTCGCCGATGAGGCGGGCGCCGGAGAGATCGGCCTCGTATTCCCGGCTGCGCGACAGGGCCATCTGGAGCAGTCCGGCCGCCACCGGAGCCAGGATGGCCAGGGCCAGGACCTCGACGATGTTGGGACCGCCCTCCCGATCACCGCCCGTGAACAACGTGGACCAGGCGGCCATGCGGGCAACGAACGTGATGGCCATGGCGATGGCCGCGGCGACCGAGGAGATGAGGATGTCACGATTGCCGACGTGGCTGATCTCATGGGCCAGCACGCCGCGCAGTTCGTCCCACGAGCAGATCCGCAAGATGCCCTCGGTCACCGCCACCGCGGCGTGTCCGGGGTTGCGGCCGGTGGCGAAGGCGTTGGGCTGGGCGTCGGGGGTGACGTAGAGCTTGGGCATGGGCATGCCGGCCCGGTTGGCCAGGTCGGCCACGATGGCGTGGTACTCGGGCATCTCCGCCGCCGACAACGGCTGGGCCCGGGCCGCCTTGATGGCGATCGTGTCGGAGAACCAGTACGAGGCGCCGGTGATGCCCAGACCGAGGACCAGGCCGATCACCAGGCCGATCCGGCCACCGACCGCCCCACCGACCAGGATGAACATCGCCCCCAGAGCGGCGAGGACAGCGGCGGTCTTGAAGGAGTTCCTGCTCACGATGGCATGCCTTTCAGTCGTAGTACCCGGAGTGGATGTAGACGCAGGGAATCCCCGCGGCGCGAAACATCTCCACGTTTCGGCGGTCATCCTCGAAGGTCAGCACGGGCAGCAGACCGAGAGCCCGGAGCTCGTCGACCGAGCGGCGCTTGAAACCGCGGGCCGCGTCGTAGTCGCCGAAGTCTCGCATCACCAGAAGATCCCACCGCAGCCCGTAGCGATCCAGCCAGGCCAGGGTCTGAGGCTGGACCCGCACCGGTCGCCCGGTCAGCAACACGACGGGCAGAGCGGGATCGAGGAGCTCGAGAAGGCAGGCCACCTCTTCGATGACCGCGTCGTCGCCGCACGCCTCGAAGAACGCATCCCAGTCCCGCCGGCCGCCCTCCACGAAGTGCTGGCGGGTGGCGGCGTCGGAGAGCACCCCGTCAAGGTCGAAGATCACCACCCGTCCGGGTGGGACGGGGCCGGCTCGCACGCGCCAGTTGGCCGCCATGGCGGCGCCGACCTTCCCGGAGTCAGAGTGATCGGCCACCCGTTCCGACGCTACTGATCCTCGGGGGCCATCGAGGAGGATCGGCGGCGGATCTCCTCGACGACGCCGGGGTCGGCCAGGGTCGTGGTGTCGCCCAGGTCCCGGCCCTCGGCCACATCCTGCAGCAGGCGGCGCATGATCTTGCCGCTGCGGGTCTTGGGAAGGTCGTCGGTGAAGATCACCGTGCGGGGCCGACCGAACCTGCCGATCCGGTTGGCCACATGGGCCCGGAGAGCCTCGCCGTGCTCGCTGTCGGCTTCGAACTCCGACTTCAACGTGACGAATGCCACGATGGCCTGACCGGTGGTGTCGTCCCTGGCTCCGACCACGGCGGCCTCGGCCACGCTGCGGTGGTCGACCAGCGCGGACTCCACCTCGGTGGTCGACACCCGATGGCCCGACACGCTCATGACGTCGTCGACCCGACCGAGCAACCACAGGTAACCGTCGTCGTCGAGCTTGGCCCCGTCGCCGGCGAAGTACCGGCCCTCGAAGCGGCTCCAGTACGTCTGCCGATACCGCTCGGGATCGCCGTAGATACCCCGAAGCATCGCCGGCCAGGGCCGGTCAAGGACCAGGTAGCCGCCACCGACGGCGACATTCTCCCCCTGATCATCCACCACCCGGGCGGAGATCCCCGGAAGGGGAAAGGTGGCGGAACCAGGTTTTAGGGTGGTAGCGCCGGGCAGTGGCGAGATCATGATCGCCCCTGTCTCGGTCTGCCACCACGTGTCGACGACGGGACAGCGCTCCCCCCCAATGTAGTGGTAGTACCACAGCCAGGCCGCGGGGTTGATGGGCTCGCCCACCGACCCCAGGACCCGAAGCGACGACAGGTCGTGGGCCTCGGGGTGCTGCGTGCCCCACTTCATGCACGATCGGATGGCGGTCGGCGCGCAGTAGAGGATGGACACCTTGTAGCGCTCGACGATGGACCACCACCGGTCCTTTTCGGGGTGATCGGGGGCGCCTTCGTAGAGGACGCCGGTCGTGCCGTTGGCCAGGGGTCCGTAGACGATGTAGCTGTGGCCGGTCACCCATCCGATGTCCGCCGCACACCAGTACACGTCGGTTTCGGCCTTCAGGTCAAAAACGTACTTGTGAGTGGAGGCGACCTGGGTCAGGTAGCCCCCGGTGGTGTGCATGATGCCCTTGGGCTTGGCCGTGGTGCCGCTCGTGTAGAGCAGGTAGAGCAGGTCCTCGGAGTCCATCTGCTCGGGCTCGCAGTGCTCCTCGGCCTCAGCCATCAAGGCGTGCCACCAATGGTCGCGCCCTTCGATCATGGGAATGTCCTCGCCGACGCGCCTGACGACCACGGCGGCGGTAACCGACGGGGTGTCGGCCAGGGCCGAATCCACCGCCGGCTTGAGCAGGTTGACCTTGCCCTTGCGCCATCCGCCGTCGGCGGTGACCACCACCTTGGCCTGGGCGTCGACGATCCGGTCCCGCAGGGCGTCGGCGGAGAAGCCGCCAAAGACCACCGAGTGGGGGGCGCCGATCCTGGTGCAGGCCAGCATGGCCACGGGCAGCTCGGGGATCATGGGCATGTAGATGGCCACCCGGTCCCCGCTCCTGACGCCCAGGCCCTTGAGGACATTGGCGAAGCGCTCCACATCGGCCAGCAGCTCTGCGTAGGTGACGGTTCGGGTATCGCCCCGCTCGCCTTCGAAGTAGTAGGCGACGCGATCCCCGTGGCCGGATCGGACGTGGCGGTCCACGCAGTTGACGCTCACGTTGAGCTTGCCGCCCGCGAACCACTTGACCTCGGGGGGTTCCCACTCGCAGATGGTGTCCCATTCCCGGTACCACTCGAGCAGTTCGCCGGCGTGGCGGGCCCAGTGCCCCTGCCAGTCGGCCTCGGCGTCGTCATAGACCTTGGCATCGATGACCAAGGCGTCGGCCTTGAACTGCTTCGAGGGCGGGAACGTGCCGCCCTCGTTCAGATCGAGAGCCTCGATCGCCGCCCTCAGGGCGCTCGCCTCGTTTTCCGTCACTCCCCCGACCTCCCCGTTGTTCGCTCACCCCGTTCTACCCGCTCTACCGCCGCCGCGGACCCTGGAAGCGCGCATGGCGACACCTCGCCGGGTAGCGTGAAGCGGGCCTGGCGGGCCCCCGCAGGGCAGGGGAGCTGGTTGTCGTAGCCATATGACCGAACCTTCCACCGCCGCCGATCCCGGCCCCGTCGCCGACCTGGTTGCGGTCGAGGTGGCCGTGGGCGGACGCGTGCTGGTTGTTTCCGACCTCCGCCTGGGGGTGGGCACGCCGGTCCTGGCCCGCCCGGGCACACCTTCGGGCTCGGAAGCCACCCAGGCCGCGGCGGTGGCCGAACTGGTGAGCGCCATCGAGGCATGGAGTGGCCCGGGGGCCTTGGTGTTCAACGGCAACCTGATCACCCCCCCGGTGGCCGACGCCAAGCGCACCGTGACCGCCGTGCGCAACACCTTGGCCGGTCATCGCCGGCTGGTCGAGGCGGCCCGGGCGTTCGGAGCCGGGCCCGGGAGGCGGGTTCTCGTCCTGGCCGGGTCGGCCGACTCCTGCCTGGCCTGGCATGACGGGGTGCGGGCCGAAGTGACCCGGGCGCTCGGCGCAGACGTGGCCCTGGCCGCCGACCTGCACCTCCACACCGGCGGCGGCCTGCGGGTGGTGCGCGTCGAGCCCGGCCACCGCCTCGACCCCCTGGCCGCCTTCGCGGATCCCCGAAACCCCGGCGAGAGCCCTCTGGCCCAGCACCTCCGCAACGAGGTGCTGCCCACGATCGCCGACCAACCCGCGGCGCGGGGCCGGGCGTCGTGGCTGGCGGGCGCTCATCGCCTCGATGATCCCGCCGCATTCCCCCGCTTTGTCGCCTCCCGCCTGGCTTACCGGCGACTCGGCCGGCGGGCATGGCTGCTGGTCGTGCCGGTGATCGTGGCCATTGTCCTCCGTGTGCCCGCGCTGGCCATGGCCCGAACCCGGGGCCTCACCCATGTCGGGGGCCGGGCCGCGCTCTTGGTGGGAGCCAGCGCGGTGGAGCTCGTCGTTCTGGCCGGGCTGGTGGCGGCCACCCTGCGGGGGACCTGGCAGGCCCTCTGCGCGCTGTCGCTGGGGGCGGACCGGCGGGATCCCAACGAAGCGGCCCGCAGTTGGGCCCGGGCCCTGATCACCGCCGGCGGCCACCGCGGGCTGATCACCGGTTACACCTGCCGGCCGGAGCTCACCCACCTGGGAGCAGGCTTCTATGCCAACACCGGGTGCGGTACCGAGGTCGTCTCGGAGGTAGCCGCCCGCTTGCCGGGACTGGGCCTGCCGTCGGTGTTCCTCGGCCACCGCCAACTGGCCTGGGTCGAGTTGGAAGCGGGGGCCGAGCTGCACGTCCGGCTCTTCCATGCCCGGACGGATCTGCCGGGAGCGACGGTGGCCGAGCGGCTGGTGGCCCGCCGGGGCCCCGATGCCGCCGCCGGCCGGGGCGAGTCCCGGCCCGACGTGGTGGCCACGTTCCCCCAGGGCCGATCGTGGCCCCCGGTGACGAGCGAGGTACCCCGGCGCCGCCTGGTCCGCCGCGTCGCCGCCCTGTTCGTGGCCGGGACCGGATTCGTCACGTTGGTGTCGGCACTTTCGGACCCCGTGCGTGACCGCCTCGACGTGGTCCGTACCATCTTCCCCCTGGTGGTGCCCGAGACCGCCGCGGTGCTCACCGCCCTGGCCGGCGTGGGTCTGCTCCTCTTGGCCCGGGGAGTCCGCCGGGGCCAGCACCGGGCCTGGTTGGTGTGCCAGCTCGTGCTCGCAGTGGCCGCCGTGCTGCACCTGGTCAAGGGCGCCGACATCGAAGAGACCCTGGTGGCGGTGAGCGTCGCCTCCTTCCTGGGGGTCAACCGAGCGTCGTTTCGAGCGGCCACCGACAACCCGCCGGCGCGCCGGGGCATCGCCGTGGTGGGCCTGGCCGCGGCCACATCCATCATCGCCGGGACCCTCGGCCTGAAGATCAGCACCTGGATCGGCGCCGCCAGCGGCGGTGGCTATCACTTCCACCTGTCATGGATCCAGGCCTTCCAGGCCATCGTGGAGCGCATGGTGGGCGTCGGTCACGTGTTCCTTCCCCCCCGCATCGATGAGTTCGTCTCCCCGGCCGCGGTGGCCGTGGGCATCGGCCTGGTGGGCATTACCCTGGCCCTCTGCTTCCGCCCGGTGGTCATCCGGGCCCGGCACCGCAACCAGGCGGCCGGCAGCGACGATTCGGGGCGGACCGACCTGGCCCGGGCCCGGGCCATCATGGCTCGGCACGGCTCGGGAACTCTTGACTACTTCGCGCTCCGCACCGACAAGGAGCTCTTCTTCTGGGGCGACACCGTGGTGGCCTACGCCGTCTACGGCGGGGTGTGCCTGGTGTCGCCCGACCCCATCGGACCGGTGGCCGAGCGGGAGGAGGCGTGGCGGGCGTTCCGGGCGTTCGTCGACACTCGCGGCTGGGCCCTGGGCGGACTGGGCGTAGGCGAGGAGTGGCTGCCGGTCTACCGGGCGACGGGGATGCACGACCTCTACGTGGGCGACGAAGGGGTGGTCCGCACCGAGCGCTTCACCCTCGACGGCGGTCGTTTCAAGGGCCTGCGCCAAGCAGTCAACCGGGTGGCCAAGTACGGCTACACCATCACCTTCCACGACCCCTCGGAGCTCGATCCCGAGCTGCGCGACCAGCTCCGGGCGGTCATGACCAAGAGCCGGCGGGGAGATGTCGAGCGGGGCTTCTCCATGACCCTCGGTCGGGTCTTCGAGCCCGACGACAAGGACCTGCTGCTGGCCGTGGTCCACGCCCCGCGCCCCGCCGCCCCCGAGGGAGGCGAGAACGAGAAGGCGGCCCCGCCGGTGGCGTTCTGCCAGTACGTGCCCGCGCCGGGCATCGGTGGTTACTCCTTGGACCTGATGCGCCGCGACGACGGCGAGCACCCCAACGGCCTCATCGACTTCGCCGTGGTGGAGACCATCCGTTACCTGCAGGCCCGGGGCGGGGGGGGACTGGGACTCAACTTCGCCACCATGAGGGCGGTCCTGGCCGGTGAAGCGGGCGAGGGCCTGACCACCAGGATCCAGGCCTGGCTGTTCCGCCGGATGGGCGACTCCATGCAGATCGAGTCGCTCTGGAAGTTCAACGCCAAGTTCGACCCGGACTGGCAGCCCCGCTATGCGATCTACGACGCCCCGGAGAACGCCCTGGCCACCGCCGTGGCCATGGCCCGAGCGGAGTCGTTCTGGGAGCTACCGGTCATCGGCCGCTTTCTCGTCCCCACCGCCGGCCGGGTCCCTAAGCCGGCCCTGACCCCTCCCTCCGAGCAGGTCGGCGCCGATCACTAAGTGACCGGATCAGACCACGCGTGCCGACTCCGAGGCGGTTTCGCCCCCCCCGAGAGTTAAACTCGGCGGCAGCCGGGCCCTCAACCACTCCACTGCATCGGACACTCGAGCGGTAGGAGCATCGAGACTGCATCGGACATTCGAGCAGTAGGACCGCAGCGCCCGCCAAGGAGAAGACCGTATGACGTTGGTCGGCAGTGACCTACTCGCCGTTGATCCGCTGTCGGGCCACATCGGAGCCGAAGTGACCGGCCTGCGCCTAGGAGGCGCGGACGCCGGCTTGGACCCCGAGACGATGTGGGCGCTGCGCCAGGTGATCCTCGAACATCGGGTGGTGTTCCTGCGAGGTCAGCACCACTTGGACGTGAAGAGCCATCAGGGGTTCGCCCGCCTCCTCGGGCCCCTGACCCTGTCTCACCCGAGTGCCGGGGCGCAGGCCGGGGGGTCCCGGATCTTCTCGGTCGACGCCACCCGAGGCGGCCGGGCCAGCCATTGGCACAGCGACGTGACCTTCGCCGACGCTCCGCCGGCCTTCTCGGTCCTGCGCGCCCTGCGGGTCCCGCCCTGTGGCGGTGACACCTTGTGGGCCAACACCGTGGCTGCCTACCAGAGCCTGCCCGCCGCCGGGCGCGCCATGGTCGAGGCGCTGTGGGCCCGCCACTCCAATCGCTTCGACCACGAGAGCAAGTACGGCCCCGGCGGCCCGGGCCGGGCCGAAGAGACAGCGCATTTCCAAAGCGCCCCCTTCGTCGCCGACCATCCGGTGGTGCAGGTCCATCCCGAGACCGGCGAGCGGGCCATCCTGCTCGGGGGCCACGCCCTCTCCCTGCGAGGGGTGAGCCGGAGCGACTCCGAGCACCTCTACAACCTGGTCCAGGACGCCGTAACCCGCCCCGAGAACACCGTCAGGTGGCGGTGGCGGCCCGGCGACGTGGCCATCTGGGACAACCGGTCCACCCAGCACTATGCCCTCAACGACTATGGCGACTTCCCCCGGCTCATGCACCGAGTGACCGTCGCGGGCGAGATCCCGGTCGGCGTCGACGGACGCCGGAGCGTCCTGGTGGAGGGCGACACCACCGGTTATCTGGCCGGCTGAGGACGGCGCTTCGGGTGCCTGGCCGGCCCCTCGTGGCTCGAGACAGGGGGCGGGAAGCCCTCAGCCCCCCTCAGCCCCGGGATCCGACGAACGAGGCGTCACCGAAGGTGAAGATCCCGCCGTCGGAGGCCACCAGCCAGTAGCCCCGGCCCGAGGGCGTGGGGGCCATGCCCACCACCGGCCGGTTCAGCGGCTTGCCCCCCTCGGAGCCGAAGAAGGAGGCGTCACCGAAGGTGAAGATCCCGCCGTCGGAGGCCACCAGCCAGTAGCCCCGGCCCGACGGCGTGGGGGCCACGCCCACCACCGGCCGGTTCAGCGGCTTGCCCCCT
>JAABUQ010012333.1_pt1 | contig 10652 bp, 11 predicted proteins | sample 5560001 | NCBI WGS metagenome assembly JAABUQ01 (sample SAMN10711888, study PRJNA513371) | rock metagenome | isolation source: Antarctica rocks | place: Antarctica: Victoria Land, Finger Mt nord | collected 2015-12-18 | reverse complement strand
GCGCTCCATCCAGTCGTGCAGGGAGGCGCGCCTGCTCTCCTCGGCGGCGGCGCGAGGGTCGGCGGCGGGCAGGGCCAGCCCCGCCTCGGCCGCCAACCGCTCCACCGCCTCGCGGAAGCTCAGGCGCTCGCTTTCCTGCAGCCAGCCGATCAGGTCGCCGTGCTTGCCGCTCGAGAAGTCGTGGAAGAAGCCCTTGTCGTCGTTGACGAAGAACGACGGCGAACGCTCCTTATTGAAGGGGCTGAGGCCGACGTACTCGCGGCCTTGTCGGCGCAGCTTCACCGTCCGCCCGATCACGTCCGACAACCGCAGCCGGGCTTTCAACTCGTCGAGGAAGGGTTCGTCGAAGCGGCTCACGCAACTAGATTAGCGCAATCGCTCGCCGCCGTCCCCGCGACGGTCGGTCACCGGATCGCCCTCGTCTTTCGACAAGCTCAGGATGAGGGCTGACGGGGCGCTCAAGCAGAAATCCTCTTCCTGAGCCTGTCGAAGGACAAAGGTCAGGGCGGCCTGTCGTCACCCTCAGAACAACCCCGCCACGAGATTGATGGTCAGGGCGAGCACGATGGTGTTGAAGGTGAAGGCGACCACGCTATGCACCGTGCCGATCCGGCGCATCCGCTTGCTGGTGAAGCTGACGTCGGCGGTTTGCGCCGCCACCCCGATCACCACGGCGAAGTGCACGAAGTCCCCGTAGTCCGGCTCGTCGTCGTCCGGGAATTTCAGTCCGCCGACCAGCCCGTCCTCGTCGTCCTGGAAACCAAAGTAAGTGTGGGCATAGTGCAGGGCGAACATTAGCTGCACCATGAACCAGGACACCGCGACGGTGGCGAAGGCGATCGCGACGTGCCAGCCCTTCACCGGGCCGTGCGCGGCCTTGGCGAGCGACAATTCCACCGCGATCGCCAACAAGCTTGTGGCGGCGGAGGCCAGGACCACGCCCAGAATCGCGCGCTGCCCTTCGTCCTGCTCGGCGGCCCGGCGGCGCAGGTCGGCCCCGTCGCTACCCGCCATGCTCCGGGTCACCGCGACGATGTAAAACAAGGCGGCGCCGTCCCAGGCCAGGATGGCGCGGGTGCTGGGGGCCAGCGGGTTGGGAATCAACGCGAGCGCCAGCGCCGCCGCCACGCCTATGCCGAAAGCCGCGGTCAGGGTGGGACGACTCGCCAGCGGCCCGAGCAGGCGACGCCTCCAGGCGGTCGGGCGATCGACGACGGGCGGTTGCGCCATAAGCATCCAAGCAGTTGACAGCGCGACACTGGGCCGGATCGCCGCCCCGCGCCAGACGCCCGAGCTACAGGCCCGCGTCACACGCCTCCTCTCGAGCGCTTCCCCCGACCGCCGCCCGACCGCTACACTCGCTTTGCAACTCGCAAGGAGGCGATAGACATGGCGCGGCAGGTGACGTTCGACGAGGTGGCGGGGCTGGTCGGGCAGGAGGTCGGCGTGTCCGATTGGGTGCTGATCGACCAGGACCGGGTGAACAAGTTCGCCGACGCCACCGGCGACCATCAGTGGATCCATGTCGACGTGGAGCGCGCCAAGCGGGAGATCGGCGGCCCGATCGCCCACGGCTATCTGACTTTGTCGTTGATCCCCATGCTGGCCGCCCAGATCCTGCACGTCACGGGAGTGTCCCGCGGCGTGAACTACGGCTCCAACAAGGTCCGTTTCACCGGCATGGTGCGGGTCGGCAAGCGCGTGCGCATGAAGCAGAAGCTGCTGTCCGCCGAGCCCAAGTCGGGCGGCGTGCAGATGATCAGCGAGTGCACCATCGAGATCGAAGGCGAAGAGCGCCCCGCCTGCGTCGCCGAGACCATCTCGGTCATCTACGCGGGCTAAGCCGCCTCACCGCAGACGGGGCAGGCGGGGTCGCGGGTCAGGCGAACGGTCCGCGCCTCGGCCGCCAGCGCGTCGTACAGCAGCAGGCGCCCGGTCAGGGGCTCGCCCGCGCCGGTGATCAGCTTGACGGCTTCCAGGGCCATCATGGAGCCGATCACCCCACCGAGCGCGCCGACCACGCCCACCGCCTGGCAAGTCTCCGCGTCGGGCGGGATGTCGGGGACGAGGCAGCGGTAGCAGGGGGCGTGCTCGGCGGCGGGCCGGTCGCGGGTAGGGCCGGCGGCGAACACCCCGACCTGGCCGCTCCAGCGCGCCATCGCCCCCGAGACCAGAGGCTTGCGCTCCGCGTAACAGGCGGCGTTGACGGCGAAACGAACGGCGAAAGCGTCCGTGCCGTCCAGCACGAGGTCGTAGCCGCGCACGAGGCCGGCGGCGTTCTGCGAGCCGAGCGCGACGGGGTGGGCCTGTAGCCTTACATGCCCATTCAGCTCCGCCAAGCGCCCGGCGGCCGCGTCGATCTTCAGCCGGCCCACGTCGGCCGCGGCGTAGATTACCTGCCTCTGCAGGTTCGACAGGGCCACCGTGTCGGGGTCGGCCAGCCCGATCACCCCCACCCCCGCCGCCGCCAGATACAGGGCCGCCGGCGCGCCGAGCCCGCCGACGCCCACCAGCAGCACCCGCGCGGCCCGCAGCCGCTGCTGCCCCGGCCCACCCACTTCCCGCAGAACGAGCTGGCGGGCATAGCGCTCGATCTCGGGTTCGGTGAAGGCCATCCCAACGCTCCGTCGCCCTCGGACTCGATCCGAGGGCCTCTGTCCGCGAGAGCGCCTGTGGCCGGCAGGCCCCCGGGTCAACCCTCGGATCAAGTCCGGGGGTGACGACACCCTCGGGCCGCGACCCGAGGGCCGAGGGCTACGGACGAGGGTGCACACGCACTCCGCTTGACCCCGACCCAACCCGCCGCCACATCGGCGCGGCATGAACGAGCCCTCCCCGAACTGGCACGGCACCACTATCCTCGCGGTCAAGCGGGGCGGCGTGACCGTGGTGGCGGGGGATGGCCAGGTCAGCATGGGCGCCACCATCGTCAAGCCCAACGCCCGCAAGGTGCGCCGGCTGGCGGGCGGCAAGGTGGTCGCGGGCTTCGCCGGCGCCACCGCCGACGCCTTCACCCTGATCGAGCGGCTGGAGCAGAAGCTGGAGCAGCACCCCGAGCAGTTCGCCCGCGCCTGCGTCGAGCTCGCCAAGGACTGGCGCACCGACCGCTACTTGCGACGGCTGGAGGCCATGCTGATCGCCGCCGACGCGAACGCCGTCTACACCATCACCGGATCGGGCGACGTGCTGGAGCCCGACGCCGGCATAGCCGCCATCGGCTCGGGCGGGCCATATGCGCTGGCCGCCGCGCGGGCGCTGGCGGAGTTCGACCTGCCGGCCGAGGACATCGCACGGCGGGCCATGAAGATCGCGAGCGAAATCTGCGTCTACACCAACGACCAGGTCACGGTGGAAGTGGTGGGCGGATAGCGAGGTCACGCCCACGTCCTTCGACGGGCTCAGGATGAGGGCTAATGCAGGCTCAGTAGAAAACCTCATCCTGAGCCTGTCGAAGGACGTGGTTTTCGGACCCGCCCCGGTTCAGATGGAAGCACCAATGACCGACTTCTCTCCCCGCGAGATCGTCTCCGAGCTGGATCGCTTCATCGTCGGGCACACGCCGGCCAAGCGGGCGGTGGCGATCGCCCTGCGCAACCGCTGGCGCCGTCGCCGCTTGGCCGACGACCTGCGCGACGAGGTGACGCCCAAGAACATACTGATGATCGGCCCCACCGGCGTCGGCAAGACCGAGATAGCCCGCCGCCTCGCCCGGCTGGCGCAGGCGCCGTTCCTGAAGGTCGAGGCCACCAAGTTCACCGAGGTCGGCTATGTCGGCCGCGACGTGGACCAGATCCTGCGCGACCTGGTCGAGGTCGCCATCGGCATGGTGCGGGAGAAGCGCACCGTCGGCGTCCAGGCTCGGGCCGAAGCCGCCGCCGAGGAGCGCCTGCTCGACGCGCTCGTAGGCGCGGGTTCGGGCGCGGCCACCCGCGACAGCTTTCGCCGCAAGCTGCGGGGGGGCGAGCTGGACGACAAGGAAGTCGAGCTGCAGTTGCCTGAAGCCGGTGGCGGCCTGCCGACCTTCGACATCCCCGGCCAGCCCGGCGCGTCGATCGGGGTGATGAACATTTCCGACATGATGTCCAAGGCCTTCGGCGGCCGCACCAAGACCGCGAGGATGGTCGTGCGCGACGCCTGGCGTCCGCTGATCGCCGAGGAGAGCGACAAGCTGCTGGACCAGGAGTCGCTGACCCGCGAGGCGATCGACCTGGCCGAGAACAGCGGCATCGTCTTCATCGACGAGATCGACAAGGTGGCGGGCTCCTCCGAAAAGCGCGGAGGCGCCGACGTCAGCCGCGAGGGAGTGCAGCGCGACCTGCTGCCGCTGATCGAGGGCACCACCGTCTCGACCAAGCACGGGCCGGTGAAGAGCGACCACGTGCTGTTCATCGCCTCGGGCGCCTTCCACGTCAGCAAGCCCTCCGACCTGCTGCCCGAGCTGCAGGGGCGGTTGCCGATCCGGGTGGAGCTAAAGGCGCTGACCCGCGAGGACCTGCGCCGTATCCTCACCGAGCCCGAGGCCAACCTGATCCGCCAGCACCAGGCGCTGATGGCGACCGAGGGCGTCGACCTGACCTTCACCGAGGACGCGGTGGACGCCGTGGCCGATGCGGCGGTGGCGGTGAACGCCGCGGTGGAGAACATCGGCGCCCGCCGCCTGCAAACGGTGCTCGAGAAGGTGGTCGAGGAGATCAGCTTCACCGCCGGCGACCAGGCCGATGCGGTTCTGACCATCGACGGCGCTTATGTCCGCGCCCGCGTGGAAGCACTGGCCGCCAACGCCGACCTGTCGCAGTTCATCCTCTGAGGGGCGTTGCTTCCAGCGAGCGCGGCGGCGCCTCGCAATGGGGCGCCCGCCGAAACCCGCAAATCTGCGACAAAATGCGCTTTGCGAGTGAGTCGATTTAGGCGATGATGTGGCGTCAAAGCTGCATCGGATCCGATCATGGATTGGCACGGCGGACTTACCCGATCCCACGCCTGGGCGTGGTCGTTGCTTATTGCAGCGCTGGTTTTCGTGGGCGACATGACGCTGCACCGAATGGGCCTGCATGAACACGGGTGGGAGGAGGCGGCCACCTTTGCTCTGCTGGCGCTGGGCGCGGCCCTGATCGCCCAAGGGGTGCGTTCGCTGTGGCACACCTGCGAGCACGATCACCGCTCCGTCGACCTCCATCACTAGAGCTGCATCAGTGAGGCTTTTGGTGCGGCCGTTCGCGGCAGTGATCGGCACGCTCATGCTCGTGTCTTGCGCGACCATGAGCCCCAAGCAGGAGGCGGCGGGCGATATCCACGCTTTTCTTGTGGCGGTGCGCGATGGAGATCGGGCGAGCTTCGAGGCGCGGGTCGACCGCACCGCGTTGCGCACTCAACTGCGCTCGCGGGTGATCGCGGCGCAAGCGCGGGAACACGGCGAGACGAGCTGGCAGGCTCTGGGCGCGGTGCTGGCCGGGCCGCTGGTGGACGCTGCGGTCGACGCCTACGTTCGGCCGGAGGTGTTCCGCGCCGAGGCGATCCGGCTGGGCTACGACCCGTCCTCGCCCGTGCCGAGCCGCCCGCTGATCGCGTCGGCCCTGCGCCAGATCGACCCCGAGCACGTCTGCGTGGCCACCTCCGCCGACGGCCCCTGCCTGCTGAGCTTCCGCGACGAGGGCGGGGTCTGGAAGCTGATCGGCTACGAGGGCCCGCTGACCGGGCTGGGGCGGCTGGGAGTTCGTTGACGGCGCGTTGGCTGGACTTTCATGCGGGCGCATCCTAAGCCGCGCCGCTCCCGGCTCTGAGCCGTCATCCCTCGCCGGCGTTCGATCCGCCGCCGAGGTTTCGAGCGCCGCCCCATGCCCTCCCATGCCACCCGCGGCCGTCCCGCCGCTCCCGGCCCAAGCCAGCGGCAGTTGCGCGCGGGCGAGCTGGTGCGCCACGCCCTGGCCGAGCTGATGCGCGAGGAGGAGATCGCCGACCCGGCGCTTTCAGGCGTATCGGTCACGGTGACAGAGGCGCGGATGAGCCCCGACCTACGCCACGCCCAGGTGTTCGTCGAGCCGCTCGGGGCAGGTGTCGACGGCGCCAAGCTCGACGCGACTGCCGTCATCGACGCCCTGAACCGAGCGTCGAAGTTCTATCGTGGACGGCTCGGGCGGGCGATCGAGCTGAAGTTCACCCCCGATCTGAAGTTCGTTCACGACGCCAGCTTCGACGAGGCCAGCCGCATCAATCGCCTGTTCGACGATCCGGTGGTGCGACGAGACCTGGACAAGCCGCCCGAGTCCGAGCGCGAGCCCGTCGACGCGGGTGAGGGCTGATGGGCCGCCGCAAGTCGGGCGACCCGATCCACGGTTGGGTCAATCTCGACAAGCCGCTGAAGCTCGGTTCGACCGACGCGGTGTCGCGGGTGCGACGGCTGTTCAACGCGCAGAAGGCCGGGCACGCGGGCACGCTGGACCCGCTGGCCACCGGCGTGCTGCCGATCGCGCTCGGCGAGGCGACCAAGACCGTTCCCTACCTCATGGAGGCGGACAAGAGCTACCGCTTCACCCTGCGCTGGGGCGAGACTACAGCCTCGTTCGACCGTGAAAGCCCGGTCGAGGCCGTCAGCCCGGTGCGGCCGACGCCAGTCGGCGTCGAAGCCGCCCTCCCCGCCTTCGTGGGCGAGATCGACCAGGTTCCGCCCGACTTCTCCGCCGTCCGCGTGGACGGGAAGCGCGCCTACGACCTCGCCCGTGAAGGGGTGGCGCTCGAGCTCGCCCCGCGGCGGGTGCGCATCGACGCCGCGCGCTTGGTGGACGCATCCGACGCCGATCATGCGACCATCGAGATCGACTGCGGCAAGGGCGCCTATATCCGAGCCATCGTCCGGGATCTCGCCGCGAGCCTCGGCGCTCTGGCGCACGTCGTCGAGCTGCGCCGTACTCGTGTCGGGCCGTTTTCGAGCGCCGACGCGATAACGCTGGAATACCTGACCGACCTGGTGCAAGAGGGTAGCGGCTCGAAAGCAATGCTTCCGGTCGAGACCGCGCTGGACGACATCCCGGCGCTGGCCGTGACCACCGAAGACGCTTTCCGGCTCAAGCAGGGACGCTCCATCGTTCTCGTTCCCCGCCAGGTCGATCTGCTGCGACCGCGTCTGAAACCCCGTACCCTCGGCGGCCAGGATGCGAGCCGCACGGTTTCGGCCCTGTCGGATGGGCGGCTCGTGGCGCTCTGCGACCTGCGCGCGGGACGCCTGGAGCCCTTGCGCGTCTTCCAAATGGATTAGGAGACCTGAGGGACGATGTCGATCACCCTGGAACGCAAGACCGAAGTCATCGCCGCCCACGCCCGAAGCGAAGCCGACACCGGCAGCGCCGAAGTGCAGGTGGCCATCATGTCCGAACGTATCGCCAACCTGACCGAGCACTTCAAGGCGCACAAGAAGGACAACCACTCCCGCCAGGGCCTGCTGAAGCTGGTCTCCCGGCGGCGGCGGTTGCTCGACCACCTCAAGGTCTCCGACACCGGCCGCTATCAGGCGCTGATCGAGACGCTGGGGCTGCGGCGGTAGTTCACTCGAGCGCGGTGCGTCCTTCGAGACGCGTCGCATCCGCGCCGCTCCTCAGGATGACGAAGAGGGTTGGCGTCACTAAACTTCGTCATGCTGAGGAGGCCCGCAGGGCCGTCTCGAAGCACTTGCATGGACGGCCGCCGCCCTGAACGCAGGCATTAGGGGCAGCGGTTAGGCTCGAAACATCGGGCCGCAAACGCGGGGGTCAGCCGATCCTCATTCCACCTGCAGCTGGAGAGGATCACCGGACGCGTCCGCCCCCTGTCCGCCCCGCGAGGCAATACGGCCCGCGGCACGAAAGAAAGCAAAACCATGTTCGACATCAAGCGCAAGACCATCGACTGGGCCGGCCGCAAGCTGACCCTCGAGACCGGCCGTATGGCCCGCCAGGCTGACGGTTCGGTGCTGGCCACCTACGGCGAGACGACCGTGCTGGCCACCGTCGTCTACGATAAGAAGCCCAAGCCCGGCCTCGACTTCTTTCCCCTGACGGTGAACTACCAAGAGAAGACCTTCGCCGCGGGCAAGATCCCTGGCGGGTTCTTCAAACGCGAAGGTCGTCCGACCGAGAAGGAGACGCTGGTCTCGCGCCTCATCGACCGGCCGATCCGCCCCCTGTTCGTCAAGGGCTTCAAGCACGAGACCCAGGTGGTCATCACCACCCTGAGCCACGACCTGGAGAACGACCCCGACATCCTGGCGATGGTCGCCGCATCGGCCGCCCTGACCCTGTCGGGCGCACCGTTCATGGGACCGATCGGCGCCGCGCGCGTCGGCTACATCGACGGTCAGTACGTGCTGAACCCGACGCTCGACCAGCTGGCCGAAGGCAACCGCATGGACCTGGTCGTCGCCGGCACCCAGGACGCGGTGATGATGGTGGAGTCCGAGATCCAGGAGCTGCCCGAAGACGTGGTGCTGGGCGCCGTCGCCTTCGCCCACGCAGGCTTCCAGCCGGTGATCGAGGCCATCATCGAGCTCGCCGAGCACGCCGCCAAGGACGCCTACGACTTCCACGCCGACGACGTGTCGGCCATCGTGACCCAGATCAAGGGGCTGGTCGGCGACGATATCCGCACCGCCTACGCCATCAAGGGCAAGGCCGACCGCCACGACGCGGTGGGCGCCGCCAAGCACAAGGCCGCCGCCGCGCTCGTCAAGTCCGACGCCGTCCCCGACGGCATCGACGGCTCCAAGTTCTCCACGGCGTTCAAGACGTGCGAGGCCGACGTGCTGCGCCGCGACATCATCGAGCACGGCCGCCGCGTCGACGGCCGCGCGCTGGACAAGGTGCGCGACATCGTCGGCGAGGTCGGCGTCCTGCCGCGCACCCACGGCTCGGCCCTGTTCACCCGTGGTGAGACCCAGGCGCTGGTGGTGGCCACGCTGGGCACCGGCGACGACGAGCAGTGGATCGACGCGCTGGAGGGGACCTACAAGGAGAACTTCCTGCTGCACTACAACTTCCCGCCCTACAGCGTGGGCGAGACCGGCCGCATGGGTTCGCCCGGGCGGCGCGAGATCGGCCACGGCAAGCTGGCCTGGCGGGCGGTGCGGCCGATGCTGCCGACCAAGGCGGAGTTCCCCTACACCATCCGCCTGGTCAGCGAGATCACCGAGTCCAACGGCTCGTCCTCGATGGCCACGGTCTGCGGCTCGTCGCTGGCGATGATGGACGCCGGCGTGCCTCTGAAGAAGCCGGTCAGCGGCATCGCCATGGGCCTGATCCTGGAGCCGACCGGCGAGTACGCCATCCTGTCCGACATCCTGGGCGACGAGGACCACCTGGGCGACATGGACTTCAAGGTGGCGGGCACCCGCGACGGCATCACCAGCCTGCAGATGGACATCAAGGTCGCCGGCATCACCCAGGAGATCATGGGCAAGGCGCTGACTCAGGCGCAGGCCGGGCGCATCCACATCCTGGACGAGATGGACAAGGCGATCAGCGGCGCCCGCGCCGAGATCGGCGAGTTCGCGCCCAAGATCGAGACCATCTCCATCCCCACCGACAAGATTCGCGAAGTGATCGGCACCGGCGGCAAGGTGATCCGCGAGATCGTCGAGAAGACCGGCGCCAAGGTCGACATCCAGGACGACGGCACCGTCAAGGTCTCGGCCTCCGACCAGAGCAAGATCGACGCGGCCCTGAACTGGATCAAGTCGATCACGCAAGAGGCCGAGGTCGGCAAGGTCTACGACGGCAAGGTGGTGAAGGTGGTGGACTTCGGCGCCTTCGTGAACTTCTTCGGCGCCAAGGACGGGCTGGTCCACGTCAGCCAGATCAGCCAGGAGCGGGTCAGCCGCCCGGCCGACGTGCTGAAGGAAGGCCAGACCGTCAAGGTCAAGCTGATGGGCTTCGACGACCGCGGCAAGATCAAGCTGTCGATGAAGGCCGTCGACCAAACCACCGGCGAAGACCTGACCCAAAAGGCGATGGAACCGGCGGAGTAACCTTCGCCTCAGTGCCGGACTAACGAGGGCGGGTCCGCGAGGGCCCGCCCTTTCACGCTGCGGGATCCTCGAAATCAAAGTCCCCCGCGGCTAGACTTTCCGATTCAGATTGCGGGCCCGATTCATCGTCATCGACGCTATCGTACTGAATTCCGGCCCATTCAGATAAACGCCAGCCGACTACCCGGTCTGCAACTACGCCATCCGCCCGTGACAAGATGGACGATAGATATCCTCTCTGATTCGAAGACGGTATGCGCATACCATCGCGCCCAAGTTCATTCAAAAGTCGAGGCGTTTTAACGGGGCGGTTTTCTCGTCGTAACACACGAATGGCAGCCTCCGTGATCTCCTTCGCTTTTCCAGTTGACGCGCCACGATCAGAAGCAGCAAGGCTGCCTCCGTTTTCGTAAAGGGTTCGCAACTCTATGTAATGATTAAGTTTTTCGGCCTTAAGCCGAGCATCATTCAGGGCTGCCTCGAGCCTTAAAATGTCGTTTTGTAATTTGTGAAGGTCCGAAGCGGCGTCAGCCATCTCACTTCCCATAATCGCCGTTACAGTCTCATTGCACATTGAAACGCGCTTTGCAACGAGAACAGCAGGTGTTATAGGCAGCTGTGGTCGCCCCCGAGATGTCGCCAAACACCCCGGGGGCTGTGC
>JAABUQ010012332.1_pt1 | contig 10652 bp, 12 predicted proteins | sample 5560001 | NCBI WGS metagenome assembly JAABUQ01 (sample SAMN10711888, study PRJNA513371) | rock metagenome | isolation source: Antarctica rocks | place: Antarctica: Victoria Land, Finger Mt nord | collected 2015-12-18 | reverse complement strand
AGGCCAGGGCAGCGGCGGCGGCGACCTGTATTTGAAGATTAAAGTCAAAGACAACGCGCGGTTTGAGCGTCAGGGCGACGACCTGACCACCGATTTTGACATCCCGTACACGGTGGCCGCGCTGGGCGGCGAGGCGGGTGTGGAGACTTTCGCGGGGCGCAGGACACTTAACATCCCCGCAGGCACGCAAAGCGGGCAGAAGTTTCGCTTAACTGGTCAGGGCATGCCTATCCTCAAAACAAAGGGCGCAGACAAGGGCAACCTGTACGCCCGTGCCCGCCTGACTGTGCCCAAAGACCTGTCGCCGCGCGAAAAAGAGATGCTGGCTGAGATTGCCAAGCTGCGCGGGGACGCCGTGAAAACCGGGAGTTAGAAAGTTATGGCGCTCACCAAAGACAAAGACGAGCCGATTTACACTATCAGCATTGCCGCAAAACTCGTGCGGCCTGTGCATCGCATCGCCCCACATGACGGCGAACAAGCAAAGCCGATCCATGCCCAAACCCTGCGCATGTACGACCGCATGGGCCTGGTCAAGCCGCGCAAAGTCGGCAAGAACCGGTTTTATTCCGACCGGGACATTGAGCGCTTGCAGCAGATACAGCACTTCACGCAGGACATCGGCATCAACTTAAAAGGCGTGGAGTATATCTTTGCCCTGATGGATCAGTTGCAGCCGCCCGGCAGCACCGACGAGCGGATGGAAACACTGCTCCGGGCGGTAGAAGCCAGCCTGCGCGACTGGTCTGGGGTCAGGGAAGACGAGGAGTAACACCAAATGTTTGAGAAGTTTACCGAACGTGCGCGGGAGTTAGTTCAGGCCGCGCAAAACATATTAGTCCGCTACAAACACACGCAGCTAGACACCGAGCACTTGCTGCTCGCCATGCTGGAGCAAAACGACGGCATCGCGTTGCAGATATTGCAGCAACTCGGCGTTGATACCCGCGCCCTTACTAAAACAGTGGAAGACGCTTTAGCACGCGCGCCCAAAGTCCAGTATGCTGATACAACGGCGCAGGTGTATATCACGCCGCGCATCAAGATGGTTTTTGAGATGGCGCGCGAAGAAGCGCAGCGGCTGCAAGATGAATACGTGGGCGTAGAGCATCTGCTGCTCGGCTTGATTAAAGAAGCCGACGGCGGGGCAGCGCGTCTTCTGAAGGCGCAGCGCGTGGACGAGGAAAAAGTCTACAAAGCGCTGCAAAGCATCCGGGGCAATGCGCGCGTCACGGATGAAAACCCCGAAGAAAAGTACCGGATGCTGGAGCGATTCTCCCGCGACCTGACACAGCTTGCACGGGAAGACAAAATAGACCCCGTGATTGGGCGTGAAGAGGAAATCAAGCGCACCATTCAGATATTGTCCCGGCGCACCAAGAACAATCCCGTGCTGATTGGCGATCCGGGCGTGGGCAAGACCGCCATTGCCGAGGGGCTAGCCCTCAAGATTGCCAAAGGCGATGTGCCCGAAAACCTCAAAGGCCGCAGGCTTCTCGCGCTTGACATGGGCGCGCTGGTGGCGGGCAGCAAGTTCCGGGGGGAGTTTGAAGAGCGTCTCAAGGGTATCATGGACGAAGTGCGAAAAGCGCAAGGCCAAGTGGTGTTGTTCCTAGACGAGCTGCATACGGTTGTGGGAGCCGGGGCTGCGGAGGGAGCGATGGACGCCAGCAACATGCTCAAGCCCGCTTTGGCGAGAGGCGAACTGCAATGTATTGGCGCGACCACATTAGATGAGTACAGAAAGAACATTGAAAAAGACCCGGCCCTGGAAAGACGCTTCCAGCCTATCGTGGTTGGCGAGCCGTCGGTGGCTGATACCATCCTCATCTTGCAGGGCCTCAGAGATAAGTACGAGGCGCACCACAAAGTCAAGATTGCCGACAGCGGAATTGTCGCCGCTGCCGAACTGTCCCATCGGTACATCACCGAGCGGTTCCTGCCGGACAAAGCGATTGATTTGATTGACGAAGCCGCGTCCAAGATACGCATTGAAGCGAGCAGCATGCCGGACGATATTAAACAGATGGAGGCCAAGCTCGCCGGTTTGATGCAGGAAGGCCGCGCCGCCGCCGACAGCCGCGACTATGAGAAAGCCGCCCGCCTGCGCGATGAGGAAGTGGCCCTGCGCCGCGGCTTTACCGAGCGGCGGGACAGTTGGTTCCGCGACCAGGGCGTAGACAGCGTTGTGGATGAGCACGACATTGCCGAGCTGATTTCCAAAGCCACCGGCATTCCCGCCACCCGCATGTTTGAGGAAGAGGCCGAAAAGCTGCTCGCCATGGAACACACCCTGCACGAGCGCGTGGTCGGCCAGCAGGTTGCCATTGAAGCGGTCAGCGAAGCCATACGCCGCGCGCGGGCGGGCCTTAAAGACCCCAATCGCCCCATTGGTTCTTTCCTATTTTTGGGGCCAACCGGCGTGGGTAAGACCGAGCTTGCGCGCGCTTTGGCCGAGTTTTTGTTTGATGACCCCGATGCCATGGTGCGCATTGACATGTCCGAGTATATGGAGAAGCATTCTGTCGCGCGCCTCATCGGAGCGCCGCCCGGCTATGTCGGTTACGATGAAGGCGGTCAGCTTACCGAGGCCGTGCGCCGTCGCCCGTACCGCGTTGTCCTCTTGGACGAGATAGAAAAGGCCCATCCCGATGTGTTTAACATACTCTTGCAGCTTTTAGATGCCGGACGGCTTACCGATAGCAGCGGGCGCACCGTGGACTTTAAGAACACGGTCGTGATTATGACCTCTAACATCGGCAGCCAGCATATTGAAGCCATGCCAAGTGATGCTTCTCAGCACGAACAGGAAAACCTGTACGATAAGATGAAGACGCGCGTCATGGGTGACCTCAAACTGCACTTTCGCCCCGAACTGCTCAACAGAATAGATGAGATTATCGTCTTCCACGCGCTCAACCCGGCGCAGATTACGCAGATTGTGGACCTGCTTTTGGCTGGAACCCGCAAGCTTCTCGCCGACCGCAAGATGGGCTTGGAAGTTTCCCAGAGCGCAAAAGAGTTAATCGCGGAAACCGGCTTTGATCCTCTCTACGGGGCAAGGCCACTCAAGAGGACTATCCAAAGAATGGTGGAAAACCCTATCTCCAGCGGCATTTTGCGCCGGGAGTTCCGCGAAGGCGACACCATTGTCATGGACAGTGATGGCGAAAAGCTCCTCGCGCGCCTTAAAGTCGCCGTTCAAGGGGACAAAGTCCCGGCGCACAGCGAAGCGCAGCCCATCGCCTAGACTGTTTTCCTCGGCCCTCTCGCCACGCGCGTGAGGGCTTTTTTGTTTTTTGACGGGGGTATACTCCAAACACTATGGTTTCTCAAGAACGCACCCAGGAAGTGGTGGATTCTATCGCGGAGCAGTTCCATCCTGACAAAATCATACTGTTTGGCTCGTATGCGTATGGTATTCCTAACGAAGACTCTGATGTAGATTTGCTGGTTGTTATGCCCGCCGACAAGCGAGATTATAAAAAGTCCGTGGCAATCCAAATGGCCGTGCGAATAGAGTTTGCTTGCGACCTGTTGGTTTATGATCCCGCGTATTTACAACAACGCTGCGGCACAAGAGATTGGTTTATCCAAGAGGTTGTTGAAAAGGGCCAGGTGCTTTATGTAAAGTGGAAACACAGGAATGGGTGACAAAGGCCGAAAACGATTGGCGCAGCCTCAATCGTGAGATGCGTCTTGCCAAGGACAACAATTATGACGACGTTTGCTTTCATGCGCAGCAGTGCGCGGAGAAGTATCTCAAAGGGTTTTTGCACGAAGCATCTGTGCGTTTGGTTAGCACGCGCAAATTTTCTTTTCTTCTTGACCTCACGCTTGATTATTCGCCGCAGTGGAGCGTTCTTCGCCCGGTGTTGCAAGTGCTTAGCGACTTCGAAAATCAATCTCGTTACCCCGGTTTGACTGCCACCCAAGAAATTGCCAAAGAAGCCCGTAAGATTTGTGCCGAAGTCCGTGCCGTTATTCGCCCCGCCCTGGGGTTGAGCGACAATGTGGACAGCGAGTAGGAGGCCCCCCCGCCCCAATTCTGGGGAGCCGGAAAAGAAGAGGAAGTTTTGCCGTGCCGGTGCTGGAAAACCGACGCGCCCAACGCCGCTGCCAAGCCATACTACACACGCTCCGCGCTTTCTTTCCTTCCTGCTCCCCAGAATTGGGGCGGGGGGGCCATCTTTCTTCCACTACCCGGCGTTTCTTGTGTTACATTGCCCTGGCTTTACGGGTATACCGAGCGCAGACATGGGACACTTCAACAGAGAAGTGATGCCCAGGTTGTCTGTGATCTATTAGAAGGAATAAACATCATGTTTATGCGCATTGATCAACTCCAAGTTGACCTCCCCCCCAACACCGAAGCCGATCCTGCCGCCGCTGCCGCCGTGCAGGAGCTTATGGGCGGGCGGTTTGGCGAAATGTCTACGCTCAACAACTACATGCACCAGAGTTTTAACATGCGTGGACGCGAGGAAATCCGCCCATTTTACGATTTGGTTGCCTCTATTACGGCGGAAGAGTTTGGACACGTGGAACTTGTCTCCGCAACCATTAATCTTTTGCAGAACGGCGGCGAACCCGACAACGCGACCCCGAAAGACTCTCCTCTAACCAAGCTGAACGGTGGGAACGGTATCCGCCATCAGTTTATTAACAACGGCAACAGCGCGCTTGTCGCCAATTCTTTGGGGCAGCCGTGGAGCGGCGATTATGTTTTCAGCAGCGGCAACCTTGTGCTGGACATGCTGCATAACTTCTTCCTGGAAAGCGGCGCGCGCATGGGCAAATTGCGTGTGTACGAGTCGACCACCAACCCTGTCGCCAAGCGTTTGTGTGGGTATCTCTTGACGCGCGGCGGGGTGCATCAGCTCGCGTATGCTGTCGCGCTGGAAAAGCTCACCGGAGTCAGCGTCCAAAAGATGCTTCCTGTCCCGGATATTAGCAATACCAAGATTCCCGAAACTAAAGAGTTCCAGGATAAAAACCTCCATGCGATTTTGTACCGGTTCAGCGACAATGACTACCAAAGGATCAGCGAAGTCTTTAACGGGGTTCACCCGGAAGACGGCACTCCTCTGGGCGTTGTGGATGGACATCCTGTCGGTCACCCTCTGGCCGACCTGAAACCCGCCCCGGCCAGCGGCATTCCCTCGTTTGAGATGGGCGAGATGCAGGAAATTGTTGCGCGCTTGATGAAGGGCAACGATTATAGCAAGCTTGACGACGCGATGGCGGCCATGAATGTCAAGCAGCCTGTCAACGGCAGCAAGACCAATGGCTTGGGCGACGGTTATACGCCCGTGATTGGCAAGGAAACTAAGATTTCCTAGCGGTTGTGTGTCGCTCACGTTAAACACGGGGCAATGCCCATCATTGACGGGGTCACGGTCATCATTCACGGGGTGAATTCACAACAGCACGGGGTTAAAACCCCGTGCTGTTGTGATAAAACCCGCCTTCGCGGGTTAGGAACGAATCATTCCTAACCCACGAAGGTGGGTTTTCTCTTAACAGGCCCGCATTTTAATGCAGGATGGAACTTAATTGGGGGAGCCAGAATAAGAAATAGCCCCCTGGCTGCTAGTTACAGGCAAACCGGGGGGTTTATCTTTGTCTTGTTCCCCCAAAACTCAGGGCTAGGGGGCCATTGACACACCCAAACCCGGCGGCGTTAGCAAAGAAATCCCCATTTCTTGCCTCGCCTGCCGGGTTTGGGTGTGTTTGGCCTCACTTCTAGCGCTGCGGCGCAGGGAAATAACACTGCAAAGCAGGGAAATAACATTGCGGGGCAGGCGAATGGGGCCGGTCTTGCAGAATCTCTTCCACGTTTCTTTCTGCACAGCGAACTTCTCTCACGCCTTTACGAAGTTCCGTTTGCAGACAGGATTGACAAGGGCGGCGCAAACATTAATCCGTCGATCACCCCTGCCGAAACTATGCCACTCTTGGTAAACTTTGACTTAACCCCCGTACACGACCACGGGCGCGGTGGGCTGGCTGGTCTGGTCGGCACGCGCGGCGACAACTTTATAGGCAAACGGCTGGCCCGGTGTCACACCCCGGTGGTCAAACCTGCTGCGGGTGGTCTGGCCGACCATCATCCAGCCGGTATCGGCATTGGCGCTTACGCCCGACGTCAACGGCTTGGCGTAAACCACGTACTGCGTGGCAGCTTTGTTGCCCATTTTCTTCCACGCGAGGGTATTGGTGCCGGTCGCGAGAGGAACCGCAACCAGTGTGGCGGGCGTGACCGGCGGCGTTTTGGTGCGGCCGCCGGTGTTTGCGTTAATCCCCAGTTGCGCTTTTAGCGCGGGCGCGACAAAGTTTTTTGCCTGAATGGTTTTCACCAAGGGGCGGATACGCGCGACAAGAGCTTTGTGAACCTGTTCTTTGTTTTTGGTAGCGCCATCGTAGGCGGTCTTGGCATTTTGAGTGGCAATCAGGGCTTGCATAACAGGTCGGATGCGTTGGCCTGAGCGATGGCGACAAAGTTATCCACCCATTTTTGCAGCTCCAGGTCTTTAGATGGTAAGTAATCCGGCATTGTTTGGTCTTCCTCTGCTTGTAATCTACTGTAGAAGTACGCGGTGATACCTGTATTATTGGCAGGGTGGGGACAATCTTTAGGGCGGATGAAATTATTTTTTGCGGGGCGAAAGGCGCGGCTCTTTTGCCCTCGCGGGGGCGGTTGCGGGCAGGAAACTCGCCAAGTTTAACGTGTTTTCTGGCGAGTTTAACGTACTACTCGGCAAAAAGTACGTTAAAGTTGAGAAGTTTCTCGTTAAACCTGGCGGAAAGTACGTTAAACCTGGCGAGTTGTTCGTTCTTTTCGGCAAGTTTAACGATAAAGTTCAGAAAAAGGACGAAAAGGCGGCCAGGTTTCTCGTCGTTTTGGCGCGAAACGGCGCGAAAGGTTTGCTTTTTTGTGTAGCGGACGCGCGGGTTCGCACTGTTGCGTTACGAAGCGGCGTTCTTCTTTGCAAGTTGGGCCTTTAACCTGTCCGCTTCCCCTCGCATCATCCAGGCTCGCCCCTTGTTCCCCAGGTCTTGGAGTAATTTGGCATAGTTTTCCATTACCCTTATGGTATCAGGATGTGAGTGACCGAGAGACTTTTGCATGATTGCAAGCGAACGCTTGAACAATGGTTCCGCAGTAACGTAGCGGCCTTGATCCCCATACAACCCCGCTAAATTGTTGAGGCTGCCAGCCGTGTCGTAATGCTCTCGTCCCAAAATTTTCTCACGAATTGCCAAAGAACGGACAAGCAATGGCTCCGTTTCGGCATAACGGCCTTGCTTCATATAAAGCGCCGCGAGGCTATTGAGGCTGTCAGCCGTACTTTGATGATCTCGCCCCAAAGCCTTTTCTCGAATTGCCAAAGAACGCTTAAGCAGTGGCTCCACTTCGGCATAGCGGGCTTGATTTTGGTAGAGTTCGGCCAGGTTGGCAAGGCTGGTTGCGGTTTCAAGATGCTCCGGCCCCAAAGCATTTTCTATAATCGCCAAGGAGCGCTTGAACAGCGGCTCGGCTTCTGCATAACGATTTTCCTCTCTGTAAAAAAAGGCAAGATCATTAAGCAGAATAGCAACTTCTTCGCTCTCCGGACCAGCCATTTTCTCTGTCAAAGCAAGGGATTTTTCTAAAGCCTCCTTTGCTTTACGGTACATTCGCTGATCGTGATAAAGGTCGATAATATTTCGGAGGAAGCGTACCTGCTCTTTATCACGCAATGTCAGCGAGCCGGAGAGATAATTTTGATAAGCAGGCAAATGAACAAGAGTGTTTAGCACTAGGACGCTTAAAGTTTCGGCTTCTTTGCCAAGTCCTACGTCACGCAGTTCCTTCACAGCAGAGTTGCCGAGCGAACTTAGGTTGGGCAGGTCAATTTCTCCGTCAAGGGCGTTTTGGAAACGCTCGTAAAGCACGGCAGAGCGGCTGCGGGCGGCGTCCTGCTGCTCCAGGGAGGCAAGAGGGAGGGTAGACGCACTGGTTTCCTCGCGGGGCGGGGCGATGTTTTCCTTGAGCGCAAGCCGCACGATGAACCACGAGGCAAGGTCGGGGATATTTCGGATGACAGCGTCGGTAAACTCGCGGGTCATCCACCAAATCTGGCGCAAAGGATACTGCGCGAGGTTTTCCCGGTTGTAGTTTAGGACGCGCAGGGAGTCCAAGAGCGGAATATCAGGGGGAAAGGCTGTCGCCCACCCGCTCAGGGAGACGACGCCGGGCGGCAAAGCGGCGAATGTGTCCATTAAATAGGACACGACTTCGTTAGCGGGCGCAGATTGAGGGAGGCTGATGGCGTGAAAGGGAATGTTCGCGGCGGCGCAGGTGTCACGCACGCGCGCTTCGGCTTTTTGGCGCGAGAAATTGGAGTCAAACTCGACGCGGGCGAGGCCTTTGGGGGCGCGTTTTCCCCAAAGGGCGAGCCGGTCGGCGACACCGGCGATACTTTCTGCATCGGGAACGGCCATTTAACGTGTCCCACCGAGAACTTTGCCGTCCGAGTCGGGCAGAAGCTTTTCTTGCCGTTGGAGAATATCCACGACCAGAGGATGGACGCCGTACCAGCCCTCAGTGTTAAACTCCTGCACGGCGCGGGCGCGCAGCAAAGAATAAAGAACGGCATCGGAAACTGTCGGTTTTTGGGCGTTGCCGTAAACTTCCAGCAAACGCTCGGCTTTTTGGGCGTAAGTAATGGTGACGGCCTGTTCTTCGTCAAAAACGCTTTCGCCCAAACGACGCAGGTATTCAATGCGCAGGGCGTTAATGGCGCTGTCTGCGTCTTCGGCGGCAATTTTCTTGTCCAGGGCTTCGCGCAAGATGGCATGATCGACGGCATCCGAGACAAGCTTAAATAAATCGCGTAGGTTTCCCCCGGAAGCGACGATAAGACGTGTCTTCTGCCCGTCACCAAAGAGGTCTGAAGCCATCCGCTTTTCCAAAACTGCTTCGACTGCTTGGCGGCCCGCATGATTGGGGGTGTGGTCTTTCTCAAAAACGGGCGTATCCACAATGCTATGAATGCGATCCCCGGCAAAAGCAAGCTGCGAGGCCCGATCAGAGTAGACAAGATTGATAGGAATGGTGAAGATGAGATGCGTCTCTAAGTCGTGGAAGATGTTTCCAAAGCGCAAAAACAGAGTTTCGGTTTGAGCCGTGGGAATTCCTGCCTTATCGAAGTCTTCCCCAATGAACAGCCACTCCTGCTGGTGTGCATCTTTCAGGCGCGTATTGCATTCCCTCAGCAGTTTATTCACCAAATCAATCAATGCGGGAATAGATGCGGTTTCCACTTCTTCAGTCTTGGTTTCCCGGTCGGTTGTATACTTTTGACGCGCTGTAAAACTTGCGCCCAGCGAGATAACATGCGCAAGAAGAGAGGGCGTCTTGGCTCCTATTTCCGCAGTCGCTTCCAGACTGGCGTCGGAATGTTCCAGTGTTGTGTGTTGTGGTGGCGAACCACTTTTTGACGCCATTGAGGAGAGAGTCGGATGGCGGTTTAGCATCGCATTTGCCCATTTCATCCATCAAGCGAACCAGCATCACAAGAAGCACGTCAAAGGGGGTGAATCCGGCGGGGTTTAAGTCCCGAGTGGCGCTAAAACGAATGGGGCGGAACTGAGAACGAGCGTGATAAATCAGCCGGGAGAGTTCAGTAGACTTACCGACCCCCTGATGGCCCATGAGAAAAGCGCGATAATGAGTTTTGCCGAAGTGACGCCTGAGATTAAGTAAGATACCTTTGACTTTATCCCCGCCGCGCACGGCGTTTAGGTCATCACTATAAAAAGCTTGGAGCTTTTTCCCGTCATCGAGTGGCTCCGGGGTGAGAGTTTGGTACACATCATCTAGGATTGTGGCGGGTTCGAGCATGTCGGTCATAGGTTTTTGCTTTCGCTTATATGCACAAATGCATATATTCTATAAGCAGTATACCCTTTTGGTGTTTTCGCTCAGGTTTTCGCCGTTTTTTGCAGGCGGAACATTAGAGAAACTACGCAGAACTTCGGTGCAGCGCGCATAATGAGGGTCATTGCGGTTGATTAAAGCGACCATTGGCCCGGTATCAATCAACATCGTGTCAATGGGCATAGATTAAAGCCACCCTTGCTTTTGCTGCTCCACAAGGGCTTCCGCAAAACGCGCGCCGGTATTCTCCGACAAGGCTTCCGAGGGGCTATCGATGCGCCCAAGCTTGTCTTTCCAGACATCATACAGAGATTCACCGGGCGCAGGCATGTCGTTTTTGTCGTCAGCAATGGGAACGGCAAGGGTTTGGCGCACGATGTTGGCAAGAAAAGCATCGGCCTCGGGGCTGGTTTCCGCAATGCGGGCAAGAAGCTGCTGTTCTTCGGCAGGCGTGAAGTTAATAGTCAGTGTCATGGTGATGTTCCCCTGCGTTATTGTATCACTGGCGCGGAGAGAGGCCAAGCGGGCATAGGAAGCGGAGAAAAAGCGCGGGGGCGAGGCGCAATTGCTGCGCCCGCCCCCGTGACTGGTGAATGGAACATTGCCGAGCGCCTAGCCGAAGGCGACAACCGTGTCTTTTTTCTCGCTGCCGAGCCGGGCCTGTACGTCTTTGGTGGCATCTTCAAACTTGGGCTTGCCGAGAAGGGCGAACATATTGGTCTTGTAC
>JAABUQ010012331.1_pt1 | contig 10653 bp, 10 predicted proteins | sample 5560001 | NCBI WGS metagenome assembly JAABUQ01 (sample SAMN10711888, study PRJNA513371) | rock metagenome | isolation source: Antarctica rocks | place: Antarctica: Victoria Land, Finger Mt nord | collected 2015-12-18 | reverse complement strand
TTCATTTGATATACTGAAATAGTCTGCCATGACTGTGATATGGTCATTATGTTGCCCGGTCGCACGCTCGGTCATTCCTACGTCACCTCCTCCCCACATTTACTCTTTGTAAGCTTTCTATTCATCTGCCCATCTCACAGCATCTGCCCATCTCATAGCATCTGCTTGTTCAAGTACTCGTTGTCCGAAGACTAACTGCCTGAAGAACAACTGTCCGAAAAAATTCCTCTGCTGGGGCGTTAAAAGCAAAATGCACCATCAATGGTGCATTTCACGCGTTGTTGTCCTGAACCTGTGCTTTGCGATCATTCCTTGCCAGTGACAGGGTTCCCTCAGGAACATTATTTGCAGCGGATGCTGAGTTATCTATGGACGCCGAACTAACTGTGGAAATATCGTCAGCCGGGTTATCGATGGTATGAGTATCGACAAGAGGATGAGAAACCCATGTTTCTTGAATCAGTCGGCGCTCTGATGCTGTCAGTCTGCCCGACTTCCAGGTGTGGATCAATTCCTGAACAAAGCTGCGCGGGTGGCTGAACTCTGCTTCCTCGTGTCGGCCTCTCAAATCAGAGACTCCGCTTCCAGAGGCTTTTTGATCTCTGGCGTAAGGGTGTGACTGAACAGGAATGCCAGAAACCCTGTCAGTTATTTTTCCGTTTGCATGTCCAGCCTCTTGTCCTTTGTCGCCTGCCCTTTTAGCCGAAGTATGTTGATCGTCTTGAATCGGCTCGTTCTTGGTTGTAACTGGTTCGTTTGTCTCATCAACAAGGGGCGCCCCCTCTGCTGCATCAGCAGGAGCCGTTTCTTTATGTGTGACGGTATTCAGGAACGCCGACGATGCTGCCTGCTGCTCATGGATTGCTTGCAGGCGGTCCGTCACGGTGCGGGCGAGTTCCTTGACTGGACAACGAGCCTTGCCGCCGGGCGCTGGAGCGGCACAGCTCTGTGCGAGGGTCACAATGACTTCATCCGGGGCGTGCTTGAGCAGGCGTACAAGTTCCGCCCCATGCGTTCCCGGCAGGAGACGCCGGTCAATCAGCCCCACAACTTCGCCAGGAAGCTGAAGCAAACCGACGAGGCGCATTGCATGATTGCGTTGCAGACCGACGCGAGCCGCAATCTCCTCCCAGCCGCGCTTCCTGCCGTCCTCTGTTTGACGCATGGCCATCAGAGACCGTGCGCGGGCGATGTCGGATACGTCCTGACGCTTTTCGTTTTCCTCATATTGGGCGGCTCTGATCTGGAACGGGTCCCAGTCTCCTCGAACAACGGCTTCAATTCGGTTGACGCCAGCAATCTGACAGGCACGCCATCGCCGCTCGCCGACGATGATCATATATTTATCCGCGACTTCGGGATCAGGACGCACTTGAATCGGCGACAAAACGCCGACCGCGCGGATTGAAGCCGCCAGCTCCTGCAAAGTAGACACATCTTCCTCATAGAAGCGGCGCGGCTGGTCGGGATCCGGCACGATGTCGCCGGTATAAAGCAGCAGAGTCCGGCTCGTCTCGCGACTCATCCCTTTGTCAGTTACCTTGATTTGGTCTGCGACCCGCTGGTGGCGGGCAAGCCGCTGAGCATCGCGTTCCAGTTCAAACTTTGTTGGCATGATCTTATTTCCTGATCTTATTTCCTGTGAGATCGATTAAACGCACGAAATCTCTTCGATGCAAAACCTATGCTGTCGGAGTTCAGTGAATCTTAATACTACTAATCCTGTACTACTGATGTCCGCATAAAGAACTAAAGTATCTGAGGCCACTTCTCAGATGGTGGGAGTCTTCCAAAAGGTTTAGCTCTTTATGCGAGGGTCAGTAAGTCAAATTGATCTTTGGGCCGTCGGTTCAACTTCGGGTCATATAGGTATCTGCCTCTGGCAAGGAGGAAGAAGATACAGGATCACTCGCTCCTGCTAAACGACGCAACAATTCTGCCGCGAGCGCGTAATAAGGCTCAGCAACAGCACGCGCTCCAAAGACAACGGGCCGGTAGCCTGGCGATTTCTCAACTTCGGTACGGTAGGGGATGATCGTCTCGAACACGTTGCCGTCAAAGAGAAGCTGTGTTTCGCGCCGCACGGAAGTATGTAGGTTAGTGGCGAGCATCTGCTTGTTGAGGACTGCCCCGAGAAGAGTGACAGCATGGGGACTGACCTTGTCGCAGATGCGCCGCTCCTGATCCAGCATCTCGACCCCGCGCAGAGCGTACTGAGCGTCAATCGGAATGATGATACCGTCGGACGCACACATGGCATTAGAGAGAAGATTAGACAGCGTTGGTGGTGAGTCGATAAAGATGAAGTCGTAGTCGTTGATCACGCTCCGTAATGCTTCATCGAGGACCAGTTCCCGCTGAACGCGGTGCAAAGTCAGGAGCTGATCGGCACGGGCAAGGTCTAAGTGACCCGGCGCGAGAAACAGATGTGGATGAAGATCTGGAAGCGGCCGAATAACGTCTGCGAGGGGAATTTTATCCCGCTCCCCTTCCGGCAGCATGACCTGCGCCATAGTTTGCGGCAGATCATAGGGATCAAGTCCCAGTCCTTGGGTGGCATTCGCTTGAGGGTCTACGTCAACAACGAGAACATGATAACCCTTCTGAGCGAGCGCCCCCGCGAGTGTGATGCAAAGAGTAGTTTTCCCAACCCCCCCTTTGACATTAATAAAAGAAATCGCACGGCAACGATTGCCTCCGGTTGCACGTCGACGCGTTTCGAGGAAACGCATGACATCGTCTTCCGTATAGCGACGCTGACCGCCGGGCGTAGCGTGAGACGGTTTGAACTCTCCGCGCTTGTCCATTCGTCGGATCGTATCTACCGAGAGACCAACCTGTTCAGCCATTTGCTGGCTCGTGTAGAGCACCACCGTCTGATCGGCTGCTGTGTCTCGTCTCCTCATGCGCTGTTCTCTCCCCTGTAACACCATAACCCAGCTCATTTTGCTGTCCAACGTGGCGTCGGGCCACTTGCAATGCGGCAATTTGGTCAATTATAACGTCTAAATCTAGCCTAGTCAAGCGTTTTGAATAAAAAAGCCGCACAGTTAATTAGAAAGCCGTAAATATGTGCATTTGGCATCTACTATTGCTCGTCGCGGCGCAAAAACATGGGCACATACTGAAGAATAACCATATTCTGATGCCGTTTCTGGCACATCATCTGATGTGCATAAGTTTGCCGACAGTCTCTGTGTCTTGTTGTCAAAAACAACAGGATCAGGAAATGCACCATCAATGGTGCATTTCCTGCGAACGAGCCTCAGCAAAACGCTTGCCTCTCTATGTTGTTATGACAGTTATGTTGTTGTTTACGCTTTTCCCGGATGGGAAAATCTGCGAGTTATCCACTTTTCCACACTCCTCAACCCTTCCAGCCATCAAGTTATTCCAGCCACATAGTTCCTGGACGGAAGTACAAGCGATCCAGGCAGCGCCTGCGCTCTTCCGGTGTCGTCAGAGGCTTGCCGCTCGCATCTTCCACGATAATCAGGCCGGAAGCCGTCAGGGAAGCCACCGCCGCGGAGACGGCATCGCTGCCGCGTCCTGCGCGCCGGCAGAGCTGGCGGTGAGAAAGCCAGTCGCGGTGCTTCGTGACTTAACGCTTCGCGACTTGTTTCTTGGTCGCCTTCTCTCTGATGCCAGCCGCTTTGTCTGTTGCTGCTCCCCGATCCACTTTCCATCCCCACGTCTGGCGGAGAACTATGAGCAGTACCCGCAGCTCGGTGTCCCGCAGACGCGGCATCACGGTATCCACGAGCCGGGTCGGAACCGGATGCCAGGAGGCCAGTTTTTCTTCCTGGCCCGTCTGTTCACTTTCCGTGGTTTTATTCGCGTCTGCGCTTGCTTGAACCCGCCTAGAAGCCTCTGCTTCAAGCGGAGGGGTAATCTTACTCATCCTGGTCTTCTCCCGCGCCTGTAGGGGCCTCCTGAGCGCTTTCTAGGGTCTCCTCAGCTTCGCGCCGTGCTTGCGGATTACTTCCTTCATTCTGAGGCTCCATCTTCGCCTCCTTTGCCATCCGCTGCCGTGCGACCCCGACGTACCGCGCCGAGGCGTCCATTCCCAGGAACCGCCGACCAAGCTTTGCCGCCATGACCACGCTCGTGCCGCTGCCCATCAGCGGGTCCAACACCAGGTCCCCCGGCTCGGAGAACCCCAGGATCAGGTCCGCCGCCAGCTTGTCGGGCATCGTCGCCGGGTGGCCCAGCTTGACCCCGTTGCGCTCGCTGCTACTGGCGGAGTACGGCCACACCGTCCCCCGGCACTGAAGGGGCGCGATGGTCGGCGGCGGCAGGCCCCAGGCGATCCCCCGGCGCGGGTAGGGCCGGCGCGCGGCCTTCTCCCCGGCGTGCTTGGTGGGGATCAGCAGCCGCTCTTTGCGAAAGGTCTTGGGTCGCTTGCCCTTGAAGAAGATGAAGATGAACTCGTGGTTCACGCGCAGGCGAGAACGCCACCAGGGGCCTGGAACCCCGTGGCGGTGGTAGAGGCAGGTCTCAAAGAGGCGCCACCCGGCGCGGTCGCACCAGGACAGGGCCAGCCGGAAGGAGGAAAGGGACTTGGCGAAGTGACGGGAGGCATCGCCCATGACGACGATGCAGACACCGCCGTCTTTGGTGACGCGGAACAAGGCTTCTGCCAGCTTAGGGAGGTCCAGCGGGGTGGGGGTGTCGTAGCGGCGCAGATCATCGTAGGGCGGGCTGGTGACGGTCAGGTCCACGCTTCCGCTCGGGAGCCGTGCCAGCAGCGGCAAACAGTCGCCGGTCAGAAGACGGCTCTCCTTCAAGAGTTCACCGGGCGCAGTTTTCCTTCTCAAAGATATTTGTCTGCCCGATACTTGTCTGTTCGACACTTGTTTGCTCAATGTTCGCCTGCGGCATGATCGCGACATTGACTGCCTGCGACGCACATGCGGTACGGCCCCTGACCGGCGCTTCATGGACAGAGCGCTCATGACGTCGAAACATCATCCGTCACCGTTCCTCCAAATACATCTTTCGCGGTTTCTTCTGCTTCGGGACTTTGTTGCGCGGAACCCTCTGCCTTGTTCTCGGGCGAGGCATGATTTTCCGGCGGGGCATTGTTTTCCGCTATGCTCGTTTGTCCTCGCAGGGCCAGCGGCCTGTCGTAGCCCCCTTCAATGGCCGCAGCCAGGAACCGGGCGGGGTTCTTGGCGTTGCGGCTCGGCAGCCAGGCGATCTGGCTCTCCACCGCCCCCAGGTCGAACCGGGCCAGCAGGTCCAGCGCCTGCCCTTTGGGCATCCCGACATTTGTCATGGCCTGGTAGGCCCGCTGCTTGCCTCCCGCCGCCGCCGGGTCCTCCCCGGCGAAGTCCGGCGGCGCCCAGCCCATCCGCTGGGCGATCTCCTGCTCCACTTCTTCGCGCCCTTTGGTGTACCGGGCGCGGCTGTAGGCGATCACCGCCTCCCGGCCCGCCGTGCGGGCCGGCACCGGCTGAGGCGGCTCGTCCAAGGGGGCGTTCTCGTGGGCCAGCAGGTGCCGTCCAGGGAGGTACGCATCCAGGCCGTCCGGGCGGCTGAGCACAGTCACCAGCGGCTGCCCTTGCCAGCGCGCCTGGGTGAGCCGGTGGAGGCGTGACCTGGCTTTGGCATGAGAGACCTGCATGGCCTGGGCCAGCTCCGGGAGGGTGGGGCGGCACCAGCCGTTGGGGGTGAGGAAGGTCAGCAGCAGGAGCAGGGTCTGGAAATCTTCGGGGCTGAGGGCGTTCCAGAAGCTGGACGTGCGGACCCGCGGGGTGAGGATGAGGCGGGCACTGGGGCGGAAGGTGCCGGACAAGGCGCGTTCTTCCTGCCGATGTTCCACGACGAATGGGGCATCCCCCGCTGCATTGTTCCCTGCCGGGTCAACGGCAGTCTGCTGCGACAGAGTTTGTGTTCCTACGATGCTGTGCATGGTCCTCCTTTCTTGAATGGGTTCCTTGATGTACGCTTGCCTAATGTGCGCTTGCCTAGAAAATAAGGATCGCAAACAGACTCTTGCAGATGGGCGACCGGTGGTGCATCGGGCATTGCTGGTCATACGGATCATCGCTACCGTGGCTCCGCGCATCGGCTCACTCTTCAGGACCTATCCTCTTCAGGGTCGCTCCTGATCAGGAGTCCCCATAGGGATGGGCGCCGGGTGGCCGAGGAAGGCCGCGCTCCTGTCCGCAGACTTGCTCCCCCGGTGGGACAGGCTCACGGCAGACGCGGCCTTTTTCGTTCCTCTTTTTTCGTCCCTCTCTTTTCTGTTGTTTGCGTGTCTCCCCCCAAGTATCGGAGCAGCAGCACCAGGTCCGCGCCCAGCAGCGCCGCTTGCAGCACGTCCTCCGCGGCTGAGCCGGTGACGAACCGCAAGGCCCGCGGCAGCAGGTGACGGCGGCGCCTGAGGTCCCACCGCCCGTCCTTGCCCCGCGCCGGCAGGAGTGGCACCCCGTGGCGGGTCATGGCGTCCAGCGCCAGGTGCGAAGCGTATCCCAGCAGCGCCGCCGCTCCGTATACCCAGCCCCACAGCAGAGCCAGCGGCAGGGCGCAGATCAGCCCGAAGACAATCAGGCCCAGCAGCGAGTGGAGCGGCCCCCGGTGGCCCCACGCGCCGTGCAGCAGGTCACCCAGCGGGTCCAGGGGCCGGAAAGGTCCCAAGGCCAGGGAGCGGATCTTGGAGCGGGGCGCATCCAGGTCCGGCAGCAGGGCGGCCAGGGCGGCGATCACTGCCAAAGCCCCGATGTTCTGAGCGTTGAGAAGTGGAGCGTTTGCCAGTGAACCCTGGATGATCGAATTGAAAAAGAGTGCGCTTGAAGTAGCTGGGCTTATGGCAGGGTCTGGCGCGAGTGTCAGCAGCCAGAGCGCGGCGATGCCGCCGGCAGCATGGGTGGGCCATGTCAGCCTCCCCCTTTCTGCCTGCTTCCTTTCTCCTGCTCTTCTCTTCTCAACTTGGACGAGATACGGACCGTGACGCGCCACTGCGTGAGATCTTGCATGGGTGTGGTGTCCCGAATCGGTGTGGTGTCCTGAACAGGCACGGGGTTTTGGGACTGTGTCGGACTTTGGGGCGGTGTTGGGCTTTGGCGCTCCGTGGGTGACGCTTTGCTCAGGATGGCGCCCGCCAGGGCCACCTCGGCAAAGAAAGCGTCATCAACCTCCCACGGCTCGTCTCCCGGCTCCTCATCCGCCCGTTTCTTAACTCTCGATACCTCGTTTAGACGGCGAGGCAAGCTCGCGGGGCCACGGCCCTTCACGTCCCCCGTGTGTCGTTTGACGCCGATCTGGTGGCGGATCAGCAGGGCGGCCAGCTCATCCCCGTCCATCAGGCGCACCGGCGCAACTGGGCTGCCGGCACCGCCGGGCGCGGCGGCCCCTGCGCGGGCAACTTTGGAGAAGGCCGAGGTCGTGATCAGCAGCGCTTCTGCCGCCCCGACGCGCAGGCATGCCCCCCGGAGTTCATCCACGCTGCGCTGATGGACACGCAGGCCATCGAACTGCTTGATCTGGGCAATGATGCGGCGCGATGAAAGGGAACCGGGCAAAGTCGCTTCCAGGTCATAGCCGCCCCCGCCGGGCTTGTTGTAGCCCTTCCACTCCCGCCGCCCGGCGAGATGCACGTCCTGATAGCCTAGAGCTTCCAGGAGTCGGCACACGCAGAAGGCGAAGGCGGGAAAATCTAGATCCAGCAGGCGGCAGTGGAGCCGGTCAGCCAGACGTTGTTCAGCAGAAGGTTTCTCGTGGGAAGAGGGTTCAAGTAGATGGTGAGGGTTGTATGATGGGCCGGTAGCGGCAGCCACATTGAGAGGAAAAAGCCTCATCGGGCACCCCTCCAAGAAGCCTCAAGTTCTGAAGGTTTGAGTTTTGATGCGTAGTGCTCTGCAATGGCTTCCTCATCGCCATCTTCAGCCTCACCGTAGCCGGAGAAGCCGCCGTTCAACCCCTCTTCTTCACACGGCTCTTCTTCACACGGCTCTTCTTCACACGGCTCTTCTTCACACGGCTCTTCTTCCCTCGGTGGTTCTGGGGTGCTGATACAGGCCAGCGACCAGTCGCCGGGCCGGGCGTCTTCCCAGCCGGGCTTGAGGCGGCCCTCTTCGTCCCACGCCGCGTCCGGCAGGCAGCCATGACAGCGGCACAGGGCGCAGCCGGAGGGGGTCAGGTAGGTGCCGTCGGTGGAGAACACTTCGCGCATGTCCAGCGGCTTGCCCAGCATCCGCTCCAGGACGTCCGTCACGCCGCGCGCGAGGCGGTAGGAGGGGTTGATGCGGCCGTGAACGAGGCGGCTGATGGTGGAGCGGGACACGCCAACTTCAGTGGCGAGCCGGGCCTGTCCCTGAATGCTGAACTTAGGGATGTGAACCAGCAGCACCTTCACTCGGTTCTGGATGGGCTGAGGCTTCTGGCTGGGTTTACGCTCCGGAGCTTCCTTGCTGGGCGTCTCACCAACGTGCGAGGCTGCTGGCGGAAGCGGAGTTACCGGTGTCGAACCGTCTTGCGTTTTGGATGTAGCTCCCGTTTTAGATGTAGCTCGCGTCTTAGAACTGGCTGGCATGTGGCTCCTTTCGGTGAGTTCTTGGATGGGTTGCTGAGCCACGCAGCTGTTCGCGGCATGGAGCTAAGGTACCGAACAGAAACCGAAGAAGCAACTTCCGGTGCACGGGTGCCACTCACGGCGCTCAGGGGCATTCGCCGTTGCCCCGGTGGATCGCTGCGTGCCCGATGTTGCGAGCCTTGACATGTTGGGATCACCATGCCTCGCAACCCATCCCTAAACCGTCCCTCTACCCCCTCCAGGACTCCTGGTGCTCGTCCGCTGGCCTCAGACGGGGGGCGCGGGCAAACCCATCCGCAGGGGGCAACCATCAGCCCGGAGGATCTGGCTGAGTTCCAGCGGATCTATCGCAAAGAATATGGCGTGGACCTCACGCCCGAGGAGGTGCTGATCAAAGGTCAGCGATTGGTAGAGCTATTCCGCGTCCTCTTGCGGCCGCCGCGATGATGCGCTAGATTCGGACTCCCCCGTGCGCTCGCGCAGGCAGCTGAGGTGTTCTGATTAGGTGTTCTGAGCCAATGGGTTCTTACTATCCACCGGAGCGACTTACCATACGACACCTTTTCCGACATCATTCATGAAAGCCAATCCCGCCGAACGCGCCATCGTCTATTGCCGCAAGTCCAGCGAGCAGGAGGACCGCCAAGTTCTGAGCATCGAGTCGCAGCTGCGCGAGACGCTGAACGTAGCCAAAGAGAACGGTTTTGCCTTAGATCCGATCCAAGACGTGCTGACCGAGTCGCGTTCCGCTAAGATACCGGGCCGGCCGATGTTTGGCACCATGATCGCCCGCATCCTGAGCGGCGAAAAGAGCGTGATCGTCGCCTTCAAGCTGGACCGGCTGGCCCGCAACATGCAGGACGGCGGGATGATCATCCAGATGCTCCAGGAGGGCAAGATCAGCCGCATCGTCACCACCGAGCGCACTTACTTGCCGACGGACAACGTGATGATGATCGCGGTGGAACTGGGCATGGCCAACCAGTACAGCCGCGACCTCTCCACGCACGTCAAGAACTCCGTCAAGACCAAGGTCGCGCTCGGTCAGTACCCCGGGCTGGCCCCGATCGGCTACCTGAACGACCTGTCGCGGGAGGAGGGGGCGCGGACCATCATCGCCGACCCCGAGCGGTTCGAGCGGGTCCGCCAGCTCTGGAACCTGATGCTGACCGGGTCTTACAGCGTGCCCCAGCTGCACCGGATCGCGACGCAGGAGTGGCACCTGACCACGCCCAAGTACGGCAAGATCGGCGGGCGTCCGGTCAGCAAGAACACCGTCTACAACATCTTCGCCGTCCGGGGCAACGAGGCGGCCAAGAAGCGGCTGACGGACATGCGCCTGCGGGACCTGATCGACGACGAGGAGTTCGCCTCAAGGCGCCAGGAACTGATCGTGGCGGGGGGCAAATTGGCTGGCCGGCTGGAGGGCTATGAATTACGCTCGAACCTCTGGATGCAGCGGGCGGAAGAGGCGTTCTCCTTCTGTAAAACCGTGCGGGAGAGGTTCGCGTCGGGGACCGCGAGCGAGCGTCGCCAGCTCCTGCAACTGGTCGGCTCGAACCTGGTTTTGGAGAACAAAAAACTCACCATTCAACCTGGTGAGTTCTTCGCCGGAGTCCAAAACGCGGTGGAAAAACAAGAATGGCTCCCCCTGCTGGATGATGTTCGGACTTTGTTCGCATCAAAAGCGAACGGATGGCAGAGCTTTGCACTTGTCACTCCGTAGCTTCTGCGTGGATAGTCCTAAGGAGGCCGGCGGCATTGGGACGAGGCTCGACAGGCACTGCCTCACCTCCTGAGACGCACGTTGTAAATGAGCGTGGCTTGATAAAACCATGCGGGACAGGTATGTGGCAAGCAGCGTTGCGTGTAGCCTTTTCGCCCGTTTTCGGTTCATCCCCACGCGCGTGGGGCAGACGTCCTTTCAGCCTCATCAGACAAGCCCGATTGCGGTTCATCCCCACGCGCGTCGAGCAGACGGGTGCGAAAGGAACACTATGACACCCGAACACGGTTCATCCCCACGCGCGTGGGGCAGACGAAAGAAGCCGCACAACCCCAACAGCGCGGCGGTTCATCCCCACGCGCGTGGGGCAGACTCGGCCCGGCGGCGGCGG
>JAABUQ010012330.1_pt1 | contig 10654 bp, 8 predicted proteins | sample 5560001 | NCBI WGS metagenome assembly JAABUQ01 (sample SAMN10711888, study PRJNA513371) | rock metagenome | isolation source: Antarctica rocks | place: Antarctica: Victoria Land, Finger Mt nord | collected 2015-12-18 | reverse complement strand
GGACGATCAAGAATGGGTAAGGCCTCGGGAAGATTCATCGCCTCTCAAGATACTCGCGGTTCCGTCAATCGCAAGGGGCGGAACGCCTCGACCACCAAAATCAATCCCAAAACCGGACTGAACGGTTACCTTCAACGACTTCCCGCCGAATACCTCTCGTGGTACTTCGGGCGGGCTCATCACGGAAAAGAGGCCGATCGACCTCAGAGGTCCTCCTAAGCGGGGACGTGGACCCGGCATCGGGCGATGATATTCGGACGATTGCTCTCGGAATCGGATATCGGACGGTGATGGGATGGGGCGACACCGAGCCGCGCGTCGGATCGGCGACCGCAAATTTTCCGATGTGTTGAAGTAGAACGAACCGCGCTCGGGCTTGCGATCACCCACCGGGAGAAGATCGCTGTAGCCGTTCACGGTCGGTCGGGGGTTGCGCATTCGGCTTCGATTGATCACACCAGATGGCATGAGCGGCAAGCCACCACCACCTGACGACCTCTGGGTCAAGGTCCCGCCTGATGCCCGGGCGGCCATCCTCGCCCTGGTCGCTTCGCTCGAGCGGCGCATCGCCGCCCTCGAGGCTCGGCTCGACCAGAACTCGTCGAACTCCTCCAAGCCGCCATCCACCGAGCCGCTCCAAGCCAAGCGGCAACCGCCCAAGCCCGCCTCCAAGAAGCGGCGGGGCGGTCAGACCGGACACAAGGGTCACGCGCGCGAGTTGGTCCCCGCCGAGCAACTGACCTTCGCCGTCGAGATCAAGCCGCACTCCTGCTCCGGATGCGGCCACACGCTCCAGGGCCAGGACGCCGAGCCCATCGGCCATCAGGTGGCCGAACTCCCCGAGATCCGACCCGAGGTCATCGAGTATCGCCTGCATCGTCTCACCTGCCCCGACCGCGGGGCCGCGACCCGCGCCAAGCTGCCCAATGAGGTCCCTCGCGGGGCCTTCGGACCCCGCTTGCAAGCGTGGGCCGGTCTGTTGAGCGGGGCCTATCGGCCGAGCAAGCGCCAGGTCCAACGGCTGATGGCCGACCTACTGGGACTGTCGATCTCCACCGGCATGATCGCCAAGCTCCAGCGTCAGGCCGGCGAGATCCTGGACGATCCGATGGCCGAGATCGTCCAGCCCGTCCGAGGTGCCGACGCGGTCCATGTCGATGAGACCGGCTGGCGAGAGCAAGGCCGGAAGGCACGGCTCTGGGTCGGGGTGACCGCCGGCGCGACGGCTTTCCAGGTCCATCGCTCGCGGGGGCACGACGCCCTGAAGGCCCTGCTGGGTGAGGACCCCGGTGGCGACCGGGTGATCATCTCGGACCGGTTCCCGACCTACACCCGAGCCCCGAACCGGCAACTTTGCCGGGCCCATCTTCGCCGCGACTTCCAGGCGATGATCGATCGAGACTCGGGCGGCGAGTCAGTCGGCCGGAGGTTGCTGGATCGGTCAAGATGGGTCTTCACCTGGTGGGGTCGGCTCGGTGAGGGGGCGATCGCCCGTCCGACGCCGCGGTCGTGCGTGTCGGGTTTGAGGGGTGTGGTCGGGCACTTGCTCCGCGAGGGCGCGGCTTGCGATCGCGCGTGGACGGCGAAGGTCTGCCGGAAGATCCTCGAGTCCGAGAAGCATCCGTGGACGTTCGCGGAGGTCGAGGGCGTGGTGCCGGACAACAACGCGGCGGAGCGAGCGTTAAGGCACGGGGTGAACTGGCGGAAGCTGAGCCTGGGCACGGCCAGTGAAGCCGGCAGCCAATTCGTAGATCGGTTGCTGTCGGTATTTGAGACCTGCCGGCGGCGAGGGCAGAGCGTGGCGGCCTTCCTCACCGCATGCTTTCAGGCAAAGCGGAGCAGGCGACCGATTCCCTCGCCATTGGCTTGAGGGGAAGCCCAACCAGACAGGCACGGTCCGGGCCGTGAACGGCGACTCCAAGTCGAAAGCGTCAGGCACGTGGGGCACGAACGGTAGATCGGCCGTCTGATAACTTGTTTTATGGTTGATTGATTCGCATCAGCCATGACAGACGAGTTTGTGCTCGATGTCTTGCAGATATCGCGAGGCTTCATCGCGCATCCGCCCGAGTCTGCCGACGACGGGATTGCGGATCGAACTCTTGAGCACGACCGGAGTGGTCAGGCCGTGAACGGCGATTTTGCGGGTAGGTCCATCCTTGTCCCACCCTGATCGGTAAGATACATCACGTTGTCGGTAATCGGAGACGAGTTGCCTTCCAGGACGAGCGGAGACCTTTGGCATGCACCTAGCCGCAAGGCCCCCCCTGGCGCGGATCATGGCCATCGACCAAGCGGCCCGCGCCGGCACCTGGCCCAACGCCACGACGCTGGCGGGTCGGCTCGAGGTCAACCCCAGGACCATCCGTCGCGACATCGCCTACATGCGCGACCAGTTGGGGGCCCCGCTCGAGTACGACCCGGCCCGCAACGGCTATCGCTACACCGAACCCACCTTCCGGCTCTCTTACTTCCCGGTCGCCGAGGGCGAACTCGTCGCCGTGATGCTCGCCCAACGGCTCTTGCGTCAGTATCGCGGCACCCCTTTCGAGCGGGACCTGCGACGGGCTTTCGACAAGCTCGCCGGGCAGCTCCCCGACGGCGTGATGATCCGTCTCGACCTCGTCGCCGACTGCCTGGCCGTCCTGCCGTCGGCCGAGATCGACTACGACCCCATGACCTTCGCGGCTTTGGCCAGGTCGGTCGTCGAGCGGCGTCGGATCGAAGTCGTCTACTATACCGCCGGGCGCGATGCCGACACGACGCGGTCGCTCGACCCATACAACCTCTTGCTGAAGAACGACGATTGGTTCGTCGTGGGCCACGACGGGTTCCGAAACGAGGTCCGCGTGTTCGCCGTTCAACGGTTTCGACAGGTTCGAGAGACCGACGAGGTCTTCGAACGGCCCGGGGACTTCCGAGTCGAGGATTACCTCGGGGAGAGCTTCCGGGTCGTCCGGGGCGAGGGTAGCTATCGGGTCGCCCTCCGGTTCAGGCCGCCGGCCTCGGCTTGGGTCGCCGAGAAGCGATGGCACCGGAGCCAGACCATCGAGCCGGCCCCGGACGGGGAGATTACCCTGCGTTTGGAGGTCAGCGACCTCCGCGAAATCGCCAGATGGTCCATGTTCTGGGGCTCGGCTTGCACCGTCGTTGAGCCCGAGGAGTTGCGGGCCCTGGTCGCGTCGGAGTGCGCGGCCATCCTGGCGAACTCGCCAAAGAATTGAAATCTTGGGTTTGATTGCCGCCCTGAGTGGCTTAGAGTTGGGAGAGGGCCTTCCGATTTTGCTATTGGTCAAAGAGGATTCATCATGCTTGGGTTCGGTGATCCCGGAATTGATCTCCGGCGTCTCGAAGAATTGCGGCGTCACGTCGTCGAGGAGCTTTGCTCGAGCCGCTACGCGGCCCAGGCGGATGACGTCGCTCAGGAATTCGTGCTCCGAGTCCTCGAAGGCTCGATCACCGGAGCCACGATGGCTCATGATCAGTTCCGGGAACTGATCTTTCGCATGGCAAGAAATGAGTCGATCGGCACGTTGGCACGGCTGGCGAGAGCTGGATGGATCTGCCCTAGGTCACTCAAGCGAAATACCCGAACCCGCACGCATTCTTGCATTAGTGTTGATCAGGACGAGGAGCCGACGGGTGACCTCCCGGAGTTGGATCAACTCGAAGTCGCATTTTCGCCGGAGGATCTGGATCTGATGCTCGACCAGATCCGGCGAGGCAACTCCTCGAAGCCGGAGCTCGCCCGAGCCTGCGGGATCAGAGTGCGTGGCTTCCGCTATCGGGCCAACAAGGTCAAGCGGACGCACGCCACGCGATGACCCGCGACCATCCACAACAACAAGGATTGAAATCTATTCGTCTTCGAGGAGACCGCCGTGATCCACCACAACAAGGGTTGTTCCGAGTTCGCCGAGGAGGCCGCGGCTCCCATGAGCGACGCTTGCAAGTCGATCGAATACACGACGATCCGCCATGTCGTCGCCGTCGGCCTCGACCAGTCGCACGCCCGATGGCTCAGGGGAGCGGTGGCGACCCGGGCGACCCGGCCCGAGTTCCATCACCATCGGGGAGATGCCTTGATCTACAGCCATCCTCTGATCCGGTACCACGTGATTCAGGACGCGGCCGTGATCGCCGGGGTGGCCGAAGGGGCGCCGTTGGTTCGGGGGATGCCGAGGCTCGACGAGTTGGCCCTGGGGGGTCAGGCCCATCGAGTGCTCGAGCGGGTCGCCGAAACGGCCCGGATCGAGGTCGGGCCGACCACCGAGGCCGTCGACTACGCGGTGACGACCCCCTACCTGGCCTTGAATCAGGACAATCATCCCGCCTGGGAGCGGGGCGGGCGAGAGGACCGCCGCCGGCTCCTGGAACGGGTGGTCGTGGGGAATCTCCTCTCGTTCTCCAAGGCGATCGGGATGCACGTCGACCGACGATTGGTCGCCGAGGTCGACCTCGAACCCGACGGCTGGCACGACCTGAAACCGGGAGTCAGGCTCCTCGGATTTCGCGGCACCATCCGGGTCAACTTCGCCCTCCCCGAAGGCTGGGGGATCGGCAAGAGCGGCGCCCGGGGCTTCGGCACTTTGTTCAGGAAAGGGGGTTGAGGTGGCGAAGGGCAAATTTGGCGGTGCGTCCGCCGAGATCACGGTCGAGTTCCGAAGGACCGGCAACGCATGGGTCGACGCCGGGATCGTCGGGCTTCACCGCGTCCTCAATGGCCTGCCCGCTTACGCGGACGAAGTCTCCATCGAACCCGACGCTCCGAAGCTTCGGGACGGTCGGCATGTACAACTCCTCGCCGATCGCCTGGTGGTCTCGGGACCCTCCGGGCAAGTCCAGGCGTCGCTTGAGGTGGCCTACGATCGCCTGATCGCCACCTATTACAACGTATCGAGTCGAAAGCAGAAGGAGGATCGCGGGAGTCGCAACTTCTTCTACGACTCCGCGACCGACGATTTCGTCACCTTCTTCAAGAAGAAGGCGATCGGGGCGGCTTCGCTCCTGTTCGACAAAGCGGCCCGCCCGTCCGGTTCCCGGGAGGCATGGGCGGCCGGCCCCGACGGGCGGCGCGAACCCGGACGCTTGGGGCCGTCCCATGCCCACCTCCAAGGAAGGCTGGATGCGTTCCTGGCGGCCGAGGGCCTCAAGCCGGGGCCTCCCGCGGGCCTGCTGATCGATGGCCCGAACCAAGTCCGTCCTAAAGTCGAGATCCGGGTCGGTGCTGCGGAAGCCCGAGGTGCTTGCTTCTTGTCGGGCGAACCGCTCGACGGTCCGATCGAGGCGAAGGAGACCGCCTTCCCGCTCCTCGGAGGCAGCCGCTCGTTCGTCAACGGGGCCACGAACTGGCCTCGCTTGGGCTGGAAGGCCGATTTCGTCGGCAAGTTCGTCCCGGCTGTCGCGTTCTTCTACCTCCAAGGCGACGACCTCCACCTGTTCTTCCCGCAATCGAACGACCTGCGACGAGTCGATGAGATCGCATCGGCGCTTCGCCCGATGATGAACCTTGAGGCGAATCTGTTCAGGAACATCGATTTCGCCCCGAAGCTCGGCGGCTATTTTCAGAAACGATCCGAGGTGACGTTCGCCTTCCTCCATCGCGTCTTCGTCGAACTGAGCCTTCAAAGCCGTGCGGTTTCCGCGTCGACACCGGGCCCCGAGCCCGCCACTCCCGGCGAGGTCTGGGAGATCGGCGACCCGCCCGAGCCCGAAGCACCCGGCTTGCCGGAGCAAGCGGGGATCGAACCGAGGATCTCCGCCGAAGACGTCATCGTCGCGACCCAGCAAGGCGGGCCCGTCGGCTTCGCGGTCGTCTCGGCGACCAAGAAGGGGAACGTCTGGATGGCCCGCGACTTCTGGACCTTCGGGGATGTTGTCTATCTCGCCAGACTCTTCGAATCGATGCAGGTCGCCGAAGAGTCGACCCGCGGCGTCTATCGCCCTCGCTGTTCGCCATCCGCCCTGATGCACGCTTTGCGAGACAACGAGGCCCGGGCCGAGGCCAAGACCCTGGTCCGCGACCGCGTCTGCGAAGCCATCTTGAACCGCCGACCCGTCCTCCACCTGCTCGAACGGCATGCGTTCCACGTCAACACGGGCGTCGCCGCTTCGGCGTCAAAGGGGGTCTGGCCACTCCTACGATTCGCCAAGCTTTACGAGATCGAACTCCGGAAGGGGACCGAAATGGACGCGGACGGCGGCTACCAGACCATGGTCAACGCGGCGACCTGGCTCGGCAAGACGATCGGCAAGGCGATCGCCGGGGCGGTCAACGATAAGAGCGGAGCGGAGTCGCGAGGTCGGGCCAGGGGGGCGTTGTTTCGCCTCCGCAAGGCCCGAACCCCCGCCGACTTCATGAACGAACTGGCCCGACTCCAGTTCCGCTACACCATCAGCGTCCCCCAGGACGCCCTCGACGGTCAGGTCTTCCACCCCGAATCGTTCGAGGATTTTCGCGGCTTCTGCGTCGTCGCGGCCTTGAATCAGTTCCTCTACGACACCGGCGACTTCGCCGAACGGAATCGCCGTCCCCAACCCTCAACGAACCCAGGAAAGTGAGCGGACCCATGCCCGGCCTGAAAGACGCCAAATCGTTGACGATCACCTTCCTGACCCCCGTCTCGCTCGGCTCGCTGAACGGGAGCGACAAAGAGGCGGACAACGTCAGCAGCATCAAGAAGCTGACCCGTGGTTCGAAGACGTATCCATACGTTTCCAGCCAAGCACTGCGGCGAGCCCTCCGCGATCAACTCGGGGTGTTGAAGCACGAGTTGTCCGAAGGGGCCGCCGCGAAGGAGAAGAAGGGCGCGGCGATCACCAAATGCCTCCCGGCTCAATACATCGACGACGACCTTTTCGGCTTCATGGACGCCTCCAAGGGGGGGACCCACAAGAGGACCAGCCCGGTCCGGGTCGCCCCCCTGCTCTCGATTGATCCCTACGAGGGCGACATGGACTTCGGGACCAATTACATGAGCGTCGATTCGGGGGGAACTCCCAACATCTTCGAGACCGAGATCCACGGGGGGCTCTATCGGGGGACGATCCTGATCGAGCTCGACGCCGTCGGCAAGAGTCGCGATGGCGAGGGGAGGTCCGCCGAGAAGCGCGGCGAGAAGTGGGAACTCAAACCTTCGGAGAAGGCCGGGCGGGTCGATGCCCTCCTGACGTCGCTGCAATACCTCTGGTCGACCGGTCGCCAGTCGCGTTTCCTGGCCGACATCAGCCCGAAATTCGTCGCCGCGGCGGCGACCACGGCCAAGGTCCCCTTGTTCCTGGAGTCGGTCCGGCGGAAGGGCGACGGGCTCGACGTCGAGGCCCTCGGCCAGGCGGTCGACGACGCGAAGGCGATCACGGCGGCTCATTGCTTCGGCGCCCGATCCGGGCTCTTCGGTTCTCTGCCCGAAGGGTGTTTGACCGTGGGCGAAGCGTTCGGGACGATCCGGGGCTGGGTCCAGACGCATTACGGAGCCTGAGCGATGGTTATCGTCGTGGTCGAGGCGGTGGCGCCGTTCGCCAGTTGGAGGCCCCCGGAAGCCTTGACTTACCATCGGACCCTCCCCCTGCCCCCTTATACCTCGCTGGTCGGGACCCTCGGCGCCGCGATGGGCCTGGGTCTGCCGGAAGCCTATCGGTTCGTCTCGGAGCGGCGGATCCGGCTCGGGGTGGGCGGCTGGCACGAGGGGCGGGGCCGGGACCTCTGGAAGTTCCAGAAGCTCGAATCGGTCGCCGAGGGGAAGGACATCAAGACGGACGTGTTGCTCCGCGAGTTCTGGGCCGACGTGCGCCTTGCCTTCGTATTCGAGACCCCCGACCCGGCGACCGCCGGGGCCCTGGCCGATGCGTTCCGGGCCCCGGCCTACCCGCTGACCGCCGGGCCGAGCGATGCCCTGATGAAGGTCGTCGCCGTCCGCGTCGAGCAGGTCCAGCCCTCGGCCACCCGCAGGCTGGCGTACACCGAGGTGTTCGGGGAGGTCCCGCCACTCTACAGCCTCGCCGAAGCCTGGAACGAGGTCCCGCTCAGTCGGGTCATCCGGGCCCCGACCGTCGAGCGGCTGGGAACCGGGTTCGTCTTCGAGCCGGACCACCCCCGCAAGCTCGCCGGCCGCGAGTTGGTCACTTTCGTCGCCGACCCGATCGAGTTGGACGAGGGGGTCGAGCCCGTGGTCGGCTACCCGATCGAACCTTCGTCTACCGCCCTGCGATCCAGCCCGGTTTTCTCGATCCTGAAGGAGCACCTGCCATGGGTGATACCCGTCCATCGCCACGACTTGCCCCCGACGCCGGAGGCGACCTCCTCGATCAAGCCCTCGCCAAGCGAGAAGACCGCGACAAAGGGCAAGAGGGTCAAACCTACCGGCAACATGTGACGGCGGTCTACGTCGCCTGGTGCGGCCTCGTCGAGGTCCAGGAGGGTCTGATCGCCCGGGTCGCCGCCAGTTACGGAGTCAAACCCGATCGTTTGCTCCGCTCGAGCCTGCTCTGTGTCGCCCTCCACGACATCGGTAAGCTCTCGCGCAACTTCCAGGACATGATGCGTGCTCGGGACGAGGCCGAGTACCGGGCGGCCGTGGATCGGAATTACCGACACGAAGTGGCCCCCCTCTGGCTCATCACCCGGGCAGCGGAGGCGCTGATCAAAGAGGCCGGGGGCATCCCCGGCGACGGCCTCCTGGAGACCCTGGCCGTGGCCGGGCATCACAAGTTCCTGGCCGGCGATCATCTGTTCGATGAAGATCGATTTCGACAGCCCCTCGCGTGGGAGCCGAGCACAGAGGCGGCCGTGATGGCGGCTTGCGGGCTCGCCCAAGAGATGTTTCACGCCCAAGGATGGCGGTTCCCGGCGCTCAGGCTCAACAGCAACGATGATCGGGAGAAATGGCTCACCCACAAGCCGGGCTCGAAGGTCGAAGGCAAATCTCCCTTCAATTGGCTCCTCGCGACCAGCAATCGGTTAACAAAACTGGAATCCGCCCGAGGAGGGCACCTTCGCGCCCTGTTCGTCCTCCTCAAGGGCTTGCTCATGACCGCCGACTGGATGGCCAGCGGCGCCAAGGGGCGGGACGACGACCTCGACGCCCGGAAGGGCGTGGTCCGGGCCGATCCCGGCCTCCTCCTCGATCACCTGCGGGAGAGGATCGAAGGGCGGCGACGCTCGAGGCCCGGCCTCAAGCTCAAGCCGTTCGGCGGCTACACGACGTTCCAAGCGCGTTGCGGAGCGGCCGAGGGGCACGTCGTGGCGATCGCCCCGACCGGCGGCGGCAAGACCGAGGCGTCCTGGCTTTGGGCGCTGAACCAGGTCGAACGCGATCACGCCCGCAAGGTCTTCGTGCTGCTGCCCACGATGGTCACGGCGAACAGCATCCACGAGCGGCTCGCCGCGTTCCTTCGCGAGCATGACCACGGGGTCGGCCTCGTCCATTCGACGGCCGACCTCGTCCGTCAATCTCGTGAAGTTGACGACGAATCCGATCAGGCGGTCGTCCGCGTCGACCTGGGCGAGACGCATTTCTTCCGACCCGTGACCGTCGGGACGGTCGATCAGCTCTTGGTCCCCCTGTTCCACTCCGGGCGCTGGGCAATGAAGACGATGGCCGCCGCCTCCGCCGCGATCATCATCGACGAGGTCCACGCCTACGAACCGCACACCCTCGGGCTCATCCACCTGATGATCCGGCAACTCGCCCCGCTCGGCACCCGCTTCATGATCATGAGCGCGACGATGCCCGTATCGCTCGTGAACCTGCTTCGCGGTGCGCTCGAACCCAAGGACGCCGGCGAGCCGGGCCTGGCGATCATCCAGGACGACGAACTCCTCGATTCCGCCCGGAACGTTTGGGAGGCCCACGACACCCCGCTCACCGATTGGCTGGTCCGTCGCCACGACGACGGCCGGACCTCCCCATCGACCGGATTCCTTGGGCTCTGGGGCCGGCGGAACGAGCGGGGCGAGCCGTTGAAGATCCTCATCGTCGTGAACACGGTCCGTCGCTGCCAGGATCTTGCCAGGGCCCTCCGGGAGTTCAACCCGGTCTGCTACCACTCCAAATTCATCTTCGACGATCGCCGCGACAAAGAACGGCGGATCAACGACTCTCCCCCTCGGCTCCTGATCGCCACCCAGGTCGTCGAGGTGTCCCTCGACATCGACTATGACGTCTTGCTGACCGAGTGCGCCCCGATCGACGCTCTCATCCAGCGGGCAGGTCGCGTCAACCGATCCCGGCGGGAGGCGCGAGGTCGGATCTTCGTCCATCCGCCCGAGCAGGGGAGCGACGTCATCTATGGGCAACCGCGAGTCCTCCTGGAGAGGAGTTGGAAGATCTGCCTGGACCTCCACGGGACCGCCCCGACCGAGCGCAAGCTGACCGAGATGGTCGAGCTCGCCTACGAAGGGCACGACCCGTCGGCGAGCGAAGAGTTCGGGGAGGCCCAGAGCGTGACCCTGGGCTTGCAAAGCGGGCTGGCCGGGGTCCTCGACGCCCCGAAACCCCACGAGATCGACGCTTTGGCGAAGACTCGGAAGGAATCTTGGCTCATGATCCCGGAACGGTGGACGGTACTTGCTGGCTGCCCTGAGGGGTGCTGTAATCACGGGGGGTCGCGACGCTCACCCAGGGGCACCGGCGATGGACTTCCCGCTGACCGAGTT
>JAABUQ010012329.1_pt1 | contig 10654 bp, 10 predicted proteins | sample 5560001 | NCBI WGS metagenome assembly JAABUQ01 (sample SAMN10711888, study PRJNA513371) | rock metagenome | isolation source: Antarctica rocks | place: Antarctica: Victoria Land, Finger Mt nord | collected 2015-12-18 | reverse complement strand
GCAATCAGCAGGTTACGCGACACCCGCCAGCCGAATCGCTGCCACGCCATGAATAAGAGCGGCTAGGCTGCCTTCGCCTGCCCGAACAGCCCGCCCATCCGGGCCAGCTTGGCAAGGTGCTCGTCCGCCGTACCGAACACCAGATCAATCATGGTCTGCCGCTTGAAGTAGTGGCCGACCTTGTATTCCATCGTCATCCCGATGCCGCCGTGCAGCTGCACCGCCTCCTCCCCGACATGCTTGCCGGAGCGGCCGATCTGCACCTTGGCCGCCGAGATCGCGCGGCTGCGCTCGGCCGCATCGGTTTCCGCCGCCATCACGCCGGCGAACAGCGCCATGCTGCGCGCCTGCTCGACCGAGACGAGCATGTCTACCGCGCGGTGCTGCAGCGCCTGGAACGACCCGATCGTCACACCGAACTGCTTGCGCGTCTTCAGGTATTCGACGGTCAATTCCTGCATCGACGTGAGCACGCCGACGCTCTCCGCGCACAGGGCGGCGATCGCCTCGTCGACCACCCGCTCGACCACCGGCAGCGCGGCACCCGGCTCGCCCAGCGCCGCCTCCGCCCGCGCGCCGGCGAGCGTCACCTCGGCGGCATGCAGATTGTCCTGCGTCCTGTAGCCACGCCGCGACATCCCCGGCGCCTTGGCGTCCACCATGAACAGGCCGATGCCATCGCGATCCCGACGGCCGCCCGACACGCGCGCCGTGACGAACAGCTTGTCGGCCGCGTCGCCGTGCAGCACCACGCTCTTCGCACCGTCGAGCACCCATCCGTCGCCGTCGCGCTTCGCGGTGGTGGTGACGTCGGCCAGGTCGTAGCGCGACTGCCGCTCGACATGCGCGAACGCGAGCAGCGCCTTGCCGGCCGCCACCTGCGGCAGCAGCGCGGCCTGCAGCGCCTCGTCACCCGCGGCGCGCACCAGCCCCGCGCCGAGGATCACGGTGGCGAAATACGGTTCCAGCACGAGCCCGCGCCCGAACGCCTCCATGACGATCGCCGTCTCCACCGGGCCGCCGCCGAAGCCGCCATGCTTCTCCTCGAACGGCAGGCCGAGGATGCCGAGCTCGGCGTATTGCGCCCACGCCGTACGGCTCCAGCCCTCGGGCTCGGCCATCAGCTTCTTGCGCGCCTCGAACTCGTAGCGGTCGGCGATCAGCCGATCGACGCTATCCTTGAGGAGCCGCTGTTCCTCGGTGAGATCGAAGTCCATTCCGATGCCCTATCCTACTTTTCGTCATCCCGGCGAAAGCCGGGATCCAGGCGGCAGCCCATTGCGGCCGGGGTCGTGGGCGCGACCCTGGATCCCGGCGTTCGCCGGGATGACGATTTCCCGGGACGACAGTTCACAGCCCCAAAATCGCCTTGGCCACGATGTTGCGCTGGATCTCGTTGGAACCGCCGTAGATCGAGACTTTGCGGTAGTTGAAGTAGTCGGGTGCCGCCTCGGTCGCGTAGTCCGGGCCGATCACCGGCTCGTTCCGCCCGGCCTCCAGCGGCTGATACGGCATCGCGAACGGGCCGACGACCTCGATCGCAAGCTCGGTGAGCTGCTGCTGGATCACCGATCCCTTCAGCTTGAGGATCGAGGAGGCCGGGTTCGGCTTGCCGCGGGCGGCGGTGCGCTCGGCCGCGACCACGCGGAGCTGCGTCATCTCCAGCGCCTTGAGCTCGACCTCGACGGAGGCGAGCTTCTCGCGGAACTTGGCATCCTCGATCAGCGGTCGCTCGCCCACCGTCTCGAGCGCGGCGAGCTGCTTGATGCGCTGCACCTTCGCCTTCGACGCGCCGACTCGCGCGATGCCGGTGCGCTCGTTGCCGAGCAGGAACTTGGCGTAATCCCAGCCCTTGTTCTCCTGCCCGATCAGGTTCTCGGCCGGCACCTCGACGTCGTCGAAGAACACCTCGTTGACCTCGTGGCCGCCGTCGATGGTCTGGATCGGGCGGACGGTGATGCCCTTGCTGTTCATCGGGAACACGATGAACGAGATGCCCTCCTGCTTCTTCGCCGCCGCGTCGGTGCGGCAGAGGCAGAAGATCCAGTCGGCGTGCTGCGCCAAGGTGGTCCAGGTCTTCTGGCCGTTGATGATGAAATTGTCGCCGCGACGTTCGGCCTTGGTGCGCAGGCTCGCGAGGTCGGAGCCGGAGCCGGGCTCGGAGAAGCCCTGGCACCACCAATCGTCGAGGTTGGCGGCGCGCGCCAGATAGCGGCGCTTCTGCTCGTCGCTGCCGAACTGGGCGATCACCGGGCCGACCATCGAGGCGTTGAAGGCGAGCGGCGGCGGCACGTTCGCCTGCTGCATCTCGTCCTGGTAGAGATAGACCTGCACCGGGGTCCAGGCCTGCCCGCCCCACTCGACAGGCCAATTGGGCACCGCCCACCCGCGCGCGTTCAGCACGCGCTGCGAGCGGATCATCTCCTCCTTGGTGAGATGATGGCCGGCGGCGGTCTTCTCGCGCAGCTCGGCCGGGAACTCCTCGCGGAAGAAGCGACGCGCCTCGTCGCGAAAGGCGATTTCCTCGGGCGTGAAGTTCAGGTCCATGCGGTATTCCTTCTTGCTTGCGGTGCCCTCACCCAACCCTCTCCCGAGGGGAGAGGGCTTTCCTCCTCCCTCTCCCTCCGGGAGAGGGTCGGGGTGAGGGTGCTACGCCGCGCGCGACTTGAGCCGGTGAGAGAACGACTTGCGGAACTTCGCCACCTTGGGCGCGACCACCACCTGGCAATAGCCGGCATAGGGGTTGCGCGCGTAATAATCGTGGTGCTCGGGCTCCGCCTCGTAGAACACCCGCAGCGGCTCGATTTCGGTCACAAGCGGCGCCGGCCACACCTTCGCCTCGCTCACCTCCCGCATCACCCGCTGGGCGGCCTCGCGCTGCGCATCCGAGTGGGTGAGGATGATGGAGCGGTACTGCGACCCGACATCGTTGCCCTGCCGGTCGCGCGTGGTCGGATCGTGGATCGAGAAGAACACGCGCAGCAAGTCCTCGTAAGAGACGGTGTTCGGGTCGAACACCACCTGCGTCACCTCGGCGTGCCCGGTCCGCCCGGAGCAGACCTGGTTGTAGGTCGGGTTTGCCACTTGGCCGCCGGCGTAGCCCGACATCACCGACTGCACGCCCTCGAGATCCTTGAACACCGCTTCCAGGCACCAGAAGCAGCCGCCGCCGAGGGTCGCGACCTCGTGGCCGGGTTTCACCTGATCCGTCATCTGCGCTCCTCCGATCGTGTCGGCCTTCATATGGGGCCGCGCCAGCCAAGGCCACTATGCCCCGGCTTGCCGCTCAAGAGAACCGAGCAGGTCCGGGTTCGTGATGACACGCGGCACCTTGTTCTGCCCGCCGAGCCGGCCGCGTGCCCGCATCCAGGCCTCGAACGTGCCCGGCCGCGCCGCCACGACGCGCGGCGGCAGCAACTGGCCGCCCTCGCGATGCGCCCGGTAATCCTCGTTCAAGCCCGACAGCGCCGCATCCGCCGCCGCGCCGAACCGCGCGACCCGCTCCGCCCGAGGCGCATCAGGAGCAAACTCAACCACGAACACGTGCCGACCGCGCGCGCCGGCCGCCTCGGCGGCGACGGCGAACTCGGCCACCGTCGTGCCGATCGCCGTCGCCGCCTCCAGCACCGCGCGCTCGATTTCCTCGCCGCTCAAATGCTCGCCGAACGCGGACAGGAAATACGACGTGCGTCCCACCACCAGAAGCCGCGGCGGCGCGCGGTCGACCAGGCGCACCACGTCGCCGATCACGTAGGACCACAGCCCGGCACAGGTGCTGAGCACCAGCGCGTAATCGACGCCGATCTCGGCGGTGCCGATCCAGTGCCGCGTCGGCGCCGGCGCGTCCAGCTCGCCGATCGGGACAAACTCAAGGAACAGGCCGTTGTCGAGGATGGCGCGCATCCCCTCGCCCGGCGCCCGATCCGCCACCGCGACGAACCCTTCGCTCGCGGCGTACACCTCGCGCAGCTCGGCGCCGCTGCCCGCGAGCCACGCGGCGAAAGCGGCGCGATACGGCGCGAAGCTGACGCCGCCGTGCACTAGCAACTCCAGCTCGGGATACAACGCGGCAAGCCGCCGCGGCCGATCCGGGCGCAGCGCGGCCAGGCGCTCGAACAGCAGCAGCAGCCAGCTCGGGGTCCCGCTCAACATGCGGATCGGCTCGGCGAGCGAGCGGCGGGCGAGCAGGTCGAGCTTGCGGTCCCAATCGGCGATCAGCGCCAGGTCGGGCGGCGGGAAGCTGTAGGGCCGCGCCCAGAACGGCACCCGCGTCGCAGCGATGCCGCTCAGATCGCCGCTGCGGATACCCGGCGCCTCGGCGCGCAGGTCGGTGCTGCCGCCGAGGAGGAAGCTCTTGCCGCCGAGCACCCGGCTGGCCGGACGGTTGGCGAGATGGTGCACCAGCACGTCGAGCGCCGCGCGTCCATTGCTGCGCAGGATGTCGGTGCTGACCGGGATGTATTTCGTCGTCCCGCTGCTGGTGCCGGAGGACAGCGCCAGGAACGGCACCCGCCCCGGCCACGTCGCCCCCGCGCCGTGAGGAAACCCGGAGGACCAATCCTCGCGCCAGAAATCCTCGTAGCGGCGCAATGGCACGCGAGCCTGGAACGCGGCCACGCTGCGGATCGCGGCGAAGCCGTGCGCGCGGCCGAACGGCGTCCGCGCGGCCCGGCGCACCAGCGCCAGCAGCTGGCGTTGCTGCGTCGCCGGCGCGTCCTCGCGCGCGAGGGTGGCGAGCCGCCGGCGCGCGTAGGCCCGCAGCAGCGGCGTCGCGTCGATCACCGCGCGGGTTCGAGCCGTTGCACGATGGGGAAGGCGCGCGCCACCGCGTCCAGCGTGAGCGGCAGTCGGACGTACTCGCCGCGTTTGAACAGCGGCAGCTGGTCGGCGAAGTTGGCGCTGCCGAGCCAGCCGTCCTGGCCGCCGAACAGCACGGCCTCGGTGCCGTCCGGGTCGGCCATGTCGGCGACGAAGCGCGCCTGGGTGCCGTAGCCGGCCGGATGGCGGTCGCGCACCAGGCCGTGGAACAATTTCATCACCGTCTCGCGCGAGCCGCCGACCGGGTATTCGTCCACCCGGAACCGCCGCCCGATCACCGGGATGTTGGCGAGCACCGATTGCGCGCGCATGACGTGCATGTCGCCCCAGGTCGGGAACCGTGCGGCGTCCCGCGCGGCGCCGGCGAGCGCGTTGCGTAGCAGATCGGCGCGCGACGCGGGATCGAGCGCCGCCAGGTCGGCGAGCAGGTAGCTGACGATCTGGTTCCAATCGCTGCGCGGCGGCGGGTCGAGTCCGTGGGCTAGCCCATGGAACACGTGGAACAGCAGCGACTCGAATGCCACCGGGGCGCTCGCGGCGACGTGGTAGCCGCCGTCCCACGCGCGCAGCTGCCCCATCAGCCCCGGCTCCGCCGCGCCGAGCCCGGCCGCGTCCAGCGCGCCGACCAGCCCGTCCTTGAGCGCCAGCGACGCCGGCGAAACCACGTCCTGCTGCAGCGCGTGCAGGTCGGCCACGGAGAGCTTGGGCCGGGCGCGCAGCAGCGCCTGCAGCCGCCGCACGCGCTCGGAGGTGATGAAAATGAAACCGACCGGCACTGGCGATTCCGTCGGCGGATTATTGGCCGAGGCCAGGAAGCCGGCGGGCGGGTTCAGCGCCCAAGGCAGGTCGAGCACGGTCGCGTGGCCGTCCCAGCCGAGCGCCGGATCGTCGGGGTCGAGCACCATGTCGGGCGGGCGGCGGTACGCGCGGCGCGGCAGCCACGTCGCCATCACCTGGCCGATATTCCCCCGGACATCCGCGAACAGCATGTTCTGCGGGCTGACCGCGTAGGTCGCCAGGGCCGCGCGGAACGCGTCGGGCGTCTCGGCCCGCGCGACCCCGAGCAGGGCGGTGATCTCGTCGCTGGCCGCGTGGCCCATCCAGCGCAGGGCGATCGTCTCGCCCGGACGGGACCGGAACAGCGGCGAGTCGGACAGCACCGGGCCGAAGCGCGAGCGGCGGACCACGACGGCGCGGGTGCGCGCGAGTCGCGTGCGGATGCGCTCGGTCCGGCTGTCCAGCGGCTCGCGCGAGGCGTCGAACAGGTCGCTCACCGCGGCGCGCATGTTGGTGCCGCCCCAGGCCATGTGCGGGCTGCGCCCGAGCGCGAAAATCGGCAACCCCGCCGGCATTAGCCCGACCACGTTGTAGGAGGGCGAGCGCACCCCGGCGAGCACCCAAAGGTTGGGCAGCAGCAGCGGCAAATGCGGGTCGCCCGCCAACAGCGCGCCGCCCGTCGCGCTGTGGTCGGGTGCGACGGCCACGCAGTTGCTGCCCGAACGGCTGAACGCGGCGAGCACGCCGGTCAGCGCCGCCTGCCGGTCCGAAAGATCGAAGCTGAACGCGCCGCCGTTGCCCGCGTCCAGGGTGCGCCGCCACAGTTCCGGCCACGCTGGCGTGCCCCGGCTGCCGATCAGGCCGAAATAGGTGACCCAGTTGATGTCGATGCCGGCGAGACGGCCGATCGTCAGCAGGTCGCGCACCGACCACGGCTCGCGCGCCAGCCCCAGCAGCCCGTATTCCGGCGGGGTCGCGCGCGCCCGCGCCTGGTAGCAGTTCAGCCCCTCGACGAAGGCGCCCAGCCACGCCCGCGTCTCCTCCGGCATGGCGGCCTCCACCGCCGGGGCCGCCTCGGCGAGGCCGATGATGCGCAACGTGTGGTCGATATCGCGCCCGCGCGGCCCGACGATCTCGGCGGTGCGGCCGTAGGCGATGCGCTTGGCCAGCGCCAACTGCGCCTCGCGCAAGTGCGCGTGCACCAGGCCGAGCGCGAAGGCGAGATCGCGGTCGCGCTCGGCCTCGATGAACGGGATGGCGTGGGCATTCCAGCGGATCGTTACCGGCCGCTCCAGCGGCAGGTCGACGGTCGGCAAGCACGTCAGGCGCTGCTCGAGCCGCTGACGGCGTGGAAACAGCGCCCGCCGCGAGACCGGCAACGCCCGGACGGCAAGCAGCAGGGAGTGGGGCAGGCGCATGGCCGCACCGCGTAGCACACTTGCGCGCCCGCGGCCGTGCTGGATAAGGTCCATGCACGAACGTCACAACAGGGCCATGCAGCAGGCGCAGACCGCGGATTACGCCGAGCATCGCGAGCGCGTGAGCCCCGATTGGGCCGACGAGAGCGGCGTCCTCGCGCCGGCCTACGCCGTCGTCATCTTCGACCGCGCGATCGACGTGCTCTACGACGGCATCGGGCTCGCCTCGCCTACCGGCGGGCGACGGATTGCTCGACGTTCACGCTGGAAACCCACATGCTCCAGGAGCAGCCGGTGCCGGCGGGCGCAGAAGTGCTGGTGCGCAACCGCGTCCTCGCCGTCGATGAGAAGCGGATGCACATCGCGCAGGAAATGTTCCGCCCGGGCCAGGCTCGGCGCGTCGCGTCGATGGAGCAGCTATCGATCCACGTGGACCTGTCGCTGCGCCGCTCGGCGCCGTTCCCGTCCGAACGGCTGGCCGAGATCCGCGCGGCCATGCGCGCGCTGGCCGATCGGCCGGAACTCGTCGGCACAGGCGGTCCCGTCAGCCTCGACGCCCCATGAGTCCCGAGGAGGCGCACCCGCCCTCCCCTCATGTCCCGCACTCGCAAGGAGGTTTCATGCGTTTACTGATCGTACCAACTCTCGCGCTGGCCGCGGGCGCCTTGGCAATCGGTTCGATTGTTTCGGCCCCGGCGCAAGGCACCGGCCCGCTCTCGGCGGACCAGATCATTGCCAATCGGCAGGCCGGGCAGGCCCTTATGGGCGCCAGCTTCGCCGAGATGAAATATTCGGTCGACAACAAGGCAACCGATGTGAAGCGCTACAAGCCGGTCGCCGACGCGATGGCGCGGTGGATGAGCGTGTTCCCCGACCTGTTCCCCTCCGGGACCGAGCAAGGTCACAACACCAAGGCGCTGCCCGCGATCTGGTCCGACCGCGCCGGCTTCGACAAGGACGCGCGCGCCATGACGGACGAGGCGAAGAAGCTCGCGCAGGCCGCCGACGCCAACGATCCGACCGCCTTCGCCACGGCGTTCCAGAACACCGGCAAGGCCTGCGGCGCCTGCCACCGCACGTATCGGGCCAAAGCCAGTTAGGTTCGAACCGGTTTCGGCCGGACCGGAAACGCCCATCTTTGTCATCGCGAGCCGCCCCTTGGGGGCGCGGCGATCCAGGGCAGCGTGACAACTTCCGATGTGTCGCCCCTGGGTTGCCGCACTTCGCTCGCATGACGGGTGTCTCGGGTCACGGCGTTGCGATCTCACCCGGAGATCATCGTCCCGAACAGCTCCCAGTTCCGCCCGTTGAAGCGCATCGGCTGCAACTGCTTGACCGGGCGGTAATCGGTCGGGCTGGTGTTGATCCGGATGCCCGGAAGCAGCAACGGCAGCGCCAGATCATGCAGGTTGGCGGCTTGGCGCATGACGTTCTCGCGCGACAGGTCGTTGCCGCACTGCCTCAGCACCTGAACCATGGTTTGCGCCGCCAGGTAGGCATAGATGTTGGCGACGTCCCGCTTGTCGCCCTCGGGGAAATACTTGTCCATCCAGGCGCGCCAATCCTTCACCGCCGGGTCGTCGCGCCAGTCCGGCGTGTTGGGGTCCTTGAGGAAGCCGACCGAGACGATGCCGACCGAGTTGTCCAGCCCCGCCGGTTCCAAGGTGAGCGAGACCGATGCGGACACGCTGCTCAAGATATGCAGCGGGTGCCAGTCCAGCGCGTGCAGCCGGCGGATCACCTGCGCGGCGAATTTCGGCACCGCGTAGTCGATGAGGACGTCGGCCCCGGCCGACTGCAACAAGTCGATCTGGGTGTCGATCGTCGCGTCGGTCGACTCGTACGTGAGCTCCTTGACGATCATGCCCTTCTTGGCGCCGAGACCCTCCTCGAAGGCGGTGACGCCGTCCTTGCCGCCGAGCGAGTTCTGCACGAGCACGCCGATATGGGCGTCCGGCTTGGTCTGCAGGATGTAATGCGCGTCCACCAGGCCCTCGGTGCGATACGACGGCTGCCATCCCATGGTCCACGGAAAGTGCTTCGGGTCGTCCCAGCGGGCGCTGCCGTCCGCCACGAACAGCTGCGGGATGTGCCGGTCGTTGAGGTATCGCTCGACCGCGGCGTTGGTGACGTCGCCGAGGGTCTGGAAGAAGAACGCAACCCCGTCATTCTCGACCAGGCGGCGGATCTGCTCCACGGTCTTCGGCGGGCTGTAGCCGTCGTCTCGGCTCAGCAGGGCGATCTTGCGCCCGTTGACGCCGCCCTGCTCATTGATCATGGCGAAATACGCCGCCTCGGCCCGACCGATCGAGCCGTAGCTCGAAATCGGCCCGCTATACGGCATGGTCTGGCCGATCTTGATCTCGGTCGCCGTGATCCCGGGCTCCTCGGCAGATGCCGGACCGGCGACGCTGACCGCGAGCGCGGCCAGAGCAAGAGCTGACAACAGCTTCAAGACGTGAACTCCCGTTTTTGTCGTTTATTTTTGCTGCACGATGGTCTGTTGCCGAGGCCCTGCCATCGCATTCCGCCGATGCAGACGGCTGAGAAAGCCTACTTAGATTTGGACCTCCCCGCCCTGCGGATCGCTGCGGAACGTCCAGGCTCCCCCGGCGTGGAAGGTCGCGGCCGTGGCGAAAGTGTCTTCCATGAATTGCATGTAAACCACCTTGCCGTCCCGCACCTTTGCGAAGATGGAAAACGGTGAGGTGGCCGTCTTGCCGAGTGTGTTCGATTTGAAGGTGAAGCGGCCGAACACGGCCACGTTCTCTTCCGACCCGAACAAGGCCTCGATCTCGAAGGCCTGACTCCCCCAGTACTCGCCCACGCTCTTGAACGTGCTGCTGATTGATCGAGGGCCGCGATGCGTCCCCGTCCAGGGAACAATTCGCTTCAGATCGGGGTTGTCGTAGTTCAGCGACACGTACGTTGCGACGGGTGCGACCAGCGCGTCGACGATCTCCGGATCGGTCGGGTTCGCGAGGATGGCTTGCACGACTTCAACCGGTGAGCGCGCCATCGAGTTCTCCTTGAATGTCTCGAAGCGCTCAAGCTTGTGCAGACCGCTCGGGAGGGTCAAGCTTACCGGCAGCAGCGAGGAAGCGAGCGATGTCGGATACCGTCATTCTCCTCGTCAGGTTTGTGCCGAAGCCGGGAATGTATGCGAAGTTCCGGGAAAGCCTCGTCAACCTGATCGAAACGATGCGGAGCGAACAGGACTTCGTCGACGGCATTCTGCACGATGACGTCGGACATGATGGGGAACTTGTGCTCTACGAGACTTGGCGCGGCACGAAGGAGCGCTGGCTGAGCGAGCAGCCCAAGAAGCCCTATCGTCAGGCATACGAGAGGATCATGCCGGACCTCCTTCACCGGCGCGACGTCACATGGCTTGTGCCGATCGGGTCGTGGAGCCGCGCCGAGACGGCTGGCTGACGGTCGCAGGACGCACCATATCCTATCTTTGGAAACGAACTGCCAATGCCCGAATCCGACCATGCCCTCGCGACGCTGAAGCGGTTCTACGAGGGCGAGACGGCCTACCTCGCTTCCGGTCGCGGCGAGTTTAGCGCGGTCGCTGACACGCTCGACCCTGAATGCGTGCTCTACCAGCCGGCCTCGCTTCCTTATGGCGGCGAGTG
>JAABUQ010012328.1_pt1 | contig 10655 bp, 3 predicted proteins | sample 5560001 | NCBI WGS metagenome assembly JAABUQ01 (sample SAMN10711888, study PRJNA513371) | rock metagenome | isolation source: Antarctica rocks | place: Antarctica: Victoria Land, Finger Mt nord | collected 2015-12-18 | reverse complement strand
TTCCTTTATATAAGTTCCTTTATAATAAGAGTATTTCGATTTAATATTTTTATTTTTTCCCTTTTTGTTATTATTATTATTACTTTCCCTTTTATTTAATTTTTTAAAGTTTTTTACTTTTAAAGCTTTCGAAGAGTTTTTTTAATTTCATTACTTATTATAAATAAATATTATTTTAATAATTTCTTTAAAAGTAATATTTTTATTTTTATTATTTATAATTTAAATAATTTAAATTTAATATAATTTATTTTATTTAAAAGACTTTTTAAAAATAAAGAAATAATATTAACAAATTCGGAAACTTTATTTTGATACATTTAATAGCAAAAATCCAAATTAGCGAATCTGTTTATATTTAAATTTCTTAATATAAAATATATTAAATTAGAATATAATTAATAGCTATTTAGTATTAGCAAATTTTTTTTTGTTTTAAGTCCCTGTTTAAATAGGGCTTATATACTAGATTTATATAAACAATATAATTTTGTTTAAAGCTATTTTTAGCGAAATTTTTATATTTTTAATTTTTTTTTTAAAACATTGACTAATTATAAAGATATAGCTGTTTTAAAAATAGGATTTAATTCCCGGCCTTAAAAAAAGTTTGGCAAAAAAATTTCTTAATAAAATTTTACTAATCATACTAATCGTATTAAATACAGTTGATTAGAAAATCGACTTATTAATATTTATTTGGAATTTTTCCGAATTTGCTAATAAAAAATAATTTTATTTATAATTTATATTGTTATTATTAAACGATTATTCTAATAATATAAATTATTAATATACTTATTAATATTTTTGAAAATAATGAAATTTATATTAATTAAATATTATATGGTTATATATATAATATAATTTTTTTTTTTAAAATTAATTTTTTAAAAATTTTTACATTTTTGTAATAAATTTTTTGTATATTAAAATAATAATAATTTAAATTTTCTTATTTATTAAGAATAAATCGTTATTAATTTATTTTTATTTTTATTAATATTTAATTAAAATCCTTTTTTAATAAAAATAATATATATTTCAAAAACTTAATTACAATAATTAGAAATTCTTTTTAAAATATTTACTTTTTTATATATTATTTTTATAATTTAATACAAAAGTAAATAAAATAATAATATTTGTAAATTAAAAATTAAATTTTTTTTTCTTTATATAAATATATAAATATTAACTGAATTTATAATTTATTAAATTAAATAATTTTATTTAATTTATTTATTTAAAAATATAAACTTATTTATATATATTATAAATCTTATTTGAACCTTATAAATAATAAAGTATTTAATAAAGTTGGTTTGTTTTAAGTATAACTTTTATTTTTCAATATATAATATAATTAATAATAATTTAAAATTGTAATATACTAGACTTGATTTAGTTTAATATTGTTAAAAAGATTATTTAATTATTAAGTTTATTATTTTAAATATTTGTTTATTAATAAGATCAAATATATAACTTTTTTAAATTAAACCTTTTTATAAAAATATATAATAATTTAGCCTTATAATACTAAAAGTATAAACATTAACCGGGCTTATAATCTATTAAGAATAAGATCTAAAAATGTAACTATACCTTAGAATTACTTGTTAAATTATATAATCCAAGACCAACAAAAATAAACGACTCACCTCCTTTGATCAATGAACGTGACTTATTCCCTCACCCTAGCCGCCGTAGATATTTTTAGCAACATCCAGAAACACCTCAGGCAGAGTTGCAAACATTTTGATCCCTTCATTTTCGATGCATGTAGTAGAGGCTGTGAACAATGATGGATTTATTGATTGCAAGCGCCATTCTCGCCATACAGCTTGGTCAAAGGAACATCAAAGGATCACGACCGACGATGGACCCAGATTAATTGACGGCCACCCCACAAAGACAAGCAGCAGCCCAGCTGTACTCTGCACGAGCACAAGTCTCCCAGCATCGACGTACATAGAAAGGCGTCATCGCATCACGCACTCATCCAGTTGCATTTACAGCTCCAGCACAATCTGGATCCATTGAGCCATCATGCCCAACCGTAAACAATTAGGAGACCGATTCTCAAACACCCGACCGTCCACACAAACAGCACGCGGCATGATGACCCAACTTCGATTTGAATACAAGTTCGCTGAATGCGGCGCACCGATAGTCCTTCTCTCTCAGAGAAAAGGGCGGGAGATTATCAATACGACAGCCGGCCGAGCCTTAAGCGATACCCTCAAAGCCATCGCACACGAGCCCGGACACGGCTGGACCATATAGGCAGAGCCAGAAGAAGACCCAAATACCCTACTAATCTTCATCGGCTGGGAGGACAACCCCAGTCCAGCCCTCGCCTGTACAGCAGCCTACCAGCGCCTCGACCCAACATCCGCTCTCTCAGCATTCACGCCGCACCTACACTTACCGCCCGAGATCTTACTCATCCCTCTCAGCGAACTAATCAAAGTCCCCCTCGTAAACTCAACTTTCGGCGCAGGATCCCTGGAAATGGTAACTTGGACGTTTCCGCCCCATCTGGATCCCACCTCGCACGAAGAGCACGCTGCGACTTTCGAGAGGACGGATGGGCGGTTGCACGTCGACCACCCTCCTACACCTGGTGGGCGAGCGAACTGGCGCACTGTCCGACTTCGCGGGATTCAAAGGGCGTGGGTGGCGCCGCCGCCGCCGGAAGCGGTGATGGGCTGTGAGTTGGAACCTCGCGAGCGCACGCACGTCTATCTGTTCCTTTGGGCAAGTCGGAATGCAGAGCTCGCGATTAAGCTTGAGGAGCCCGTGATCAGGAGAGCGCGCGGGGATGCGGGCTTGAGCTGGGAGGAAACGTTTGTTGGTCCCGAGGAGGAGTGGAAGAGGGGCGGGATGGTTGCGAAGAGCGTGCATTTGGAAACGCACCATTTCCCGTGATGAAGCGTTATAAGCATGAGGTGATTGATCGATGGGACGGTCAAGTCGGCTGTCTGATAGAATCGACGTGTGTGCAGATTGCTATATTGCTTTCGATTCAGAGTTCATCCGACCCTCTTCATAACATATTCTACTTAATCAACATTCATAGGAAGGAACGATATAGTAAGACTACGAAAGGGGTGCTCTCATATTCTACTTGGGCATTTTCGGATGAAATATAAGAGCATAGATTATGCATAATTCCTCTATCAACTTTGTGCCGGCTATCTCGTATAGGCGTATATTGACCTAAAGGGCATTTTCGAAATTTTCAGCTTTTTGAAAATCCGAAATTAAAAGTTCAAAAATTAAATATCGGATTTTGAGAACTACTCATACTAAATCCCCTTTGCGCCCTATCCCCCTGGGAACCGGTCCGGAGCACACACGTCCTGGGGAGCATACCTATCTTAAACCCTTTCTGGTAGTGCCCCTATTTGTTAGCGTTCTCCCATATAAATAGGTGCACCTTAAGAAAAAATCGAAGATATATAACAAACATCTTAATATTATAAAGTAAACCTTGATAATTCGGGAAGCGGAAACAGAGGACAGGAGGTGAGAAAGAGAAAAGAACGTGGGAACGCATTTGACCCTGAAACAAGGGCCTCCTTATTGTGATTATTATATTTGTCTTTCAAAACCGAACTGAAAGGGAGGTGAAACGAGTAGTCACCTCATCGAACCCCTTTAGAGGGCTTATGGACTCAGGTAGAACCTTCCAGAATCTTTTGTTTTGCGGGGCTCGAAAATCGGTCAATTATGGTTCGGTAAGCCTCAACCATCGCTCTGGCAACGTAGACAACTCCGCTTATAAGCAATATTATTATAGACACCTTATCTACGTCGTCGACTAGCTGACTTCCCGCACTTCCCTGAGCATCTTTTGCAAGACGTTATTTATGGGAATACAAGTAATATCGATAGTGGGTAGGGCTATAGAGCGAGTCGGGCGATGGCGAGGGTGCTATCTAGCGCGGTGCATGCCTGCCAGCGCTAGTATTGCGCTATGGAGGATATCTCAACGACAAAGCTCGAGCAATTGATGCTATATCAAAACGTCACGCACTGGTAGATGACTGGACAGGATCATTCTCTAATCAATAGCAATATTGCTTTTCAATTACAGCCTTCCGATATCTTCGATAGATAGCCTGATACGTTCAAGCATCTGAATACTATAACGCAAAGTTATTATAATACCCAAGTAGCACTACGTCAAACTCCGCCTTTAATATAGATAGGGGGGCTTCCTTGCTTAGCTATAAAGTTATATTACCTTTATACCTTACGGCGCGCCAGAGCTCAATCGTTAATCGTTTTGTCCTGGGTACCTCCAACCTCGTCCTTACCGCAAGAACTGCATCGGGGACTACTATAAGGTCGTAACTTATAATCTTACTAATAGCGTCGCCGTTGTAAGTTTTTTCTCTATATAATATTACGTTCGGACGGAGCCTACCGATTCCCTAGCGCCGTTTCCCCTCCTTTTCTCGATAGTCCGCGACTTCCAAGTATTTGCTATACTCAGGCAGTTCTGATCCGGAAAAGTAGCCGACGACCGAAAGACTATATTATTTATATCGAGAATATCGGACCTGGTCGATTCGGCCGTATAGTTAAACTGATCTAGTCGAGAAGTATAACAGACGCTACTCGATATAGTCAATTTTCTGCGTATAATACCGGAGAAGGCGACCCTTGCGTGCGAATTCGTCCAACAATATATGAAAGGCGGTAGGCGTCGCTAATACAGAGGTCGACTAGAGGTCGCTGATAAGTTCATAGAAGCGGCTGATCTTCTGGGAAGACTGATATTCGGAGATATCCGGGCTAGCCTTGTAGTCGTTTCGCAGCTTTTTATATTCAGGAACTACTCTGTCAGCAAGATCGAGACAAGGCACTGAGTCGACACTCACCATCGGCGTTCACGGATATCCCAGCGCCACTAATAACTGCGAGTTTTCTGCCTTGTCGACAATCCCTCCTTGGAACTGGTATCAGCTGTCGTTCTGTCGAGTGGAATGAAGAGGCACGAACCAGCGCTCTGGATAAGGCCCATGATGTTATTGCGTTGCCGTCGCCGTCAGGTCTTCGCAGACGGTCCGTCGTCAGAACAAATGGCTCTGCTGAGAGAACGGAGGTTGTTCTCCTCCCCGGTTTGGCGATTCTAGAAGTCATTTCTCGGGAAGGTGGCACGCGTCTCGACGCTGGCGTTTTCGTGATTCCGTGTTGAGTCAACATTGTTACGGAAGAAGTGCATGATTTTCAGAGGGTAGGACGGCTGCCTTATACACATCTCTGCTGGACACAGCCCAAGGCACCTTACTGGAATCGATTGCGCTACTCAAGTCTCCGCCATCCATGTAGGCCTGTGAACAATCGCCCCACACACACTGTGCCATTATGCAACTCCGGTGACCATCCTAATGCCGGATGACGCGGCGCTGAACGTCCTACACACCACCTCATTTCTACGTCGGTATGACTGCGCCTCGATGTCGGGAGCTCACAGGTGCAGGCACGCCCTCCAACGGCTCTTACGGCTCTGAGAGCAGCCACCCTCCTCACTAGCCGTGTTAGAGCCACCGATCTGTGGTTGACGAGAGAAATGATTGAGCTTTTATTGCCAGATGAGCCTGTGCAACCGAGTTCTCTGCGTGTCCCACGCTTCGTACTATCCGATGGAACTCTGCCGGGCCAAGCGAACCTTAAGGGCTTGCTGAGCCCCGGAAGGAGCTAAGTACTGACCTCAGCGCCCCTCCCTTTGGCTCGAATTCAAATGGCCGTACTACTGCAAGAGAGGTTTTCGAGCTTACGTTTGCTCTAGACTCGTGAGTAGCCTCCTGCTAGAGACTTTATTTATATGCGAGGGTGGGCTCGATCTAATGCTGAGGTACACGTGGTGTCCTGCCGGGGCTCATATAGAAACCCTTAGAGCCACGCTGTAGCAAGTCCTACGAAGCTTTGAGGGGCCGCTTTTGAATGAGGACATAGGCATTGAAAGTAGGGTCAAGGGGAGGTTCAGTGGCGGAATACTATGTATACTGCGTTGGGGATGGTAGGATACCCTAAGGATCCTTCGAGAGGTGTTGGCTGTCCGGGCCAGTCAAAAAATCTGTGGAGACAAACAACGCGCATGTCTGGCTATATTGAAAAGTTGAAACCAGAGGACGGTTAATAATTCTAATTAGCTATAATTTGGAAAGGTTAACTTTTTCTGGGGGCTGTGAGCTTCAGAAGGTCTTGAATCGAAATTGTTTGAGAATTACAAGATCTTATATACGTCAGAGAGCTGATCCTTCCTCTGCTATTATATTTATCTTACTCAAAATAGCTCCTATCCTATAGTATAAGAAATACTGGCAAAAGACGGTACAGCTACCTACGGTGTCCGACGAGTACAACTATAACTCCCTTGCTGTTATACGCAGACTATTATTCTAAGGATCTGCTTAAATCGATAGGTTCGAAGATATAGGACGCAATACAGTTTATTATAATATTATAGCTAACTTCTATTATATAAGTATAATACTCAATATTAAAACTGTTAGGTATTTATAGCAATAGAGTTAAAGCGAGCGGCTTAAGGAGAAGTAACTCGATTAAGTTATATTATTCGTACAACTGAGATAGATAAGCAAAACTTAAAGCAAAAAGTACAGGACCTAACAAGAACAGTAGAGTTCTTGAGACGTATGACAATATATTCTGTAGATAAGCTTACTCGGGTGGATAATTTCGCGAACAAGCCGTAGCTTGAGATAAAGCAATATATCTAGTTATCGCTATTAGATAGTACAACCTATAGGATTATATATAAGAATTTACTTGTAAGAGTATATAACTTTAATTAATATAGGGCTATTTGATATTCAAACCGAATATTTAATACCTTAATAAACAAGCTTTCGAATCCTGTTTCGCTTTGGCCAGTTTAGTCATAAGACCGGAGGCTTCTGTTAAAGCTTTGGCCTATATAATAAAAACCGGGTATACGGTTTGGATAAAACTGTTAAAGCTATAATCTTAAAAAATCAATATTTAATTAATACTACTGGCTAACGCAAATCCTTTATCAAAGGGCCGAGCTCGATAGGATCGATTAAAGGTATAATCTTCTTACTTTAATCGTTAGGGTCTAGTATATAGGAGAAGGCGCAAAAATATATAAATTGCGAGAAATCGATTTTATTTGTTATATCGATATAATTTCTTTAAGTAGGCAAAGATTTTTCTAAGTCTATACCGACTTCAATAGTCTTTCTAATTAGAAAACAAGAATTTGAAATATCGAATAGCAGAGTATAAATAGATATAAATAATTAAAGACTTTCTTTGTTTAGGTCGAATAAAGGGGCCGTAGTTTTGTATAGCGATTAGCGGGTATTCTTTACTCGAGGCTATATATATTTTGAACTGATTAAATCCTCTGCTTTCTTTCCCTATTCTATAGAAAGGGCCGGTATATTCTCTATAATAACAGTTATAGCTTAGGTATTAATAACTATTAGTTCCTTAAAATACTTGCTAGTATATAACTTTAATAATATAAGCAATATTATTATTTATAGAGAGTACTCAGATAAATCTCTTATCTATTCCCGTTCGTTATAGAACCTTATTATTAGGATATTATTGCTCGAACTCAAGTCGTTTAGCGAGAGGAATCTATCAAGATCAGAAGGTAATATTGATACGCTATCGGTTAACTCGGGAAGATCCTGGGGATTATTGCTAGCAACCAGAGGAAGATACGAAGCCTCGGACGATTTAAATAATAAAGAAGTCTAAATTTTATTAGGTATTTTTGGATCCTGCGGTAAATATAGAAAGGGTTTGTTGCTCTTGCTGATCCGGATAAGGTTTTATTTTCGCTTCGAAAGCGCCAGCTCCTACTTATCTCTATATTACCTCTTTTACTTCTAGTTCGTAGTATTAAATACTTAATAAACAAGAAATTACGAATCGTATTTATTTTATTATTATTTTTTTTTATATAAATTTATTTACAAGCTATATATATCGTTTAAATTATAAAGGAAAAATATTTTATAAGTTAAAATAATATTTTTAAATATATTTTAAAATAATTTTACAATTTGGCTTTTCTAATTTAGGAATTTTATTTAAATATTATTAAAAATCGATTATTATTTAAGCAAAAAAAATAAAAGGTAAGCCGGAAAAATATATTATAATAAATAATTAATATATATTATTTAAAGATAATCGATTCGAAATATATATTTAATAATATTAATTTTATTCCTTTTTAATAAAATAATCAAAGTAAACAAAATAGTATTTCAATTCGGAGTTTAAATATTCGAATATTTTAATTAATTCTTTTTAATAATAATAATAAATATATATTCTTTATTAAAGTTTGTAAAAATTGTAAATTTTAAAATTTTAAAGTTTAAATAAATTTAGATTATAAATACTTGTTTATAAATAAATTATAACTTTTTATCGAATAAGGTTTTTATATTAATTTCTTATTAAATTAATATAAAATTATATAATTTCAAAATATTAAAAAATAAAAAATTTTAATAATTGTTTTGCGTTCTTTCTTTTATATAATTTAATTTAAATTTATTATATTTACAAAATAATTATATTTTAATATTATTCGTAATAAAATATCGAAAAGATTATTTTTATTTTGTTATTGAAATACTTTTTTTTTCCAAATTATAAAATTTCATCCTTCTGTTTACAAATTTATTTAATTTTATATTATTATAATCTTTTCTTAATCAAACGGATTTATTTAATTATTATATTTAATAATCCTATATAGTTTTTGTTAATTTTTATAAAAAAGACTTATTATTAAGGGAGTAAAGGGAGATATTATTATTAAAAAAAGTAAAGTTATAAGGCTTAAAGGTATATTTATAACCTCTTTAATAATATTTATAATACTTAAAGGGAAAAAAAGAAATATAAATTTTATTTTTATATTAAATTTTATATAATTTAATTAAATTTTATATAAAGGGATATAGAGATAAAAGATATTAAAGAAGGAAAGGAAAAAAAAATAAAAGAAAAGAAGGAAAAAGATTTTAAAGCTATTAAGCTTATAATTATTAAAGCTATAAAGAAATAATATAAATATAATTATTATTATTAATATTATATTATTATTATTTTAGCGTAAACTTAATATAAGAGTAATTATTAAACCTAGTTTTAAAAGAATAATATTTTTAAATTTATTTAATATCGAAGTCAAGTAATTATTAAATAATATATTTTTTCTATTATTTTCGAGCTTTTTAAAATATTTATAATAAATATATTTATATTTAATAAAATTATTGTTATTTTATTTTACTTTTAAAGTTCCGAATATTTTTTATAATATTTCCTATATTTTCCTTATTAATTAATTTATTATATTCTAAATCTTAACCTTTTTATTTAATTTAATATTATACAATACCTTTCCGGTGGTACTTTCCTAATACCTTTTTTATTTCCTATTTTTATTAATTATTTATTAACTTAACGAATAATATATATTTCTAATTATTTTCTTATAAATTATAATAAAATTATAATAATAAAATATAAAAAAATTAAATAAATCTAATAAATATTAAATAATATTAAATAATAAACTTATATTCCAATTATATAAAATACTTGGAAAAGATTAATAAACTTATAAAATAACTTTTTATTAAAATATTTTTATTTTAAATTTTTAATAAATTTTAAATTTTAAATTTTTTCCTTTATTATTAATATTTACTTATTTTTAAATATTTCGTCTTCGAAATAAATAATAAGGTTATAATTATAATATACAAAAAATAAAATTAACTTAAAACTTTTATAATAATAATAATAATAATAAATAAATTTTATTATTAATAATAATATAATATAATTATTTTATTTATAATTATAATAATTATATAAATATTATTTTAAAGTTTAGTTTTATTATTTTATTATATTATTAATTTAAAAATAAAATATAATTAATAAACGTTTTTTAATTTTATAATAATAATATAATTTAAATCAAAAAGTATTTATAAATAATAATTCTTTATTAAATATTATATTTTCTAAGGAATTATATTTAATAATTATATTTAAAAAAAATAATAAATTTTATAATTATTATAATTTTATTAATTAATATATAATATATTATTTTGTTATATTAATTAATAATAATTAATATTATATTATATATATAACTTCTTTGCTTATTCGGCAGTAAATTAATAATAAAGTTTATATCAATTTCTGCTTATAACCCCTTAGGTTATAATAAGCTATAAAACTTTCTATAAAGTTTATATTATTATATTTTAATATATTAATAAATATTATATATTCTAAAATAATATTTTATATATATAATAATATCTTTTTATTAATATTTCTATTATAATAATTCGAATATTTTCTTTATTTTAAAATATTTAATTAAAAGATTATTATAATACTATTTAAGAAACTCTTATTTTAATATTTTATTTCTTAATATATAATAATATCCCTAAATAATTAAAATTTTATTAATAAAATTTTATATATTATAATAAAATTTTTACTTACTTTTTATAAGTTCTTTATTAATTAATTATATATTTTTAATAAAATTATTATTTTTTTATAAAGTTTTGATTAAGTTTATAACTTTA
>JAABUQ010012327.1_pt1 | contig 10655 bp, 9 predicted proteins | sample 5560001 | NCBI WGS metagenome assembly JAABUQ01 (sample SAMN10711888, study PRJNA513371) | rock metagenome | isolation source: Antarctica rocks | place: Antarctica: Victoria Land, Finger Mt nord | collected 2015-12-18 | reverse complement strand
CTATCGTGATCCATGTCGGGGTCTTCTCTGAACGGTCTGCTTGGTCGCATCCGATCCTTGAAGACCCCGACCCCACCCCCGGCTACGCCACGCCCACCAGCTCACCCACGCTTAAATCCGAAGAGCCACGTTACGGTGCACGGGACAGGTCTCCTTCGGCGGGTGCGGCGTGTGGTAACTCCCACCCAACGGGGGGACCTGTCCCCGTTCAACCCGCCCCGCCGACCGACCCGCTGATCACAACGTCATGACATGCAACACCTAGGCCACATCAACGCTGACAGCGGTCTGGACTGTTGGCGGCAGGGCTGGCAGTTGCTGGTCGCATTCGCCACGGGACTTCGGCCCGCGCCGCTCCTCGCCTGAAGGAGCCAGTAGGAGCGCTCGTCTACGTCGCCTCCCGAGTGGCGCCGCCTCCCACAAGCTGCGCCGGTCGCCGGGATCGCCGCCGACGCCCTTGGCGCTCGTCGCATCGACGCTTTCGCCTTTGAGGTCGCCACCCAGTCCGATCCCGTCAGCGTCCTGGTCGAGGACGAGGTGATCATCCAGGCCCGCGACGCGCTGTGGGATGATTACGATATCCCCGCCGAGCGCCTCGCGGCGACGCGTGGAACAACACCGAAAGGCTACACCTCGGCATGGGCTACCAGACCCCCACGGAGGCCCATGCCGGCTACCGAGCAGCGGCCTGAAAGCATAAGAGACCGTGTCCAAGAAGTGCGTGGCAGATCACTGCGCGTCATGGGGCTGTTCGACAAGCAGGTCGGGCAGGTCGTGGAGATGCTCTACGAGTTCCGCGAGCCGTTCCTCGTGGACGGCACCAAGATCCGGACGAGCTCGGGGGTACACGCCACGCCAGTCGACGCGGCTCTGGCGGCGACCCTGGACAGCTATGGCTGACCGCGTCTCGCGGTCGCGGGCCCCGGCGATGCCGTCCACGGTCGTGGTTGCGCGCGCAGAGGCCCGAGGAGCAATGCGGACCGGAGATCCACCCATCTCTGCGGTGTGCGACGTTGACGCCGGGCATCACAGCAGCCGACCCGCGTGGCGGCAGCTGGCCACCGTTGCACCACAGCGTCGGATGACGCCGGGAGGGAGGAACCAATGTCGCGCGTGAGCAGCGGCCGGCCGACCGGTCCCCGACCACCGCGGCGGTTTCACTGGCAGCCACGCCCGGTACACCACCGCTCCCCAGCCAACCAAGTTCGCCACGACGACCAGCCGATCGGCGCACGGGTAGCCGACAGGGTCACGGCGGTGTTCGGCTCATGGGGCTTCATCGTCACCCAGAGCCTGCTGATCATCGTGTGGCTGGGCTACAACGGCTTCGCCGCGGTGCGCTACCTGCACACCAACCAGTTCGACCCCTACCCGTTCATCCTGCTCAACCTGCTGTTCTCCACGCAAGCAGCTTACGCCGCGCCGCTGATCCTGCTCAGCCAGAACCGCACAGCCGAACGGGACCGGGTCAAGGCCGAACACGACTTCGACGTCAACGTTCTCGCGCTGCGCAGCCTGGCCGAGCTGCTCGGCGACGCGCACGACCCGAACTCCGAACAAGACCTGCGCCGACGCATCGACAGCCTGCTCGGCAGTGACCCGGACCGCCTCCCGGACAGCGACCCACACCGCGGCTCCTCGGACCCTGGACCGAGCACCGGACCGGCGACCCACTGAGAAGCAGTCACCAAGGTGTCACCGCCGACCGCGAACTGGACCGGCCCGGATCACAGCACAGCACAGCACAGACCATCACCTGGCAGACCAAGACGTCCTTGAGGGCGCTCAGGCCCCGCCGGCCGCCGCCGCAGCTTGACCGGACGACTCGGGCGGACGGGCGGACTGGTTCGGGCGGACGGGTCGGGCAACTCCGCGGACGCACCACCGCTGCTGCCACTTCGGCGGCTACCCGCACCTGCCACGGCCGCACCCACCTGTGACCGGCGCCCCGGTTGAACCCCCCGACGGCCGTCTTCTCCTCAAGGAAGTGAAAGGGTCATTCACCATGGGGGGCGGACCTGCGTTGCTGGTCGGCCGCCATGTTCAGCCCGTCGACGGATCGGCGCCGCTGCGGCTGCAGTGGTGAGTCGCCGGCCGAGGGCGGTCGCGGGGGTGGCAATGACGGCCCGGACCTAGGGAGGGTGACACGCTGACTCGATGGTTGCGCCGGTGATGGTGCTGTCCGCGCGGCGGTCGTCGACCGCTGCGCCGTCGGTGGGCTCATCACCCCGGTCGGCATCGCGTCCTACTGGTATGCACGCACGTGTGCACACGGCGCCGCTGGTTGACCCCGCGCCGGACGCGCCGTGAACCCGGGCGAAAGTGTCAGGCACACGCAGCGGCCGGCCTCGGGCTCCTTCTTCACCCGTGGCGGCAGGTTCGCTTGGAACGGGTCCTATGTGATCGTCGACCAGGCCTACGTGCAGTTTCAACCGCCGACGATGGGCTCGGAGGCCGCCCGGTTACCGGTGGTGCTCGTCCATGGTGGAGGCTCAGCGGCGCTGTCTGGGAATCGCCGCCGGACGGCGGGCCCGGTTGGCGTCCACAAGCCAACGCCGCGGGGTGGCCGGTCTATGTGGTGGACGCCGTGGACGCCGGTCGGGCCGGCCGTGCGCCCGACTCCTGGCGTCAGGGCCAGCTCGAGTGGAAGACCGCTGAGCAAGTGTGGAGTCGTTTCCGCATCGGGGCACCCGACGGATGGTCATCGCGTCGACGTCTGCCCGGACAGCAGTTCCCGGTGGACCAGCTGGACGCGCGGCTAGCCGCGCACCTACCCCGCCGACGGACCACGGACACAGCGGAGACCGCGGCGCTCGTTGAGGCGCTGGCGTCAGTGGGTCGTTGTCATGTCCTTGCGTATAGCCACGGCGCCTCGCTGATCGCCGAGGCCTTGCCTGCGATCTCCCACCACGTCGACCGAGTCGTCCTCGTCGAACCCCTCCCGATGGCATCCACAGTCTCGGGGGCGTTGCCGCCGCGAGTCCTGCTCCTATGCGGGGACCACACGGTGGGTCATGAGCTGTGGGGCCCCCAGGTCGACACCTACCAGGTCAGCGGCGCCACACGCCTGTGCCTGCCACAGAAGGGTGTTACCGGCAACTCGCACGTGCCCATGAGCGAGAGCAACAGCGACGTAGTGCTCGACTTGGCCCTGGAGTGGCTGGGCGACAGGAGCTTGGCCGAACCGGGCGATCCAAGCCCACCAACTAGTGGTGCGTGTCGAAGTGTGTTTCTTGTCGTAGTTCACACGTTGGGACCTGCAGTCACACGGTGAGTGCCCTACCTGCCTTGATCAGGAGGTGTCGAGGGCGAGTTGGCGCTTGCGCCAGGAGCCGCTGGCTCACCAGGGGACGACTTGGTTCTGGTGGTCGAGGAACTGCAGACCCGGCTCACCGGCGTGCCGCTCGAGGGTGTCCACCACGCCGGTCACGCTCTCGTCGGTGGTCAGGTGCGCTCCAGGTCCGCCGAGGTCGGTCTTGACCCATCCGGGGTTGATGAGCAGCAGTGTGCGCGGGTCGTCGCGGTGGCGGGCGGCGTAACTGCGCATGAGCTGGTTCAGGGCGGACTTGCTCGCTCGGTACACCTCGTGACCGCCGTTGGTGTTCAGCGTCAGGCTGCCCTGGCTGGAGGACATCACCGCGATGGTCCCGCTGGGCGCCACGAGCGGCCCGAGCGCCTCCGTTACTCGCATCGGGCTCAGCGCGTTGGTCATCATGACGTCGAGGAAGACCTCGGTGGACACCTCACCGACCTCCTGGTCGCCGTTGGTGATCGCTGCGTTGACGAACAGCAGGTCCAGGGACGTCCCGTCCAGGCGCTGCCGCACAGCGCTGACCTGGGCCTGGTCGTTCATGTCCATCTGCTCCACCGCGAGGCGGCCCCCGGACCCGTCGGCCAGGTCGTGCAGCGGTCCCCGCCGCTGCCCGCGCACCGTGCCGACGACCTTCCACCCCTGGCGCATCAGCTTTTCGGCCAGGGCAAGTCCGATGGCCCGGGACGCGCCCACCACCAGTGCAGTTCCAGTCTTCGTGTTGGTCATGTCGACTCCCGTCGCCGGTGTCCCGCTCACGCAACCAACGCGGCCGTTGGTTTGGCTCGACAGTAGGAAGAGACTCCCCGCGTTGTCAACGCGAGCGTTGGTTTCCGGGGCGCTGCCGTTAAGGTCGGACGGTGCCCCGGGACGCCGAGCGGACCAGGAGGCTGCTGCGCGAGGCGGCGGCGGTCGAATTCGCCGAGCACGGCCTGCACGGCACGACGGTCGAGCGGATCGCCGCCCGCGCCGGGGTGAACAAGGAGCGCCTGTACAAGTACTTCGGGGACAAGGCGGCGCTCTTCGCCGCCGTGGTCTCCGAGCAGCTCACGCGGATCGCCACCGACTTGCCGCTGGCGGTGGGCTCCGTGGCCGAGGTCGCTGAGTTCGCCGCACGGGCCTTCGACTACCAGCTCGATCACTCCGACCTCGGTCGGCTGGTGGTCTGGGAAGGAATCAGCGACAGCGGCCTGCTGCCGGACGAAGGCGTGCGCACACGCCTCTACCGTGACAAGGTCGCGCTGCTGCGAGATGCCCAGGACGCAGGGACGATCTCCTCGGCCATCCCCGCGCCGCACCTGCTCTTCCTCCTCCTTTCGTTGGCGAGCTGGTGGGGAGCGGCGCCGCAACTGGCCCGGATGATCACCGGCGCACCGAACGGGGACATGGACCGCTCGGCCCGCCGCGCCGCGGTCGCCGAGGCGGCGTACAGGCTGGCCCACCCATGACCACCCACCGGACCGGGACGCTGCACACGGTCAGGAATGCGGTCCTGCCGGTCTCCGGTGGCCACCGGAGACCGGGGGCAGCATGTCCAACCGGCGGTGCTGCTTCCCACTCCGGGTGACTCCACGCACCGACGAGCCGCGCAGCCCGGCCGCGTCGGTTCGTCGCGGGCGCGCTCCGCGGCGCGACCGACACCGGTGCTCCGGCGGCGCAGACGCGGAGGCCGAGGTGCGCTCCCGACCGGACCATCGGGAGGGCGTGATCGGTTTGCTCCACCGGCGCCGCTGACCGGGGCCGACGACCGTCGGTCTCCAGCCTGGATCGACTCATCTTGACCGCACGGCTCACGTCGACCGCCACGGAAGGGCCGACGCGGCCGATGTCCCCGAATTGCCTGATCTGTCTGCGACGTCCCCGTCATGGTGTTGATGGCGGCCCGGGTGCTTCAATGGTCGCCGAGCACGGGCGCGACGACCAGCTCGCTGGGTCTCGGCCGCGGCCGTCTGTGATCGGGGGGTGCGGTGTCGAACCGCCAGGCGCATCTGGTCGGCAGCCTGCCGGGCCCGGACGCCCGCACAGCCATGACAACGGCTCTGGACATCGTGGGCCCGTACCTTCGCTCGCTGCCGGACGGAGAAACCGGTCCGCGGAACAACTGGGTGGGGTCCGCGATCGACGGACTGCGCGGACACCCGGACCTGGAGGTGCGGGGGCACGGGTCGGGTGGTGACGGGGCCGGTCAGCTGCGGGTGCGCAGGGGTCACCGCTTGTTCGGGGCGTCGATGGACTTCGGGCACGTCGCCGCGACCCGGGACAGCCATCCGGTGTTCGAGCAGCTGACCGCGGACCGCGACGACGTAGCCTTCCAGCAGGGTTTTCCCGGCGACTTCGACATGGCGGCTCTCACCCTCGGGCCGCTGGCCGCGCTGCGGGACCGACGGGCCTTCACCGAGGCGACGCTGGCCGAGATCCGCGGTGTCCGCCAGATCGCCGGACCGTCGGCGCTGTTCCAGATCGAGGTGCCGCTGGAACTGGTGGTGATGGCCAGGACACCCGCTCCCGGGCGTCCGCTGCTCGCCCGGCTGCTCACCCGGAACGTCACCCGCCTGGCGGCGGCCGCTCCTGCGGGCACCCGTTTCGCGGTGCACCTGTGCGTGGGGGACCAGGAACACCGGGCCCTGGTCAGGCCCACCGACGTGATGCCTCTGGTGGTGCTGGCCAACGAGATCGCCGCGCACTGGCCCTCGTCGAATCCGCTGGTCCTGGTGCACGCTCCGTTCGCGGCCGCCGACCACCCGGCGAACACCGATCCCGCTTTCCTCGCGCCGCTGCGCCACCTGCGGTTACCGGCCGGGGTGGCCTTCGCGGCCGGTTTCGCCCACGAGTCCCAGTCGTTGCGGGACCAGGTCCGGATACGCGACCACGCCGAGGCCCTGCTGGGACGGGAGGTCGTGGTCGCGGCGGCGTGTGGTCTGGGTCGGCGTTCGCCAGCCGACGGGATCGCCGTGTTGGAGCGGATGGCCCGGCTCTGCACCGCCTAGCTACCCCGCACCGCAACCCCCGCCCCTTCTGCGACCACCGTGACACACACTCGGATCCCACTGCCCGGATGGCGCGCTGACCGTATGACACCAAGGCGCAACCCGGGCGAGTACCTTAACCAGATTGCAGCGGCCCAACTTCCAGCGGTACGCAGAGCGAACCGAACCGCTGTACGCAATTCCTAGGACAGTGCTGATCCTGGAACCCGCGACGTTGAGCTAATCTCACGATCAAACGCGCACACGGGATCCTTCTGAGGCTTGGGCACGCGGACCTGGCCCGCCGCGGGATCGTCGCTGGCGAGGACCTCGTGCGTGACCTCGCCGCTCAGCGGGGACCGATCCCCAGCCGGCCCCGCGCCTGGCGGGCCACCACCATGGGCGACGGGAGCACGGCCCCGGCCGCCGTCGACAACAGGTCTTGCGCCGTGGATCAAGCTTTCATCGTCACCGGCCAGGAAGGTGACTGCGGTGTGGTCACGCCGCCTTGCGCCGCCGACCGGGGCGCCGAAGACTGGACCCTTACTCTCCCAGAGACGCCCAAAAGGCCTGCAGCATGTGTGCTGCCCGCTCGGGCGCTTGGACCATCCACCAGTGCCCGAGGCCGTCGAAGACCTCGGTACGCGCACCGGCGCGTTCCGCCGCTTCCCGCCGTACGCCGTTCGAGCCCACAAAGTGGTCCTGACTCGCCAAGACGCTCAAGCCCGGGCGGGCAGCGGCAGCCGGAAGGGTGAGTCCGGCGTCCGCCAGGACCGGCTGCGCGGCGGAGCGGTACAGCGCGAGCACGGCCCGGCCCATCTGTTCGCCTTGGGCGTCGGCCAAGAGTTCCGCGACCGGACGGTCGATGCCCTGGCCCACCATGCGGTTCGCGCGGTCGGCCGCCGTGCCTCCGAGCATCCCCGCGATCGAGACTTCGCCCTCACCTGGGGTCTGCCACCGCAGCGCGAGCTCGTGCCACGTGTAGTCAGGGTGGAAGGTCCCGACCGCATCACTGGCCCAGCTCAGGATCAGGTCCGGGCGCGCCATGGCCACGTTCACGGCGTGCACACCGCCCCAGTCGTGACCGACCAGGTGCACAGGGGAGCCGATGGCCTCTAGCTGGCTCACCAGCCAGTCGCGATACTCCGGCATCGTGCAGCCGAAGCCCGCGGGGATCGGAGCCCCGAACCCGGGCGGGGACAGGCAGACAGCATCCTGAGTGCCCAGTGCGTGCAACAACGGACCCCATACAGCTTCGCTCTCGGGGTTGCCGTGCACAAGAACCACTGGTCGGTCGACCGGCATGCTCACCTTCCCGTGGGCGACCTGCGTAACGCAGCACGCCCGAGGCTGTCACGAAGCCGCGCCTGGAGTGATCGCGTCCCGGTAGTCGAACCTCCGGCTGGGAGCCCCTCAGGGTCAGCGTCAGCGTTGTGGACTCTAGTGACGCGTGTCCTGTGCACAGGCCCGAGTGACGTGTCGTGGTCACGGGACCCTACCGGGGAGGGTGTGACCGGGTGGGCGACCGAAGAGCTGGCGAGTGGTCGGAGAGGGCAGGTGTTGCGGCTGTCAGCTTCGCCGGGGAATCGGACGGTGAGTCTCGCCATGACGGCGCCGGTGACCTGCTCGAGGTGCCGCACCGACCGGCGGGACGGGACGGCCGAACGCGCTGAATCATAGCGGTGTAGGCCAGCAGCCACGCCGACGCCAGGGTCAGGAACACCGCGGCTAGCAGGGCGGTGCGGGCCGCGGCGCCGGGTCCGGGGTCGACGAACTGGGTAAGAACGTGACGTAGAAGACGAGAAATCTTTGGGTTGAGCAGGTTGGTCAGCAGCCCGGAGAGGTAGGTCCACTAGACGGGGTCGCCTCACTCGCCGCGGTCCGCGCGTTCAGCTTGGATCCGCCGACGAGCATTCTTGAGGCGGGGTGGGCTGTGACCCGGTTGCGATCTTGGTGGTGGGCGTGCGGTTTTCCCGGTGTGCTGGCGGAGCTTGACCCGGTTCGCCGGACACCTGCCCTGAGGTGATGATCGCCTCGAAGCGGAGTCTGTGGTGCCTGCTGCGAAGCCGCCGGAGTTCCGTCGTCGTGCTGTGGAGTTGGCGCGGTCCGGGGAGTACCCGGTGGCGAAGATCGCCGGTGATCTAGGGATCGCGGAGTCGTGTCTGCGCCGCTGGATGCGTCAGGCCGACATCGACCAGGGGCGGGTCGGCGGGGTGAGCAGCGACGAGCACGCCGAGGTCGTGGAGCTGAGCCGGCGCAACCGGGTCCTCGAGATGGAGGTCGAGATCCTCAAGCGGGCCTCGGCGTTCTTCGCGCGGCAGAATGTCCTCCCACAATGAAGGCCCGGCTGGTCCGCGAACTCGCTGCTGACGGGGTGCCCGTCTCGGTGGCCTGCCGGGTACTGAAGCTGTCTCGCGCCGCCTACTACGACGGCCTGGTCCGGGCCCCGTCGGCGCGGGCGGTCCGCGACGAGGACTTGCTCGCCCGGGTCCATGACGCGCACGCCCGCTCCAGGGGGACTTACGGGGCTCCCCGGGTCCACGTGGACCTGCGGCTGGGCCTGGGCGTCGGCGTGCGGACGCAAACGGGTGGCCCGGCTGATGGCCGCCGCCGGGCTGGTCGGGGTCAGCCACCACCGCAAACGGGCCGGGACCGGGCCGCTGCCCGCCCCGCACGAGGACCTCGTCCGCCGGCAGTTCGTCGCCGACGGCCCGGACCGGCTCTGGTGCACCGACATCACCGAACACCCCACCGCTGAGGGAAGGGTCCACTGCGCCACGGTGATCGACGTCTGGTCCCGGCGAAACAGCGGGCTGGTCGATCGCGGACCACATCCGCACCGAACTCGTCGTCGACGCCCTCCAGATGGCGACCTGGCAACGGCGACCCAGCACCGCGACGGTCGTGCACTCCGACCGCGGCTACCAGCTTAGGTTCAAGGGGTCGTTGCAACATCGTCTACTTCGATTGACAGTAGCTGATCGTTCAGGGCCTCGACCGGGGTTTCCAGCCGAGCGATTTCCGAGGGCGCTTATTGAGGGTCGCGGCGATGGCTCGCAGATCGTCGGCGCTGTGCTGGGCGAGGTCGGTGCCCTTCGGGACGTAGCCGTGACAGCCCGTTGGTGTTCTCGTTCGTGCCGCGCTGCCACGGGCTGTGAGGGTCACAGAAGTAGACCGGGAGATCGGCTTCAACGCGAAGCTTCGCGTGTTGGGAAAGCTCGGATCCCTGGTCCCAGGTCAGCGACCGGCGGAGCTGCTGGGGCAGCGTGGTGATCTGGGCGACGATCGCTTCCCGGACGGCTTCGGCGCCGTGCCCGGCCAGCGCGGGCCCGTTCTTGACGCGGACGCCGTCGCGGTGGCCGGGCATGTGGGGCCGGGCATGTGGGGCAGGTGCAGCAACAGGGTGAAGCGTGTCGTGCGCTCGACCAGCGTCCCGATCGCGGACCGGTTCAGCCCGATGATCAGGTCGCCTTCCCAGTGCCCCGGCACGGCTCGGTCATCGGCTTCAGCTGGCCGCTCGCTGATCAAGATCGCGGGGTCGACGAAACCGCGGCCTGGCCCCCGGGTCCGTGCCCGCGGGACCCGCAGCGCCCGCCCGGTCCGCAGGCAGGCACTCAGGTCCCGTCGCAGCGCCCCGCGGCCCTGACGTAGAGCGCCTGGTAGATCACCTCGTGAGAGATCCGCATCGACTGATCGTCGGGGAACTCGATCCGCAACCGGGCACTGATCTGCTCCGGGCTCCACGCGGTCCCCGACCGGCGGTCAGCACGCCGACCGTGCCGACGCCCCCACCACGGCCCATCCGGCCCCGGGATCGGACGGCCCTGCGGGTCGCTGACCGCTCCGCCGAGCCGCTCCTGCACGTACTCGCGCAACCGGTCGCTGCTCGCCAGCGTCGCCGCCTTCGGGCGGCGGCCGCGACGCTCGGCGTGCCACTGCGCCACACCCGCCCGGTACGCGAGCCGGCCGCTGCGGGTGGCAGCGTTCCGGCGCAGCTCCCGCGAGATCGTCGACGGACTCCGACCGACCCGCCGGGCGATCCCCCGGATCCGACCTGCTGCGCCCGCAACAACGCGATCTCCTCACGCTCGGCCAACGATAAAAACCGACCCGAAGGCTCGACGAGCGACAACGACGGCATCCCGCCACCGTTGCGGAACCACCGGCTCCCGACCGCCTCCGCCACACCGCAATCGACCGCGGCCGCCTCACTGGACCGGCCCTCCGCGACCCGCCACCAGAACATCCGCTCTGTCCCGCGTCAAGTAGTTGGCAGGTTCAGGGGCTGTGGGAAGTTGGGGGTGAGAGGGTCGGCGGTGCCGATGTGGACGTCGTGGGGTCGGTTCCAGGAGATGGCCTCGTGGGGGCGGACGGTGTTG
>JAABUQ010012326.1_pt1 | contig 10657 bp, 14 predicted proteins | sample 5560001 | NCBI WGS metagenome assembly JAABUQ01 (sample SAMN10711888, study PRJNA513371) | rock metagenome | isolation source: Antarctica rocks | place: Antarctica: Victoria Land, Finger Mt nord | collected 2015-12-18 | reverse complement strand
CGAGCTTGGCTGAAACCGCATCACCCCTCCGGTAGGAGACTCGCTTGGTGAGATAAACCCGCAACGGCGTTCCAGCATTGACGAGCAGGTGAACTGGAACGTCAGTTGCTTCTGGTCCGGGCTGCTGCGCGCTCACGAGCTGTGCGCCTATCAAAATCGCCACTGGCCATATTAGCTGCATCATTCTATGATGCCTGCGCATAGGCATGTGGGTACCGACCATGTGGAGCACCGTTGAAGCCGCCGATAAGCAACTACTTCTGGCGGTGATGGTGAGATTCGAACTCACAACTCCCTTTGTGGCGCTCCAAGTTGCAGATTCCACATTGCCCAGAATGCCACACTTGCCACAAACGTCGTGAACCATTGCACGCTATTGCACGCGGGCACCGCTGATCTTTACGGAGGCGGTGGCGTCCAGCTTGGGAAGCTTAGCCTCATTTGTGAATAAAGAACTTATGCTCACATGGCGATCATCCTGATTCGTTGACACCCATGGAGTCTCAGGTATTTAGCCCAATTGGTCTCTTAACGAACTAATTTGAACTAATTTTCAGTCGGTTCTAAAGCTCTCGAAAACCCACAAGACCGCCAAGACTTTCTTTGCCTAACGCGCGCCGGGAAACCGGTGCTGACGCGAGGTGAAGAGTGCGGGATAGTGACAGCCGACGTGTGCCTTCGAGGCACTCGTCAGGCAAACCAGGGATTCAGTCAACCGGCTCTGTTCTCAGGCGAATGGCTCCGGAGCTGGTCGTTTCCAAAGCAGAAACTCCGGCAAGCCGAGGGGAGTTGCCTGGTCCGAATCAAACGGGAGGAGAAAAACCAGACTTTGGCTTTCAGCTCCCGGCCGTTTGCGCTTTGTGGCTTGCCAGTTCGCAGACCACCCCAGGGCGAAATGCTTTTCGAGCGAAGGAACGGCAACTTTCTTCTGCAGATCACCGGGCACCCGCAGTTTGGTCTCCCGTTTAGTCAGGATCGGCTCGTGCCGATCTACTTGGCCACTCTCGCTGTACAACAGAAGAGCCAGACGGTTCGCTTCAAGAGCGGCGCCGAGCTGGAGACCTTCGGAATGCAGAAGGGAGGCAAGGAGTACCGGCGCCTCGTCGGAGCCTTCGAGAGAATCTTTGGGGCGACGATCTTCTTCGGAACGGACAATATAGCGGGAAAGGCAAAGATGGTCCAACGTTCTCGCTTCAACTTTTTGCAGGAAGCGCAGATTTGGTACGACCGCAACTTGGATCAGCGCGCTCTTTCCGATCAGTTTGAAAACGTCATTGTCCTGAGCGATGAGTTTTACCGAGAAATCACCAATCATCCGATCCCAACAGACCTCGAAGCGGTCAAGATTTTGGCCGGAGCGCCTGCAGCGCTTGATCTCTTCATGTGGCTCTCATACCGATGCTTTGTCGCGGCGGGACAGGAATCAATTCCCTTGTTTGGGGAACGTGGCTTAGCGAATCAACTCGGATCTATCGAGTACTCTCGCCCGCGCCGTTTCTGCGAAAAACTCGAGCAATGGCTCAAACTGATCCGCGTCTTGTGGCCCGACTGTCCTGCCCTCATAAATGGGGACGGAGATGCTCTTCTAGTCAGTCGTGGTTCGGCAGTCAGGACGGCAGAAAGGATTGGCGCATGAAGGGCGCAAAAGCGAAAACAAAAAAGGACGTGCTTGAAGTCCGTGACGAGAAATGCTCGGTCGTTTGCACTCGAAATTCGCATTCGCGGGAGAACGGATCTCTTACATCGAGAGGTATGCGAGGGACTGGAGGATGCAATTCGGATCGGACGAAAATGGTTCCGGGCATTCCAGGCCCGCAATCCCTGGCTTGTACAGGATTCAAATCGCAAACGGATCTTTATCCTACTTGATCCCGAGACCGAGAGCTTACTGAGGTAATGAACGGGAAATCATTGTCGCCAACTGTGTCCTAACTGTCCTAACTGTTTGTCTCATGCCAGGAGGCAGGCCCACGTTGCACTTTTGCGATACGCTTTCCGTAAAGCTTCTGGTTCGTATTTGCTGCAACAGGGGATTTTGTATCTATGGACTACAAATCAACCGCGATAGTAGATCCCTTTAAAGCTGGCAAGAAGGACGGCTACTCAAACTAGCGGTATCGCCGAAGCGAACTGGAGAGTATTGAAAGTGGCTATCAAGTTCTACTTTAGCGGCCCAAGCGTCTAGTGACGAGTTCGCTACACCGGGGAGTTACGGTTAAGTTCTTGCTCGGCAGCTTTCTGCGTCGGAGTGCTTTCTGATCGGATATCCCGATCAAGAAAGTAGTTGAGGGCAGTCCTCAACGCCGCAATTGCCGCGAGCTTCTCAATATCGTTCCATGTCGGGGTCACGGCTGTGTTTAGTATGTCTGCCGCGAGTTCAAACTCAAGGGCAACAGCAAGCCACCTTCCTAGAGTCATTCGCACTTCATTCTTGGCATTCGCCGGGCTATTACGGTGGAGAAATATAACAGCCGCCTTGATGGTGGCTTCGATGGCAGCAAGCGCGATGATAACGGCCGCCGCAAACTCTACGCCGCGCGCAATTGTCTGGATGATGTACTTCGCTTGCTCGTCAAACAAGGTGGTCACTAGCATTCATGTGTTGATCGAAGCATAGCTCTATGCAATCAGGTCGCCGTTCATTCTATGTCGCGCAGAAGTTGAGCCTCCGATCCATGCAGGTCCGCTTCGCGTATGACAGACAATCTTCCACGCTGTTCGAAAATGACCAGATGCACATCCTGCAGGTTTAACACTCCATGCTGCCGTAATAGTCCGTACAGGTCATCGACTGTCAAGCCTGCCCGCCGCAGTTCGGAGGTCACTACTCGGCCGTGAGATACGAGAACCCGCGGAGGGTGGTCGAAGAGCGTGGCTAGGCTCGGAAATCGCCTCAGCTTGGCCACAACTCCATGCGCAAAGAGCACCGTTATGAGAGTCGTTGCGCCCGCAAGATAGCTCGTTGTACTGGCATTTGGGACGCGCCCGACGATTGCACCAATGGCAACGGCGGCGACGAAGTCGAATGCCGACATTTCGGCGAGTGTTCTTCGCTCCCCCAATCGAAATCCAAATACGGCGGTTAAGTAGAGTAGCAGGGCCTTCGCTGCGACCCACCCTAACTGGCTGAATCCTCCGAGCAATTCACTCATTCGACCACCACGCAAACAACGCAGGCTCAGCGCAGACCTTCACCAATCCTTCGCTCGTTCGAAAAAATCTCATTGTTATATTCTGAATCGCGCCTTTCCCGTAGGCCTGTTAGAGAGCGATTGAGAGAATCACCTGAATTATTCATGACTGATGGAGCCTTAATAATTAATCACAAGCTGTGAGTAGCAGGACGTTCGTTGAGGATCTCGGCGATGACAAGTCCTTGAGTTCACTTGTCTTGTTCTCCGGAAGTTAATTTCTTTACATCGCTTCCCTTCACACCTTTGCGAATCAGCCACCAATTGACTGGATAGCTGGTGGCGAATCCTACAACCATGGCAATTTGCATCATGAACCAAAACGCCGGACTAGTCTTTGGAATTTCGTGACCGAAAATCAAGAACACGGAGACGGCCATCCAACCGTACATCCCAACCTGCCATGCTGTGAGCGAAAGAGTGTCGGCCTTGATCGCTGCCCATAAACCTTTGCCGGGTGGGAGATTCTTCATGGGCTTAATGGTGAAGTATTGGAACGCGACAACGAAGAGATAGGCAAACACAATCCAAGAGCCAGGAACCGAAGATCTTCTGACCGAAGATCTCGATCGGTGCGGCGAAGACTCAGGACGATACTTTACAATTACGGGTCGGCAAGCGCCAGGAAATCCGTCCTGCATTCAGGAGCGTCAGGAAGAGCTAAATGAGTTAGCAGCCAAATTCGTCACCTATCAGCAAACCCCGCTCGCTTCTGCACATCCTTCCAACCTATATGCCTCGGATGACGAACTTATTCAACGTGCAAAAACCGCGAAGAACGGAGAACGGTTCGGTCGTTTGTGGGACGGCGATACATCGGACTTCGGTGGCGATCACAGCCGGGCGGACCTGGCGTTATGCCGCATGCTGGCGTTTTGGTGTAAGGGCGACTTCGCGCGGGTAGATCGCCTGTTCCGGCGCTCTGGCCTAATGCGAGACAAGTGGGATCGGGTTGCCGGCGCGACGCGCTATGGGGAGAGAACCATCCTCACGATCTCGATGAAGGCAGAGTAACGACAATTGTCTGTATGGTGTAGAGGCAATTCAAAAAACATGGCGTGTAAAGATCGCGCCCAATTTAGACCAGAATATTGATCTCACGTTTGTGAACTGCTGCCTCGAATGCTGGGATGGCTTCCGACTCGCCGGCGCTGGAGAAGTCCTGGTAGATGCACGGTGAGTACTTGCGATGGATGGATACCCGTTTCGGGTTACACCTGACGGCGCCCGGCACACCGTTCGACAAAGTAGAATTGTCGGGCCCGGACCAGGTGAAGCGCTCCCAGAAAAGGCACCCGTTGAATTATTGTTTCGTGAAAATCAGCTTCTGAGGTTTGCCGGTGCCCAAGTAGTTGGTGAACTGAACCGTCAAGGTTTTTCCGTCCGGTGAGAGCTCCAACTTCCGCTCAGTGAAAGCGTTCTTATTCTCTCCCCCACTCTTGGCGATCATCAGCGCTGTCCCGTCGTACCATAAAGACACCGTGCCTTTGTGCCCGTTCTCTTCCATGTCGCAAGGCTTTCCCAAGTTTGCACAGGTAAAGCTCATATGAACCGCCTTGCCGTTTTTGTCGCGCAGGGTTCTATCGTAGATTATTTTCCCAGCCGGTTCTTCGATTGTAAGTTGGATCGTCTCGCCGTTTGTGTCCTTGCTTCTGCTCGAATCTAGCAACCACTTTCCGCTGAAATCCGGCGGTGTCGTAGCGGCAAACAGAGCGGCCGCCAATAGTGGAAGGTAGACAGGACTGAGATTACTCTTCGAAAAGTTGCGCATAGCACTCTCCTGGCCGATAGTTTATCGCAGGCGATCTGATGTCTTCGCACGATCCGCTTTCTCCCCCAAAGGCGCGAAGTCCCTCACTATTTAGGATTGTTAGCGATAGTGCGGGAATTCACTAGCGTGAGTGCAATGGCACTGTTATTTAATTCGGCAGCACGGTTTATGATGCGACGTGCGTATGTGGCGACCATCTCCACACCGGCTGCATAGTGTGCATTTGGGTTGGTATACCCGCCGTTATATGCTCCTGCAGCGAGCGTGACGTCCCCATTAAGTCGATCCAACAAGTCGCGCAGCAAAAGGCCCGCATAGGTAGTTAATACATCCTGATTGACGTCATTCACATTGAGTTCTTTCGGAGGCCGCAGCCTCGCAGGAAGTTGACTGTAGTCCCGTTTGTCCCACAGAAAAAGCCGATGCGCATACCGCAAAGACTCCCGAGTGATCTGCCATACGCCCGACGAAGTATCTTTGACCAGAACCCTACCTCCTCGTCGCTTGAGCACGATGTCACCCGGCTCAGCGTGGTGCTTCCAGGTGGTATTCTTCAGGTCCCCCGGCACGTTCATGAAATTGTTTTCCATGGCCCCGATTCCAATGAGCAAACTCAAGGAAATGTCATAAAAATTGGAAACGGCGATCATATCGGCTGCCAGGCGACTGGCCTCTTTGGGCGTCAATGCTGTAGGAACAGGGTTGAGGTTCTGGTGTATTCTGGGGTCGGTAACTGACTTAAAACGAATAAACCTGCGCAGATAACCTTGAAGTTCATGACCATGGAGTTCCTCCAGCCGTCGTGGAATGGGCCCCTCATAGGATTGACTGAATACCTTCGTCTGCTGCAAATCTCGGGCGAGTTCATCGTTAGTAATCCAGTTGTACTGGACCGTGGAAATAAACCGCTGGGCCTTGAGTCCGGCTAATTCATCTATTCCTCGAATCAAGTCGTCTGGCAACCGCACAAGAATCCGGTAAAGCGTACTCGGCCCTCGATCATCCGAAACAAGCATCACTTGCCGGTCCGCGAAAGCAGGTCGCGACCGATAGTAATCAAACATCAGGTATGCGAAAAGGCCGTCATCGAACTCGTTGACATTTCCCACGAGAGTTCGACCCAAGAGATATATGGTGCAGTGCCCACGCGAGATGGCGATCCTCTCCAGATTCCGCTCTACCGGGAGGGGAAGTCTTCTCGGCCAGTAATGGAAAAGGGCAGCCCCAGTGAACCCAAACAACAACGGTACGGCCAAGATCATCAGGATTTTCACCGCAGGTTTAAGAGAGGGGAGGCACACATACCTAAGTCAAGCTCGGAGCCCAAGCCAAGGCTACCCTGTTGGCGCAACCCTTGTACACTCCGGCCCGGCCAGCAAGGTTGCCACCGCGATGCTGCCCCTAGCAGCCTGAGGCGGAATAGTTTCAGAAAAAGTAAAGCCTGGAGCCGCGCAAAGAACCGGTATTCGAAAGGGCGTTACGAACTCGGGTAATGTTACTTCGCAAGGCTCTGAGGGACGTGTTTTCGAGGTCGTAATTTTTTGGAGCGCGAGTATCACCAGGTGAAGCGGAAAAACAAGCTTCAGGAGGTGTCTCTGCCAGCCGCGTGGCGTTCCGCAACCCGCTAGTTTTCGCATAACCAGGCTGAGATTGAACGCGCCGGCGTGGACCAGCAAACGCTTGATAATGTTTTCGTGAAGCCGAAGGTGAGTTCTTCGCATGCCTCCGGTTTCGTACATGTGAGCGAAACAGCGTTCCACCAGTTCTCCCCGTTGTCGCAGCAGACGCTTTCCGCGTGGGCTCCTGATCCGCCGCCGGTTGGCGTAAACCGCCGCTTGGTCTTCTTGCTTGCCAATCCAGTTCCGACGCCCGCGGTCCGGCTCTGAGCAATAGCTTCGTACTTGGACTTCTTTCAGAATCACCAGTGAATCGTTGCTGTGATACCCCTTGTCGAGTACAAGTTCGGCAGGGCCCTCCGGGTTCAGTTGCTCCCTCCCTGCTTGCTGGTTGGCGTCGGCCGCCACTTCGCAGATATGCTCGCCGCACTGTGCCAGAGTTTCCGGCAGCGTATGGGTATCGCCCGCCGTGGCAGGCTGCAGGGTCACGGCCAGCAACGCGCCTGTTTCCAGGTCCACTGCATGTTCAGCTTTGTGGCCAAATGGGTGCGGCCATCCTTCATCTTCGTGATCTGCGCATCGGGATCGTGCGGGTTTTTCCAGTCGTCGTTGGAACCCTTCTTCTTCCGCTTGCGGTCCAGCCGCGCCAACTGTTCGCGCGTGGGAGTCTCGATACCGGATTCTTTCGCCAGTCCCTTCAGAAATTCGTCGTAGGCTTGCCCGCTGTCTCGCCGTACAATCGACCGCAGCGCCGCATTGGCTTCCAGCGTGGTTCCGTCGATGCCAACAGTGTTGCCTTTCAGCAATCCCTCTCCGGCCAGCATGCCCAGCACCCAGACAAACACCTGGCGATGGGTCTCCACATCGATCAGGCGTCTTGTGCGCGAGATCGTCGAATGATCCGGCGTGGTCTGGCTCAAGTCGAAACCCAGAAAGGACCGTAACGCCAGCGAGTCAGCAGTCCGCCATGCAATCCCCCGTTCGGAATCAATCCCTTCGAAATACCCGACCAGCAACGCGCGAAAGTAAACTCCCGGCGCCAGACCGGGACGCCCCACCTTTGCATAAAACTTCCGACACGCCGACTCAGCGAATGAATCGAATCCGCGCTTGTTCAATAACTGGTTCAGACGCTCATAAAACGGATGGCCCACAGGCGTCGCCAACTGCGACGCTTCGATCCAGATCGGCTCCTGCTTCTCGTCCGCTCCTCGCTTGCCCAACGACATCAATCCATCCTAAAGCGGCTGCGCTTTTCACGCTAGGGGAAAAACTTGAGTTGCACCACGGGCTGCTAGGTGCAACCACCTTTATAGATCCCAGAAGGTACCAGTCACCAGTCTCAGACTGGCCCTCTAACAGGCCTATATCATCTTGTGAGACTTCGGTCGCCACCGCGGTAGGACCAACGCACCGCCAGCAGGGCGCGGGCACAGCGGTGAAGCAAGGAGCCATACGGGTTGACAAGGACTTGAAAGGCGAATTGCGTGTCGTCAAGGTATCAAAGGAATTCGATTTGTTTGTCACTGCGGAACAAAACGAGGGCGTTCTTGAGTCACTGGGCGTTCGGATATTAGATACGCATGTGAACCTGCGCTGAAGCAGGTGAGTCAAGCCTGGAACAGTCTATTACTTGATCTCCGGAGGCCACACTCTTTTAAAACAACTGCAATTACTACGCGCCGAAGCTAACGCATTGTCTTCAGAGGCAAGCTGATTTCAGCCATTACATTGCTTCTTTCACACCTTTGCGAATCAGCCACCAATTGACTGGATAACTGGTAGCGAAACCTACAAGCATGGCAATTTGCATCACGAACCAAAACACCGGACTCGTCTTTGGAATTTCGTGACCGAAAATCAGGAACACGGAGACGGCCATCCAACCGTACATCCCAACCTGCCATGCTGTGAGCGAAAGAGTGTCGGCCTTGATCGCAGCCCATAAACCTTTGCCGGGTGGGAGATCCTTCATGGGCTTGATGGTGAAGTATTGGAACGCGACACCGAAGAGATAGGCAAACACAAAATCCAATAGCCAGGAACCGAAGATCTTCTGACCGAAGATCTCGATCGGTGCGGCGAAGGCAATCCATTCAGCCAAAATATCTCCAAGCGTGCAACCGCTTCCGCAATGGTTAGCGCCTACGCCGACAATTTGCCAGAACGGTTTGGCCTTACCTGGATTCTCCTCGCCGCGTTCTTTCGCTTGCTCGACGGATTCCTTCGAGCTGAGACGGCCAGCTTTGAAATAAGCGTACACCGCTATCGGGCCTCCATAGAGGGCGGTGAGGGGCCAAACGACATTCATTATCCACATCTTCTGGGGATGGCTTGTGAGGTCCACTGCAATGACGGCGAAAGAGACAGCCGCCATCGCGAGGGATGCTATTGCAAGTAGAATCAGCCATTCAGGCAAGTTTCAATGTTTCCTTTCAGAATCCTTCGACAGCGTCGACAGTCTGCACGCAATCGGTCAGCTCGTCGTCTGGTGAGATCCAGCCTCGTCATTGCCCCTTTGCTGGACTCTCAATCCTAATCGGAGGAAGGCCAACAATTTCATATGTGCCAGAGGCGATACCAATGTGAGAAGCCTCTAGCCCGGAAAGAATGTCACGGCTAATTCGATCCTTGAGTCCTCGGATATCGTGGGTGCCGCATAGGAAGCGGACCGAAAGCTCGACCCAATTGTCTGTTATACGCAAAAATACTCGCGGTTCAATATCTGCCGCTTCAATGAAGAATTGAGTCTTCAGTCGATCAAGCTCTGGCTGAGCCATATTTGCTATGTCGGTTGTATGAGACTGTACAGCCTTGAGGATGATCTGCTCGGCACGGTGTCGATCATCTTTAAAAGAAACGGGGATGTGCATCTCTTCCCATAGATAGGGAAACTCTCGAGTGTAATTGTAGACAGGCTCCTCAAAGATCTGTGCGTTGGAAATTGTAACGATCCTGCCGGAATACTGACGGCTCATGACCCACATCCCAGGATCCTGACTCTGAACCGAGGGCGGCTCACCCATTTCCATAATCACGGTTTGTATGAAGTTCAACGCGATCACATCGCCTCGAACGCCGCCCATGCTGATCCGGTCGCCAACGTTGAATGTTTTGCCACGAAGAATCACGAAATAACCGGCGAAGCTGGTGACAACCTTCTGCAGGGCAAAGGCGAGTCCTGCACCAAGCAGGCCCACACCAGTTGCAAGACGCGTAGGGTTGTCAAACCAGATGGAAACGAAGCCGATGACTCCTAGCAGGAAAGTCATGAGACTAATCCCCTGTCGTGTCCAGAAGGCCGTTTGCTGACGTGATCCACCGACCTTTTGCGCTATCGAGCGCAGGCCCTTGCCGATCAGGTAGAGGGCGAGAAAGTACGCGATCGTGAAAACAAATTTGTGGGCATTGATAAGGTCAAAGCCAAGAAGCTTAACACCCCCGATCTGGAGGCTCCTATTTGGGCCGACAAACTGAATGAATTGGTCAAGCATTGATGATTGTGTTAGATAGATGTGTAACCGACGGTTATTGATTCTTATCCGGGTGTGGCAAAGAAAAAGGCAATCGCAAGCAAGCAATAAACTGCCACGAGAAGTAGACCCTCGAACCAAGTGGTCTCTCCGTCCAGGGCGATGGAATTGACTACAAAGACAGCTCCGACGATTGCGATCAACTCCAGTGGATTGGTAAACACTAGATTCATGGGATGCCCAATAAAATAAGAGATTAGAACAAGAAGGGGAGCCAATAACAAGGCAACTTGAACAGTAGAGCCAACGCAAATTCCCATAACCAAGCCCATCCTGTCCTGCCGGGCAAAGTAAATGGCGGCCAGTATGTCCGCTGCATTTCCAATCAGAGCGAGCACGATGACTCCCAGGAAAAGGGGCGTCAAGCCGAGTCGCGTGCCCGTGGCTTCCAGACTGCCTGATATCAGATCGGACGACAGTTATAAACGGCGGAGCAATAATAGACCACAAAGCGCCGCGTGAGCGGCGGTTTGTGGCGGACTAAGAGTAGACCACCACACTTTCAAACCCAGAACAAAACCGAGTGATTGTGTTTTGTGAGACACC
>JAABUQ010012325.1_pt1 | contig 10657 bp, 10 predicted proteins | sample 5560001 | NCBI WGS metagenome assembly JAABUQ01 (sample SAMN10711888, study PRJNA513371) | rock metagenome | isolation source: Antarctica rocks | place: Antarctica: Victoria Land, Finger Mt nord | collected 2015-12-18 | reverse complement strand
GTTGAGCGCGCCACTTGGCATAAACATACTACCGTTTACGTCGCAGGTCAACCACAGGCGCGGCGCCTCGCCAGTTCCGGATCACCCGATCGAACGCGAAATTACCTTTTGCGTACGGGGAGTGATCAGCCCGCTCCTCAGTAACATCTTCCTGCACCACGTGTTCGACCTCTGGGTGCGGCAATGGAGCCGGCGCACTGCGACCGGTGAAGTCGTTGCGGTCAGATACGCCGATGACATCGTACTGGGATTCCAATACGAGCGTGATGCACGCAAGATGTTCGTGGCGCTGCAGGAGCGAGTCGGCAAATTCAGCCTGACGCTCCATGAGGACAAGACGCGGCTGATCGAGTTCGGGCGCTTTGCTGCTCGAAATCGAAAGGCCCAGGGGTTGCCACGACCAGAGACGTTCGCCTTCCTCGGCTTCACGCACTATTGCAGCGTGACTCGGGGTGGCAAGTTTACGGTCAAGCGACGAACGCATTCGCAACGCATGGCTCGCAAGCTCAGTGAGATTCGACTCGAACTGAAACACCGTATGCATACGGCGGTGAAGGCGCAGCACACCTCCTGGCTCTCAGCCGTGCTGCGCGGACACTACCAATACTTCGGCGTCATGTTCAATAGTCAATCTCTCACGGCATTCTACAAATGCGTGAAGCTCGCGTGGTTCACCGCATTGCGAAAGCGCAGCCAAAAGGGCGGCATGACGTGGGAACGTTACGTCACTCTGCTGGACGTCTTTCCACTCCCGAAGCCGCGCGTTGTCCATCAACCTTGGCGGGGCGGTACGGCATGAGGCAGGATATCTTCCGGAAGAGCCCATTGCCGGAAAGCGGCACGATGGGATCTGTGGGGGCGAAAGCCAGTAATGGTTGAGCTACCTGACGGGCGCGTCGTAAGGCGCGTCCCTGCCCTAGTCGACAACGCCGTTGCGCATCGTTGAGTCAACCAGCGTTCTACGGGGGGAGATTGGATCGCGCCCAGAACTCGCGGTGCCGTGATCGAATCGTTACGTGGCGGGGGACGCCCCCTCATCGAGAGCATTCATGCGCGCGAAGTTTTGGATTCGCGCGGAAATCCGACGGTTGCGGTCGCCGTCGCGACCAGCTACGGTGCGGTCGAAGAAGCGATGGTACCGTCGGGCGCGTCGACCGGCGTTCATGAAGCCGTCGAATTGCGCGACGGCGACGCCGGCCGCTACGGCGGCAAGGGCGTACAAAATGCCGTCCATCACGTCAACGAGATGCTGGGGCCCGCGCTCGAGGGACTCGATGCGACCGCGCAGCGCGAAATCGACGGGAGCTGATCGAACTCGACGGTTCGCCGAACAAACATGTTTTCGGCGCCAACGCGATTTTGGGCGTCTCGCTCGCGATCGCGCGCGCGGCCGCGGCCAGCGTCAGCGTGCCGCTCTTCCGGTATCTCGGCGGCCCGAGCGCCGGCACGCTGCCCGTTCCGATGATGAACCTGATCAACGGCGGTAAGCACGCCGAGGGCGCGCTGCAATTTCAGGAGTGCATGATCGTTCCGATCGGTGCGCCGACGTTTGCGGAAGCGGTTCGGTACGGCGCCGAGACGTTCCACGCCCTCGGTAAGATTCTTCATGATCGCGGACTGCCGACGCTCGTCGGCGACGAAGGCGGTTACGCGCCGCCGCTGGCACACTCGAACAAGCGCTGGACACGTTGCTTGAAGCGATTCGCCGCGCCGGCTACGAGCCGGGCGCCGATATCGCGCTCGCGCTGGACGCCGCGTCGACCGAATTTTTAGCGGACGGCTCGTACTATCCCGAGTCGAAAGATACGCCGTACACGACCGCGCAAATGGTCGATTTCTACACGCGGATCTGCGAGGCGTATCCGGTCATTTCAATTGAAGACGGCGGCGCCGAAGACGACTGGATGGTTGGCGCTTTGACGGAACGCGTCGGCAAGGGCGGTGCAGCTCGTCGGCGACGACCTCTTCGTCACCAACACCGAGCGCCTGCGGCGCGGCATCCGCGACGGCGTCGCGAACGCGATCCTCATCAAGGTCAACCAGATCGGCACACTCACGGAGACGCTCGACGCGTCGACATGGCGCACAAGGCGGCCTATCGCTGCGTCATCTCGCACCGCTCCGGTGAGACCGGCGACACGACGATCGCCGATCTCGCGGTGTCGACGGCAGCGGGTCAGATCAAAACGGGATCGCTCTCGCGCAGTGAGCGGGTCGAAAAGTACAACCGCTAGATGGCGATCGAAGAACAGCTCGGCACCGCGGCTCACTACGCCGGACGCGCCGCGTTCCAGAGCGCGCCCTAAGAAGCCGCGACCTAAGGAGCGCGACGAAGCAGAGGTTCCTCAAGGCTTGGCGTAGGCAGAGGCTGCTTAAGGTGTTGGCGCAGCACGGGCAGAAGGGTAGAATCGTGTCCGGTCTCGGTGTGGGCCCGTAGCTCAGCGGTAGAGCGGCCGGCTCATAACTGGTTGCGCGCTGGTTCGAATCCAGCCGGGCCCACGTTCACGGCGCCATAGTCTATCGGTTAGGACGCGGCCCTTTCAAGGCTGAGAGACGGGTTCGAGTCCGGTTGGCGCTACCATGAAAAACCGTGTGGTAGCCTTACCAGCGAAAGCTGTTGAGGACGATGATTTTCCCGCGATTCCGTCTGAATAGGTCGCGTCGACGTTTGCGATAGCCTTCACGATGTCCGAGATTTTCATGTCGTTCGGTTTGTTGTCTTGATAGACGCGTAGTATCCCGGGATGCTCGGGACGTTGTTCGCCAAGTAGCATAAAATCGGCGTTGTTGTAGGTGACGGCGATTCTTTGCTGTTCGCGCGCGGTACGCGAAGACGGCGGAGTCGTCAACCCCGCCGCCCAGTCTGTCAATCGATCTGACCACCACGTCGCGGCCTGTTGCGACGATTGCGTCTCGCAGGACAAGATCGCCGATTCATTCATCCACTAGCAGACGCACGCCGACAGCGCCGCCGCCAATTGGGAGCGGCCCGATCAGGGCCTCTGGGAACAGCGCGGTGCGCCGGCCGATTTCGTGTATTCGAAGGTGATGTGCTGGCTCGCGCTCGATGCCGCGATCGATCTCGCGTCCGCGCTCGGCGCGCGCGACCGTCCGCAGGAGTGGACTCGCGTGGGCGACGCGATCCACGCGGCGGCGTGCGAGCGCGGCTGGAACGCGCAGCGCGGGTGCTTCGTGCAATCGTTCGGCAGCGACGCGCTCGATGCATCGGCGCTGATGCTATCGATCGTCGGCTTCTTGCCGTCGCGCGATCCGCGTATCGTGGCGGCGATCGCCGCGATCGCGCGCGAACTCACGGACGAGCGCGGCCTCGTGTACTGCTATCGCGGCGGCGACGGGCTCGAGGGCGACGAAGGCACGTTCCTCATGTGCACGTTCTGGCTCGCGCACGCGTACGCGCTCGGCGACGACCGCGCGCGGGCCGAAGCGACGTTCACGAGCGCACTGCGTTGCGCGAACGGCCTCGGTTTGTTTTCCGAAGAGATCGACTCGAGCGGCGAGCCGCTCGGTAATTTTCCGCAAGCGTTCAGCCACGTCGGGCTGGTGAACGCCGCCAGGCGATCGCGGAACTCGACGCGCGCCGTCCGTGATGTCGTCCGGCGCGATTTCCAGCGGAGTACCGCTTCCGCTGCAGCCGCTGGTCCGACCGCTTCTAGCCGCGCGTTTTCAAAGACGCGAGTGCGTTCCTGGCCGTGACGGCTTGATATGGATCGAACCCCGGACTCAGGTTTAGGGCACGTTCGAGGAAATCACGCGCCGCCTGCGTTTGGCCGGATGCACGAGCGATCAGACCGGCGTGATAGAAAAGCCGCGGGTCATTCGTGCCGAGCCGCAGTGCGGCGCGCACTGCCGCGCGCGCCTCGGCAATTTTCCCTGCCTTGAAGGCCGCCCACGCGAGGGCGTCGGCACCGAGGATATCGTGCCTGGTAGCGTATTCTTGCTTTGCCGAGCGGTACGCCCACATTGCGCGCCGACCGTGATCGGCATCGAACATGACGAGTTGGCGATTGTACATGACGCCGTTGATCCGGCTCAGACGGCCGATGAAATCGACGAGCTCATACTCACGCCGGGCAGACGCCCTGTCGCCGGCGAGCGCGTACACGTCGCCGAGTTCCGCGACGAAGGTCGGGTCGGGCAGGGAGCGGATTGCGGCGGCGTACGCATCCTCCGCGGCAGCGTAATCACCGCGCGCCGCATCGAGCCGGCCGAGCGACGCGAGGGCTCGGAAATATCCGGGATAGGCTCTTAGGGCGTCGTCGTACTTGGTCTGGGCCGTCGCATAGTCGCCCGTGAAGAAAGCGGCGTCCCCGAGTTGCCAGGAGTACCAGGCGATGCGCTCGGGTGAAGGTGCGCTGCGCTGCAGTTCGAGCGTGAGCGCGAGCGAGAATGCATCCTTCGCGGTCGCATTGTCACCATGGAGTGCGGCAAGTCTCGCACGCCGCGTCGCGACGTTCTCATCCACGTCACCGATTCTCCGGCGAAGCCGCGCGTACGCGTCTTCAGCCGCGTGATAGTTGCCAAGTTCCGCATACGCGTCGCCGAGTAGCGCGTACGGCGTGCCCGAACCGTCCAAGCGCGCGAGCGTCCGAGCGTCGTCGCGCGCCGCCGCGAACTGATGCGACGCGAACTCCGCCATCGCGCGCGACGTAAGACCCGGCACGTTGCGAACTGCCGGAACGACGCTGAGCGAACGGCGTGCGGTCCGCAGAGCGAGCTCCAGGTCCGAAAACGCGCCGCTCTCGCGCAGCCGCTGCAAATAGAGTGCCGAGAGCCGGTTGAGGAGATCGATGTCGTCCGGGTTGCGAGCGAGCCGCAGCTCGAAGAAGCGCGCTTGTTCGCGCGACTGCAACGCCGACTCGGCTGCGGACGGCGCATCCGCGAGCCTCGAGGTCGAACGCGCGGTTTCGTTGGCGAACCAATCGCGCACTCGAATCGATCCGAGGACGAAAACGGCAATCGCAGCGAAGACGCACGCGCGTAGCGCAAAAAAGCGGAGCCACCCGCGCGCCATCGCGGCGCTGTCCGCACGGCCGCCTCCCTGGATCGAAGGCGGCCGTGCCTGGGCGTGCGTGATGATGACCTACTGGAAGAACGGTGAGGGGTCGTGACCAGGGGCATTGGGTTGGTGCGGCTCCGCGACGAAGGGGAATTCGTTGCGGAACGGTTCGTCGTTCTTCAGAACGTGATCCGTCAACAACTTTCCGTTATTGAGGAGCGTGAAGGTAAGGGTCGGTGCCACGTCCTCGAGCCGGCGTCCGCCGTTCTTGAGGAGACCGCCCGCCGCGTTGTTTCCGCCGCCTGGGCCTGAGTTCGGTACTTTGGGGTCCAAAAACAGGTAGTCGCCATGCGTCACGGTGGTATCGAGCACCATCTGCATGTGGGCGTCGTCGGTTCCGATTGCTTTGAGCGTCGCCACGATCGCGGGCTTGAAAACGCCTTGCGCGTCCGCCTCCGGATCCGACGTTCCGAACTTGTCTTTGAGCGGCGGTGGGATCAGCGCATTGTTGACGAACGGAAAACCTTCGCGGTCGAGCGTCTTCCATTCACCGGATCCGGTGATCGCGCCGTCGTTGCCGATCGTCTGAACGGCTTGACGTTGCGTTGCCGTCTCGATGCCCATCTTCGCAGCTGAACCCTTCAGCATCGAGACCGGCATTTCGAGTGCGGTGATCAGCGTGTTGAATCCCGCGTAGGTGTCGCGCCCGCCGCGCTTACCGATGAGCGACGGGTCCGGATGGCCCATCAAGACGGACGCACCGAACAAATTCGCACCGGTGTCGTCGAGGAAGAACGGGTCATCCATCACGCCCGCGAAAAACTTCACACCCGTCGCCGGATCCGTCGTGATGACGGGCGGTTCCGCCTGCGGCGTTTGGGTCGCGACGGTCGTCATCGCCGTGAAATGCTTGCCGCCCGGCAACATGATCGTGGCGGTTTGCGCGGTCCCACGTCCGACACCCGGAGCATACATGACGTCGATATTCATATCGGGTCGCGGGTTGCCGGAATTCGAGATCATCCAGCGATAGCGAAGACTCGGGTCGAAGATCGACATGCCGAAGTGCTCGCCCGGGATGATAAAGCCTTGCGTGCCCATGATGAGGACGATCTTCGAGTTGTCGTTGGGATCGAGGAAGGCAAACTGATCGGTAATGTTCGCACCGCGCTCTTGTGTCGAGATCGGCGAGTCGATGTGGTTGGAGGCGACCGTTCGAGCCGGCGGCGCGAGCCAGACCGCAAGGGCGGCACAAACCGTAAGCGCTCCGAACAGCGGCCACGTCGAAGGTGTCAGTCTCATGAACTTCTCCAGAACGGTGCGGCCCCCCGGCGAACGCCGGCAGGCGATGTCTTCACATTAACTATGACGACGCGGCCGTTCAACGAAAGTTAGGACAGTTACGCCGCGATGCGCAGGCCTACTGGAAAAACGGTGAGCGTTCGTGACCGGGGGCATTGGGCTGGTGCGGATCCGCCACGAAGGGGAATACGTTGCGGAACGGTTTGTCGTTCTTTAACACGTGATCCGTCAGCAGCTGCCCGTTATTGAGCAGCGTGAAGGCGAGCGTCGGGATTACGTCCTCGAGGCGGCGCCCACCGTTCTTGAGCAGCCCACCGGATGGGTTGTTTCCTCCGCCGGGACCCGAGTTTGGTACCTTCGGATCGAGGAACAGATAATCGCCATGCGTCACGGTGGCAGCGAGCACCATCTGCGCGTGGGCGGCGTCCGTTCCGATCGCTTTGAGCGTCGCCATGATCGCGGGCTTGAAAACGCCTTGGGCGTCGGCCTCCGGATTCGACGTCCCGAACTTGTCTTTGAGCGGCGGTGGGATCAGTGCATTGTTGACGAACGGGAAACCTTCGCGGTCGAGCGTCTTCCATTTACCGGAACCCGTGATCACGCCGTCGTCGCTTTCGGTCTGACTGGCGTGGCGTTGTGTCGCCCCCTCAAAGCCGATTTTGCGGGCAGAACCCTTCAGCATCGAGACCGGCAATTCGAGCGCAGTGATGAGCGTATTGAACCCCGCGTAGGTATCGCGGCCGCCGCGCCGGCCGATGAGCGACTTGTCCGGATGGCCGGGATGCATCAACACGGACGCGCCGAACAAATTTGCACCGGTGTCATCGAGGAAGAACGGGTCGTCCATGACGCCCGCGAAAAACTTCACGCCCGTCGCCGGATCCGTCGTGATGACGGGAGGGTTCGGCTGCGGCATCTGCGTCGCGATGGTCGTCTGCGCCGTGAAGCGTTTGCCGTTCGGCAACGTGATCGTGGCGGTCTGCGCGGTCAAACGTCCGACACCCGGTGCGTACTCGACGTCGATATTCTCGTCGGGCCGCGGGTTGCCGGAATTCGCGATCATCCAGCGATAGCGCAGATTCGGGTCGAAGATCGACATGCCGAAATGCTCGCCCGGGATGACAAATCCTTGCGTTCCCATGATGATGACGACCTTCGAGTTGTTGTTGGGGTCGAGGAAGGCCCAGACATCCGTAATGTTCGCACCGCGGTCTTGCGTCGAGATCGGCGAGTCGATGTGATTGGAGGCGACCGTTCGAGCGGGCGGCGCGAGCCAGACGGCAAGGGCGGCACAAACCGTGACGGCTCCGAGAAGCGGCCACGTCGAGGGTGTCAGTCTCATAAGCTCTCCAGAACGGGTGCGACCCTCCGGCGGAACGCCGGAAGGCGAGGTGTTCTAAGCTCCCTGCCCTTGGTTTTGCATCAATCCGCCGTCCATGACGTAGCTCGTAGCCGTGATGTAATCGGCCTGCGGCGAGGCGAGAAAGAGCGCCAGTGCGGCGACTTCCTCGGGTTGCGCGGCTCGCCGCAAGGGAATCGTAGCGACGTCCTTCTCCATTTCGGATCGTCGATGTCGGCCTGATTCATCGGCGTCAACATCATCCCGGGCGCTATTGCGTTGACGGTGATCCCGTGCGGCGCGAGTTCCAGCGCAAGGCACCGCGTAAGATTACGCAAACCGCCTTTGCTGGCGCAATACTCCGAGGCTCCGGAGCGCGCGACTTCTTCGTGAATGGAACTGATGTTGATGATCTTGCCGGGCTGCTTGGCCGCGAGGAGCCGTCGGCCGAACGCACGCGAACACAGAAACGGGCCCGTCAGATTCGTCTGCAACGCCGTCTCCCATTCACCCAGGGACAAATCGATCATGGGCTTTCCAAGTGCGTCGATCCCCGCGTTACTGACGAGAATGGTCGCCGTTCCAAATGCGTTCTCGGCCGCGCGGAACAACTCGGCGACCGCCGCTTCGTCGCCGACATCGGCGCGCGCGAGTTCGACGATGCCGGATTCGGCTCGATCGCGGCTTTGGTCTTTAACGCCTCGTCCTCGTGATCGCGGTAATTTACGACGACGCGCATACCGCTCCGCGCGAACGCGATCGCGCGGCCGAGTCCCGTTGCCGCACCGGTCACGACCGCGACCGGGCCGTGCGAGTCCGTCGTCCTTGGTGCGTTCATGGCCGAATTACGGATGGCGTACACGCGGGCGCGACGCCGGGTCTGACGCAGAAAATTTCGATCGGTGATTCCTTGCGGGCAGGGTGAAACCGACTGTACGATCGGAAGCCCCGGGAGGCAACGAAGGTTGGGGTGTTTACGGAATATTCGGACTGTTAAGGGAGGTTCGCTGAATCGATCGCCGTCGATTTGGGGGCGCAGGCCGCTCCCGTTTTTAGAACGAGTATTGGATTTGCGAGCGCACGTACTGGAACGATGGGTTCCCCGTAACCAACGGCTGATTGCGAACCCCGTAACGCTCGCGAATCGACAATCCCTTGTACGGGCCTTTGCCGACCGGGTTGAGAAAGTACGTGACGTCGCCGTCGGTCTCGTACTGCGTGTTGAGACGCGTGAACCCGACGTTTTCGAAGATCGCGCGGGTGGCGTAGAATTTGAGACGTTTGTTGTCGCTCGTGTAGTAGAGACCCGCCTTGTAGGAACGGCTCGAACGCGTTTCGACCGGACCCGTTATGAGGCTTGTCGTGAAGAGCGGGTCCGTCGCGTAACCGTCGAGTACGGCGACGCGATGCTGCCGAAAGCCGCTCGAGTACCGACGACGGCTGCGCCGAATGGACGTGGTGCCGTAAGGGCGGTAAGGCCGGTCGGCGACCCGTCGTACGCGATCGTCGCTTTCACGTTCTTGACGACGTCGGCACCGAGCTCCGCGCCGTACGTATGGTTCGCCACGCGGCCGACGACGGCGCTTCCGGTCTGGTTGTCGCCGACGTACTGCAGCGCGACGAACGGGTTGTGCGTTGATTCGAACAATTTTACGTTGGCTTCTCCGTACTGCAGACTCGCGATGTCGTAGAAGCTGTAATTCTCGAGTAGTATGGAAACGGCCGGCGCCTCGTACTTGATGTTCGCAAGCAAGAAGCCCGAAGTCGGTCGTTCCGGACGAGCCGGAAGCGCCGGGGCGCCGAGAACGGAACTGGTGAGCAGCGTGTCGCGGGTGAACGCCGATGCCGTGCGTCCTTCGAAGCGAATGACGCGGGCCGCACTTACCGTGAGATCCGGTGCCACGTTGTACGATGCTTCGATGCCTTGGGAGGCCACGGGTTTGACACGCGAGTCCGACGCGGGCGCCCACTTTTCGTCGAGGAGCTGATTGCCGACCGTCGCCTTCAGTCGTGGCGACGTGTATTGGAGATATGTCTCGGGAAACGCGGACAGTGTGGCTGCGGGGAGCGTATTGTCGACGAGACCTGCGGCTCCCTGAACCTGAGGATTGCGGCCGTTGAGTCCAAATGCGTACGCCCCGTAGTAGCTCGCGCCGAGGCTGAAGCCCGTTCCGAAGGCGAAGTCGCTATGGATGCCTGCGAGGAAATTCGTCGCGGACTGGCTGTTGGTCGGAGCGACGTTTTCGCGATCGAACTGGTACGCGCGTAACGTGCCCTTGAAGGTAAGACTCTTTGGTTTTGCGGTAGGGGCCGGGGTGGCCGGGGGCACGGCGGGATTTGCCACGGGGCTGGGCGCCGGCGTCGGATCCGCTCTTGCCGCGGCAAACGAAAGCGCGAAGAGCCACGCACGCGAAGCGGCGGTGACAAATAGGGATAAATCTCAAGCGCAGATTCTCCTACAATAAAATTCCAGAAAATTTCGAAATGGGCGTGACAAAGTAGGCGGCCCGCCGTTATGGGTCGCGCTGGACCGTCATGGTGCCGCCGCTCGCGTAATACGTATCGGGCTGGATTGAGCTGAAAATTGCGTAGTCGCGGGGCTTCGCCGGAGCCCTGAAGGCGAAGTACGTCCCCATACCCGGCATGAGCGCCCGCGAGAGGCCGATCGCACCGGTCGGGAGATCGACGGCGAAGCCGATGGGGAGGTTGCCCGTGTCGACGATGTGGACGGCGACCTGCTGCCCGGCCTTCACCCTGAAGCGGTTCGGATAGTAGTTGAAGTCGTGCGCCACGATCTCGACGATCCGCGTCCCGGCCGGCCGGATCGACTCCCGGTGACTTTGGCGGGGGCACCGACCGGAACTTGCACCGGCTGGGCGTCGACCACGCGCGGCTCGCCGCCGGCCTTGCCGGGAAGCGCGAACGCGACGAGGGCGTCACCGAGCGGCGAGGTTGTGGCGCCGTTATCGCCGCGGATGTGGCTGTTCCCGCCGAACGGC
>JAABUQ010012324.1_pt1 | contig 10658 bp, 11 predicted proteins | sample 5560001 | NCBI WGS metagenome assembly JAABUQ01 (sample SAMN10711888, study PRJNA513371) | rock metagenome | isolation source: Antarctica rocks | place: Antarctica: Victoria Land, Finger Mt nord | collected 2015-12-18 | reverse complement strand
GCGGCTGCGGGCTTGACTGAGGCGCGCTTGGCGGGGCTGAGCTTGGTGGGGGTGGGCTTTGCACGGGCGGCGGGCTTGGCGGAGGGAGGCCCTGAGGTGGGGCGCTGGACGGCAGCGGCGGCGGCGGCAGCGGCAGCGGCGGCGGCGGCGGCGGCGGCAGCGGCGGCGGCGCGCCTGCCCCTGGGCCCGCCCCCCCTGGGGGCGGGCTTGGAGCAGGGACGCTCGGCGGCGGCGCCGGGCTCTGCGGCGGCGGCAGCGGCGGCGGCGGCGGCAGCGGCGGCGGCGGCGGCGGCGGCGGCTGCAGCGGCGGCGGCGGCTGCGGAGCGGGCGGCGGCGGGCTTGCGGGCAGGCCTGCGGGCGGCACACAAGCTCAGGCGAGGCCCGGCGCGTCCGTAGGCAGGCCTGGGGTCGCGCGGCGAGCGCCGCGCGGCGGCCAGTGCAGGCTGGGGTGCCTGCTGCGGCAGCGCGCGCCTGGCGGCGGCGGCGGCCCCGGCGCGGGGGCGATGGTGAAGTTGGCGACAAGCGGCGCGCCCGCCTGGTAGCCCACACTGAAACCCTGCCGCCCCGGCCAGCCGGGCTGAGCACGCACTGCAGGGTGGACATGCATGCCGCAGGGCTTCCCCCGGTGCAACACTCAGTCCCCGCAACCCTCGCCACATGGCTCCGCTGCGCGATGCAGTGCGTCGTGGCCCGGCGGGCAGCGGTGGGCAGCGGGTGAAAAGGCGGTGCTCAGGCCGGAGCGCCCGGCACACAAAGCCCTCTGTCGCACGTGGCAGCAGACAAAGGGGAACGGCGAGCAGCTCGGGCGCCGCATTGAGGGCCGGGGGCGCACGAAGGTGCACGTCACGGCCAGCGCGGCGGTGTTGGGGCCGGCCAGGGCGAGCTGGAACACCGTGGTCACGTTGGCGCCCGGCGCGCACGCCAGCCGGCCCGTAGGCGCCTGGCCCGTGACGTTGAGCAGCGCGCTGCTGCAGGCGCTGGCGCGCCAGCCGCAGCAGCCGGGCGCCGGCGCGAGCGTGAGGTTGCTCGCCTGCGCGGCGCGCGCTGCGCGTTGCTCGGCAGCCGGTGCTGGGCGCGCGCGTGGCGCCGGTGGCGGTGCGCCTTGGTTCGCCGAGCATGAGCAGGACCGTAAGGTGTGCCGCTCAAGCCGGTGCGCGCCAGACCTGCACATTGGCGGCATGCAGGGCTGCCCTTCTGCGGCATCTGACATGGCAAAGCAACGATGCAGCAGGCCCTCCGCGCGCTCGCGCTGCCTTCTCTCGGCCCATCCTCTGGCAGCCAGCCTTGGAGCTGCGATGTGACAGGGAGGACATGCACGCTGCATGCCGTGGGCCTCTGCGACCCTGCCGCGCACGAGGGAGCACAGCAGCGGCCATGCGCGGAGAGGCGGGCCGCGCCGTCAGGTTGCCGGCGTTGAGCAGCTGCACGGTGACGCTGCCGCTGGGCGCCCCTGGCGCCCACGCGACCGCGCTCGCCTGCTGCACGACACTGGCTGCGCTGGGCACCGCGCCCGAGCGCAGGTCCAGCAGCGGCGCCGCCAGCGCCAGCGCCACATGCAGCCGGGGCACGCCTGCCGCGGGGGCGCCCTTTCAGTGGGCCCTCGCTTGCGAGGCACCTCTCCAGCGTCACACATTGCGCCTGCATGGAGGTGCACAGTGTGCTCACCAGCTGCCTGCGCTCTGTGGACGAAAGAGGGTGGGGCAGGGCTGTCTGAGCGCATGCATGTGCGCAGCAATCGACTGGCTCATGCGGTCTGTCCCAGGCACGCACCTCAGCGCATCACCGGTTCATGCGCACTAGGGTGGCAGTTGCAAGGACGTCGCGAGGCAGGCAGGGCCGGCCAGCACGCGCACACGCCGCAAGGGGGTTCCTGCCAGCGTGCCTGGCGCCCATCGCGGCTGCATGCCGTACGTGCACTGGAACGCGCGCTGGTAGACGAGCTGGCCGCCGGCGGTCACGTTCTGGTTGCGCCCCAGCCAGGTGCAGCTCGCATTGAGCGCCCGGCCGGCGTATGCGCCGGTGGTGTCGTTGCTGTGGAGGTAGGGCCCGTCGACGTAGTGGGTGTCGCCGCTCCCTATCCCCAACCACGGCCGCCCCGTGCTGCCCCACCCTGCAGGGCGCGCGTGTCAGGCGGGTTTGCGCGGGCGCGGTCGCGGAGCACGGAGCGCGTGCTGCTGCGCCTTCAGGCCGCATGTGACATTGTCCGTGACACCCCTGTGCAGGCACGCGCGTCCACACACGCCCGATGGCAGCCCGTTGTTGGTCGAGTTCGGCATGTGGCCAGCGGAACCGCGCCCGCGCGCTGCCGGCACCCGCGTGTCGCCTGGCGCGGCGCGGCGCCGGCCCCGCCGGCGCACCGCGCCAGTAGAAGAACTGGTCGTTGCCGTTGGTGTAGGGGTAGGCGGGGTCGGCGTAGGGCGGGCCGTCGGACACCATCTGCATGCAGTAGCTGTCCGCCGGACAGCTGCCGGCCCCGTACTGCTGCACCGCGGCGGTGGTGGCGGGCGTGAAGCAGGCCAGGTAGCCCGACGCGTTCACCAGGAAGTTGTTGGCCGTGCCGAGCAGCGAGGCCTGGAAATAGTAGTTGGGCACCGTGAAGCCTGCGGCGCGCGCGGCGCAGGTTAAGGTAGGGTAGCATAGGGTAGGGTTTGCCCTGCGCGCCCCTCACTGGCTGCGCTGCCGGTGGCCCGCCCGAGAGCCTGCTCAAGGAGCCTGCTGGCAGCCGGGTGTAGCCCAGCCAGATCCGACAGTGTTGCAGTGCGCGGCGCGCAGTCAGAAACAGGGCCCGGCCAGGCCTGCCCGCAGAGTTGCATCCATCGGGGATGTGCTGTGCGCAGACAGCGGGCCAGCCCCCTGTGATGACCCAGGCCGGTCCGAGCACGCCCGGAGGCCCTGCTTCGCCCGCCACGCAGGCGCCCGTGTGATCGTGCACTGCGCGGGCGTGACGGGCGGCCCCCAGGCTGTGACCGGCACCCTGGCAGCCCTGCTCAGGCGCACGCACGCCTCGCTCAGGGCCGCACGCAGGGCCGCGCCAGGTGAGCGTGTACCAGGCGGGCGCGGCGAGCCAGGCCATGCTGTTCAGCCCCTGGGCGGCCAACAGCTCGCTGGGCGTGCCGCCCGGCACCGCCATCAGCTGGGCATCCACCGCCGCGCTGCTGAGCGTGTCCGAGGAGCTGCGCACCAGCCCGGCGAGCTGCTGCTCGAGCCTCGCCGCCGGCGGGCGCTGGTGCCAGGACACCAACAACACCACGCCCGCCGTCGACTCGGGCGCGCGCGCGGCCTGCACCGCCGTGCACCGCTGCTGCGCGGGTCTGTATGGCTTGGTCAGGCAGACTGGCGGCGCGGGGCCGCAGCCGCACTGGCTTTCGATGGCGCCGCGTGACTGTCAGCGTGTCACGCGCGAGCCAGGCGCCTGCGCGCACGCGTCCCCCATGGGCGCTGTCCCGCAGGCGCCCGCTTACCAGCGCGCGCGCAGTGAGCTCACCTGGGCTGCGGCGCGGCACACTGGCTTCATGCTGACAAGCCCTACCAAGGGGCCGCACTCTGCCGCTGCGGGCGCCCCACACGCGCCCGCACCGCGAGCGTGAAGGTGCTGGGCGCGGTGTAGTCCGGCACGTAGCAGCTGATGGGCGGGTCCGGCCAGCTCAGGAAGTACTGGGCCATGTTGGGCCGGGTCATGCAGCAGGGCTGGGTGGCCGCGTTGCAGTTGTTGTTGATGATGGCGTCCTCAGTCGGGTTGCGGATCTGGAGCACGCCGCCCGCGCTGTTGGGGTAGTGCTGCACGTCTGCGCGGGCGGGGCGCGCGTCAGGCTGCGCGCAGGCGCGCGCAGCGCTGTGTGCGGGCTGCACGTGCTCGAGTCCCTGGTACGGACCACGCAGGAGGCGCCGGGCGGGCGCACTGAATCTGTCGGTCGTGCTCGCGTTGGCCGGGCTGACGGTGATCGTGATGTTGCTGCCGGGGTACCACATCATGTTCAGGCCTGCGTCGAAGATGCCGGTGCCTGCGCCGGCGCGCGCAGTCGGCAAGGCAGCACGCGAGCGCGGCCCTGCAGAGTGCCAGCCACCGGGCAGGGGCGGCTTGTCACAGGGCGCCGCAGTCGCAGCCTCGTAAGGAGCCTGCGGGAGTCTGCGAGGGAGCCCTGCTGCGCCTGGGTGCAAGGCGGCCCCTTTGACGACGGGCAAGCGGCACGCAGCCGCCCCAGCGTCTGGCTCGCCGCAGGCGCGCCTGGCTGCAGCGTGAGGGTGTTCTGGAAGTAGCCGGTCCACTGCGGGTAGTCCACGGTCACCCACAGCAGGCCGTTGGACACGTAGACAGTCGGGGGGCCCAGGGGCGCGTAAGATGTGACGCTCTGCGCGATTGTAAGTGCCTTACAATCGGCTCATATATGTTGCGCCACCGCGCATACGTTCGCCAACATGTTTGATCCTAGCGCCTGGCAAGAGCGCGCTCCTGGCGCTGGGCGGCCGCATGCGCGCATCGCCGGTCAGCCCTGCCGTGCGAGCTGTGTGTGGGTTCGCCCTGTTTGGCTGCAGCCCGCCTTCAGGCCGTGGCCAGGCCAGCCCTGCCACCTCGTCTCCTTCAGCCGCTGCGGCCAGGAGTCAACAGTGCGGCTGAGGCCGAAAGTGCGACAACTCAGTACCGCCGCGCTGCCAGCGCTCTCTGTCCTCCGCGGTCCGGGCACGGCATGCCAGGGGCCTGCCACCGTAGCCAGGACATGGCCGCTACACTTGTGCCCAGCAGTGCACTGGTGGGGCCCGCGAGTATCGTCTGCCTTAGACCAGGTACACTGCGGCCAGGGGCTCTGTGCAGAGGCGCGCCACGCGGTGCAGGCGCATGAGTCACAACAGCTGCATGCAAAGTTTGCGCAGACCCTAGTGCACTCTTGGCACATTCACACAAGCTGTTGACTCAATCAGTGATGAGAAGTCTTTGCTCGTGAAGCCAGCCTGGGCTGAGAAGCAAGGCTTTGCTGAAAGCATGGCGCAGACATTGGTGCTGCCTGATGACAAGAGCTCGGAGTTTGCATGAAAGAGCGCAACCCCGGGCCAGCACCGAAGCGGACACTGTGGGTGTGATACTCAGGCCTGGAGCCGACGGAGACAGGGGCAGCGGGCACCTGCCCGACACAGCGCAGGCGCTTGCGGGTGCGGGGTTCGCGACCTTGCGCTTCTACTCAAAGACACCCGTGGGCAAGCAAGCGGTGGCTGTCGCGCGCTCCTGGAGCACGGCCGTGCGCAGATATGTCAGCGTTGTATACTGGCGGGCCACGCCATTGTGCGGGCTGACGGCCCGTGAGCACAAAAGGAGAGAGTGGCGTTTCTGTTGCACAAGATGACAGGACGCTGTGCAGGACGGTCCTGCAGCCTCACATATTCAGCTCAACACTACCTGCCGTGCGTCCCAAACCTCTGCGAGTGAGTAAGGCAGAGCAGCGTCAGCTGGTGGCCACAGGCTGCTGTAAGGCAGGGCCTGATGCGCTGTCAAAGAGCACCTCGTTATGCCTGCCAAACACCCGGGAGATATCATACAAGGCGAAGTAGAACTCCCGCCTGTCATAGGCAATGCCTTCCCCTGTCAGTGCGAGCGCCAACCTCGCCGCGTTGCTCAGGATGCTGCCCCCCGTCGCAAACCCGCCAAACGTGAAGCAGAAGCGCGTCCGCCGCGGGCTGGTGGCCAGGTACACGCCCTCCACTGTGGGTATTGGTGCCGTGTCCTGCCAGGGGCCGCGTGAAGCGCGCTCAGGGCAGCTACATGCCCCTTGGTGCGGCGATGAGCGCTCACACACGGGCCACGTGAAGCGCGCTCAGGGCAGCTGCATGTCCTCTGGTGTGGCGAGAGCGCTCACACATGCAGCCAAAAAATACCATTGTGACTGCGAAGTCAGCACTGCACCTTCGTGGTGTTGGGCAGGTAGAAGCCGACGCGGTACCCGCCGCCGGCGCGCGAGAACGTCGCGTCTGGCAGGAAGCGGGCGACCACAGGCTTGGCCACAGGTATGCTGGCCTCGCGCACGTAGCGCAGCAGCGACACGATCGCCGTGGATATGGCGACCTCAAAGTTTGAAGACTCCTGGGAGATGAAGGCCCAGGTACCTGCTCAGGCAAAGTGTCAGCAGGTGTTCCAGGCCAGGAGCGACTGCCGTTGCAGCCAAGGCAGTCTGATGAGGACGCTCACTCTCGCCATACTCCCGCGTCTCGTAGGCGTCGGTGGCATTGACGACCGTGTACTCTGGGCACGGTGAGCCCCTGCAGAACCAGGGCGCGTCCTGGGCTGCCCGCGCGACGCCGCAGGTAATGGCAAAGACGGCGCAGAGCAGCACACCGCGCTTCATTGTCAACTAGTTGTGAAGTCTAGCAAAGCCCCCTGGCGTTCGCCAATGCCAATGCAATTAGCATGAGAGCGGGCGTCAACCAAACCTATGCGATGCACGATGGTGTGTCACGCAGCACAACACGACACGGAGGGCTCTAGAGGGACAGGTGCTGAGACAGTCTTCCATCAGCTTTTATACTAAAGGGTGTTCAGCCACTGAGTCAGGGCAGGCAGCAGAGCAAGGGTCGGCAGCCTCACCCTGGGAACAGATGTGCATCGAGGTGCACTGAGCCCGCCCAGGCAGCTCCGGGCCCCTTACCAGCAGGTACATGTACAGAGCGACAAAAGTACAACAGCACCTTAAGATTGTCAGGTCCAGCAGTCAATCAGGACGCTCTGTGCAGTCTCATGCACTGCCATGGTGCCCATCAGGCTATACATGCCGCGGCTGGTTAGCGGTCCAGGTCGATGATACAATGTGGTGCCTCCCCCTGCGTCTGCTGTGGGCAGGCGGTGTCACGCGGCCGCGCCGCTGGACGTTTGCTGCACCCTGCTCAGGGAGGGTGCCACATGTCATGTCGCTCTTGCTGACCTCCCAGTCACTGGAGTGGAGCTGCCATGCGTCAGCGCAAAGGTATGCTGGTCAAGCATGCGAGCGCATGCTGCATGCGGCGCCTGCGCAGTTGCATTCCAGGGTTGCGCTGTCAAATGTTTGCCACACATACCTGCAGGCTCCTGCACATCTCATGTATGCACAGGTGATGACATGCAGCGCATCTCCTCACAGCATCCCTCCCTATGTGCCAGCTGAAATGTTTTACTTCGACCTGGCTCATAGCAGAGGCGTACACCACACGCTTGGGTGGCTCCTACACCAGATAAGTATGTATGTGTTCAGGCAAGGGCGCAGCACTCCTATTGTTCTATATGAAATACTGCACGCTTCCTGCAGCCCGTTTGTTGGCCTTACAGCAAACAACCTGCTGACTGCCAGGCACCAGGCGCGGCGACATGTGTTACCCTTGAGCAGCAGCTGACCGCAATGGCTATGGCGCCCAACGGTCAGCAAGATGCTATGTTCGGCTGCAGCACCGCAGCTTCTCAGTACCCTGGTCATTCATCAATGCGTTCATAAGCAGGCAAGCTGTGGTTCCAAGGCGGGCAAGCTTCATGACTTCTAGGGGCTCTTCAGAGAGCCTCCTCGGGCGCCTAAAGTTGAGCTGTGAACAGGGACAGGCCATGCACCTGGCATGCCGCCCGTGCTGATCGGTTTGCCAGGACTCTGCAGTAGTGTGCCACTGAAACTGTTCCCAACCACCAAGGCGCTACCACCCCACAGCGCAGCACCAGCTGAGCGCCAGGCGCGGCAGGCGCGCAGCGTCACAGGCGCGCCGCGGGCGCGGAGCTGACCTCGAGCAGGAGCAGGCCGTGCAGCGCCAGCGTCGCGCTCGCGCTGTGCGGGTCGATGGGGCCCGGCAGCGCCAGGTCGAAGCGCACGTCGGGCTGCGGCCAGAAGGGGACGCCCTGCCGCCCGCCGCGGTCCACGTGCAGCCGCAGGCGCCCGTTCGGCCAGCACTTGATCCTGCGCGGCCGGCGCGAACGGCGTCGGCAGCGGCGGCGGGCTCGAGCTCCGGGCCGTGCGGCCAGCGGGTGAGGACCAGGTGCAGGGCAGCGACGGTGGTGTTTATGCGCACATGCTTGGATCAGCTCATGCCGCAGGGTGCTCCTTACATATGACACTCCTACACTGGAGAGAATGCATGTTCTCGCACACAGGGACTGGGGTGTGTACACAGGTCTGTACGCCCGGCTGCGTCACATGTGCAAGCGGGCCGCACTTGACTTCATCCACCTCTGCGCCAGGGCACGTGAAGCGGACCTCATAGCCGGGCGGCGACTCTGCATGTGACTGGAACACCTGCGCATGCGCGTGCGCCTGCAGCTTGTATGCCTGCTCACGACCCAGCAAGGTAAGGCATCAACCCCAGCATGCACAGCTGAGAGAGGCTGCCACATAAATTGCATGTACGCAAACTGTTGCAAAGGCACGCCTGCACGTGACATGGGAAGAGGTTCCTTTTGCTGTCCTGTGCCTTTGCACGCATGCGCCGCACTCTCTGTCATCAGGTGCAAGGTTGGTGAACAAATACACTCACCTGGGCAGCTGAGCGTAGCTGCTGCGCAAGCAGGCGCCCGCGCTTTACTGGTCCAAATGCCCGAAAGCATGCCCAGGAGATCCATGGTTCATGCGCGCACCGCATAGCCTGGGCCTTCCATGAGCAGCCGCTGCTCACCACCGCTGCGGCCGGCCGCCGCCGCCGCCGCTGCCGCACCGCCGCTGTTAGGCGGCAAGGCGGGCGCGCTCGCCGGCGCTGCGTCGTGCTCCAGGCGCGCACGGGCGCCCGCAGCGCCGCCGCCGCTGGCGAGCACGCCGCGCGCCCAGCGCGACGAGCCCGGCGTCAGGGCCGGGTCGGCGGGCGGGCCCTGCGCTGGCGGCGCCTCTCGCACCCACACTCTGCCGAGGCAACGTTCGACTGCTGTGGCCGTGCAGCGCCATGCGCACAGGTGCAACCTCCTAGCATGTGAGGTCCTGACATGTGCTGTGTTGGAATAGCAGGAGTGGCGTTGGTGCCAGGCAGGCAACACAGAGCTGCACAGACTGTGTTGCTACTGGAACGCGCTGACCGCATGCATTGGGTTGCATCCAATCCGGCCACTTTGCAGCTCTTTTGTGGATCAGAGCTCTGGGGTGCGTACCTGCTGCGGGGGCGTGCGCATCTGCGCGCCCGCGGACGGCGGGTGCATGCCGCACGCGTGCGCGCTTGCCAGGCCGCCCGGCTCGTGGCCCCAGCCGGCCGCCGCGGCCAGCGCGTCAGCGTCGGTGGCGGCAGGCGCGCCGCCACCGTCAGCAGACGCGCCAAAGCCCATGGGCGCCCCGCGCGGCGTCGCCGCCAGACCCTCCAGGTCCAGCAGCGGCGACAGCGCGCCGAAGCGCGGCGCGGCGCCGGCCGAGCCGCCGGCGGAGGGCGGGGAGGCCATGGCAGGGTCTGGTAGGGTCAGGGCCTTCCCGCCGGGCGCAGCTGCTGCAGCGGCACCCACAGGGCCGCTGGCGCCCGAGGCTGTGCCGGTAGGGCTGGGGTCGTGACCAGGGTCGCCGACGACTCCGCCGCTCGGCGGCGCAGGCGCGGGCGCGCCGCCGGGCGCCAGCTGCGGCGTGGCGGGGCCGGGGCCGAGCGAGGCGCGCGCGCGCTTGGACGGCTTGACACCCTGCAGGGCAGCCGAGCCCGCGCGCGGCCGCTTTGCGCCCGCCGCGCCCAGGGCCGCTGCTGGCGCGTTGCTGGCGGCGCGTCCAGGGCCTGCCGTGCAGGCCGCACACACGTCACGCAGGCTGTCTGGCAGCGCCCCCAGTGTTACTGCTCTTGAAAATTAACACATCATCATGTTCTGCAGAACCTGCTCACTGCCGTGCACACGGCCATGGAGGGATGGTGACAAGCTGCTGGTCAGGGCTTTGGCGGAGGCTCCTGCGCTGCTCGCATTGTGCAGCGCAACGTTAGCGTGACGCAGGGTGTCGCTCTACCTCACGCACGTTGTGCACTATGGAGCCGCGCGAGTTGTGCTCTGGTGGGCCCACCGCGCGCACCCTTGCTCTGCTCTTGGCGCTGTGGCAGCAGCGTCCAGCGCATGGCCGCCAGGTCCTCGTCCCGCACGTCCCCGTCGGCGTCGTACAGCACCGTGTGCTTGCCCTGCCCGCCAGGCAATGCGACGGGTTGTTGTGACAGCCTTCCAGCCGCTGCCAACGAGCAGCCGTTGCCACACATAGACAACAGGTGTGTGTTCAGCTCCGCTACGCACATACATTATTGACGACGTTGCCTGGCAGGACATGCATGTCTTAAGCTCAGCGAGTCTGTCCACATGTTGCGCGTGGAGGCGGAGAGAAGCTGAAAGCCCTGTACTAGTCAGCTGCATGCACTCGACATCCAGCGTGCACATGCCTGAACTGTGAGCGAGCGCATGGGACAGGCAGGCGCCCCACCGTTTCTGTATTGAAGGCGGTAACAACGCCGTCGTACCACACGCCGCCACCCGGCTCCTCTGCCGTGACTGCCGCCGCCTCCTGGCTCGCCGCTTCGGGCTCGTCAGGTGCTGTCGCTGCGGCTACCCGACCCGCTGCCGCTTCAGCAGGCGCTGCAGCCGCTGCCATCGGGCCTCCCGCCGCCTGGTGAGGCTCCCCTGCCGCCCCTGCCGCGCGCAGCGCCGCCCCATCGGGCGCCGCCTGCAGCGAAGCGGCCCGCTCTGCGGCCGTCTGCTGGTCCACCGCCTCGTCTGCAGGCGCGGGGAC
>JAABUQ010012323.1_pt1 | contig 10659 bp, 10 predicted proteins | sample 5560001 | NCBI WGS metagenome assembly JAABUQ01 (sample SAMN10711888, study PRJNA513371) | rock metagenome | isolation source: Antarctica rocks | place: Antarctica: Victoria Land, Finger Mt nord | collected 2015-12-18 | reverse complement strand
TCGATGGGGCGCGCGAGCATCGCCTCGCCGCGGAGCGTCAGGGCTCGATGAGCGAGCGCCTCGCCCGCCTGCACCATCTCTGTCGCCAGCTCGCGGAGGTGCAGGGCGAACGGGAGCGGTGAGGGGCTTCCCGACTTCGCGGCCATGGTGGCGACGCTGCACGACGAGGGCGTCCGTCACGTCGTCATCGGCGGCGTCGCTGTCGCCGCCCACGGCTTCGTGCGGGCCACGGCGGAGGTCGACCTGGTTCCCGATCCGGGTCCCGAAAACCTTCGCGCCCTGGGCAACGCGCTCGTGCGGCTCGACGCCCGCCTTCCACTTGCGGGGGGTCGGCCGTTCGCGCACGACGAGCACGGTCCCGTCCTACGACAGGGAGGAAACCTGACGCTCGATACGGCCGACGGCGGACTTGACATCGTCCAGCGCGCCCCGGGCTCCCCAGCTTCGCGACGCTCGACGCTGCCGCCGTGCCCACCGAGATCCTCGGCACGCCGATCCGGATCTGCTCCCTCGAGCATCTACGGGCGATGAAGCGGGCGGCGGATCGTCCCATCGACCGGGCGGACCTCGATGCGCTGCCGGAGGATTGACCGGCGCCGCTGACCTGCCGCTTACACGCGAGGTACACGGCGGATGTACGATAGGTGTGTGACCAGGGCACGGACCAACATCGAGCTTGACGACGCCTACGTCGAGGCGATCATGGACCGCTACGGCGTGCGGACGAAGACCGCGGCCGTCGACCTCGCCCTGCGGCATCTGGCCGGGCAGCCCATGGCACGCGAGGAGGCGCGGGCGATGCGCGGAGCGCGCGCCATCGGTGAGCCCCCGGTCGACGTGCCGCCCCGCTCCCTCGGGTGATCCTCGTCGACACCTCGGCCTGGGTCGAGTACGACCGGGCGACCGGCAGCTCGGTCGACCGGCGCCTCTCGGCACTGATCGAAACCTCGGCCCCGATCGCGGTCACCGACCCGGTGGTCATGGAGGTGCTGGCCGGCGCACGCGACGACCGTCGCGAGGATGACCTGCGCCGATTGCTGCGGCGCTTCGCGCTGCTGGCCTTCGACCCGGTCGCCGACTTCGATGGCGCCGTGCGCATCTACCGCAGTTGCCGCGCTGACGGGGTCACCCCGCGCGGGATGCTCGACTGCATGATCGGCGCGGTGGCATGGCGCCGGGAGGCGACGCTGCTAGCTCACGATGTCGACGTGGCTCGAATGGCGCGCGTGGTCGGCCTCGAGCTCGACGAGGCGTCGCTCCGCGCCTAGGCGTGTCGCGGAGTGGGGTCCTCGGGACGACTTTGTGAAGCCCTGTACCCCCTATGGGGGACACAAGGCTTCAGAAACACGTCGATCACCTCGGCGACGGGCGGGGCGCGCCTTGTCGGCGTCCGACCGCGGACCGTCCCGCGCGCCTCGCGCGCCGGTGTGTTTAGATGCGTTCCAAGCGGGCAGGACCGGCTCGCTTCGCCGACGAGGAGAGCCAGCCGACGCACATGAAGGGCACCACCGGAGGACCACGCCTTCCCCTGCTGCGCCAGCTCGTGGGTGACCGGCACGGGCTCGGCGCCGCCGCGCGCTCCAAGCGCTCCGCCGAGCTCAAGCCGCGTACGGCCATCGCCGACCGCGTGGTCGACTCGATCTGCCCCTACTGCGCCGTGGGCTGCGGGCAGAAGGTCTACGTCAAGGACGAGAAGGTCACCCAGATCGAGGGGGATGAGGCCTCGCCGATCTCGCGCGGGCACCTGTGCCCCAAGGGCTCGGCCTCCCTGCAACTCGTCACCAGCCCGAGCCGCGAGACGAAGGTCAAGTACCGCCGCTCCTACGGCACGGAGTGGGAGGAGCTCCCGCTCGAGCGGGCGATGGACATGATCGCCGACCGCCTGATCGCCGTGCGCGGCGAGACCTGGCAGCACGAGGACGAGAACGGCGACGTGGTCAACCGCACGCTCGGCTTCGCCCATCTCGGCGGGGCGACCCTCGACAACGAGGAGAACTACCTGATCAAGAAGTTCTTCTCGGCCATGGGGGCGGTGCAGATCGAGAACCAGGCGCGCATATGACACTCGAGCACGGTCCCCGGTCTGGGGACCTCGTTCGGGCGCGGGGGCGCCACCGGCTTTCAGCAGGACCTCGCGAACTCCGACTGCATCGTGATCATGGGCTCGAACATGGCCGAGAACCATCCGGTCGGGTTCCAGTGGCCGATGGAGGCCAAGCGCCGCGGGGCGAAGCTCATCCACGTCGACCCGCGCTTCACGCGCACGAGCGCGCTCGCCGACCTGCACGTTCCGCTGCGCGCGGGCTCTGACATCGCCTTCCTCGGCGGGATCGTCAACTACATCCTCGAGAACGGGCGCGAGTTCCGCGACTACGTCGTGCCCTACACCAACGCCCCGGTGATCATCGACGAGGGCTTCGCCGACACGGAGGATCTCGACGGCATGTTCTCCGGCTGGCAGAACGAGGAGGGCACCTACGACACGAGCTCGTGGCAGTACTCGGGGATGACCGCATACGCCGCCGGGGGCCAGCGCAAGCAGGGCGCCACGTCGGGCGAGCAGTCGCACGGCGCCCACTCGGGCTCGATGGAGCGCGGCGAGCCGCCGGAGATGGACCCGACGCTCGAGCATCCCAACTGCGTCTTCCAGCTCCTGAAGAAGCACTACGCGCGCTACACGCCCGAGGTGGTCGAGGAGGTCTGCGGCGTGCCGCGGGCGCTCTTCCTCCAGGTGGCCGAGGCGCTGTGCGAGAACTCGGGACGGGAGCGAACGACCGCCTTCTGCTACTCGGTGGGGTGGACCCAGCACACCGTGGGGGTGCAGTACATCCGCGCCGCGTCGATCATCCAGCTCCTGCTCGGCAACATCGGCCGCCCGGGCGGAGGGATCATGGCGCTGCGCGGCCACGCCTCCATCCAGGGCTCGACCGACATCCCGACTCTCTACAACATCCTCCCGGGCTACCTGCCGATGCCGAACGCGCAGGCGCATCCGAGCCTCGCGGAGTACATCGACTCCAACACCGCCGACACCGGCTTCTGGGGCAACGCCGATGCCTACACCGTCTCGCTGCTCAAGGCCTGGTGGGGCGAGAAGGCCACACCCGAGAACGACTTCTGCTTCGACCACGTCCCGCGCATCACCGGCGATCACTCGCACTACCAGACGAGCATGGACATGCTCGACGGCAAGGTGAAGGGCTACTTCGTGATGGGACAGAACCCGGCGGTGGGGACCGCGAACTCGGGTCTGCACCGCCGGGCGATGGCCGAGCTCGACTGGCTCGTGGTGCGCGAGTTTCAGGAGACCGAGACCGCCGCCTGGTGGTACGACTCGCCCGAGATCGAGAGCGGGACGATGCGCGCGGAGGACATCGGTACGGAGGTCTTCCTCCTCCCCGCCGCCGCGCACACGGAGAAGGACGGCTCCTTCACCAACACCCAGCGCCTGCTCCAGTGGCACCACAGGGCGATCGAGCCGCCCGAGGACTGTCGCTCGGAGCTGTGGTTCATGTACCACCTCGGCCGAATCGTGCGCGAGAAGCTCGCCGGCTCCGCCGATCCCAAGGACCGCCCGATCCTCGACCTGACCTGGGAGTACCCCACCGAGGGGGCGCACGACGACCCGAGCGCCGAGGCGGTGCTGCGGGAGATCGGCGGGTGGGACGGCGAGAACCGGGCTCTCTCGGACTACCTGCCGCTCAAGGCGGACGGGTCGACGACCTGCGGGTGCTGGATCTACGCCGGCTGCTACGCCGACGAACAGAATCAGACGGCGCGCCGCAAGCCGGGCTCCGAGCAGAGCTGGGTGGCGCCCGAGTGGGCGTGGGCGTGGCCCATGAACCGCCGCATCCTCTACAACCGCGCCTCGGCCGACCCCGACGGCAGGCCGTGGTCGGAGCGCAAGAAGTACGTCTGGTGGGACGAGGGGCAGGGCAAGTGGACCGGCGAGGACGTGCCCGACTTCACCCCCGACAAGCGGCCGGACTACGTGCCCGACGAGGACGCGAAGGGACCGGCGGCCCTGCGCGGCACCACTCCGTTCATCATGCAGTCGGACGGGCGCGGTTGGCTCTTCGCTCCCGCCGGGCTCGTCGACGGACCGCTCCCCACCCACTATGAGCCGCACGAGTCCCCCTTCGAGAATCGGCTCTACGACCAGCAGTCGAACCCGGGGAGGGAGGAGTTCCCCCGCCCCACCAACGCCTACAACCCCTCCGACGGGCACCCGGGCGCCGAGGTCTTCCCCTTCGTGATGACGACCTACCGCTTGACCGAGCACCACACCGCGGGCGGCATGAGCCGCTTCCTCCCCTACCTCTCAGAGCTCCAGCCCGAGATGTTCTGCGAGGTCTCGCCGGAGCTCGCCGCCGAGCGCGGCCTGACGAACGCGGGCTGGGCCACGATCATCACCGCGCGCGCCGCCATCGAGGCGCGGGTGCTCGTCACTGACCGGATCGCTCCCTTGCGCGTGCAGGGCAGGACCGTGCACCAGGTCGGGCTCCCATACCACTGGGGCAACCGGGGCTACGCGACCGGCGACGCCGCCAACGAGCTCCTCTCCGTGGTCCTCGACCCCAACGTGCACATCGGCGAGTACAAGGCCGCGACCTGCGACGTGCGCCCCGGGCGCCGTCCGCGCGGCGCGGCGGTTGATGAGCTCGTGGAGTCCTACCGCCAGCGCTCGGGCGCGCACACCACCGACGAGAAGGGCAGCGACGACAGCGGCGGAGGGCAGGGCGAATGAGCGCCGAGGCGACGCCGACGCCGGCCTGGCCCGAGACCTACGGCGAGGAGGCCAAGCCGCGGGTCGGGTTCTTCACCGACACCTCCGTGTGCATCGGCTGCAAGGCGTGCGAGGTCGCGTGCAAGGAGTGGAACGACGTCCCCGAGGACGGACTGAGCTTCTCGGGCAACTCCTACGACAACACGGGCGGGCTGGGTGCCGACACCTGGCGCCACGTGGCCTTCATCGAGCAGAAGCTGCCCCTCGGGGTCGAGGCGGGCACCGACTCCTTCGTCGAGGCCGCGGAGCGCTTCTCCCTCGCCGAGGCCGAGCAGCTCGAGGAGGAGGCTGACGCGACCGGGATGCGCTGGCTCATGTCTTCCGACGTGTGCAAGCACTGTACGAACGCCGCGTGCCTCGAGGTCTGCCCGACGGGCGCGCTCTTCCGCACCGAGTTCGGCACGGTCGTGGTGCAGGAGGACGTCTGCAACGGCTGCGGGTACTGCGTTCCCGCCTGCCCGTTCGGAGTGCTCGACCAGCGCAAGGAGGACGGCCGGGCCTGGAAGTGCACCCTCTGCTACGACCGGCTCAAGGACGACATGAAGCCGGCGTGCGCCAAGGCGTGCCCCACCGAGTCGATCCAGTTCGGCGAGCTCGACGAGTTGCGCGAGCGCGCGGGGGAGCGCGTCGAGGCGCTGCGAGCCGCCGGTGAGACATCGGCCCGGCTCTACGGCGCGGACCCCGGCGACGGCGTGGGCGGCTTTGGCGCCTTCTTCCTCCTGCTCGACGAGCCCGAGACCTACGGCCTGCCGCCCGATCCGGTGGTGACCACTCGGGACCTCGGCTCCATGTGGCGCTCGGCCGCGGCCGCCGGGGCGCTCATCGTCGCCGGCGTGGCGGGCGCGGTGCTCGGCGGGAGCCGCGCGTGAGCTCCGGCCAGCTCGCCGTCAGCCACCAGCCAGGACGCGACGGGCGCCGGCGCGAGGGCAACCCGCCGCGGGTGATGGAGTCCGCCAGGCCGCGCTCCTACTACGGCAAGCCGGTCGTCGCCGCGCCGGTGTGGGAGGCGCACATCGCCTGGTACTTCTTTACCGGCGGCCTGGCGGGCGCCTCGGCCGTGCTCGGCGTGGCCGCCGGGGCGTCGGGCAACGCGCCGCTCGCCCGCCGCGCCTGGCCGGTCGCGCTGGCCGGCACCGCGGTGAGCCCCGTGCTGCTGATCCTCGACCTCGGCCAGCCCAAGCGCTTCTACAACATGCTGCGGGTCTTCAAGCCCACGTCGCCCATGAGCATGGGCGTCTACATCCTCAGCGCGATGAGCGCGGCGGTGGCGCCAGCCACGGCCCACGCGCTGCTCGGGTGGTTCCCGCGGCTCGGTCCGGTCGGCAAGCTCACCGCGGCGCTGATCGGGCCCGCGCTCGCGACCTACACCGCGGTGCTCGTCTCCGACACCGCGGTGCCGGCCTGGCACGAGGCCCATCGAGAGCTCCCCTTCGTCTTCGCCGGCTCCTCAATGGCCGCGGCGGGCGCCGCCGCCGCGGTCCTGACCCCGGCTGGCCACGCGGCGCCGGCGCGGCGCCTGGCCGTGGCGGGCGCGGCGGTGGAGGTCGCCTCCGTGCAGGTCATGGAGCATCGGCTCGGGGAGCTCGCCGAGCCCTACTCCGAGGGGCCGGCCGGACGCTACGCCAAGCTCGCCAAGGGCATGACGAGCGCCGGCGCGGCGGTGATAGCTCTCGGCGGCCGCCGCCGGCTCACCGCGGTCGCGGGCGGGTCTCTCGTGCTCGCGGGGTCGGCGTGCGAGCGCTTCGCGGTCTTCCACGCGGGCTCGCAGTCGGCGAACGACCCGAAGTACACCGTGGGACCGCAGCGGCGCCGGCTCGAGAGTCGCGAGGCTCAGAGGGGGTCGGCTTCCGGCGCGGCCTGAAGGGCGCGCGCAACCGGCGCATCCGTCCCCGGCGGTGATCTACGCTCGCCGGGATGCGGCGCCTCACCGTCCTCGTCCTCCTCGCCGCGCTCCTCGTCTCGGTCGCCTCGGCGCACGCCGATGCGCGCGCCTCCCTCCCCGGCTCCTGGCTGCGCAGCGAGGACATGCTGGCGGTGCGGATCACCGGTCGGCACGGCGAGCGCTTCGCCGGGAGCCTGCCCGTCGCCCAGCCGAGCGCCAAGCTCGGCTGCCGCTACCCGCGCGGGTTCGGCCTGCTCTCCCTGCGCTTCCGCTACGTCGAGCGTGAGGGCTCCCGCGTGCGCGTCCCCCGCGCCTACACCGGCGTTCTGCGCGACTTCCCGGCCGGAGCGCCGGGCTGTGAAACCGTGGACTGGCGCGTCACCGCGCGGATCTCGCCTCACCTGGACGCACTGACCGTGGCTCAGGCCGGGGCGCCGAGCGGCTTCGTCTTCCACTTCGTGCGCCGCCGCGCGTAGGCGCGGCGCGCGGCGCGCGGCGCGCGGCGCGAAGGCCGGACCGGGCGCCGGTCTGGCTGGCTACCAGGCCTGCTGGTCGCCGCAGGCGGGGCAGTCCACGGTGGCCGAGACGTCGGCCGAGAACGCGGCGCCGCAGTGGCACTGGTACAGAGCGCGGTCCTCGGGGCCACCGGCGCGGCGCGCCCGAGCCTGCGCGTCCACCGCGCCGGAGACGCGGCGCACGGGACCGTGCGAGCGGCGCTCGCGAGCGGTGCGCGAGGAGCGGATTCGAGTGGATACGGGGGAGAGGGTCAAGTGCATTGCCTTACCTATAACGCCGTGCTTGCCGGCTGGTTTCGAGGTTGGCGCGTTTGATCCTGTTTCTCTACACAACCGCAACACGAACGGCGGCCGGGCGGCTTCCTCGTGGGTTCCGGCGGCCGGCGGCCGCCCGTGCCCGACGACATCGCCGGCCCGGGGCCGCGCTTTGAGATAATCGGTGAGACATGGACCCAAGTCGTAAGCGCGTCGTGCGCCTCGTCGTCGCCCTGAGCGCCGCCGTGCTGCTCGCGGGCGCCCTCGTCTACACGAGCTTCACCGCCTCCAGCCGGGCCGAGACCCCCAGCCAGCTCGCCACGGGCGCGCAGGCCGGGCGCGCCTACCAGCTCTCGGGCAAGGTGGTCGACGGCTCCATCCGCCACGAGGGAGCCGGCGGGATCCTCTTCCGGGTGCGCGACCGCACGGGGACGACCTCGGTCCCCGTGCGCTACACGGGCGAGGTGCCCGACCCGTTCCGCGACGGGCGCGAGGTCATCGTCAACGTGCGCAAGGACGGCGGGGTCTTCCGGGGCGAGCGCGACTCGCTCGTCACGAAGTGCCCGTCGAAGTTCAAGTCGGCCCGTCCCTCCTAGATGGTCGGTTCCACGACCCCACGCACGCGGATGACGGCGCATATCTGCGCTGGTTCTGCGTCCTCACGCTTGCCTTTGGCACCGCCAAAGGCTTCGCCCTGCGTCCTTGCCCAGCTTGATCTGCGCCGCCCCCGCGCACACGCGGCCACGGAACCAACCATCTAATGGCCACCTTCGGCCGGGCCCTCCTCATCCTCAGCCTGGTCGCGTCGCTCTACGGGATCGGCGCCTCGCTCTACGGTGGCATCACCCGGCGGCGCGCGTGGGCCGACTCGGGCCGCCGCGCGCTCTACACGCTGGCCGGCCTGCTCACGCTGGCCTTCGTCATCCTCGAGGCCGCCTTCCTGCGCTCGGACTTCTCCTACGGGCTGGTGGCCAGCCACTCGAGCCGCACCACCCCCGCCTTCTACCGGGCGACCGCGGCGTGGTCCTCCCAGGAGGGGTCGTTGCTCCTCTGGGTCTGGCTGCTCTCGCTGTGGTCGAGCCTCGCGCTCTTCCTGACCCGCCGCAAGCTGCGGGAGATCGCGCCCTACGCCACGGCCGTGCTGCTCGGATTCGGGGCGTTCTTCTGCGGGCTGCTCGTGTTCCTCGACAGCCCGTTCGCGCAGCTCGCCGTGGTGCCCGCGGACGGCAACGGCCTCACGCCGCTGCTGCGCTACCCGAGCATGATGATCCACCCGCCGCTCGTCTACTCGGGCTACACGCTCTTCTCGATCCCGTTCGCCTTCGGGATCGGCGCGCTCGTCACGCGCCGGTTGGGGTCGGAGTGGATCCGCTCCACCCGCCGCTTCGCCCTCGCCGCGTGGCTCTTCCTCGGCATCGGGATCCTGCTCGGCGCCCGCTGGTCCTACTCCGAGCTCGGCTGGGGCGGCTACTGGGCCTGGGATCCGGTGGAGAACGCCTCGCTGCTGCCCTGGTTGACCGGCACCGCGTACATCCACTCGATCATGATCCAGGAGAAGCGCGGGATGCTGAAGGTGTGGAACGTCTCCCTCGTGCTCGCCACCGGGGTCCTGGCGATCATGGGAACGTTCCTCGTGCGCTCGGGGATCCTCCAGTCGATCCACGCCTTCGGGGCCTCGACCCTCGGCACTCCGTTCGTGAGCCTGATCGCGCTGATGGTCTTCGGGTCGGTGGGGCTCGTGATCCTCCGCCGGCGCGAGCTGCGCTCCGAGCACCGGCTCGACTCGCTGCTCTCCCGCGAGGCCGTCTTCCTCGTCCAGAACCTGCTGCTCGTGGCCATGGCCACGGTGATCGTCTGGGGTACCTACTTCCCGCTCATCTCCGAGGCGCTCACCGGTGTGAAGCGCGGCAACCTGGGACCTCCGTGGTTCAGCCGCTTCACGGTGCCGATCGCGCTCCTGCTCGTGCTCTTCACCGGGGTCGGGCCCGTCATCGCCTGGAGGCGGATGACATGGGCCAACGCGCGGCGCAACTTCACCGCGCCGGCCATCGCCGCCGTGGCGGCGCTGGTGGTTCTCGTGGCGGTGGGCGGCATCGCCCACAAGCCGCTCGCGCTGGCGATGTTCTGCCTCGCCGCCTTCGTGCTCGCGGCGGTGGGCCAGGAGCTCTGGCGGGGCGCCCAGGCGCGCCGGGCGATGACCGGCGAGGCACCGCCGCGCGCGCTCATCGCCCTCGTGCGGCGCAACCGCCGCCGTTACGGCGGCTACATCGTGCACGCCGGCTTCGCCCTGCTGCTCGTGGGCGTGGCGGGGTCGAGCGCGTTCCAGCACGCCCAGGACGTCTCGCTGCGGCCGGGGCAGGGCGCACGCTTGGGCGGCTACGACATCCGCTACGTGCGCCCCACGGCGAGCTCGGACGCGGAGAAGATCTCGCTCGGCGCCGTGCTCGACGTGAGCAAGGGGGGGCGCCACGTGGACACGCTGCGCACGACGCGCGGCTTCTATCCCTCGAACGATCCCGCGGACGGGTTCGTGGGGCGCTTCTTCAACGGCGAGGCCACGAGCGAGGTCGGCCTGCGCGCCGGGCTGACCAAGGACGTGTGGACCGACGTGCACCCCGACATCGGTCCGCTGCAGCCGGCGATCGGGGAGGGCAACACGAAGTTCGCCGCGCTCATGCGGGACGTGGCCGCCCGCGCGTCGCGTCCGGGCGTCACCCGCCAGGAGCTCGAGCAGGCCTCCGAGACGATCCTCGGCCTGCGCGAGGCGGCCAAGGCGGCGCTCGCCACCCGGTTCGTCACCCACCCGTGGGCCGCGGACTTCCGCTTCATCGTCTCGCCGATCGTGACCTGGATCTGGCTCGGCGCGCTGATCGTCTTCGGAGGGGGGCTCCTCGCGCTCTGGCCCGCGCCCGCGGGCGCCCGGGCGCGGGCGCGCGCCGCCTACTCGGCGCGGCTGGGGCGCGAGCTGCTGCGGCCCTGACCGGGCCGCGTCCCTTGGCGCTCGAGCTCTTCCTCGTGCTTGCCGTCCTCGCGGTGGCGGTGCTCGTCGTCTCCGCGCCGCTGCGCCGCCGCGAGGAGCCCGCCGAGCGCGAGAGCTCCGAGGTGCTCGAGCTGCGGGCCGCTCGCGAGCTCAAGTACCGCGAGATCCGCGACGCCGAGCTCGACTTCCGTACCGGCAAGCTGACGCGGGAGGACTACCGCGCGACCGACCGCGCGCTGCG
>JAABUQ010012322.1_pt1 | contig 10659 bp, 11 predicted proteins | sample 5560001 | NCBI WGS metagenome assembly JAABUQ01 (sample SAMN10711888, study PRJNA513371) | rock metagenome | isolation source: Antarctica rocks | place: Antarctica: Victoria Land, Finger Mt nord | collected 2015-12-18 | reverse complement strand
TGCCCGCCATCGCGCGGCATAAGACAGGGGGCATGGTACAGGCGCGGGCACGGCTCGCGTCATATCGCGGGCATCACCGAGCCATGCCGGTACGGGGATGAAGGGTGCGGTGAGCAACACGGTCACATAGTGCGGAGGAGCAGCAGCAAGAGGACGACCATGAGGAGCAGCCACCAGCCGTCACGGATGAGAGCCGTGATGCGCGCTGTCTCATCCTCGGTAGTCTCGGTCTCAGATGGGTCGTGCGATCGTTTGTCCATTGGCATAGCCCTGCTGATGATGCTAATAAACCGTATCCTTATAAACCGTAGACGATGGAACGGCAAGCCCCGACCGTGGGAGCATGGAAACCGCAATCATTGTCACCCTCGGCAAACGGATCCGGGAATTGCGACTACGCACGGGGTTGTCGCAAGAGAAGTTCGCGGCGAAGGCGGGGCTGGACCGGACGTACTACGCGGGGATCGAACGGGGGGAGCGCAACCCGAGCGTGAAGCAACTGGCGAAGATCGCGAGTGCCATTGGTGTGCCGATGCGCGAGTTGTTCGATGAAGGGGTGCCCGGAGCGTCGGATTAAACATATCCCTGAGGATTAGTCGTCATACAGATTAGCAGTATGTGCCCACAAGGAGGGTGCGCTGTCAGCACGTTTCGTCTTCTCATTTGCTCGCCAACCGAGGGTTTTGCGCGTCCCTTTTCCCTTCGTGTGTCTGATGTACGGCTTTTATCTCTTGCGATATGTAGAAATCTTCCTTCCTCCTTTATCATTAAAAAATGACTCATGCAGAATCACTTGTCCTTTCCCGAGGCCCGTGTCCCCTACCAGCATGCAATCGAGGAAACCGAAGGAGCGCATCATCAGATAATGCGCGGACCACGGCCCGATGCCGCGCACCACAAGCGGAGTGCATTCAATTTTCGTCTTCGAGAATTCCAAGGGAATCAGGTCGCCGCGCTCGGTGTCGGCGACGATTTCCGGCACGGGTGGGGCGAAATGGAGGAAAGCATCGTCCCTATTCTGTGTCGTCCCTCCAACGACGTAAGTATGCTGCACGCATGAGTTGTTCCTGACATCGACACCCCCGACTTGGTCGTGCCAGCTCAATCGGGTCCTGTAATTCTCCGAAGGTGTCGAAGCGAAAGACGCTTTGTGCCCCGGCAAGCGGCGGACCGTCGGTAAGGCCAGTCCGAAAGACGACTTCCTTGACTAGTTCGGCGGCGAGCAAAATTCCTGGGAGTGCCGCAACAAACCCGATCGTCGCGGCCGGCAACTCGGGACGCACCGTTGCAGTCGTGCATGCCGATTCTGCCAATGCCCGAAACCCGTCGTGGCGTGCCCGCTCCAGTACCTCTTCCGGGAACATCAGTTCACCGCGCTCCACGATCCGTGCAATCTGCTCTTCCGTCAAAGGCGAGCGCTCGCCTTCGAGCCGCACAACCTCAGTGACGTCCAGACCGGTCTGCACTGCGAGCATTTCGACCAGTGTGCGGGCGGGTTGGGAGTGTTCGGGATAGAGGCACTCGGCGCACGGGCCCGCACCGTAGTCATGGCGTGACACGAGGAATTCCGGGCTGACCGTCCCTGCGTTGAGCAGGGTTTCGGGAAGGTCGAACTGCAATCGCCGGCGGATATCTGCGTCATCGACTGCCGCGATCATGGTACGCCACTGTGCAGGCGGAAGATGTTCGTAGCGTGAGTTGTACGCTCGAACCACTAATCCGTTCCACACCCCATCGGCGAAGAGCTGTGCCACCCGCGTTGCCTTGAGGAGACCAACATGTTCCCATGTCGCGATCAGATGTCGCTCCAGGTTCGTCGCGTCGATCCCGTCATGGTCGGTAATGGTGAGATCGCCGACCACCTGCGGCAGCGAGGCCAGCGCGAAGGCGAGACCGGAAGCGACCGCACCACCGCCGACGAGGAGCAACGGCCCGATTGCGCGGAAATCTACCTGGATAGGCACATCGGGTTCGCTCCCCGGGGTTGACGGAGATGTATACGAATACGCCGAGAGCGCTGCGGCACGGGGGAGCGGTTGGGGAGCGAAGCCGGGTGCGGCGATCCGTTCAAGGAGCAGGCGGCTTACCCCAGTCGCACCAAGCGCCCCTGCAAGGAGCGCGCCGAACGAATTGCTTCCACGATAGGTAATGGGCTGTGAGGTATCGGCAAAGCCGCCTGTCCAACGCTCGTACCATGTATAGAGGGTTCGACTTGCTTTCACCCGTGCATCGCCAATGACGAGCGCGAGGGCGAACGCGTCGTCGAATGCACCGACGCGATACTGCCGATGCGATCGCTTCTCGGGTCGCTGCGTATCCTCCATGAATCGGCAGAGCACATCCCCGAGTGGCGAACCGGATGGAAGAAGTGGCAGGTCAGGATGCACACAGGCTGTGTCCGGCACGACGATGGCGATCTTCGGGCAATAGGGACCGAGGCGGCAGAGGATGTTCGCCGCAACCAGGAGAGTCAGCTGCCCCAGTCGCTCCCCCGCGAGATCGGGCGCGAGCGCGAGCGCGATCTCCACGCCCGCCAGTCTGTCCCGGGCGCCATCAAAGTCGTTCACGCCCAGTTCTTGGGCGAGAAAGAGGTCCGCCCGGCTCCTGTCAGTCACCTTGCCACGCTCCCTGTTCGTAATGCAGTACATCGTCGAATATCTTCACGAGTCCACCTTCCCCTACCCGGCCCTGATGCCCCCACCCCGACGTCGTACGCCGATAGATCTCCGCAGGCATTAGCCCATCCGCACCAAATGCAGGCAAGACGATAGAAAGAAATCCCACCTCGTCCGTCACCGCACCGTGATCGTCCGTCGTGCTGTGGAAGGCATCACCGGGGTGGGTATGCAATTGGCACAAAACAAGTTCCGCGTGAGTGTGGACGATGTCAATCATCGCGAGTAGTTGCTCATCGTCATCAATCGTCACGTAGGCCCGCGTCTGATTCGTGTGCGGTCGGAAGACACGCGTCACGAGCCCAATTTGACCGTCGATGACGTGCCCACTCCAGAAGGCAAATTCCTCACATTTGCGCTCTCCGCCGGAGCGGAGATGCCGTACCGTCGCGTCGGCAATTACATGCGGCACCAGAACGGTGAAAAGTGCCTCCGGCCGCGTCGTGACGTCAAGGACGCGAATCTTCGGCCGCATCCATGGCAGACCGGCAAGCATATGTCGCATCACCCTCATGCCTGCCACCGCCCCACGTACCCAGTCGAGTTGAGCGCGAAGGCAATTGCCTCGACAATGTTCGCGAGATCCCAGTACTCAGGGCTTCGGAACTCACCGTGACCGTGGCTATACCACTCCCGCGTGCCGGGGACACAGATGAACGAATCCGCGATATTTCCGGGATTGAGGCGGAAGATCGCTCCTGGTCCAGCCGGTACATTCGGCCACGCAGTTACGGTTTCCGCATAGTTCTCTGGATCGACCATCGTCACGGTCGGAGGCTCGACGTTGTAGCCCTCACAGCGGAAGCGTATCGTATAACGGTCGCGCATCGCATCAAGTTTGCGGGCAAGAAGCGTGACGAAGACGTCAAATCCCTCCACGGTAACCGCCGCAATTGCGAATTCGTCGCCGCGCGCCCGTAGCGATCCGACACTTTGCGTGATGTATGCTACGGTCGGTTCGGTAACGACCTTTACCGGGGCAGATGCCCCGGCAAACGGCTGCTTCTTAAGGTGCATAATAACGTGCTCATGCGGCGCGTGATTGCCGATGATTTCGGCGAGCGTCGTCGGGTCGTTGTTCAGTTGCTCGCCGCGATAGTGTAGGAACCACGCGACGCTCGGGTCGCGCTGCATCTGCAGGGCATGGAGGGCGGTCTCGCGCAGTTGACCGACGGTCGTGGCGGACGGCGCATCAAGGTGGGCCTTCTTACCCCCCTGTGCAAGGATTTCGATATGGTATATTGCGGGAATCGTTGGTGCTTCTTTCAACATCGCGTGCTCCATGTTAAGTGGTTGATATTCCGTGGCATTGTCTGATCGTTAAAGCGAATGGTGGTTCTCGGCAGTGTGGCATCGGCATTTCTCCATCCGTCGAGCGAACTTCGGCTGCTCATAAGGGATAATCGTCCGCACCTTCCCCCACGCGAAATCGGGCGTTGTCTGGTGCAGGTTGTCGCCGGTTTCGCATCATCTGATCGGCAGACGATTACCCTAAACAGGAACCGGTTCACGGTGTGGCCACACCGAAAGGAGCATCCCAGCGTGAGCAAGCAGCGATTGGAGGGCGGCGACCCAGCATTCGCCGATGGCGAGGCGGAGGAGCACGTTCGCGAAATCCGCAGACATTTGCGTACGGCTGAAACCTTGGGAGCGCAGGGAGCGTACGAGGGCACTGCGCGGGCCCGAGCACAGGCAACGTCAGGTATTGCCGGTCTGGCATGCCGCCTCGAACGTCGCTTCGAGCATTACGCCCGCGCCGCCTTCGGCGATCAGTCCAACCTCATCGACGATGCCGTCGCCGAGATGTTTGCTGAGTTGTGCCGCCGCCTCCGCGACACGTCAGACACTAATGCCTTGATGGAGAAGCGATTCAATCGCGTGGTGAAATGCTTGATTACCGACGCGGTGCGAAAGGTGCGTAGGCACAACGGCATGACTAAGGATGGCGCGCCTGATACGAATGGGTATCAGCTCGTCAGCACCGAAGGGGTACAGGAGCGCGCGATACAGTCCACTGAGGGTGAACGCGTTGCGAACCCGCTGATCGTCGCCGATCCGGACGCGGAGGATGCCTTCGACCGCATTGTCGCGCGCATGCTCGGACAGACCGCACGCGACAAGCTCGCTGGTCTGCCCCAGCGTCAGCGACGAACCGTCGAGTGCCGGATCTTCCTTGGTTGGGAATGGGCGGCGATCGCCGCCGAGCTCGGCGTCTCGACGAAAACCGCGCAGACCGATCTCGATCAGGCACTCTCTCAGCTTCGGGCGATCTACATAGGATAGGGCAAGAAAGGAGTTGAATAACCGTGGAGCAGGAGCTGGATGCAATCAAGGCCGCCTATGTGCAGGCGTATGAGGGCGGGAATGCACCACCACTGCAGGAGGTAGTCGCCGCGCACCCCCAGTACGGGGAGGAGCTCGCCGACTTCATCCTCACGTTCATTGAACTCGAGCGCGTGGTCGAATGGCTCCCTGAAACTGTGGAGTCTTCCGCCTCGACTCGACGTCTCCGTAGGGCGGCGGTTCAACATGCAGGTGGCATGGAAACGCTGCATGAGGCACGAGAGGTTATCGGGGTCTCCCGGCAACGAATTGCCGAGGCGGTGAATGTCCCTGTAAGTTTTCTTGTTTACGTCGAGCGGGGGCGGCTTGAGGTGGACGGAGGCACTCCGGTCGACGCTCGCTTCGTGACCCGCCTCGGTGCGATACTACGGCGTACGAGCGAGGATACGTTAGCGATATTGCGCGCTACCCTCTGGTTCCCTACAGTGTCGCAAGCAGTGCATCGACGTAACGACGGGGAGCCGACTGCGAGCGTTCCCCCGGCCCCGCAGCCGTTTCGTGTGTTGATCGCGCGATGCGACGATCTCACACCGGCGCAACGCCGCGAGTGGCTCGAGGAAGGAGAGCGACAGGCTGATGATGCATCCCCATCGCGTTAGGATCGTCCGTGATTCCACCGTTTGATCCGGTCAGCAAGAATCTCCCTGCGGGGATACACGAGGCAACATGGGACGAAATCTTGTCGCGATTCGGCTTCACGTCACATCGATTAACTTTGCTCGCCGGGATCAAGGAGGCTTTCGATGCGTTGCACGCGGTGGGATGCCAGCGCGCATACCTCGACGGTAGTTTCGTCAGTGCGAAAGAGACTCCCGGCGATTTCGACGTTTGCTGGGAAACGACGGGGATCGACTGGGTACGGCTCGCCGATGTCTATCCGACGATCCTCACATTTGACAACGGTCGTGCCGCACAGAAAGCAAAGTACGGTGGCGAACTGTTCCCCGCAGACCAAACTGCTGACTCTCTATCGCAACGACGATACCTCGAATTCTTCCAGCGCGACAAGCGGACCGGCGACCCGAAAGGGATTGTCGCGATCGACTTAGGAGATCTCCCATGATTACCAATGAGCGGGAATACCAGATTACAAGGGAGGAAGCAGGACGCTTCGCTCAGGCACTCGCCGAAGTGAACGAGCAGGACGACACGTTGCATCCTCTACACCGAAAGGCGCTCCGGGAAAGCCTTGAGAGTCAACTTCACGAGCTCCAAGTGCAGTTAACGGAGTACGAGACGCACCAGAGTGCGCCGGATGTATCCATCCCTGCTCCGTTGTCGGATATTGGTCGTGTCGCCGTGCCAGCCTACGGCTTTGCGGGCGCCCGCACTCGTGCCGGACTCAGTTTGCACGATCTCGCTGTTCGCCTCGATGTTCCCGACGGCATCATCGTAAAGCTCCAACGCGGGCGAATCGATCCGCAGAGTCTCCCGGACCGATTCGCCACGCTACTTGGCACTGTGCTGGGAATTGATGTCGATGCGGTGCGCAGAGTCGCGGCGATGGGGACGGTCAGTACTACCAACATTCACCTACGCGCTACAGGTGGATCGACAACGACATCCCTCACAGAGGTCGTGTCGTTCCGCGACGCCCTCTTGAGTTGCGGGGATGAGCTCACGCCAGAACAGCGGCGTGCGTGGCTCGAGGAGGCTGCGTAAGTGGACCGCTGGGCGACAATCCGCCGTTGTGCGGCTGAGATGCGCGCGAGATACGAACGCGCGGCTGGCCATACCGCATTCACCGACGGCGCAGGAATTTATGCGCAGATGAAGGATCTCGCCCTCACGGTCTACGGCCTCACCGTCTTCTGCGACAACGACCTACCAGAAAACGTGCTCGGTCAGTTGAACCGGGATGAGGAAACGATCGGCTACCGAGGAAAACTCTCCGAGCCACGCACGAATTTCACGATCGCGCATGAGATCGGGCATCGGGCACTCGAACATCCTCCCCGCCTCATTACCGATAGGCGCGAGCATATCGATCAGACACCAGACGGGGAAGCACTCACTCTTCGCGACGGCGTTTACCGATCCTATAGCGCGCGGGATCGTTGGGAGCTCGAGGCAAACGTCTTTGCCGCAGAACTGCTGGCACCGCTCGACCGGGTACGCGAAACCGTGCTGTCCGATCCACAGTGGACCGTTAAAGGTCTCGCTCGATACTTTGGTCTCTCTCGCGCGGCCATGCGCAACCAACTTGCGGCAGCCCTGCTTCCTGGCCCAGCTTCCCCTCTAAATACTTTCCCGGTCGCGGCACCTGCACTGGATGAACTGCAACAGGCAGCGGTGACCGTTCCCGCGCCTGCACTGGTGATTGCGGGGCCCGGTGCAGGTAAGACGCGTATCCTGATTGAACGGATCGCACACCTCATCCGGACGGGTACAGTGCCATCACGGATCCTCGCCCTGACCTACTCAAATAATGCCGCGCAGGAAATGCGCGACCGCCTCGCAGAAATCCTGCCGGATCACGCCCATTCCGTCCAGATCGGGACGTTCCACTCGTTTGGTCTGGGCCTCATTCGCGAGTACCGCACCCATCTCGGATTGCTGGTTGATCCTCGCTTGCTCACACAGATCGACGCTTTCGTGTTCCTCCGCCGCCGACTTGGCGCGCTGCCACTTGGGCATTTCGAAGATCTTCATCGCCCGACGATCCATATCGAGAATCTACTCAAGGCGATTTCGCGGATCAAGGATGAACTGGTGATGCCGGAGGGGTTCCGCGAGCTCGTGGTTGTCTGGCAGCACGAGATTGACGTGCGCGCGCAGCCTGCGGATGACCGAGCCGAACAGTCGCTCGCTGAGGAGCGAGAACGGCTGGCACAGTGTACTGACTTGGCAGCCATCTATCAGGTTTACCAAGAGTGGCTGCGGGAATCTGGCTACCTCGACTACGGGGACCTAATCGTCGAGGCCGAGCGGCTCTTCTCGATCTCACATGTCGCCTCGGACGTTCGCGGGCGCTTCGATCACATCGTAGTCGATGAGTTTCAGGACATCAACTATGCTAGTGGGCGTCTGCTCCGGGCGCTCGACGGTGGCCGGGGCATCGTATGGGCAGTAGGTGATCCCCGCCAAAGCATCTTTCGCTTCCGTGGTGCATCGCCCGCAAACCTGCGGAACTTTACTATCGACTATCGGTGCGATGGTCGAGAAGTTGCTGTTGCCTTCCTCGAATGGAACTATCGGTCAGTCGAGGATATCGTTGCCGCCAGCCAAGCAATTCCGTTCCCGGAGACGATAGACGATGATCCACTCCTGCAACCCTCACTCCGTGCCATGCGAGGCCCGTCTCCCGCTGGCCCAGGAGTCGAGCTCGTTGTCGCTCCGACGCAGTCGGACGAGACAGCCGCACTCGTGGCCCGCATCGCCGGACGTGAGCAGGGCATGTCATACGGGAACCTTGCAGTGCTTTGCCACACGAATGCGCAAGCACAAACCTTGTCGGTCGCACTTGAAGCCGCAGGGGTCCCAACAGATTGGGGCGGCGCACTTGAGGCGCGCCCGTTATGCAAAGACCTCCTCGGCGTGCTCCTCATCGCGGCAGACGATCCACAGGGCCTCGTGCGCCTAGCGGGGATGGACGAACATTTCCTCTCGGAGAGCGACCTTGCTCTCTTGCTAACCGCAGCACCCGCACAGCGTCACTCACTCCGCGCGACGCTCGCGGCGGCCTGGGAAGGTGCGATTACCGGGCTAAGTGAAGGGGGTCTTGCGGAAGTTGGGCGATTGAAGCGTTTGGCGGGGATGCTTCGTTACCAGCCGACACCGTGGCGCGCCGTCGCAAGCTATATCTTCGATCTCGCCGCATGGCCACGCGCGATCTTTGGAAAGCAAACGCCCGATGCGCAACGGGCGCTTGTGACGATTGGTCAATTCGCAACGCTTGCCCGGGAGTTCACCGAGCGGACGGCACTTGCAGGCGGGAACGATGTGCAGGCATTTATCGAGTTCGTCCGCTCCTGCATCGAAGCGGGCGGGTTGGGGGCCGCCCCCGAAGCACCGATCGCAGGCGAGGCGGTGCATATCCTGACCGTTCACCGCAGTAAGGGCCTCGAGTGGCCAATGGTCTTCCTCCCGGATCTCGTCGAAGGGCACTTTTTCCGACATGAGCGGTCGGCTGCCATCCCGCTGCCGCCGGGGCTTGTGCATGGTGAGGATGCGAGCGACCATGAGCGCGAGCAGGCGAATTTCTTTTATGTGGCGGTCACTCGCGGAAAAGATCGCGTCGTGTTGAGTTACACCCAACCGTCTTCAGACGCATCGAATAGCGCGGCACCCCTGCTCGACGCCCTCGTGCAGTCCCTGTCCTCCTCTAGCTATCTGGCTACATCCGTAGTACAGCCAGCGAATGCCGAGACCACTCCACGCAGTCCTTCGCTGCAGCGAGGGTTGGTGATGGACGATGACGTGCCGTTTCGGGCGCTTGAGACATACGATAGATGCCCACGACGCTTCCAATACGAGCACGCGTATCGCTTGCGAGATCCCGAACGCGGGTTCCGTGCATTTCATCGCGCGATCTATACCACACTCCGCTGGATCGCCGAGAAGGCGAGAGCAGGAACGATTCCTGATATGACGGAAGCACTTGCGCATCTCGCGGTGCAATGGACCGAGTCGGGACCGCTCGGGCATTGGTTCGAGGGAGGATACTGGCGACGGGCAGAGCGGATCGTCCGATCCTTCCTTCTACGGGTGCGAGTGGAAAGTCATTACGCAATCCAAGAACGTGTGACCGTGACGATCGGCGGGAGGACGCTCGTGCTCCGCGCCGATGAGATCGAGGATACCGGCGATCTCGTTATTTGGCGGCGGCATCACTTCGGGGCACCGGCGAAGTCGCACGCGGACAAGCATCATCAGCCCCCGCTGTACATGACTGCACATAAGGAGCGATATGGCACGCGTCCCGGCGAGATTCGCCTTTGGTATCCCCTACACGAAATTGACTCCCTACCTGATCCCGCTGTCACACCGCTTCGTATGCGCAAACGCACGGAGAAAATGGCAGACTTGGTCAGAAAGATCGAGGCAGGACAGTTCCCTCCGAAGCCTTCGCGCGATGGCTGTCCACGCTGCCCGTTCGTGTTGATCTGTCCGGCGCACGCCACTGATTAAGATCATCGTTATCGCGCAATATTAGTATTATTATTTTTCGCATAAACTCACAGAGAAATCAGTACTCTTCTCTGGCTGATTCATGATACAATTATTTACTACGTAGTTTAGCTTACATTCGAGAATCAAGGAGCATCAATGACGAGTCGGGGGTCATGATTCGCGATACTTTCCTCTCCGCCACTGTCGCAGTTCGGCATCGGCCGCCTGGTCGCTCTGCTCCGCGTACCGCAGCGTGGTTTGCAGGTTCTTGTGTCCCAGCCGCTTGCGGATCGTCGCCAGGCTCACTCCGTCGTTCACCAACTCCGTGGCGTGCGTGTGCCGCAGCTGGTGGAGCGTACAGTCCACCCCCGCCTGCGCGCAGTTGTATTCGGCACCGAGAAGTGGGCTCTTCGCCAGCCTTGGTGACACTCAGCAACGCGCCGCTATGCGACAATGATTCCCTCCAACCATCCGCCTTGCCGCAAGGAGTGTCACGATGCGCTCCAAGACGCTCATCCCCGATCCTACC
>JAABUQ010012321.1_pt1 | contig 10659 bp, 16 predicted proteins | sample 5560001 | NCBI WGS metagenome assembly JAABUQ01 (sample SAMN10711888, study PRJNA513371) | rock metagenome | isolation source: Antarctica rocks | place: Antarctica: Victoria Land, Finger Mt nord | collected 2015-12-18 | reverse complement strand
CACGCGATAGCGGGCTTTCGGGATGTGATGACGCCGCGCGGCGTGATGCTTGAAGGGCATCCGACCATGCTAGCCGCTTTACACGCCGTGTAGGGCAGGCACTCCCCCCCTCGATGCACCAACGCCGCGCCGAGCTGTCGGCCATCGCCGCCATCAAGTTGCCGCTGGCTTGTCCGCCTTGCGAAAGGGCGCCACCGACGGACTGCATGGCTGCCTGAGCCGCGCCCTGGGCTGATGCGCTCAGAGAACTGGCAGCACTCCCCGCGGCGCTTGCGGCCGTTCCGATCTGGTCGCGCAGGTCGTGCGCCGAGCCCGTTATGGACCCCTGAACGGCAGCGAGTGCGTCGCGGACACGGTGACCAAACGACTCCGTGGTTTCCTGGGCATGCCGGGCCAGCCCGATGGCCTGACCGCGTACCTCATCCAGCCGCGCCGTGTAGGCGTGCTCGGCTTCGGCTGGCTGGCGTGTGACGCCGCGCTCGGCCTCCTGCACGCGCATCATGGTGGCGGAGTAGTCGTCCCGCCCGTACACGTGCGGCCCCGGTGCGCCGAATTTCTCCCAGCCCTGCGACGGAGACGGCTGGCCGGCCGCGCCGCCACGCGGGTTGGAAGCCATGAGCCACGCCAGGCCGATGGCCGTGACGGCCGCAGGCATCGGGTTGCCACGCACGTTCTGCAGCAGGCTGCGGCCGAACTCCGCACCTTCGCTGCCGCGGAAATAGCCCATCAGATCGTCGAGGACCTGGCCGGGCGAGAGCCTGTCCTGCAGCTCGCTCAAGTGGCTGCCGAGGCGGGACCGCGTCTGGTCGAGGTCGCGTTCGATGCGGTTGGGCTCGGATGTGTTGTCGGACATCAGATGTGCTCCTTCACGACCTGGGCGTCCTTCTGCAGGCTGGACGCAGTGCGGTCGGGGGTGAGGGTTTTGAGCGAGAGCATCGACAGGCCGGAGCGGGCGAACAGCGCACCCACGACGACGATCAGGACGCCGACGATAAGCGACGCGGCCCAGGTCGGCAGAACCAGTGCCAGCGCAGCGGCGATCCCCTGGAGGATGACGACTAGGCCGGCGAATGCGACCAGCGCGCCGCCGATCAACCAGATCGCCGCCATGATCACACGGTCGAGTTTCTGGTCCAGCTCGGAGCGCGCCAGCCGAACCTCGCCGCGCACCAGCTCCTGGATGTCCGTCGCGACGTTGCCGAGCAGCTCGCCTAGGCCGTGGCTGCCGTCAGGCCTGCTAGCGCTCACTGGTCACCTCCGGGGCGCTGCCGATCGGGGCTGCCGGAACAGTGTTGGGCGTGCCCGCCGGCATGACGGCCGGAGCAGGTTGCGACGCAGCCGGCGTTGAAGGACGGGCGGGCGCCGAGGCCGCGAGGTGCCCGACCCGTGTGAGCGCGAAGCCGGCGGCCATGGAAGCGCCGACGAACAGCGCCGGCTGCCGGCGGGCCAGGCTGCCGAGGTCGCCCAACAGGCTCTGTAGGTCGTTGCTGCGCAGGGTGGTCGCCAAGGTGCTGAGCTCGGCGGCGCCGCGCTCGACGAGGTGGGCCACGAAGTCCTGGTGCCCCTCCAGCTGCTCGCCGGAGCGATGCACGGCTTTAGCAACGTCCTCCAGCTTGTCGGCCAGGCCGCTCTTCTGGGATTCTGCTAACGAGGACGCCTTTTCCCCGATCGCGCTGGCCACGGAGCCGGCCCGCGCCTTGGCATCCTGGGCCACGTCCATGGCTTGGTCGACCGCGTCGGACCCGGCCTGCTTGGCCTGTTGGCCTACTTGGCGCACTGCATCGCCTGCGGCCTTCGCGTCGCCGATTACGTTGCCGACGGCTTGCGGCCCGTTCGTGTCACTCATGAGCATCTCCATCGATGGTGAAAGTCTTGATGTCCGCCGCGGACAAGCTTCCTGGCACGACGTAGGTTTGCCGGACTGGCTGGCTACAACGCGACCGGGCCGGGTCGGACGCGGAGGATGCGAGGTCCAATCCTTCGGCGAGCGGATCGAGGTGCCCGGACCGCGAGTACGGCAGCGTGAGGCCGAGAGCGCCCTGGAAGGTGACCGTGCCGTGCACGCGGTAATCGACGCTGCCGGTATGGAGGGTTCCGAGCAGCTGCGGCCTCAGGTTCTGCACCGTCGTCACGACCGTGAACGGCACCGTCGTAGACGCCCGGGGTGGCAGCTGAATCGCCAAGTCGCTTGCACCCGCGGCCAACGGCGCACCGGAGACGTCGAAGTCAACCGTGACCCGCCGGAAAGCGATCTCGTTGGGGTTCGTGACACAGAGCGTGACCGCGAGCGGCTGGTCGGTCAGCCCTACCTCGACCAGCCGCACAGCCATGACTTCGACGGAAGGCCGAGCGTCGGTCGCCAAAGCGCAACCCGAAAGGGACAATACCAAAACGGCGGCGGCTTTCAGCATCCCCGGCATTCTGGCCTTCCGGACGGTCAAACCAATTCTGACAACCGTTGCTGTCAGGGTGAAAAATGCCCGGCAATACTGCCGGGCACTTCCGATTACTTTGCCTTGGCGTGCGCGGCGCTCTTGCCGTGCGCCTCGGTGGACGCCTTGTGGGCCGCCTCGGAATGGCCGTGCGCGGTCTTCGAGTGATCCGCACCTTTGGCGTGGTCGCCCTTGTCGTGGTGCTCGGCGGCCGTCCGATGCGACTTTGCGGCTGCTTCGTGCGTCTCGGCGGCCTTGGTGTGCTCAGTCTTCGGCATGATGTTTCTCCAGTTATTTCGGTCCGCGCGGCAGCGCGGGCACGTCTCGGCGCTCGCGCGCCGCCTCGAACCCTCGATGCCGCAATATGCGGCCCCGGGGCGAAGTCGGATGGTGTGGATTCAGCAATGGCCGCGCAGCCGGATAGGCGTCCGCGTGACGCGGCCGGGATCTCAGACCGATACCGTGTTTTCCTTCGGTAGCTGACCGTTCGGCGTCATGCCATGCACCGCGTTCGGCAAGTGTTGACTGAGCTGCGACAGGAGGTCGTTCGGCGCCATGCCGGACTGGCTGGCAATGCCCTGCACCTGCTGCTCGCCGAGCCCGGCTCCCTCGAAGTGCAAGATCAGTCCGCCCAGCCGGCCGCCCCATGGCGCCCCCTCGCTGGGCCACGCCCATGCCGCCCTGCTGACCACCGCCGAGCAGCCCCGAGAGCACGCCCCCCATTGGCGAGGCGCTGCCGCCGGCACCGCCCATCAGCCCGCCGAGAACCGAGTCGAGCAGTCCCATGTCGAATTCCTGCGTTACGTTGTGACGCAGTCTGCTCAGCGGACGGCGCGGCTGCGGCCGGTGACGGCGTGGTAAATGAGCAGCACGACGATAGCGCCGATCACGGCCACGATCATGCTGTAGATGTTCAACCCGGTGACCGGCGCGGCGCCGAATCGGCTGAACAGGAAACCGCCCACGATCGCGCCGATAACCCCGAGCACGATGTCGAGCACCAGGCCCTCGCCGCTCTTGTTGACGATCTTGCTCGCGATGAAGCCGGCGATCAGGCCCAGGATGAGCCAGCCAATGATGGACATCCGGATTGTCCCTTCGGGAAAGAGGCGTTGGTTTAGGGGCTCAGGGCGTCAGGTACGACACGCCGGGCAACGTGCATGCGGCGCTGCACCGCGATCGAGCCGCCGACCGCCGCCGCGATGGCGCCGATCAACAGGTCCGCGAACGCCGCGAACGACGTCTTGGAGGCCGCGGCAGCCGTCGCGTCGGCGGCGTTCTTGGCCGTTTGCACGGCTTGCGCCTTCTCCTGCTGCAACTTCGCTTGCGCGTCGTCGAACTGCTTGGTCGCCTGGTCGACGGAGACGTGCTGCTGCACCGCCATGATGGCGATGATGCGCGTCTTGGCGTCCGCCGCGCCCGGGCCGCCCTTTGCGTAGGTCACCAGGTTGGTCGCGATCTCCTTCTGGGCGTCCTGCGGCGACATCGTCGCCGGGTCGGTGTTCGCGGGCTTCAGGTAGTTCTGGGCCTGCTCTTGCAGCATGTCCGGGGTGACGCCGGTCGCCTGCGCAACGGGCTGCGCCGCGGCCTTGACGCTGCTGCCGGCAGCCGACGCCACGCCGCCAAGCGCCGAGGCGCCGCCGCCGATGATGCCGCCGATGGCAGAGGAGAGCAGGTAGACGGTCAGGAGGGTGGCGATGCCCCAGGTGATCAACCCGTGCAGGACGCCGTCCCAGCGCAGCTCGATGCCCGCGAGCCAGGCGGCCGCGTAGCCGCCGAAGGCGAGCGCGATGATGCTGGTGACGATCCACCAGGCGCCGGCGCCGATGCCAAGATTGCTCGCATCCGGCGTGGTCCCGGCATTGGTGTTGACCTGGTCGAGCCCAATGCCGGCGCCGAGAAGGCTGAACAGCAACTGGACGGTCACGACGAGGATGACGCCGCCGATGATGGCGGCCCAGGAGATGCGGCGATGGATGTGCGACCCGCCCCCCATCATCGTGGTGGTCGTCTCGACCACGGGCGGCCGCTGGAACGATGGGTCGTTGTAGGCGCTGGTCGACATGGTGGACTCCAAGAAGAAGACGGCCGAGAGCAAGCGCTCCCGGCCGATGCTGGTCAGGTCTTCGGCGTGCGCGGGTCCGGGGTCGTGCCGCTCGTCGTGCCGGTCGTCGTCGTCGTTGCAGCGGCCGGAATTTTCTCGATCTCGACCTCTTCCTTGCGGACGGTGTCGCGGACGGTCTCGGTGCGGTCGACCGCTTCCTTGCGCAGGGCGACCTCCTCGACGACGCGGGCAGTCTTGCCCACAACCGCCTCTTCAGCGGTCTCCGTCATTTCGATCGTCTTGTCGGTAAAGTCAGCGGCGGTCACCGGGCGTGCATCGGTGACCGGACGGCGCTCCAGCGTGACCTTCTCGTCGTGTAGGGTCACGTTCTGCTCGACGGGGGTCTCGACCACGAAGCGGCGGATGCGGGTGCCGCCGCGGTTCACTACCCGCTTGCCGAGGACGAGGCTCTCCTCAGCGAGCTGGATTGTCTCGCCGGTGCCCGCCTTGAGATCGGACGTCGCAGCCTTCGTCGGCATGGGAGCGGCGAGCGGCTGACGCGCCGTCGTCGTGGTCTGCGTCAGCCCATGGCCGGCCGCGCGCTCATCGATATCGATCGGGTTATGCCTCTCCAGGATCTCCGTGACCCGGCTGACGTGCGTCTCGGGCGTCGTCACCGTGACGACGGTTGACCCGGCCGTGACGCTGCGGTCGTAGACGGACGTGTCGTGGTCCGGCTCGCCGCCGAACAGGCTCGCCCAGAAGCCCTGCTGGCGCACAGGGGCGGCGGTCGTGGCCGTCGAGCTGGATGCCCCCGAAGTATTGGCATGCACGCTGATGGCATTCTCTGGAAGCCCAGCGGTCTTCAGGTCAGCGGCGGCCAAGTCAGCGTGCCCGGCGGTGTCGTAGACGGCAACGATGGTCTCGTCAGTCATGGGTATCGTCCTTTCAAGATTGATGGTCGGTAAGCGCAGCCGCAGACTTTGCGGCTCCGCTAGTCTTCGAGTTGCGTCCGGGTGACCGCGACCTGTTGCTCGCGCAATGGCACCGTCTCGGTGTGGCGCTCCACGGCGCGGACGCGGCGGAAGTGAACCTCCTCCTTGAGGACGAGGCGCCGCTGGACGACGACTTCTTCCTCGACCACGGATAGGATCGTCACATCACCCTCCTGCCTTACGGGAGGCACCGCCTCGACGACCCGGCCGATCGGCACCCGTTCCACAATCACCTGCTCGCGGGCGAGGTCCTCTTCGACGACCGCATTCCGCGTCTGGGTGGTCCGGGTGGCGCGGACCAACGTGCGCCGGACCCGCTTGGATACGGCGAGCGCCTCGGCGTGCAGCGGGAGCACCTCGTTGTCGACGGCGCTTGCGCTCCGTCCGGCAAGGGCCATCAGCGACGGCTCCACGAGAGGGTCGCCCGACACGGCCTTATTTCTCGACCGCGTTCCGGACCGTGTCCTTGGCGCCGCCGACCGCGTTCTGCGCCTTGCCGGCGGTCTTCTCAGCCGCGCCTTCGGCCTGAGTCTTGGTGTCGCCGGTCACCTTACCGACGGCTTCTTTGATCGAGCCCGAGACCTGCTTGCCGATGCCCTTGAGGCGATCCTCGTCCATGATGTCGACTTCCCATTGCGTTAGACCGCACGCTCGGCGCGTGGCTTCGGTCGGTGCGTAACGGGTGATACCGGGAAGGTTTGCCCTCGGTCCCATGACAATGAGAGCACTCGCACCATTTGAGGGCACGGTGCAATTGTCACGCTTGGCCGTGACAAAATGATCGGCCGAGTTCACCTGGCCTTTGTTCGTCGTTGTCTTTCCGGGGCTTTTTGCGTTGCGCCCAGCCCGCGCTCGCGCGCCCAAACGACGAGGGCGCTGCGCCGACGCACCCCGACCACCTTGTAGATCGCGGAGACGTGATTGCGGACGGTGTGTTCGCTCACACCAAGCTTGCCGGCCACCTCGTCATCCGAAAGCCCCTGCGCCATCAGGCCAAGCACCTCCCGGCCCCGGGGCGTCAAGTCGCCAACTTTGGGCCCGGGCTTCTCCGGCGCGCCATGCCGCGTGACGCTGGCCAGCTTCTCGACGACCTTTTGACCGAACCACGAGGTGTCCCGCATCACCGCCTCGATCGCCGAAAGCAACTCTGCTTCGGTCTGCTTACGATCGGTGATGTCCTGCATGACGGTCAGGATGCAGGGCTCGCCGTGGATGGTGACCGTCTCCGCCGATAGCAGGAACTCGCCGGATTGGCCCTCCTTGGTCTTGAGGCGGACATCGGCGCTCTGCACGTGGCTGGTCTGCTTGACGAGCTGGGCGAGGCCCTCACGGGAATCGCCGTTTGCCCAAATCTCGAGTTCGGCCTCGGTGCGTCCAATCACCTCTTCCCTCCGCCAGCCGGTCGCGGCCGTGAAGGCGTCGTTCACGTCGAGCAGCCGCATGCCGTCCAGCGCGATCATTGCCATCGGGCCGGGCGCCATCCGGAAGGCGGCCGAGAACCGCTCCTCGCTCTGCCGCAGCGCGTGCTCAGCCTGCTTGCGCGGGTGCAGGTCGGCAAACGTGAACAGCATGCAGGCCTCGTCGCCAACCTCGATCGGGTGGCCGGCCACGATGACGGTTTTCACCGTTCCATCGGGCAGGCTGAGGCAAGCCTCCATTTGCGGGATGGTGGCGCCGGCGTGCAGGCGCTCGACGGCCAGGCTGCGCTTCTCGGCGCCCTCCAGCACGTCGACCTCATGGATGGACCTCCCGATCAGGGCCTCGCGGACGTAGCCGGTCATCTCGAGGAAGCCGTGGTTCACCTTGACGTAGCGCATGTCGGAAAGCCGGGCGATGATCGCCGGCGCCGGATTGGCGGCGAAGGTGCGCTCGAACCGCTCCTCAGCGCTGAACCGCTCGGTCTGGTCCTCCATCACCAGCACCAGGCAGTCCGGCCGGCCCTGGGGATCGCTGATTACCATGCTGCGAATCTGCTGAACGCGGCGCTTCTCCTCGCCGGGTCGGGCCACTTCGACCACCACCTCGGTGAACGCCTCGCCGGCGACGACTCGGTCCATCGGGTATTCCCCCGGCGGGAGCTTGTGGCGGTTGCGGTAGCGCAGTTCGAAGCGCTCCCGGTAATCTGAGACGTCGGACCCAAGCTCACTCAGCGACTTGACCCCATGCATTGCCAGGGCAGCCTCGTTGGACCAGGCGATCGTCTGATCCGGGTTGATGATGATTACGCCTTCCGGCAACCCAGCGATGATTTGCTGAAGCTGGGTCCGGTCAGCCCGCTGGTGGGGAATACTGTCTGCCATGGGGAGGTAACGCTGGATTGCTGGCATGCGGCTCAGCGTCGGGCAATTTCGCAGCACATACCGCTCTGATCCTGCCGCACCTATGTTTGGTCACGTGGTCGCGTCACTGGCGGATGAAATGGTCGCGCAATGTCTGCGGCCGGCATATGACGCCTGCCGGCGCCCGCCCCGACGGCTTGCAGCGATGTTGAGGGGCGCTGACCAGCGCTTCACTCAGGCAACGCCACTTGATTAGGTCGTTATCGGAAACAGGTCAGGTGCCCGGAGCAAGGCCTGCAACGCATTGAGCATGGGGTCGAAGCCCTCGCTGGACCGCGGAGTGGGCGGACCGCCGCCGACGGTGGCTGTCACCGTTCACGGTCCGGCTTCCGACGTGCTGGGTGAGCCGGTCCCGCTGTGCGGCATGAGATTGCGCCGCGCCACGCGCATCCTTTCCTCGGCGAACGCCATCGCCGCCTCGAGCTCGGTGTAGTCGAACGCCCTTCGCTCGACGGGCGATAGGGGCATCGGGGGAAGCGGCGGCGGGGCTGCCTCCGTCTCGGTTGGGAGATTGGGCGGCCGCCCGGGCCCGCGGCCCGGCATCGGCCGGCGTGGCGGCGCGACCTCGTCGCGCAGCGGAGCCAGGGCGGCGAGGCCGAACAGGCGCCGCTTGGAGCGGTGCGTCACCTCGACGGCGACGCCGTCGGCCTGGAATCCGTCAAGCAGGGCGGCGGCGTTGTTGACCGCCATGCCGAGGCCGGCGGCGAGCGTCGTCGCCGAGAGCAGTGGTGCGGCGGCCAGCAGGTCGATGGCGGCGGCGGCGCGCGAGTTGCGGCGCCGGCCGGCCACCTTGCGGCGGGCGGCGAACCAGGCGCGTTCGAGGTCGAGCAGCAGCTGCAGCACGTCCGCCGCCTCGCCGCCGAGGGCCGTGAGAAACGCCGGGACCCAGACGTTCGCGATCCTGACCACGGCCGCCAACGCGACGATGCGCCAGCTGCACGACCGGATGCCGGTGATCGTGGAGCAAGGACTGGCCGTTGTGGTTGGGCGAACTCGAGGACGGCGGTCCCGCGGTGCTGCTGCGCCCGTCAGCGGAAGGAGTGCTACGGCTCTGGCCCGTCCGGCAGGGCGGTCGGCAATGAGCGGAACGACGGCCCGGAGTTGCTGGTCCCACATGTTCCGCCGGAACGGGCTGATGCGGTCGATCCGCGCGGACCGAACCCGGCATAACATCTTCCTTGCTCCTCGCGCGTTCATCCTGGCGCGAGAAAGACGGGATGGCGGTATAGCACGGGTGCGGGCCGAGACGCCCGAGCAGCGGCGCGGCGAGGGCAAGAAGGGTCTCGGTCGGCCAACGGTGGGCAAGGATGTCGAGAGGCCATCCTGGAGCGCCTGGCGGCCAGTGCCGGCACCCTGAAGGTGGCGACGGAGGTCGGCTTTCGGGAGTGGCACGGTCCAACGAATTCGCAAAGCGATGGCGCAGGAGACGGCGACATGACCGACCTGATAGACGACGAAGTGGCTCACATTCTGTGGCAGGCCCACGCAGATATGAAGGTAGTCCGCGTTCTGGTTACGACGCATATCCGCCGTACTGAAGACACGTCAGAACGCGATCGAGTTGAGGCTGCACAACAACACCGCGACTACCGGGCCAGCGCCGGATCCGACACGGCTGGATGGCTCGACCCGAACGTTCCTGCTGCAACTCCCGCAGGCGTGTTCGCCCACCTAGCTTTCCACTGCGGCTTTGCATCCGAGGATGGGACCGAGTTGTGCCTTCGAGAGTTCGCAAAGCTTCGAGGTGCCGATTGGGCCAGGCAGATGTTGGCGTCTCTAGATTGGAGCGCCTGACATCGTCGTCGCCCAGGCTTAGGGTGTCGCGCGGGTGCCCGGGTTTGCCGTCCGTCGTAAGAGGTTCGCAATTCTGAACTTGATCAGCGGTTTGCCCGGCATTTCTGGGTCATGGCCAGGGCAACATACAAGGAAGCTACCGCATGAGCGAGCTGATCCACGACAAGCGGCAGCCGGAGCTTCTGTGGCCTGGGGAGCGCGTGCCCTGCCCCAAGTGCGGCGGCGCACGCATGGTCCGCCACACCCAGCAGAACGCCCGCAGCGTCCCGCACACCATCATCGGCGGTCAGCGGGTGACGTGTCCCGCATGCGGCGGCCGGGGCAAGGTGCGAATGCCTTCGCCAAGGGGTTCTTGATCCGTTCTGCATGACTCGCTACCCTTCGGATGCCCGAAAACAAGCCCCTGACCCCCGACCTGGATGACGTGCAACAGTCGCTCGCCTTTGCGCTGCGCTTCCAGGGACGAAAGCGCGTCCACGATGCTGACGAGGCAATGGCGCAGATCGTCGCGGAGCGCCTGGTCGGGCACCTCCGTCAGAGCGGGTTCGTGATTATGAAGAAGCCGCCGCCTCCCTGGCCTACGGACAGCGGGCACCGGCCGGATCGCGAGACATCGTAAGGCGCGCGCGGTCTACGGGTTCAGCGTGCAAGGGATCGGACGCCGCGATCATGTCGCGCACCCGCTTCAGTCCGTTGATCAGCGCCAGTTCTGTAAGCATCCGCCGAAGACCGCCTACCCAGTTTGATTCGGCATTGCGATCTTAAAGCCGCTTGTAAGGGCGTCGTTAAGATCAGGGGCTGCCGACCGGATGGAGATCATCACTGGGATTGAACGGCGTCGTCGTTGGCGGGATTGTGCCGTCTTGCAACGTCGGTGAAGCAGGCACCTGGCTGCTCAGCTTCGCTGACAATCCTGAGCTTGTCCTCGCGCTATGATGAATGACGTCCTTCGGTCGACGCTGACCGATTGCCGCCCCCATCGCGTCGAGCACCAACTCGGTCCGCAGATGAGTGGCCATCGACCAGCCGACGATCTTACGGCTCCACGCGTCCAG
>JAABUQ010012320.1_pt1 | contig 10660 bp, 12 predicted proteins | sample 5560001 | NCBI WGS metagenome assembly JAABUQ01 (sample SAMN10711888, study PRJNA513371) | rock metagenome | isolation source: Antarctica rocks | place: Antarctica: Victoria Land, Finger Mt nord | collected 2015-12-18 | reverse complement strand
GTCATCCCGTTGCGGTGAATTGCGAATGTAAGCACTGCCGGAAGTCCTGTCGACTTCACAACCTCGAGGGCCAGCAGGGCTTCGTCGGCGTACTGAAACGTCTCGGCAATGATGAAATCCACGCCTGCATCCACTGCCCAGCCCGCCTGCTCCTCGAACATGGCACGCACCGTACGGCGTGAGCTTTCGTCGTCCGCGTACACGTTGCTGTTGGAGAGATTGCCGGCCAGCAACGTGCCCGTCTCGTGCGCCACTCCCTTGGCGATGGCCAGCGCCTGACGATTCAGCGGCTCCAGGAGGTCGCTCTTGCCGATCAGACGCAGCTTCTCGCGGTGAGCGTAATAGGTAAAGGCCTCAACTACGTCGGAGCCGGCGTGCACGAACTCGTTATGGAGTTCGCGTACAACCTCGGGATGCTCAATCACCACCTCAGGCACGTAGGCGCCCGCCTGCAGATAGCCTCGCCGCTCACACTCGAAGAGATAGCCTTCGGCGCAGATGACTGGTCCTTGCTGAAGTCGGTCCAGCAGACCGACCCGAACCTTTGGACGCGGCGCAGTGACATCGGAAGACATACGAAGCTCCTTTAGCCTTGTTGAGTGGTGGCGACCTTCCCACCACCTCCTCCAGCTCTTGCCTCATCCGGCCCTGTCGTCAGGTGGAGGCACCTGAATGACCTTCCTAGCCATCGGCGGCGATCAGCGTCCCCCGCTGGGCATCTTTCGGTGCGAGCTGGAACGAAAATGCGTTGGTCCATCAGAGCTCATGATGGCATATGTAGAACGATGCTTGTAAATACGCCACACGCAGGTTAGGATGGGTGGCATGCCGGATCGCCGTGAGGCAACCACCCTGCGGCGAGGGATTGGGCTTCTCTTGAGGCTGGGGTCCGACGAGGCAGTACGGGCCGGGGGCTTGGGAGTAACTCGCCTGGCCGAGCGCACGGGCGAAGACAAGAGCCAGGTATCCCGGACAATGAAGACACTTGCCGCATCCGGCGCGGTGGATCGTGATCCGAACACCGGTACGTACCGGCTAGGCTGGCAGCTCTATGCGTTGGCCGCCCGCTCCGGAGACCAAAGGCTCCGAGAAGCAGCGCCGCCGCTGTTGAGGCGGCTGGCGGAGGAATTCGGTGAGCGGGCGCATCTGTCGGTGTTGCAGGGTCGAGACGTGCTGACCATCTGGACGGAATCTTCCCCAGAGGTGGTTGTGCAGGCGACGGGCTGGATCGGTCGGACGGTGCCTGCCTGGTGCACATCATCCGGTCGGGCCCTACTCTTCGACCTCGACCGGAACGGCCTGGACGCCGTGTTCAACGGAGTCGAATTCCGCGGCCGGGGTCCTAATGCTCCTCAGGACGTCGACGATCTTTACCGTCGTGTCACCGCCGCCGCCAAGATGGGCTGGGCGGTGGTGGAGGAGGAGTCCGAGCCGGGATTGGTGGGGGTCGGAGCCCCGATTCGGAACCATGCACGCGGGATTGTCGCGGCGATCAATGTCTCCGGGCCAGGCTTCCGGTTCGGCGAGCGGCTGACCGATGCCGCGTCACGCACCAAAGCGGTGGCAGACGAACTCTCCTGTCTCTTGGGCGGAATCACCGACATTCCCTCCGAGGGCCGCGGGGGCGTCCGCTCCCGGGCTAGACCGACGAGAAGATGAAACGGCGACCAGTCAACTTCTTCAGCGACCGCTTCCGGCTCGACGGCGATCTATATCTACCGGACGACCTGCACGAGGACCAGCGGAGGCCGGCGGTGATCGCCTGCTCCGGCTATACGGGGCTGAAGGACATTCATCCGGCCCGGTTCGCCCGCTCGTTCGTCCCCCGCGGCTACATCTGTCTAACCTTCGACTATCGCGGTCACGGTTACAGCGAGGGGGAACGAAGCCGATTGGTGCCGCAGGACGAGGTCGAGGACGTGCGGGCGGCCGTCAGTTACCTGACAACGCTGCCAGAGGTGGACTCGGATCGGATCGCGCTGGTCGGCTGGGCTCTGGGTGGCGGCGTGGTCATCGCCGCGGCCGCCGACGACCCACATGTCCGGGCAGTGGCGACCTGCAACGCGATCGGGGACGGCAGCCGCTCCATCCGACTGATGCATGATGAGCGGTCCTGGCTGCGGCTGCTCGATCAGGTCGACGCAGACCGAAGAAAAAGAGTCGGCCGCGGTCGCTCCCAGGTGGTGCATCCCTTCGACATCGTCCGGCTGGATCTGGACGAAAAGACCAACCAATACGTGGGGGAGGAACTGTACAGGTTCGCCGGGTTCGGCAGCGGGGTGACCCTGGAGTCGGCTGACTATCTGCTTCGGTTCCGACCCGAGCTCGTCGTCGGCCGGATCGCACCCCGACCGCTGCTGCTCATCCACGGATCCAACAACCGGCTCCATTCCGCCAACGAGTCACGCGAGCTTCACCGCCGGGCAGGCGACCCGAAGGAATTGATCTTGCTCGAGGACTCCGGCCATACCGAATGGATGTTCGACGAGCACCCGACGTTCCAACGGGTCGCCACTCTCATCGCCACCTTCTTGGACTCATGGCTGCGTCCTGGCACCCGAGACGGCCGCCGTATCGCCCAGCCAACCGCCGCTGGCAACGAGCCATGAACTTTTCTGATTACCTTCTAGCCAACTGGCCTCGCCTGTTGGATCTCACCATTCAGCACGCCGTGCTGGTGTTGGTCTCGGTAGCGATTGCCACCCTGATCGGCGTGACTTTGGCGGTGGCCACCTATCGCACGGAGACTCCCCGCAAGTTGGTGCTCTCAGTGGCGGGAGTGTTTCTCACCATCCCGTCTTTCGCTCTATTCGGCCTGCTCATCGCCCCGCTCGGACTGGGCTACCCGCCGGCCGTGGTCGCCTTGGTGATGTACGGTCTGCTGCCGATCGTCCGCAACACCATCACCGGCCTGCGGGGGGTCGATCCGGCTGTCATCGAATCCGCGTTGGGCATGGGCATGGGCCGATGGCGCCGACTGATCAGCATTGAGCTGCCATTGGCCTGGCCAGTGATCATCGCGGGTATCCGCGTTGCGACGCTGATCAACGTCGGCATCGCCGCCATCGCCGCCTACGTCGGCGGACCCGGTCTCGGTTCGCAGATCTTTTCCGGGCTCTCTCGGATCGGCTTTCCAGTGGCCGTCAACTTCGCCCTGTCCGGAACGCTGGGAATCGTTGTGATCGCCATAGTGCTCGATGCCGCATATATAGTGCTGGGCAGACTCACCACCCCGAGGGGAATCCATGCCTGACGGCATCGCGGCGACCACCCCAGCCCGCGCCTCGACGATGATTCGTCTCGAGCGACTGGAAAAGCGCTATGCGGGGCAGGACCGGCCCGCTGTGGCGGAACTCGACATGGAAGTCCCGGAGGGTGAGATAGTGGTCTTGGTCGGCCCCTCCGGCTGCGGCAAGACGACCACCCTCAAAATGATCAACCGGATAATCGAGCCGAGCGGCGGCCGGATTTTCCTGGAGGGTGAGGATGTCACCGCGGCGAATCCTGACCGCTTGCGCCGACGGATTGGATACGTCATCCAGCAGGTGGGCCTGTTCCCGCACATGACCATCGCTGCCAACATCGCGACCGTGCCGAAGATGCTCGGTTGGAACCGAGCACGCATCGACGCCCGAGTGAATGAACTTCTGCAATTGGTCGGCCTGGAAGCGGCTCGCTACCGGAATCGCTACCCCAAAGAGCTCTCCGGTGGCCAGCAGCAGCGAGCTGGGGTGGCACGGGCTCTGGGCGGCGACCCGCCGGTGATGCTGATGGACGAGCCGTTCGGTGCCGTCGACCCGATCCAGAGGCAGCGGCTTCAAGACGAGTTTCTTCGTCTCCAGCGCGAGATCAAGAAGACGATCGTCCTCGTCACTCACGACATTGACGAGGCGATCAAGATGGGAGACCGGATCGCCATCCTGCGGGAGGAATCGCGCATCGCCCAATACGCCACCCCGACCGAGATCCTGGCCAATCCCGCCAACGAATTCGTGGAGGAGTTCATCGGCGCCGGCGCGGCGGTCAAGCGGCTCACTCTGACCCGAGTCGCCGATGTTCCAATCGGCTCGTGGCCGACCATCACTGCAAGCGCGGACGATCACCAGCTACTCGAGGTCTTCCATCGGACTGACAAGGACTTTGTGCTGCTGCTCGACGAACAGCAGCGCCCCACTGGATGGTTGACGCGACAGACCGCGTACCACCGGGACCTGCCACGCCAGGCGCTGCCTATTGTCTCCACCGTCTCGCCGCAAGCGACCCTGCTCGACGCCCTCAACGCCATGCTCCGGACGCACTCCACCTGCGCGGTTGTGGTCGACCACTCGAATGCCTACCTTGGCACGCTGGACTTCGCAAGTATCCAGCTGTTAGTTCACACTGACGCCGGTGCGGGGACCTCCCCACCAGGAGCAGCCAAGCCGGTTGTCGAAGGTCTGAACGGGTGATGGCGGCTGTCGCTCCACCAGAGATTGGTTTGCCCGGAGCGCGGCTCCCGCCCCCCTCTACTGGTCAACGCGGCTTCGCCGAGAGTTGGCCGCGGCGAGTCGTGGGCTACGCTTTGACCCCGGCGCTGTTGGCCGTGGCGCTGGCGGCACTGTACGTGTATGTCGCCAATCATGCCCTCGACGAGGTCGAGCACCGCTCGTTGAACTCGGAATACATCTCCACTCGGGTGGTCCAGCACCTGGAGCTCACCGTGGCCGTAACAGCGCTGGTCATCCTCATCGCCGTCCCGGCAGGAATCCTGCTCACTCGGCCGCTCACTCGCCGGGTCGCGCCGCTGCTGGTGGGCCTGGCCAATATTGGGCAGGCCGTCCCCTCCATCGGGGTCCTCGTCCTGCTCGCACTCGTGATCGGCATCGGCCCGGTAATCGCGGTTGCTGCGTTCGTGCTCTATGCCATCTTGCCGGTGCTACGGAACACCATGGTGGGGCTGCAGCAGGTCGCACCGGCGGTGATCGAAGCCGGCCGGGGCATGGGAATGAGCAAGACCCGGGTGCTAGCCCAGATCGAGTTGCCGCTGGCTGTGCCTGTCGTGTTGGCTGGGGTGCGTACTGCACTCGTGATCAGCGTGGGCACCGTGGCGCTGGCCACCTTCGTCAACGCCGGCGGCCTCGGCGACATCATCAACAACGGAATCACTACCAACCGCACGGTCGTCACCGTCACAGGTAGCGTTCTGACGGCCGTCCTGGCCCTGTTGGTTGACTGGCTCGCCGGCATTGCTGAGGACCTGCTGCGTCCCCGAGGGCTCTAAGCGCGGTGGAGCGCACACCGTTGAAAGTGAAAGGAGATGAAGTATGAATCCTGTCTTCAAGCGGGCCCCAGCGCTCGCACTGCTGGGTGCTGTCGCGCTCGCCATCGCTGGCTGCGGCGGAGGTACTGGCGGGGGTGGAGCTTCCGGCAACGGGTCGATCGCCAAGAGCTACCATCTGGCCGGCGCGCACTTCAACGTGGGGGCGAAGGAGTTCACCGAGCAGCAGGTGCTCGGCTACATCACAAGCAACGCTCTCAAGGCGGCCGGAGCCACCGTGAACTACCAGAGTCTGACTGGTTCCAATACCGTGCGCACCGCTCTCACCTCGGGTCGGATAGACATGTATTGGGAGTACGACGGGACGGCTTGGCTGAGCTATCTGAACAACACTTCCCCGATCAAGGACCCCCAGCAGCAGTTCCAAACGGTGGCCAAGACTGACCTCGCCCAGAACCACATCAAGTGGCTCACTGCGGCAAAATTCAGCGACACCTACGCCGTAGCCGTTCGCCAAAACGCGCCCGGCGCGATGGGCCAGGTGAAGACCCTCTCACAGCTGGCCAGTTTCGTCAAGGCCCATCCCGCAGACTCCACCTTCTGTGGAGCATCGGAGTTCTTGAATCGCAGCGATGGGCTGCCCGGCTTGGAGAAGACCTACGGGTTTAACTTCGCCTCCGGCAACATCAAGACGGTCGATCTGGCAATCGACTACACCTCCGTCGCCAAAGGCAACCCCTGCAACTTCGCGGAGATCTTCACGACTGATGGGCGTATCCAGACGCTGCACCTGAAGGTGTTGGAGGATGATAAAGCCGCCTTCGCCAGCTATGTTCCGGCGCTGACCGTCCGGGAACAGGTCCAAAATCAGTACTCGAAGCAACTGAGCGGTATCTCTGCCGACCTTGCCAACAAACTCACCACCAGTACGATGCAGGAACTAAACAAGCAGGTCGATGTCGACGGAATGACCCCAGAGGATGCCGCCAAGAGCTGGCTGAGCAAGAACGGTTTCGTATGATCCCCTGCTCTAACCGAAGGACCCCTGGCCCAAGCCGTGAGTCGCTGAATCCCCGGCGGATCTGCCGACGGGCTCAACGCCACTCCGCTTCGGAGCTTCAGGCATAGGCAAACCACAAATCGGTTGCGTCCATGCCTCACTCGCTGAAGATCGCGGTCGCCCAAATTGAGACAGCGCTAGGTGACGTAGGCGGCAACCACCGCAAGCACCTCGAGTTCGTCGCCGCGTCCCGGCGAGCGGGCGCAGAGGTCTTGCTCTTTCCTGAGCTTTCGCTGGCGGGCCACGGTGGCAGTGCCCAAACACTCGACTTGGCCCTCGGACTCGATGACCTGTGCATTGCGGAATTGGCAGCTGCCTCAGCCGATATGTGCACGGTTTTCGGCTTCATCGAGGAGGGTCCAGCGGCCCAGTTTTACAACTCGACTGCAGCCGTGCGCCGAGGGCGGATCGAGTTTCTGCATCGGAAGATCAATCTCGCGACCTATGGCCGGCTCGAGGAGGGCAAGTATTATGCAAGCGGCCGGAGTGTGAACATCTTCGAGCTCGCGCCAGGTTGGCGCACCAGCGTACTGATCTGCGCCGATCTTTGGAATCCGCCGCTGGTCCATTTGGCAGCGATGCAGGGGGCGACGCTGCTGCTCAGCCCCATCAGCTCGGCCCTCGAGGCGGTTGGCGCGGAGTTCGACAATCCCGGTGGCTGGAATATCAACGCCCGCTTCTATGCCATGATTTACGGCATGCCCCTCGCGATTGCCAACCGGGTCGGCCGTGAGGGCGCTCTGACCTTCTGGGGTGGTTCTCGCATTCTCGATCCGTTCGGCCAAACCCTGGCCGAAGCGGACGATCGGAGCGAGCAGCTCATCACTGCTGAGATCCATTACAGCGCCCTCCGTAAGGCGCGATATCTGTTGCCTACTGTACGGGATAGCAATGTCTCACTCATCCAGCGTGAACTCACCCGGCTGAACCGAAGCTCCGGCATCCTAGAAACCGTCCAAACGCCACTCTCCGCGACACAATCCTGACGAAGTGCAAGTCAGGTCTAGGGTTGCGCTAGGTAGCGTGCAAAGACAGCCATTGATAGCACTCCCTCCGCGGTCGCACCCCGCGGCAGCGCTAATCCATTGTTGACGAGGAACGGTGGCTTGGTCAAGACCACAAAGCTCGTGACGACCCAGCCAACGCCGAGCTCAGCGACCATCCCAAGCGGTATTCGGAGGTTGGCCGTCATCGTGGTTCCCCGTGGGGCCGGCGGCACGACGTCATCAGACCTGACTTGAGCGTCATCGTGGGCCCGGCGCGGCAGGGCCGACAGGGCCGACAGGCAGTTAGTCGCCCGCTCCGCGACGCGTAGTAACGTCTGCGACCAAATGGGGCGACCCATCAAGCTCTCTCCCGAGGCCGTTCTCGTTCTCACGAGCCTCGCGGATGGAACAAAGCACGGATATACGATTCAAGATGACATCGTGCACCTCAGTGGAAGGCGCCTCGGACCGGGCAGCCTGTACGGCGTGATCGCGCGGCTTGAGGCAGCTGAAGCTGACGGCCCGAGACGGCCTTACAACCTCACTCGGTCAGGCGGCGGGGAACTCGCCGAAGTAGTCGAGTCGCTGCGGAAGGTGACGACCACCGCGGCGCGCCGTCTCGCAATGCGATGAGAGCGCGTGGTCATGTTGAACTTGTTTCCCATGCTGTGCGACGACGTTCCGGCGAGGAGCTCGAGGACCTCTTGGGAACGCGGGCGTTGACCTTCCCTTGGCGCTTGATCTCGCCCGCGGCGCACTCGACGCTCGTCTCCATCCAGAGCGGCTGCAACCGGCACTTGTTCTTGCGGAGGGTCGCGCGTGGACTTCTCAACCCTGAAACGGCCGAGCGCGCTAATCCCATTGGCAATGTCGTTGGCAGCCCTCGCCTTGGTGCTTGGTCACATCGCAATGTTCGGCGGTGCCCGCCACGCGGACGAGGGGGCCGCCGCCCATCTCTGGCAGCTATTGATGGCTGGTCAAATGCCGATCATCGCATTCTTTGCGATCAAGTGGTTACCGCGGACGCCAAGGCAGGCGCTGTTGGTACTCGTATTGCAAGCCGGTGCCGGCGTCGCGGCGGCTTCACCCGTCTTCCTCCTCAAGCTTTTAGCGTTAGCCACTCGGCGCAGGGCAACCTCAAGTGAGCGGTCGATGATCAGCGCGCGGTCCTGTACGCATAGCTTGAGTTGAGTCGTGCTCCGCACTGGGACTCGAACACTCCGGACGGATGCCCCATTGCCTGTATACGACCGGGATTCAACATGACAGCCAAGCAACTGGACATCGCTGATTTCGGGGGACAGGGAAGACACCGGCGTACAGGGTTTCGAAGTTCAGACGGATCTCCGCGGACTTCCTCAGACGCTGCCCCCGCGAACTTCAAAACCGTTTGTGGCGCGGTGCGAGCCGTCCCAGCTGGGTTCGATTCCTCTCCATCCCCGCCACCACATACAGGGGGATCTACGGGAGCCGAGAACCACACACACTGCTTTATGACTTGCCCACTTCTGTTCCTCAGGCCGGGCACCTTAGCAGCCTCAAGGTTGAGTTGACACCCAATAGGACAGCCAAAGTCCTAGCAGGGACGGCGGCTAATTTCGACCCCAGCGGGAGGGCCAGGTCGCAGGCTTCGCGGGTACGCCACAAGCGCCGTGGGAGGCAACCGACTCCATTACCAGGCCGAATCTGTGCCATCCCGCCTATGGAGCTGGCGGCGCCGGGACGCGAGAAGAAGTTTTCTCGCGCTGCAGGTTGAACTCGGCAACGTTTCCGAGGAACGCATCAGACGTCTTGTCGAACAGGCAGGCCCGATGGAGGCCCCACCGAACCGGAGGGATTGCCTCGTCTGAGTCACCTCGATATGTCGGCCGCGCCATTGCCGCGTTGGCCTTGGACCCTGACCGAGCGAGATCGAACCAGCGGTCGGTCAGCTCCGCGCAACTGGCGCGCGAGTACGGGTTCACCGACATCGACGGCTCACAACCTGACAGTTGGGCCGCGCACTGAAAATGCCTGGAGCCCGGAGCTCGACAAGACGCCCTGCGGACCGACGGAGAGGAACCTGCGGGACGTTCCAGTACTGGATCGTCCAGCGGAACGAGCAGCACCTCGCGATCCGCGCCCCGCAGCGGCAGCTCCGAGAACTTGTCGGGAGCGCGGCCAACGTCGCCGGGATACGCTTGACCGAGGAGAGCCCTATGAGCGAGGCGGCAGGTCGCGTAGTCGTGCTGGGCGGCACATCTGGGATTGGCTTGGCCAGCGCACTACAGCTGGTGCGGGCGGGACATCAGGTGACCGTTGCTGGTCGTGACCCCGGACGGCTCCGGCGAGCTCTCGCGACGCTGATGGATCAAGCCGACGGCCGGACCGTTGACGCCACCGACCGCGTGGCGGTCAACTCTTTCTTCGACGACACCGGCAGGTTCGGCCATCTCGTCGTGGCAGTCACCGGTGCTCGCGGGGGAGGACCCTTTCGTGACCTCGACCTTACCGAGGTACTGGAAGGCATCGAGGCCAAGACGCTTCCGCAGCTCCACGCCGTACAGGCGGCCCTTCCGCACCTGAGCCCGACCGGCTCGATCACTCTGATCACCGCCGTGTCGGCTCGCATGGCGAACCCTGCCACTGCTGGGCTCGCCGTGATCAACGCTGGGCTGGAGGCGGCGGTACGAACCCTCGCCGTTGAACTCGCACCGCTTCGCCTCAATGCCATCTCGCCCGGTGTAATCGATACCCCTTGGTGGCAAGCAGCGCCACCGGAACGGCGAGCCGGTGTGTTCACGAACTTTGCGGAGAGGGCCCCAGCCGGCCGAATCGGTACCGCCCAGGACGTCGCACATGCCGTCCAGTTCCTAGTAGAAGCAAGCTTCGTCACCGGTGTGACCCTTCCGGTTGACGGCGGTTTCCACCTCCGGGGCTGACCCGAAGCGTCGGGCGGGGAAATCGATCGTCGCGACGTCGGAGACTCCGAGCCTTGCGGACGCTCGCCCCACCGGCATCGCGAGGCTCGGCTTGCGCCGTCCCGCAAGCGGAAACCTCAGCGGACGGGCGCCAGTCGAATTCATCCCCGGGGCCTGCCTAGGCGTCCTGCCGTCTCACAAGACCCGTCCGATGAAGTTCTCAGCCAACGCGGGCAAACGTATGGTATTGCAAAATCGGCTTGATAAAAATAGACTTACTAATATGCCTGAAGGAGACATCTCCAGCGAGGTGCTCCGCGTCAGCGGTGACCTGCGCATCGAGATCGGTCGCATTGCCCGACGGTTGAGGCAGCTGTACGGTTCGGGTGAGGCGACGTTCTCCGAGATCTCCGTGCTCGCCCGCCTGGACAGGCAAGGGCATGCCAGCCCCAGTGCG
>JAABUQ010012319.1_pt1 | contig 10660 bp, 9 predicted proteins | sample 5560001 | NCBI WGS metagenome assembly JAABUQ01 (sample SAMN10711888, study PRJNA513371) | rock metagenome | isolation source: Antarctica rocks | place: Antarctica: Victoria Land, Finger Mt nord | collected 2015-12-18 | reverse complement strand
GCAGACGATGGCCGCCCTCAACGACGCCGCGCCCGATCCCGACGAGAACACCGCCCCAGCAACCGACGACGACAACCCCGGCGAGACCCGCGTTCTCGGCGAGATCCACGAGCTCATGCTCGAAGTCCTGCGCCTCGCACACGCCAGCGACGCACTCGAAACCCACCTCCCCGTCAGCTTCAGACCCGGCCAACCAGCCGACCTGCCCCTACGCGACCGCGCCCCGATCAAACTCGCGTCCTGACCTACCCCCTCACCCGACAACACACGCCCAACCCACCCCCTGAATGGGTACTGATGATTAGACGAGTCGGTGTGATCGCTCGAGACTGTGTCGCTTACCCACCGGCGTTTGTCTGATAAAGGATTTTTTGGCAAGGCGCCGATACTTGCTGATTGTTGGTGATGAACGGCGCACTCCCGCTCGTATCAATCCCGAGGCCGCTTGGATCTGCTGGTCTTGATCAGGCGAACCCCTCGGCACCGCGGGTTCGGTGCGCGGTTGCCTACCCAGGTGCGTCCCCGGCGCTCGCGGACGCGCGTGAGCACTGGACCATGGTTGCGCGAGCAAGATCTGGTCGGCTTTGAGGCGCTCTAACTATCCCCCCTACAGATCCACGGCCACGTACTTGGTCTCCAGGTACTCGTCGATTCCCTCGAAGCCGCCCTCGCGGCCGAAGCCCGACTGCTTGACGCCGCCGAAGGGGGCTGCGGCGTTGGAGACCATGCCCTGGTTGAGGCCGACCATGCCCGACTCCAGGCGCTCGGCGACGCGTAGGGCGCGGCGCAGGTTCTCGGTGTACATGTAGGCGACCAGGCCGAACTCGGTGCGGTTGGCCGCGTCGATGGCCTGCTCGTCGGTGGAGAAGGTCGCCACGGGCGCCACCGGCCCGAAGATCTCCTCGCGCAGGAGCCGGGCGTCGTCGGGGATCTCGGCCAGCACGGTCGGCTCGTAGAAGTAGCCCGGCCCGTCCACCGCGCGTCCGCCGCAGACCAGGCGCGCGCCGCGCGCCACGGCGTCGTCGACCAGCTCGCCGACCTTCGAGCGCTGGTCGTCGTCGATCAGCGGCCCCACGTCGGTGTCCTCCTCGGTGCCGCGCCCGACCTTCAGCGCGCTCATGCGCTCGGTCAGCTTCTCGGTGAAGGCCTCGACCACCGACTCGTGCACGTGAAAGCGGTTGGCCGCCGTGCACGCCTCGCCCACGTTGCGCATCTTGGCCAGCATCGCGCCGTCGACGGCGGCGTCGACGTCGGCGTCGCCGAAGACCAGGAACGGAGCGTTGCCGCCCAGCTCCATCGACACGCGCAGGATCTGCTCGGAGGCCTGCGCCATGAGCGTGCGGCCCACCTCGGTGGAGCCGGTGAAGGAGAGCTTGCGGGTCCGCCCGTCCTTGATCAGCGGCTCGATCACCGAGCCCGAGGACTTGGCGGTGAGCACATTGAGCACGCCACCGGGCAGCCCCGCCTCCTCGAGGATCTGGGCCAGGGCCAGCATCGACAGCGGTGTCTGCTTGGCGGGCTTGATGACGATCGTGCATCCGGCGGCGATGGCCGGGCCGAGCTTGCGCGTGCCCATGGCCATGGGGAAGTTCCACGGCGTCACGAACAGGCACGGGCCGACCGGCTGGCGCATGGTGAGCACGCGGCCCTTGCCGGTGGCGTTGACCATGTAGCGACCGTGGATACGCACCGCCTCCTCGGAGAACCAGCGAAAGAACTCCGAGGCGTAAGCGAGCTCGGCCTTGGACTCGGCCACCGACTTGCCCATCTCCATCGTCATGAGCAGGGCCAGGTCATCGACACGCTCGTTGATCAGCTCCCAGGCCCGGCGCAGGATCTCGCCGCGCTCGCGCGGGGGGTACTCGGACCACTCGAGCTGCTTGTCGGCGGCCGCGGCGAGCGCCGCCATGGCGTCCTGCGGCTGGCCGTCGGCGACCTCGATCAGCGTCTGGCCGGTGGCGGGATCCTCCACCGGCAGCGTGCCGCCGCCGGTGGCGTCACGCCACGTCCCGCCGATGAACAGCTGGGTGGGCACTGAGTCCAGCAGGGCCTGCTCGGCCGAAGCGGTGGTAGCCATCGAATGGTCCTTCCTAGTTGACGACGGTTTCGGTACCCAGTTCCTCAGAGATCGCCACGTCGATCGAGTAGTCGATGGGCAGCACGATCAGCGAGGGGACCTCCAGGCTCATGGCCCGGCGCAGGTAGCCGGCGAAGTCGCCGACCGACTCACAGCGCCACGCCGCCATCCCGAAGGCCTCGGCGAGCTTGACGAAGTCAGGATTCTGAAACTCGGTGCCGAAGTGGCGGCCGAACTTCTTGTCCTGCTTCCACACGATCGACCCGAACTGCCGGTTCTCCCACACCACGTTGACCACCGGCGTGCGCAGGCGCACCGCGGTCTCGAGCTCCTGGCAGTTCATGAGAAAGCCGCCGTCGCCGTTGACGGTGATCACGTTGCGCTCGGGATGCACGAGCTTGGCCGCGATCGCGCAGGGCACCGCGAAGCCCATGCCGGCCAGCCCGTTGGCGATCATCACCGTGTTGGGCTCGTGGGCCGGGAACATGCGCCCGATCCACAGCTTGTGCAGGCCGACGTCGGAGATGAGGATGTCCTCGCGCCCCATCGCCTGGCGGATCTCCCACAGCGCGCGCGGCGGTTGCATGGGGAAGTGATCGTCCTCGCGGGCGGCCTCGAAGCGGCCCATGACGATGTCGTGCAGCCGCCGCGACTCGGGCGGGGTATCGCTCCAGGGCACGTCGCGGCACTCCTCGGCCAGGCGCGTGAGCACGTGGTAGATGTCGCCCACCAGCTCGACCTCGGGCGTGAAGAACTCGTCGATCTCGGCGGCCACCGAGTCGACGACCACGATCTTCTTGTCGCGCTTGGCGTTCCAGTGCTCGGGGGCGTGCTCGACCAGGTCATAGCCGACGGCGATGATCACGTCGGCCTCCTCGAAGCCGGCCAGCGCGTAGTCGCGCGAGTGCAGCCCCACGGTGCCGAGGGCCAGGGGGTCGTCGGCGTCGAGCAGCCCCTTTCCCATGAACGTGGAGGCCACCGCGATGCCGGTGGCGCGCGCGAACTCGCGCAGCGCGGGCGCCGCGTGGGCCCGCACCACGCCGTTGCCCGCCAGCACCACGGGACTAAGCGCGTTGCGAATGACGTCGGCGGCGCGCAGCAGCTCGCGCGCCCCCGGCTCTGTCCCCACCGGGCGCCGGCGGGGCAGCGGCTGGGCGTCGAGCTCGCGTGCCATCACGTCCTCGGGCAGCTCCAGGTGGGTGGCGCCCGGCTTCTCGGACTCGGCCACCTTGAACGCCTTGCGCACGACCTCGGGGATGATCTCGGGGCTGTTGACGCGCGCGTTCCACTTGGTGATCGGCCGCATGATCTCCACCAGGTCGATGTACTGGTGAGACTCCTTGTGCATGCGCTCCAGGTCACCCTGGCCGGTGAGCGCGACCAGCGGCGCCCGGTCCAAGTAGGCGTCGGCGACCGCGGTCACCAGGTTCGTGGCGCCGGGCCCGAGCGTGCCCAGGCACACCCCGGCGCGGCCGGTGAGCCGACCGTACATGTCGGCCATGTAGGCGCCGCCCTGCTCCTGGCGCACGGGGATGAAGCTGACCGAGGAATGAGCCAGGGACTCGTTGAGATCGAGCGTCTCCTCGCCGGGGATGCCGAAGACGTACTTGACCCCCTCGGACTCAAGGCACTCCACGAAGATATCAGAGGCGCGACGCGGGGTCATTGCTGGCAAGCTACCCGCAAAGCGGCCGCAGACCTCAGGCGTCGCGCCGCTCGACCCATGCGCTCAAGCTACTAGCGGGCCCCTGCGAGGTACTGACGAATCGCGCCTTAGCAGTGCCCCGAAGGCGTCGTACCCGGCTTCAGGGAGTCGCGCTGCTTGATGGCCTCATAAAGACAGGTGTCCTGGCCGGGCACAAGCGTCCGCAGGAGCGGGTCCTGCTGTCTGTAGGCGCGGTAGTAGATGACGCGAGATACCTGTGGACCACTGCGCCGAACAACGGTCGGAAGCGTCCGATACAACCACTGGAACGCCAGCGCTTCGCGACGAGGGGTGTAGCTCGTGGAGCCCGAGCACCCCGACGGACCCCCCGAGTGACGGAACATGTCCCGCTGGTAGACGCTGACCTCGTTGAGCCAGATCGAGGTGGCTGACCTGTAGCCGACGCTGGCCAGGTCATCGGCGAACTGCCGCGTCTTTGAGACGTAATGCCCACGAGGCGGGTAGGCATGGCCGTTCCCGGTGCAGTACTCCCAGTCTGACGTGTCGTTGTAGGGATGCAGGCCCCACGTCCACGCATAGATCCCGTTCAGGTGCTGCGAGTAGGTCCTCCAGTAGTCCTGGGTCGCCGAGCTGCCGTTGGTATTGATCACCCGGCCGGCCCGGGAGCCGACCCCGCTGCTGAAGTCCCCCGCGATGATGCCGCTGTCGAGCTTGGTCGCGGCCGGCCCCGCGGTCAGCTCGCAGTAGGGCCCGCAGGCGTTGTATACGGCCGTGTAGTACTGCGCGGCCAGCACCGGGCCACACCAGTTGGGGTCGGTGGAACCGCGGCCATGCTTCTGGCAAGCCGGATCATCGAGGGTGCTTCCCCCGTAGGGGACGTAGAAATGCTCGGTCGACCGCGGAACGGTCCCCCTCGGCGTGGTCAGCGAATTGCCCTGCCCGCCGTCTGACTGATAGTCCGGCTCGCCCCAGGGCGAGATGACGTGCACCCTTGCCCCCACGTCGCCCGGCGGCCCGGCGGAGCCGCTTCGCAGCATGCAGCTGTTGGCGGCGGCCGAGCCACACCGGCTGTACTCGGCCGCAAAGGCGCGGATCGCGGTGGCGTAGGCCGAGATCGAGGGCGCCAGGATCCTCGTCGAGGCGGGCCTTCTCCGATCCCGCTTGAACTGCGTCTGACGGTAGTCGTAGTCGGGCTTGAACGCGACCTCTGCTGTCTGGCCCGCCTTCATGGCCGCGTTCAGCCACCAGTCCAGACACGTCTGCTCATTCTTCAGCGCTTGGAAATGTATGTTGCTCCAGCTGTGGTCCGGATTGGGCGACGACGGGTCGTTTGCGGTCACCAGCGCCCGGTCAGACGCGTTGGGGCTGTCGGGCAGCGCGATGTCCCACGGAACGCTGAACCGGACGGTGGCCACGTTCAGGCCCTTCCACCAGGGCGTCCCGCTGATCAGAGTCGAGCTGTCGATCGCCTCCTGGGCCGCCGGGCCGTCCATCGGGGCGGCCCGCTTGCCTCCCATCCCGTCGGAGACCCAGTTCTCGTTGTTATCGCAGGCGTTGGGCGACCCATCGTGGATACCCAGGATGACGTTCGCACCTGAAGACGGCGCGAACACCGCCGACGCGAGCAGGACGGCGCCAACGACGAACAGCACACGAACTCGAACCTCGGAGAACATCACAGCCCCTCTGCGCCGAACGACCAAGTCCTTCCTACCGCCGACCGCCGCTGCTGTCAGCGGGCTTGGGTGCCCGGCTTGGACGCTAGTACCGTCGATCGGTCATGTCAACGGGCCGCTCTGCGGCGCCCCGCGCAGCCTCCGTGCGCCCCAGTGCCGCTCGATCAGCCGGTGTACAGCCGCGCCAGGGACTCGGCCACGCACACCGGCTTCTCGGCGCCCTGGAGCTCGAAGGTCAGATCGGTGGTGATCTGCGCGCCGCCGGGGATGTCGTCCACCGCCGCCAGCTTGGCGCGCATGCGCACGCGGCTGCCCACCGGCAGCGGCGCGGGGAAGCGCACCTTGTTCAGCCCGTAGTTCAGTCCGAAGGCAAAGCCCTCGAAGGAGAACATCGCGTATGAGAAGCGCGGGGCCAGCGACAGCGTGTAGTAGCCGTGGGCGATGGTCCCGCCGAAGGGCGTCTCCTTGGCGCGCTCGGGGTCCACGTGGATGAACTGATCGTCGCCGGTGACCTGCGCGAAGGTGTCGATGTCCTGCTGGGTGACCTCGTGCCAGTCGCTCAGGCCGAGCTCCTGACCCACGTATCCCTTTACCTCTTCCAGACCGGTGAGGGTGAGCATGGCGCTGGCTCCTTTCGGGGGCTTGTCGGGCGGCGAAGCCTAGTGCGCGCACGGGCTCTGCTCGCCATAGGGTGGACGCCATGGCCCAGCCGCTGCTCGTCGCCGATGTCCCGTGGCTGCTCTACCGCGCCTTCTTCGGGCTGCCGCGCTCGATCCTGGGCAGCGACGGCGCCCCGGTCAACGCGCTGCTGGGCACCGTCAATGCCCTTCTGAGCGCCACGCAGGCCCGTCCGCCGCGCGCGGTGATCGCCTGCCTGGGGGCCGAGGACGCCGTCTATCGCAAGGAGCTCTTCCCTGCCTATCACGCCCAGCGCGAGGCGATGCCCGGCGAGCTGGCCAGCCAGTGGGGGCAGGCGCCGGCGCTGCTCGAGGCGCTGGGCTGGGCGGTGAGCGAATCCGCTGAGCTCGAGGCTGACGACCTCATGTTCTCCTTCGTGCGCACCGAGGCCGAGGCCGGGGGGCGCGCGCTGCTGCTCACCGGTGACCGTGACCTCTTCCAGGCCGTGGATGACCGCGTGGCCATCCTCGAGCTGTCGGCCAAGGGGCCGCCCCGGGAGGTGGACGCGGCAGAGGTGCGTCGCCGCTACGGCGTCGGGCCCGAGTGCGTGCCCGACTTCATCGCGCTGCGCGGTGACCCCTCGGACAACCTTCCCGGCGCTCCGGGCATCGGCGAGAAGACCGCGCGCGACCTGCTCCTGGCCCACGGCTCGCTCGAGGGGGCGATCGCCGCCTCGGTGCGCGAGCGCCCGCGCGTGGGCGCCGCCCTGCGCGAGCACGCCGACCAGCTGCGCGACTTCCGCCGTATCGCCACCCTGGTCCGGGTGGACGTCGCCCGCCCGCCCGATCGCCCGACCGACTTCGCCACCGGGGCCGAGGTGGCGCGCGAGCTGGGCCTGGGACGCCTGGCCGCACGCCTGCAGCGCCTGGCCGCCGATCCCCCGGCGGGGGGGTGACAGTCGGTTACGGGGTGAACTTGACGGTGATCACGTCGCCGTCGCCCATCTCATAGGAGCGACCCTCCAGGCGCAGGGTCCCGCGCTCGCGCGCTCCGGCGTAGCCGCCGGCGTCGATGAGCGCCTGCCAGGCGATGACCTCAGCACGCACGAACCCGCGCTGGATGTCGGAGTGAATCGCTCCGGAGGCGTGCCAGGCGCTGAGCCCCCGGCGCAGGTGCCAGGACTGCGCCGGCTTGGCCTCGCCGGCGGTGAAGAAGGCGATCAGGTCCAGCAGCTCAAAGGCGCCACGCACCACGCGCTGCAGGCCCGACTCGCCGATGGCCAGCTCGGCGCGCATGCTCGCCGCCTCCTCGTCGTCGTCGAGCTCGGCCAGGTCGGCCTCGATGCGCGCGGACACCGCCACCGCCTTCGCACCATGGGCGGCGGCGTGGTCGGCGATGGCGGCGGGGACGTCGTCCTCGCCCTCGTCGACGTTGGCCACCAGCAGCACGGGCTTGGCCGTCAGCGAGCCCAGGTCGCGCAGGGCGTGGGGAGCGTCCGGCGACGGGGGCACGGTGCGCGCCGCGCGGCCGGCCGCAAGCGCGGCGATCACCTCGCGCAGCCAGGCCTCCTCGGCGACCGCGCTGCGCTCGCCGCCGCGGGCGGTGCGCACGACGCGCTCCAGCCGCCGCTCGGCCTGCTCGAGGTCGGCGAGGATCAGCTCGGTCTCGATGGTCTCGATGTCAGCCAGGGGATCCACGCGACCGTCGGGGTGCACGACGCTGTCGTCGTGGTGAGCGCGGACCACGTGCACGAGCGCGTCGGTCTCGCGGATGTTGGCCAGGAAGCGGTTGCCCAGCCCCTCGCCCTGGTGGGCACCGGCCACCAGGCCGGCGATGTCGTGAAAGTCGACGGTGTCGTGGACGAGCTCAGAGGCCCCGACCGTGTCGGCCACCGCCTCCAGCCGCGGGTCGATCACCGGTACCACGGCCACGTTGGGCTCGATGGTCGTAAACGGATAGTTGGCCGCCTGGGCGCCGGCGCGTGTGAGCGCGTTGAACAGCGAGGACTTGCCCGCGTTGGGCAGTCCCACGATGCCGATGCGCATGCTCATCGGCGCGTCCCCGCCGCCGCGACGGCGCTGCCCAAGAGCGCCCCGGCGACCAGGTCGGAGGGGTAGTGCACACCCAGGTACAGCCGTGACGCGGAGAGCGCGACGGCCAGCGCGTACAGCGGCGCGACGGGCAGGCCCAGGCGCGCGTAAGCGAGCGCGCCGGCAAAGCTCGAGGCGGCATGGGCACTGGGAAAGCTCAGCTGGGTGGGGGTGCGCACGAGCGCGGGCAGCCCCTCGAGCACGGGGCGGCGGCGGCGCACGAGGAGCTTGAGCGCCGTGTTGGTCAGGTTGGCGGCGGCCACGCACGCGCCGGCACGGCGCCACTGCCGCCGCCTGGCGGCGTCAGACAGGGCGCCCGCTGCGCCCAGGGCCAGCCACACCGCGGCGTGCTCGCCCAGGGCCGAGAAGGCGACGACGGCACGCTCGGCGGCGGGAGCGTGGCCACGGGTACGCGCCAGACGCAGCAGGCGCCGATCAAGCGCTGAAGGCGCGCTCACGCGGAAGGGGCCGCGCCGCGGCTAGCTGCGACCGAAGCCGACGCGCTGCTCGTCGATCTCCGCGCGCACGTAGACCACCTGGGCCAGATCCAGGCGCACCGGTCCGTCCTCGCTGGTGAGCTCATGCCAACCGCCGGCGCCCAGCGCCTCGTGCAGGCCGGACAGCTGCTCGTCGGTCACTCGCAGCGACAACACCTGGCCGCCCTGAAAGCCGACGCTCACGCGCCGCAGGTCTGAAGCCATCAGTGGTGCACCTCCTCGCCCACCGCGGCGGGCTGAACGATCTCGGTGAGCACCCCGCCCGAGCTGGCGGGATGCACGAAGGCCACGCGCGACCGGCGGATCCCCACGCGCGGGTGCTCGTCGATCAGCCGCGTGCCCGCCTCGCGCAGGGTGGCCAGCACGGCGTCGATGTCGGCCACCTGGTAGGCGACGTGGTGCAGCCCCGGACCGCGCTTGGCCAAAAAGCGCCCCACCGGCGTGTCACCGTCCAGGGGAGCCAGCAGCTCGACGTGATTCTCGCCCACATCGAGCAGCACCGCCTCCACGCCCTGCTCCGGCACGACCTCGCGGTGGGAGACGGGCATCTGCAGGCTGTCGCGCCACAGTGCCAGGGCGGAGTCGACGTCGGCCACGGCGACGCCGATGTGATCGATGCGGCGGAACACGGCCGCGCAGTCTACCGGCGCCCCGCGGGCGGCCCGAGTCGCGACGCGCAGCGAGCATGCCCCGCGACGCGGCTACCGCCGCGAAGAAGGTTATTCGGGGGGCGCCGCGGTGGCGGCCACGCGCAGTCCGATGCCCAGGCTGCGCTCCAGCCGCGGAACGCCGGCCATGATGCGATCGATGGCCTGGCGTCCGAGGACCTCGTGCTCGAGCAGCTCGGCCGCCAGGGCGTCCAGGTAGCGGCGGTGTGAGGAGATCAGGCGGGTGGCGCCGCGGCGCGCTTCGTCGGTGAGGTCCTGGCGCTCCTCGTCGCGGATGCGCAGGGTGCTCTCGGCCAGGCGCACGTCGCCGTCGGGGGTACGCCCCACGCTGGCGGTTCCCATGGCGTAGTCGTGGACCATGGCCTGAGAGATCTCCGCCACGCGCTTGAGGTCATCCGAGGCGCCGGTGGTGATGGCGCCGAAGACGAGCTGCTCGGCCACGCGGCCCCCGAGCAGGACCGTCATGTAGTCGATCAGCTCCTCGCGGGTCTTCAGGTAGCGGTCCTCGGCGGGCAGGTTGAGCGTGTAGCCCAGCGCGCGCCCGCGCGGGACGATCGAGATCTTGTGCACGCGGTCGACCGAGGGCAGCAGCTCGCCGCACAGCGCGTGACCGGCCTCGTGGACGGCGACCACGCGCTTCTCGTGCTCGTTGAGCACGCGCCGGGACTGCACCCCGGCGATCACGCGCTCGATGGCCCCGTCGAAGTCGATCGGCTCGATGCTCGTGCCCTTGCGACGGGCGGCGAAGATGGCCGCCTCGTTGCAGATGTTGGCCAGGTCGGCCCCCGTGAGGCCGCTGGTCTGCTGGGCCACCAGATCGAGGTCCACCCCGGACAGCGGCTTGTCGCGGGTGTGCACCCCGAGGATCCCGGTGCGTCCACGCACGTCCGGCGGGGCCACGAAGACCTGGCGGTCAAAGCGCCCCGGGCGCAGCAGGGCGGGGTCGAGCTTGTCGAGCATGTTGGAGGCGGCGATGACCACCACGCGTCCGCTGGTGGCAAAGCCGTCCATCTCCACCAGCAGCTGGTTGAGCGTCTGATCCTTCTCACCGGAGATGTCCATCCCGCGACGCCCACCCACCGCGTCGAGCTCGTCGATGAAGATGATCGCCGGCTCGTGCTTGCGCGCGATCGCGAACAGCCGCCGGATGCGAGCAGCCCCCAGCCCGGCGAACATCTCCACGAAGGAGGCCGCGGACTGCGCGAAGAAGCGCGCACCGGACTCGTGGGCCACGGCCTTGGCCAGCAGCGTCTTGCCCGTGCCGGGCGGCCCGTGCAGCAGGATCCCCTTGGGCACCTGGGCGCCCAGCTTGCGAAACTCGCGCGGGTCGCGCAGGAACTCCACGATCTCCTGCAGCTCGGCCTTGGC
>JAABUQ010012318.1_pt1 | contig 10660 bp, 4 predicted proteins | sample 5560001 | NCBI WGS metagenome assembly JAABUQ01 (sample SAMN10711888, study PRJNA513371) | rock metagenome | isolation source: Antarctica rocks | place: Antarctica: Victoria Land, Finger Mt nord | collected 2015-12-18 | reverse complement strand
ACACGCTCGCCGAGCGCTGCGGCCTGCGCACCTTCCGTCTGGCCATCGAAACCGTCAACAGCCAACTTACGGCCATGGGCATCGCCCACCTGCACGTCCGCTCCATCGCGGGCTTGGAGATCAAAGTCCATGCCTCCCTCTTCGCCCTCGCCTGCCTCAATATGCACTAGCAATCACGGTCTACTATGACGGCGACGGCAACGTGGCCCAGGTCCAGCAGCCCAACGGCGACACCGTCTACCATCTGTACGACCTGACCGACCTGCCCACCAGCACCCAGATTGACCCCAGCCCCGTGGGCAAGAGCCAGGCGCGGCAAGCGCCCATGTATGAGACCTACGCCTACGACGCGGCGGGCAATCAGGTCAGCCACTCCGACGCCGACAACCGCACCGACACCATCACGCTCGACGCGGACAACCGCTCCGTGCAGGACGTGGCCATCGCGCTTGGACCCAGCGGGACCACCACCATCACCACCACCAGCAGCTTCGACCCTGATGGCAATACCGTCTCCTGGACGCGCCAGACCCAGCCGCCGACCGGTCCCATCCAGACCCAGACCGACAGCGCCACCTTTGACGCCGCCGACCGCCTGACCAGCAGCACCGACAACGGCCTGACCACCCGCTACGGCTACGACGCCGCCGGCCAGCAGCGCAGCCACACCATCGTCGATGGGACCACCACCGTCGCCACCACCCTCGACGCCGAGGGCCGCGCCATCGCTCTCGCCGAGGGTCTCGCCGGCTCCGGTCCCTACGTCGGGCGCATGGGCTACAACATGAATGACCTGCCCATCACGATGACCCTGCCCGGCGGCAGCGGCGTGCGCGAGGCCCTGGGCTACGATGCCTCCAGCCGCCTGGTGACGCAGACCCTGGCCGGCCCCCCCGTCGTCACCCTCGGCAACACCCACGCCGGCAGCTACCAGGACACGGGCGACGCCAACGACATGCAAGGCTCACAGATCAGCACCGGCCCCCAGGGCGGACAGCTCACGTCGATCTCCGCCTACGTCGGCGCCATCGACCCCACGCCGGCCAACGACCAGTATCAGGTGGCCCTCTACGCCGACAGCGGTGGCAAGCCCGGCGCGCTGGTGGCCTCCAGCGCCAGCACCACCCTCGTGGCCAACAACTGGAACAGCGTGGCCCTCGCCGCCACCCTCGCGCCGAACACGTCCTACTGGCTGATGTACAACACCAACGCCTCCACCGCGCAGTACAACAATCTGGCCTACGACGCGGGTGGCGTCGGCAGCTACTCCCCTGCCGCTCAGCCCTTCGGCTCCTGGCCCTCCACCTTCGGCTCTGCAATCAGCCTCGCCTATGGCTACTCCCTCTACGCCACCCTGGCCAGCGGCGCCGCCAACCCCGCCCTGACTCTCAGCAGCAGCTACGCCTACGGCTATAATCCCCTCAACTGGACCATCAGCACCACCACCCTCTCCGGCACCGACACCCTCACCCACGACGCCCAGGGCCGCCTCACCGCCGAGTCCGGGCCGCAGGTCGTAGCCAAAGGCGGGTCGTACAAGTGGACCTACGACGCCAACGGCAACCTCCTCTCGCAGATCGGCGACGACGGCTACCCCGTCACCTACACCTACACCTCGGCCATCACCCCCAACCAGGTGCAGACCATGGTCATGGGCGACGGCCAGCCCACCGCCTCCTATGGCTACGATGTCCACGGCGACACCACCGCCCTCACCGACGGCAACCTGCTCAACACCCATCTCACCTACGACAGCCAGGCCCGTCCCGCGCAGATCACGACGCTGGACCACCGCACGCCTCTCACCGTCACCCTCACCTACAACCCCAGCGGCCAGCGCGCCTCCTACCATGTGGTCGAACCTGGCCAGCCCACCCTCGACCAGCAGTTCACCTATCGGGGCGGGCTGCTGGGGCAGGTCCGCCTGACCAGCGGCGCCACTGCCTACACCGACACCTACCTCTACACCCAGAGTGGCGCCCCCTACGAACTGCTGCGCACCACGCCCAACGGCGCCACGAATCGCTACTGGTACGAGCTGGATGGACGCGGCAACGTCGTCGCGCTAACCGACATCACCGGCAAGGTGGTGGACCGCTACGCCTACGACAGCTGGGGCGAACTGACCTCCGACGATAGCGTCAACGAGCAGGTGCCGCAGCAACTGCGCTACGCCGGCTACTGGTACGACGAGAAGCTGTCCTGGTACTGGCTCAGCGTGCGCTACTATGACCCCGAGATCGAACGCTTCCTGGCGCCCGACCCTAGCGAGCAGGACGGCGTCCGTACCTACGCCTACGTCGGCGACGATCCCATCGATGGGAGCGATCCGTCCGGCCTCGCGTCACCGACACCGACACCAGCGCCTGGCACGCCAGTTCCCACTCGTTGTTATGCGGGTAGAGCTTATGCATGTACTGCGCCGGGCACAGCACCGACGCCTCCGAAACCTACGCCACCCACTAGGCCCGCACCTGTGCAGCATAGCGGGAGCGGAGGACGGCGGAACAACGTTATACTGCCGTTAACGATGCCGATAGCGCCTGGTGCCGGTACGAGAGGTTTCCCCGGGGATGCCACCTGGTTATGGCAAGGCACAAATAGTCAGGCATCTTTGTCATCCATGCATACGCCAGAGACAGATCCTCACTTTAATCTGCGCTTCCAGGCAAAGGACGGGGGTGCGGGACCTGCCAACTGGCATATTAGGGTGCAAGTCGAGAGCTTCGATAACCATTCCGTACGATTCACCTACACGGCTGATTCTCCCAATGCCCCACGTCTAGCAGGAGTGGCGGAGGGGACAGGCCCTACTACCGAGGCAGCAGCAGAGAATGCGGCGAGAGGGCTCGGATACGACTTGTACGCGGAGATCGGGACCCAGAGTCACTTAACGGAACCTGATCAACAAAGCTTCGAGAGCGCGGGAGGTGGCGATGAACTCGGTACCGCGATTCTCGCCTTGGTTTTGGTCGCCATCTTCTTGTGACATCAGTGAGGAACAAATAGCGGCCAACACATGCGTTAGCCCACGGCCTATGACGATTCTAGTTGGCTACAGCGAACCGCTACAAATGCAGGAGATACGATGGAAACACAGGACCATTTGCTCGATCTGCTCCAGACAGAAGACACCGAGCAGGGCCGTGCCGCCGCTGAGGCACTCGGTCGCATCGGTCCGGCGGCAATCCAGCCGCTCTTGCAGATCCTCGGCAAGGAGGGGGTGAGCCCGTGGTGGGCTATATGGGCCGTGGAGGCGCTGACCCATGTGGGTTTACCCGCCGTCAATCCTCTACTCGACCTGTTGGAGGAAGGCGATCCTCGGACAGGCGCCAATGCGATTGATGCGCTGGGGCGCATTGGGGATCGGAGGTCCGTAGTCCCACTGCTACGTTTCCTCCAGTCGGACGACCCTGTGTTGCGTCAGCACAGTGCAGCAGCGTTGGGCAAGGTGGGAGATGAGAGGGCGATTGGGCCTCTGATGGACCGTCTTACCGACCCAGATCCCAACGTCGCGCATGATGTGAACGAGGCGCTAATCGCGATGGGTGAGCCTGCCGTCCTGCCGCTGATCGCGGTCCTGGAGGATCGTGATCGCGCGACAGTGGAGCGGGCGCGAGCGGCAAGTCTCCTGGGCAAACTGCGGGACGGACGGGCATTTGCCCCCTTAGCAACCGCATTACTGGACACAACCGAGGTGAGCGCAATACGTCGGAGTGCGATCACCGGTTTGTCGGAACTGGATAGCCAACGCGCGCTCGACCCGCTCACGCGGGTCATCGTGCGACGGCACGAGGAGCCCAAGACGCGCGTGTGGGCCGTCCAGAGTATACGCGACCGGCGTGCGTTCCCGATGCTGCTGGACATCTTACGCGACAGCGAAGACGACAGCACAGTCCGTGCGGCGGCAGCGGGGCAACTATGCGCGCTTGGGGGGCAACAGGCGGTGGGTCCGCTTGTCGTCGCGCTCGACGACACCAATGCGGCGGTGCGCTACGCGGCCGTTTCCGCGCTCGGCCTATGCGGCGATGAACGCGTCTTGCCAGTGCTGCGACAGGTAGAGGAGCGCGGCGACGGCGCACTTGAGTGGGGGGCCAGGAAGTCGCGCATCGCCATTGCACGCCGCTTTAGTTTGCCGTTCGCACCCGGCGATGATCCGGCAGGGCAGCTTGTCGCCCGCTACGGCCCCGTTCTCCTCTATGAGGTTAAGGAGGATCGCAAACCTATGATAAGGGGAAGGATGCTATACCTTATTCGCATCAACGACCCCGAAGGCAGTGTCGATCTGGATACGTTAGCTTTGGTCATTCCAACCGATCAGGAGAACATCCTCACCTACTTAAGACGTGTCTTGGAGAGGTTAGGCAATGACGCAACGTATCTCGTGCAACATGTACAGGAAGCCCAAGACCCTGTGGACAAGGCCCGCGAGAGGGAAAGGCTGGTGAAGATAGAGCGACAGGGGCGGGCGCTCGAGCACGCGATGCACGAATTGGAGGTTTGAGCACTCATAGTACGCTGGCGACCCCAAACCCACTGGTCCACACCGACGCCGACACCCGCACCGACACCACCACGCCCGACGCCGCCAACCGCACCGTGCGGGACGTGGTCACCGTGCCCGGTCCGGGTGGAACCGCCGCCACTGGCACGGTCATCACCACCACAAATACCTTCGACCCCGACGGCAACACCGTCTCCTGGACCCGCCAGACCCAGACCCAGGCCGGTCCCGTCCAGACTCAGACCGACAGTGCCGCCTTCGACGCCGCCGACCGCCTGACCAGCAGCACCGACAACGGCCTGACCACTCGCTACGGCGACGACGCCGCCGGCCGCCAGCGCAGCCACACCATCGTGGACGGGACCACCACCGTCGCCACCACCCTCGACGCGGAGGGCCGCGCCATCGCCCTCGCCGAGGGTCTCGCCGGCTCCGGTCCCTACATCGGGCGCATGGGCTACAACCTCAATGACCTGCCCGTCACCCTGACCCTGCCCGGCGGCAGCGGCGTACGCGAGGGCCTGGGCTACGACCCCTCCAGCCGCCTGGTCACGCAGACCCTGGCCGGCCCCAGCATCAACACCCTGGGCTACACCCCCATCGGCGGCTCCGTCGACAGTTACGACTCCTACAACATGGACGGCTCCCGGATCACAACGGGTCCCCAGGGCGGGCAGGTCACCGCCGTCTCCGCCTACGTCGGGGCCATCGATCCCACGCCCGCCAACGACCTCTTCCAGGTCGCGCTCTACACGAACAGCAACGGCGCGCCAGGGACACTGGTCGCCTCCAGCGCCTCTGGCACGTTGGTGGCCAACAGCTGGAACACGGTAGCCCTCGCCGCCACCCTGGCCCCTACCACCACTTACTGGCTGATGTACAACGCCGCCGGCTCCGCCTCCCAGTACGACAACCTGGCCTATGACACCGGCGCGGCCGGTAGCGGTGCCTATTACTCCGCCGCTAACCAGCAGTATGGCACGTGGCCCTCCACCTTCGGCGCCTCCACCAGCATCAACTATCAGTACGCCCTCTACGCCACCCTGGCCGGCAGCGCCCTATCCACCACCATCCTGAACAGCGCCTACGCCTACGGCTACAATCCGCTGAATTGGACCACCAGCACCACCACCCTCTCGGGCACCGACACCCTCGTCCACGACGCCCGCGGCCGCCTCACCTCGGAGTCCGGTCAGCAGGTCGTCGCGACGGGCGGCTCCTACAAATGGACCTACAAATGGACCTACGACGCCAACGGCAACCTCACCACGCAGCTCGGCGACAACGGCTACCCCGTCACCTACACCTACACCTCGGCCACGCCCAACCAACTCCAGACCATGGTCATGGGCGACGGCCAGCCCACCACGTCTTATGGCTACGACGGGCATGGCGACACCACCACCATCACAAACGGCCTTGGCGCCGTGAATCCCGCGCCCAAGAACGCCCTCAACACCCACATGACCTACGACAGCCAGGCCCGCCCGGTGCAAATCACCTTCCTGGACCGCGTGGCCCCCTCCACGACCACCGTCACGGCCACCGTCACGGCCACCGTCACCCTGGCCTACAACCCCAACGGCCAACGCTCCGAATACACCCTGGCCGAGCCCGGCCAAGCGACGCTGGATGAGCAGTTCACCTATCGAGGCGGCATGTTGGGGCAACTGCGTGTCACCAAGGGCGGCACGCTGCTCTACGCCGACACCTACCTCTACACCGACGCCGGCGCGCCCTACGAACTGCTGCGCACAAATGGAAGCGGCGCCACCAGCCGCTACTGGTACGAAGTCGACGGGCGCGGCAACGTCGTCGCGCTGACGGACATCAACGGCAAGGTGGTGGACCGCTACGCCTACGACAGCTGGGGCGAGTTGACCTCCGACGATAGCGTCAACGAGACGGTGCCGCAGCAGTTGCGCTACGCCGGCTACTGGTACGACGAGAAGCTCTCCTGGTACTGGCTCAGCGTCCGCTACTATGACCCCGAGATCGAGCGGTTCCTGCAACCCGACCCCAGCGAACAGGACGGCGTGCGCACCTACGCCTACGTGGGTGATGACCCAGTCAACGAGGTGGATCCGACAGGCTTGGATGGAGGAGGAATCGCCGTTGGTACAGCAGGAGGCGTGTGCGTAGGAACAATCCCGATACCGATCGTTGGGGAGGTGGACTGTGCAACTGCCATCTTGCTCGCGGGCGTCGTCTTCGTAGCCGCCTATATCGCTGAACATGGAGCACATACATCCACATCAGGTACGCAGACATCATCGAGCAACTCAGCCACGCTGGCACCTACCGTGTTATGGAGCCCGACCGGTACCACAACTATACGGATTGCGGGTCGCGAGTACATCGTGGGTGCTTTCAGAGAAGTCAAAAAGCTGAGTCAAACCATAAGAAGGGGGTTTCAGGCTCATCACATTATCCAGGATGCGGCTTGTGAAGGCCCTGGATGTATGATACTAGGATACAGTTACTACGATGCGCCAACCGTTCTTCTACTAGGAGGATCTACCGTGCCTGACTCACCACATGCTGGCTCTAATAGAGTACAGTACTTTGGTGGTGACGGTACCTATCGAGGTGAGAGGGAGGTGGGCTATCGAGCCCTCATTGTTGCTCGTATCCCTCCCCCTGTTGCCGCGCTCCTTATCCTCTATGCCGACTCATATTTCATAGGCCATCTCGGCGTCCGGTACAGCTCGCTCATGTGCACTCTCGTAAGGCGGTAATGCGATCGTTCTTGGATGAGTTGCTCTACGCCAAACATTCGTCGTGGTAGCGATGAGTATATGTGCATAAGAGCCTATCCGAATACCGCTATAGACGTTCAGATAAAGAATGAGAATCTACGGCCCGCTACTACGCTCACGGAGCGGCCTGTTTCTCTCAAACATTATCTGAACGTCTATAGAATCGGCCGTGTGAGGCCGCGAGAGCGATTTTGAGAGGTTCGATAGGCTGAGGCTGGCACGCTTCTCGCAGCCTAGTGCTATGGGAAAGGAGAAGCGTGATCGACGCGCAGGTCATGGGTGAGCAACAACGGAGATTGGAGTGAGTCCCCTAGCAACACATCGACATAGTGAAGTAGTCTGAGGAGCCTGATGGATCAGAACGTAGCACACTCGTTCGCCGCCGAGGCACGGCGCATCATCCACCTTCTCGTGACTGGCCGCTACACAGAGATGGAGGAGCAAGGGCTCCTGCCTGGAAGTCTTACCGCCGCCGACATACGGCGTCTCCTGGACGATTACGGCGCCACACTCACGGAGTTGCCCGACGAGGCATTTGCCACGGCCCGTGTGTATGCCCAAGCCCCCCAGGGGTGGTACCATCAGGTCACGCGCGACCTACGGGATGCCACGCTCGCGGAGGCCATCCGGGACGCGACCATTCTGAAGCCTCGCGGCGGGACGATCATTCTTGATCTCTGGACGGTGGAGGAAGGGCGTAGCGGTCTGAGTGTCGAACTCGATGTCGGTATCGATGCGCGCCACCCCATTCAACTCCATGAGTTGCATGGATTCCCCCCTAAGCTCATCCCGGCGCTGCAAGACGTGGTGCATCAGCTCGTCATCGGCAACTATGCGGGATTGGCCGCTGACGGGCGGGCGGGAGAGTTCAGCGCGGCACTCCTGGAGACAGTCATCACGGAGTATCGGGACATGGTGATGGCGCATCTGTCGCTGGCTCCAGGGCAAGAGTATGCGCTCGTCGACCTGACGCGAGATGACTTCAAGCAAGCCCATGTCTTCTCCGCGGTCGACGGAGAGTGGGAGGTTGACGTTCGTCTACGATGGTCACAGGAAGCCGATGGGCTCTCGCTCCGGGCCTCTGTATATGAGACATCCGACGGTATCCGGGTCGAGATTGAAGAGATTGAGGTTATGTGACGCTGCTGGTCGCGTGAGTCTGTACCTCGGCCTCTGTAGTGCAACACAGTGCAGCGGGCAGCCAGCACGTCGCCTACGGCTACAACGCGCAGGGCCAGTTGACCACGCTCACGCGGGGGGACGGGCATGCCCGACGCGCTGACCGCAACCTTCGGCTACAGCGGCACGCAACTGGCCACCGTGACCACGCCCGCTCAACACGCCTGGACGCTGGGCTACGACGGCTTCGGGCGCGTGACCAGCGTGACCAGCCCGGCCAGCGGGACGGTGGGCCAGGCCGGCTACACGCCGAGCTACACCACGGCGCTCAGCTACAGTCCGGGCCGGACCGTGGTGGTCGAGGGCGCCAGCTCCACGGCTCCTATCACGCATACCTACACGCTCGACGCGCAGGGGCAGGCCACCCAGACCCAGGACGGCCTGGGCAATACCAGCAGTACGACCTACGATACGGATCATGACCCGCTCACGACGACCGACGCCAACGGCAACACGACGACCTATGCCTACCAATACGCCGGCCCCACCGGCAGCGTCGGCCTGCTGACCCAGACGGTGCGGCCCGCAATCGGCCTCTACGTCCCCGGCAACACCCCGACCACGTCGCTGATCACCAATCGCTACGACCCAACCACCTACGACCTGCTGGAGACGGATAAACCCGAGGGTGGAGTCACGCTCTACGCCTACGATGCCTACCACTCGCCGATCACGACCACGATGTTGGCCAGCGACCAGGGCAACGGCTTCTGTCCCAACGCCGTGGTCCGCTCGCCAGGGGCGCCGGCGGTGCAGCCCCTGGGGACCTGCAGCTACGTCCAGCAGTGGCGCGCCTCCGTCAACCGCTATGACTCGTATGGAGAACGCACCAGTACGGTCGACGGGCGCGGCTTCGTGCCGAGCAGCCTGCGCACCACCAGCGCGGACGGCAGCGTCGTCCCGCCCACGCCGCAGCTCGACCCCGTGCAGGCCCCGCTGTACACGCGCACCTACAGCTACACCCCGCAGGGCGACCTGCACAGCGAGAGCACGCCGCCCATCACGACCACGCTCAACGGCATCACCACAACCGGGCCGGTGACCACCACCGACGGCTATGACGGCGACGGCAATCAGACGGGCGTCACCGCGGCCAACGGCAACACCACGACCACCGCCTTCGACCACCTCGGCCGGCAGGTCTCCACCACGCTGCCGCGCGTCACCCTCTACGACGGCAGCAGCAGCACGCCCACCAGCAGCACCGCCTACGACGCCGACGGCAACGCCGTACGCACCAGCAACGCCAACGGTGAGACCACCACCAGCAGCTACGACCCCTGGCAGCGCCTGGTGTCCAGCACCAACCCCGTCAGCGGCACCACCCTCTACACCTACACCGCCACCGAGCAGACGGCCACGCGCGATCCCCAGGGCAACGTCTCCCAGAGCGCCTACGACGCGGCAGGGCGGTTGACCCTGACCACCGACCCCTCTAACAACACCACGCAGTATCAATACGACGCCGTGGGCAACACCGTGGCCATCACCGGCGGGACCGCCCTCGCCGCGACCAGTGTGAAGACGCGTGCCTACGACGCCCGTAACGAGGTCGCCACCGACACCACGAGCGGGCCGGGCCTCTCGACGCCGCTGACCACCCATACCTCCTATGACGGCGACGGCAACGTGGCCCAGGTCCAGCAGCCCAATGGCGACACCGTCTACAACTTGTACGACCTGACCGACCTGCCCACCAGCACCCAAACCGACCCCAGCCCGGTGAGCAAGGGGGCGGCGCAAACGGCGCCAAAGTACGAGACCTATGCCTACGACGCGGCGGGCAACCAGGTCAGCCACACCGACGCCGATAACCGCACTGACACCACGACGCCCGACGCGGACAACCGCACCGTGCAGGACGTGGCGACCGTGCCCGGTCCGGGTGGGACCGCCGCCACCGGCACCGTCATCACCACCACCAACACCTTCGATCCCGATGGCAACGCCGTCTCCTGGACCCGCCAGACCCAGCCCCCGACGGGTCCCGTGCAGACCCAGACCGACAGCGCCACCTACGACGCCGCCGACCGCCTGACCAGCAGCACCGACAACGGCCTGACCACCCGCTACGGCTACGACGCGGCCGGCCAGCAACGCACCCACACCATCGCCGACGGCACGACCACCGTCACCACCAGCCTCGACCCCGAGGGCCGGCAGACGGGCATCAGCGAGGGCATGGGCGGCAGCGGGCCGTACGCCAGCCACATGGGCT
>JAABUQ010012316.1_pt1 | contig 10660 bp, 9 predicted proteins | sample 5560001 | NCBI WGS metagenome assembly JAABUQ01 (sample SAMN10711888, study PRJNA513371) | rock metagenome | isolation source: Antarctica rocks | place: Antarctica: Victoria Land, Finger Mt nord | collected 2015-12-18 | reverse complement strand
TTAGTCGTGTTCATCTCAGGAGAATTTATTCATTTTTCTTGCTTGTTCACTGACAACATTGACAATTTATAGATGATTTTTATCCTATTGTTTTGCTACTAGAAAAATTGAGATGCGTTCGCCCTGCACCTGTGTCGTAGCCAAATAAGAGACCGCCCAAAGCAGCGATCGCGGCTACAACATAAACAAAATTGCCCGTCTTTTGATTGGAGGATTGCTCTGATGGTTCGGGTGGTGTTCTAGTCATGTCATTGCTGTGCTCTCAAAGGCACTCAACAGCTCGATTCTCCCTAGCAGTTACCTAACTTTAGAAAATCAAAAAAATAACTGTATCTATCAGATGGTGGATCAAAATCCTTAGTGAATTTTATATAAAACATAAGCTAAAACAGAAGGTAGTGTTATGGAATTGTTGTTAGACTAGCAGGATTCATCTCGCTGTTCTCTATGATTTAGCAACATCTGTTTTGCAACCGATAGTTAGGGCAAGTTAGTGCTTGTTTGGCAATGCCAGGACCTCGCTGACCTCCGGCTCCTCATGTTCGAGGACGCAAGCGCCTCGGTTAAGCAACTTAAAAAGGAGGTTGACAAATTTATAACAATCCGAAAACATATCATCCAATCGGCTGATGAGGCAATTTTTAGCTTTTGATAGTCTGCTATTTATAGCAAGAGCAAGAGCCCTAAAAAACTTGAAGTTGTTGAGTAATTGAAAGTAAAATCCATACCGGTAGCCTGAGCAAAAAAGATGAGTAGTACAACAGCAACTAACAATCAACTATACAATGTCGAGCAGGTGCGCCAGCAGGCTCGTCAGTCACTTGAGCAGGGCGCAGTTACTGAAGATTATTCCCTTGACCGAGAGCAAGCTTGTCAGTTACTAAATGAAGCCTTGGCATCAGAAATTTTGTGCGTACTGCGTTACCGCCACCATCAGATAATAGCCAAGGGGATTGATTTTCCTCAGGTAGCCAAAGAGTTTGCCGAACACGCGGCAAATGAACACGAACACATGATGATGATCGCCGAGCGCATTGACCAGCTTGGTGGTGACCCAGATTTCAATCCGGCCACTATTGTCAAACGCTCTTCCACTGAATATGGGAGTAGCGGTGCGCAGATTGAGCTGAATGAACTGATTAAAGAGGATTTGGTAGCCGAGCGCACTGTGATCGAGATTTACCGCAAGTTAGTTAGCTATTTTGGCAATGCTGATCCGACTAGCCGTCGCCTGTTCGAAGAAATTCTGGAAGATGAAGAGGAACACGCTAATGATCTTGCTGACCTGCTAGCGGCCGTAGATCCCAGGAACAAGCCGGCCTAACAGAATAGATTGGCGGTGCTGTAGAACTGTGGGTGATGAGTGTTGGGTTCCTCGGTTCATTTGCATCAGCGAGCTTGCTCTCGCTTTTGGGAGCGAGGATCGAATCTTAAATTACGTCCGTACAAGTCAGAAAGGAACCGCTATGATCCTGATCTTCGCCAGCAGCATAAGCCTATGGGCACGAGATGTGGCAGCAACAGTGGAGGTGACTGAGTGACAGGCAGGCTCGACGTCGTCCATCACACCGCAGTCGTCAACAACATCAACCTACACTACATCGTTGCCGGTGACGGTCCGCCGGTGTTCCTGCTCCACGGCTTCCCAGAGTTCTGGTACGCGTGGCGCCACCAGATCCCCGCTCTGGCGGAGCGGTACACGGTCGTTGTGCCAGACCTGCGCGGCTACGGCTACAGCGCGAAGCCCTACGCTGGCTACGACAAGCGGACTATGGCCACTGACGTTCGCGAACTCGCCCGGCACCTCGGCTTCGAGCGGATTGCGCTCGTTGGGCATGACCGGGGTGCCCGGGTCGCGCTGCGGTTCGTGAAGGACTGGCCGCAAATGGTTGACCGACTGGCCGTGTTGGACAACGTGCCCACCGTGGTGATCTTCGAGACGATGGACGCCCAGTACGCTCGCGGTCAGTGGTGGTTCCTGTTCAACCAAATCCCGCACCTGCCGGAGGCGCTCATCCTCGGTCGGGAGGAGGTGTGGCTGCGCCACTTCTTTACGGATTGGTGCCATAACCCGCAGGCGCTCACACCCGAGGACATCGCCGAGTACGTGCGGGCGTACAGTCAGCCGGGCGCGGTCATGGGCGCGTGCAATGACTACCGCGCTGGGCCAGAGGATGTGGCGCAAGACCAGGCCGACCGGCACAAGCGCATCGACTGTCCCGTCTTGGCGCTGTGGGGTGAGGATTTCGAGTGGGTCGGCAAAGCGTTCGACGTGCGCCAGATCTGGTCCGAACTAGCGGACAACCTGCGTGCCGTCAGTCTCCCGGACTGCTCCCACCTTCCGCACGAGGAGTGTCCGGACGAGGTGAACCGGCATCTGCTGGACTTCCTCGACGGCTGGACCGGTTGAGTGGATATCGCGGACGGGTTACTATGTTTTAGACTCGGTCTTTTTCTCTTCGTCCCCTAGCATTTGGAGTAATTTTCTGGCGGCTAGAACTCCCAAGACTGCTCCACCAACCAATTCCATTGTCCGTACCGCTGTCTTCGCCTCATCACCAGAACCAAGATGGCGGTTAAACAACTCCTCACTCACCCACTCAGTGGAGACTTTGAAATTGTGAATTGGAGTTGGCAATAGCTCTAAATAGGTGCCTTGACGGATCAGGTGACCAAGTTCGCCTACAATTTGAAAGCGGTCGTAAAGGTTAGCAACAGCATCTTCTAAGCCTAGTTTCAGGAGGGTTCCGCGGATGTTAACAGAGGCAGGCTTGAGGTTGTCCCCTAAGGCGATCGCTTTGAGGTTATGAGCGATCGCGTTTCCTTGCTGATAGGCTACCTGAGCTGTGGGCGGTAGGGAGTTATCCTTTATAGCCGCGCAATCACCACCAGCAAAGACTTCTGGAAAGTCGAGCAGTTGCATTGTGGGAGTGACTTGGAGACGACCGTGGTGATCGCGGTGTTCATTAGGAATTGGCAGGTCTTTAATCAGCGGATGGGTAGCAGTGCCAGTTGCCCAAATTGTGGTGGACGCTGGGAGTGTTCCAGATTTGTCATTGCGCTTATACTCAACTGAGTCGGGACGAATAGTAGTGGCTTCTGCCCCCAGGAGCAACTCCACCTTAACAGCACGTTTGCGCAGTTCCTCTTCGGCGATTTCGCGCAGATGACTATTGATGTCACCCTTAAGGATTTCCTTGCCGTGATTGAGCAGCACCACACGGATCTCTTGGGCATTGCCTCCCAAAGCAGCATACCAATGAGGTAGCAGATCAGCTAAGGTGGCGGCCATCTCGACCCCAGAAGGACCGCCACCAATCACTGCTACTGTTAGCAGTCTATGGCGTTGTTCTGGATCTTCGATTTGAACAGCTCGTTGCAGACAGTCGCGCAAATGGCGGTCGATGGTGATCGCGTCATCTTGCGTCCAAAAAGGCAGGGCGTATTCTTTTGCACCCTCAACACCGAAGTAGCCAGTGACACTGCCCAAGGCTAACACTAAGTTGCTGTAGCTGTAGCAGTCTCCCGAAGTTAATTTGACTTGCCGCTGATGTAGATCAATTGATTGGACCGTATCTTGAACAAAGATGACACCGCTATCATGAAGCAGTTCCTCAAAACGTGGTACTACCTGCTTAGCATCCATCTCGCCACTGAAATACTCGTAGAGTAAGGGCTTAAAGCAAAAGCGTTCATCTCGGTTAACTAGGATTACAGATCTCGGATAGTGTTGATGGCTCAAGTGTAGAGCTGTAAACAGTCCGGTAAAGCCACCACCTACAATGACAGTTTGATAGACGGGGTTGCTCATAAAAGTACTCCTTGAAGTTTATAAAGCTGGGTACACGCAACAGCAAAGGGTTATCTAAAAACTCAAGTTAGTATTACAGCGCTTTATTGTAAAAATATTAGCTCAACTTGCAACAGAAAGCTCTATCTAAAAATTAGCTTTAGCTTAAAAACCAAAGATTTCCTCTACGATAGCTCCCAACTAAGCTTTTCAGCATTCCAGTCACTAGGAATACACAAATGACAAATGATTGAGCGAGATAGCAAAAGTAGATTTAGTCAAATAACAATGCTCCAAACTTAAAGTGGGGGAGGGTTCCAAACCCCTAACTGTTTCAAAAGAGCCTTAGCTACATAAAATAATGAAATCAGCGTGAAATTTCGATATTTCCTTAGAAATAAATAAATAATATTCCATGAGGAATAAGCGCTCACCCTCACAATAATTTAAGGTAGGCTCAAGAAGAGTAAATGAATTTCTGGTCAATGTTTGGTCAGATTCGTGTCTGACGTAATTTTAGTGCTAGGAATCACAACCTAGCGGGTAATCGATGCTTATAGTAGCATTAGTCTTGACACTTTTGGGTATTTAGTTCCCCAAGAGTTTAATAGTTGAAAGTTAAGAAGTGTTGGTAATGCCGATTGAATCAGACGCATAACCAATAAAGTCTTCTCTAACTATCGAAACATTCGGAGGAAGTAATATGAGCTTTTCCCCGTACCTTCTTAAAGGTCAAAAAGCACTAGTGACGGGTTCGAGTTCTGGCATTGGTGAAGGTGTTGTTCGCTATTTGGCAAAAGCAGGGGCAGCAGTAGTGATTAACTACCATACTGAGGCCGAGGAAGCCCAGAAAATTGTGGACGATATCAAGGCCGCCAATGGTGAGGCGATCGCCATTCAGGCTAATGTCAGCAAAGAAGACGAAGTCAAGTCAATGTTCGACCAGATGTTCCAGCAGTTCGGCACAATTGACATCCTGGTCAACAACGCGGGTTTGCAAAAAGACTCAGCGTTTGTAGATATGACCCTTGACCACTGGAACTTGGTCATTGGAGTTAACCTGACAGGTCAATTCTTATGTGCCCGTGAAGCAGCACAAGAGTTCTTACGGCGAGGCGTACAGCCCAATGTGTCCTGTGCAGCAGGGAAAATCATCTGCATGAGTTCAGTACATCAGGTGATTCCTTGGGCTGGTCACGTCAACTATGCCACTAGCAAAGGCGGTATCCACATGATGATGGCGAGTATTGCCCAAGAACTCGCCCCCCATAGAATTCGGGTGAATAGCATTGCTCCTGGTGCGATCAAAACCCAAATCAATAAATCAGCCTGGGACACTCCGGAAGCCGAGGCCAAGCTGCTAAAACTCATCCCGCAAAAACGCGTAGGAGTTCCGGAAGACATCGCCAAGGCTGCAGTTTGGCTTGCCTCAGACGATTCAGATTATGTCAATGGCACAACGCTGTTCGTAGATGGCGGTATGACACTCTACCCAGGCTTCACAGAGAATGGTTGAAAGAACGCTGAACAATGCTGCTTGTTGCAGAATTAACCTGAAATCCTTGTCCATTAATGGCACCCGGTCACCTCTATGATTTCCTCATCGCTCATAATCCTTTAGTTCAACTATGGCTACCTCATGAGTAGCATTGGTCAGAATCTGAGCTAATTCGTGCTGACCGCGCAATTGAGCAACGTTAGCCAATGTGTTCAGAATTTCTGTCCATCGAACCCCTCTAGTTTCCAGTTCCTCCAACGCAGCCCCCACTAGCTCTCGGCCTGAAGCTGGATCTACCATGGGGTTGTTCCTGGCGTCGCTGTTGGTAGTATAGTTAATTTCATTCATATGCAGCGGCTTCGACTCCTTTTTTTTGCTTTGTCACAGTCGATTAAATCTGTGCCGAGCGATTTAGCCTTCCCGTGCGTAGCGTCCCATCAGTTCCGCTGCTTCCAGAACGCGACCTTCCATCGCCTTCAACACATCTGCTTTGCTTGCCCCCGGTTTCAAATCCAGCGGTTGATCCAGGGCAAACAGTTTGAAAAAGTAGCGATGAGTACCGCTGGGTGGGCAGGGACCGCCGAACCCTAGCTGGTCAAAACTGTTCTTTCCCTGCACTCCGCCATTGGGCAAGGTGGGTTGGTTAGCAACGCCTTCCGGTAGCTCACGGATATCAACGGGTAAGTTATAGATTACCCAATGGGTAAACACCTGATTGGGTGCGTCTGGGTCTTCCAAAATCAGGGCAAAGCTGTTTGTACCGTTAGGGGGCGCTTCCCAATGCAGGGGAGGAGATATATTGTCACCGTCACAGGTGTACTTAAAGGGGATAGTGCTGCCAATAAAAAAAGCGGAGCTTCTCAGTTCCATAGTTTGGTTCGTTTGTTCTTGACCTTGAACCTGCTTGCCTTGTATTTATGAATCTGAGGAGGACATCCAGAAACACTTAATAAAAATGTTCCTCCACTGTTAGCTTTTCCAAATCTAAAGCAGATCACAAGAAGGGGACCTATACCTTAGGATAGAAATAGTCAGCCTTTGCTACAGGGAGAGGCATAGCTTGGTTTTGTGTTGTGCTCGACGAGGTGCCAATCGGATGAAACGAAGAGGAAAAACCCGGATCAAAGCGCTCTAAAACCTTTTGCTAGATGAATTAGAGGCTTTGATAGTTCCTTCACAGGAGTTTGTCTATAGTGATGGGCAGGTCACGAATTCGTTTACCTGTAGCGTGATAGACGGCATTGGCGACCGCGGCAGCAGCCCCGATTGTGCCAATTTCTCCTACCCCCTTCACGCCAATTAGGTTGACGTGCGGGTCTTCCTCCTCAATAAAGAAGGCATCAATGGGTGGAATATCAGCATTCGTCGGAACCAGGTACTCAGCGAGGTCAGAGTTCACAACTCGCCCTAAATGCGGATCGACCACGCTTTGTTCCATCAATGCCATACCGATGCCCCAAATAATTCCACCAATAAGCTGGCTGTGAGCAGTTTTGGGGTTAATGATCCGTCCGGCAGCGAATGCGCCGACATAACGGGTGACTCGCAGTTCTCCTAATCCTGGATGGAATTGTACCTCAGCAAAATGTGCTCCAAATGAGTAGTGGGTAAAGTTCTCAATGTCTTGGTTAGGCTGTACCCGTTCCTGTGCTGAAATCGATTCCATCTGGTGCTGCTGCAAGATTTCCACGTAGGTCTGTCTCTGGGTGGGATTGTCCTTGAGGTAGCAATGCCCATTCTCTACCATAACCTCTGCTTCTGTATGCCCGTGGAGGGGAGAGTTCGGCTCGTTAAACGCCAGCTCGAGCAGCTGGCGCTGTAGAGAAGCGGTCGCGGCATGAACCGCAGACCCGACGCTAGAAGTTGTCTTGGAAACTGCTGATACGGAGCTTCGGGCATTTGCGTATCACCTAGCTCAAAGCGAATCGATTCCATCGGCAACCTCAACGTATCTGCTGCAATTTGCCGCATGATGGTGTAGGAACCTGTACCTTGGTCGCAGGTAGCACTTTGCACCAAGACACTGCCATCGGCAAATAGTTGAGCCGAGGCAGAAGTGGGAGAAAAGCGGGCATCATACGCCATCGTTGCCATTCCCCAACCCACAAGGCGATCGCCATTCCGCATTGAACCTGGTTGCGGATGGCGCTGATGCCAGCCAAACCGCTCGGCCCCTTGCCGATAGCACTCCTTGAGGGACTTACTCGACCAGGTTGTTCCGGCTTCTGGATCGACATCGGCATGGTTCTGTAAGCGCAGTTCGATCGGCTCGATCTGTAAGGCATAAGCAAGCTCATCCATTGCCGATTCGAGCGCAAACAAGCCTGGGGTTTCTCCGGGTCCACGCATGGTATATGGTCCACTGAGATGACTCGGAGCCAGTCGGTAGGTCGTGGCAATGTTGGGGCAAGCATAGATTTTGCGACTGGTGCGAGTCACAGGAGCGACCACGCGATGATCGTAGGTAGAAGTTTGCGCGATCGCGTGATGCGCGAGTGCGGTGAGCTGTCCGGTTGCAGTTGCTCCAAGCTGAATATGATGCTGAATTTGAGGACGGTAGCCGACTGCGGCAAATTCCTGACGGCGGGTGAGCACGAGCTTGACAGGTCGATTCACATAACGGGCTGTGACCGCTGCGAGTGCTACATGGGACCAGGCAGGACCTTTGTAACCGAAGGAACCCCCAACAAAATGCTGAATCACCCGAATCTTTTCGGGTGGCATTTGTAGCCAGCAAGCCACTGCCTTGCGAATGCCATAAACCCAGGTCGTTGGCTCGTACAGGGTCAGCTGATCCGCTTGCCAAAGCGCGATTGTAGCGTGGGATTCGAGCGCGTTATGGTGCTGCATAGCAGTTGTGTAGGTTTGATCAATCTGTACAGCTGCATCTGCCAGTCCCTTCGCCACATCTCCTTGTAATGTATCGGGTGGTTTTCCCCAGACGTTATCAGGAGGAAAGGCATGCTCCATTGCCGCCTGCATTGTCACCCTCGGAGGTTCTTCCTCGTAGCGAACCTGCACCAAAGACGCGGCGTGAGTTGCCTGCTCAAACGTTTCTGCGACAACGACACCAATGTGCTGTCCGCTGTAGTGAATTTGATCGTCTTGAAGTGGGACGTGCTGCTCTCCGGCACCTCCACCTTGACTACCACTGTCTAACGCCACGGGTGAAGGAGCGATGCGGGGAGCATTGCAGTGAGTGAGAACTGCTATTACACCGGGCGCAGTTTCGGCAGCTTGGGTGTTGATCTCCACAATGCGTCCGTTGGCGATCGTGCTGTTAACCAGAGACGCATGAACCAAGTTAGGAATCGGAATTTCAGCGCAGTAACGCGCTTCTCCGGTTACTTTCAGGCGTCCATCGACGCGATTGATTGCTTTTCCAATTACAGGATTCATCGCTAGTTCTGGTTTTGTACACTCGCGAAATTTGAGAGGCGAATCAGATTGGCGGTAATCTCTTGTCGATCGGGTTCACCCCGTTCCAGCGCCTCGGACAGGTGCCTTGCTTCTTCCGGTTTGACTTTAGGTGGGACTAGCGGTTCTAGCGGATCAACGATCGCCTCTACAATTACTGCGCCAGGGATCGCAAGGGCTTGATCCAGAATTGCGCCACAGTCGGCTGAGTTGTTAATCGACAATCCGGTACCGCCACAAGCTCTAGCAAAGGCAGCAAAGTCGATCGATTGCAGTTCGCAGCCAAATTCAGGGTTACCCTGGTACATCATTTGCTCCCATTTAATTTGCCCCAACGTCCCGTTCTTGATGATTACCACTTTGACCGGAAGCTGATATTTGACGCAGGTGACGAACTCCGCCATTAGCATGGCAAACCCACCGTCGCCCACAAAAGCAATACTTTGGCGATCAGGGTAAGCAATCTGAGCCGCGATCGCATAGGGCAAGCCACACGCCATCGAGGCTAGCGTGCCCGATACCGAATGCATCTGCCCCCGCTTAACGGGAATGTGGCGTGCCCACCAGGCAGTATTGGTGCCAGAATCAGCAGAGACGATTGCCGTCTCTGACAATCGCTTGCCTAGCTCAGACGCAACCACCTGCGGCTTCATCGGGTGAGACTGCTGGCTACCCTGTTCCTGCATCGTCTGTTGCCACTTATTCATGCCAGACTGCGCCTGCTCTAAGAAGCTGCGGTCTTCGTGGCGCTTCAGCAGCGGCAGCAGGTGTTGCAGCACAATCTGGCTATCTCCCATCAATCCCGCTTCTACCGGGTAGCGTAGCCCAATCCGGAGAGAATCTACATCAATCTGCACGGCGCGTGCCTGTCCGGGTTTGGGATAGTACTCAATGTAGGGGAATGAACTACCGACAATCAGCAGCGTATCGCACGTTTCAAACGCTTCTTGAGAGGGTTGAGTGCCCAAAATGCCGATTGTCCCTGTTGTGTAAGGACTGTCATCGGGGACGGCTGCTTTACCGAGCAGCGCTTTGATAATCGGTGCGCCCAACTGCTCTGCCATTTGCTCTAGCTCATTGGTCGCTCCGAGTGCCCCCCGACCTGCCAGAATTGCCACTTTTTGACCAGCATTTAACACTTCGGCGGCTCGCTGCAAATCAGCTTGAGTGGGAATTAACTCACTTTTAGGGAAAGCATTTGAGACGTGGTGCGGCAGATTCCGCATCGAGCCTTTCTGCTCAACGCTTTGGGATTGAAAGTCTGATGGGAAGTTGATGTGTGCCACTCCCCGGTAGCTGAGAGCAGCACGGCACGCCAAATTCGCCACGTTTTCAACATGCGTTGGACCCATAACGCGAGTGTTATAGACGGCAACATCCATGAAAAGCTTGTCAAGATCTACATCCTGCTGCGAGTGTGTATTAATCAGATCGTGATAATGATGTCCTGTAATTGCCAGCACGGGTTGACCGTCCATCTTGGCATCGTAAAGACCGTTGAGCAAGTGAATGCCACCCGGACCGGAAGTTGCAAGGCAAACGCCTAGCTTACCAGTGTACTTGGCATAGGCACACGCCATGAACGCTGCTGATTCCTCATGACGAGTTTGAATAAAACGAAGCTTGCCCTGGCGGATTCGCAGCGACTCCATAATGCCGTTGATGCCGTCGCCTGGAATGCCAAAAATCGTATCGACGCCCCAATTGATTAGCGTTTCCATCAAGACGTCAGCAGCGGTAGTTGTCATGATTCTATCTTTCATTGTGTATTCATTGATGAATTGGCATTGACCGACATTTCAAAAATCCACCCGTTCGTTGCGCTAAAACTGCCGGTCGTGCGTCAGGCAAGTGTGGGATTGAGTATCATACGAGAGAAGAAAATTAGCTTTGTTCCCGAAAGTTATGCCCTGCCTACTCTGCGGTCATGATCAAACCCATAAACACGGAAAAAC
>JAABUQ010012315.1_pt1 | contig 10662 bp, 14 predicted proteins | sample 5560001 | NCBI WGS metagenome assembly JAABUQ01 (sample SAMN10711888, study PRJNA513371) | rock metagenome | isolation source: Antarctica rocks | place: Antarctica: Victoria Land, Finger Mt nord | collected 2015-12-18 | reverse complement strand
CCCATCGTGAAGGGGCTGTGCATGCTTGGACCCATGAAGTCTGGACGAGGGAGGGAGGGGCGGCGTTGGTGGGGTTGGGGAAAAGGGAAGGGGGATTGAGGACCTGGCGGGCCGCGTGGGGGGCCGTAGGCGACGTTGGTGACGCGGCGACGTTTGGGCTCTGGGCTTCGGGGGTTGTGCTCGAGGGGCTCGGTACGTTTGAAGCGGGGGGATGACAGGGCTAGGGGAGCGCTGTGGAGGGTTTGGCCTCGATAACGGTAGGACGGCGGGTGGTTGCCCATGGGGGGACTGCCTAGACCGCGGGCGAAGCGAGTGCTGGGGCCGGATGTCGGTGTTGTGAGACTGCGGGTTGGTGAGTGAGGGGTGTTCGGTGTGTTTTGGTTCGAGAGGCCAGCACTGGACATCATCCCCGAGCTGCTGATGCTTTTGCCTCCGCACTTGGGACACCGTTTTGGCGAAGTGTCGGTGGGGTTCGCAGAGGGTGAGGGATTGGAGAAGCTGTTGTGCCTGCCACTTCGTCGGGGTTGGTATCGATAGTCAGGGTACTGTTTCTGGTGACGAAGTTTTTCCTCCTGATTCCCAATCAGTCATCGCTTTCTTCCAAAGGGAGATAAGAGACACGTACCTCTGCCAAAAGTTTCCAGTGTTCCTTGACTTCCGGAGGCGATGTTCGCCAATGGTCTCCGATGACCTTTGAGATTTCAGGATTGGCCAAGCCTGGATTTTGCGAGACTACCGATGCCTGGTGATGCTGGCGATAGAGGATGAATGCTATTAAACATGCATTAGTTGACGGTATAACAAGTTGGGCGTGTGCTTGCACGTGTGTCGAGAGATTCTTGTCGATTTAAATGAGCATTATACTACATACCGTTCCTTGGTCGAGGGACCTTTGGATCTGGCTGACAGAGACAAATCGAGCTCGGCGATTCACCTTGCCACGTATCTGCGTTCTTCAGTGAGATCGAATTACGCCTTCTGTTTGGAACAGTCTCGGTCGGCGATGGCTTTGGCGATTGATGATCCTCGAAAGACTCTTGACCTGGGGACGTCGACTTACGACTGTCCGCAGATCTCGATTTCCTTTGCGAGGCTCCGGGCAGCGGCAACTTTCTATTTTCAATGAAAGCAGACTTGGAGCTCTCGTCGGTCATAATCTTGGCCTTTTGCAGCGAATCGGGTTCGATTGCCCATCGGCGAGCAAGGGCGGCGTCGGACAGGGCAGGTGGGCGAGGGAGTACTCGATGGAATGACATTGCAAAAGGCGATGCATTGATGAGTGCTGTGTTGAGGGGATATAATGCTTTGATAATGAAAGCAATTCATGTATTGGGGTTGTCGAAAGCGGCCGGAATGTGAAGAAAGAGGAGCCGCTTTGTAGGAAGAGACCGCTTCGGCTGGTTCGTCATAGCGTCTTTGATGGCTTTGTCTCCGTCAAAAAGCAGGCTCGGGAGGTCTTTGGGATGTTATCGGATGCGGAGATGTGAGGAGACGATGTTTTCTTTGTTCTTTGTCCAAGCCTCGTTCCACCCACCAGACCGGGAACGGAAAGGGTTTGGATGAGACATTCGGACCACCAAAAATTGCAAAAATGCGACAAAGAATGTAAAACAACTGGGCGCATTCTAGCTCGATCCATCATATTTCAATCCTCGTGACTTATTCATGCTTCAACATGGAGGTATCTCAGGTCATAACATACCCATTATGATTGTGCACCATTCGAATAACCCCAAGGAAACTCAAGTTCAATGTCATCCAATCTTGGCCCTTTGGCCTCACAAATCGCCAGTCATCGTGGCTGGAGCAGACTAGAATCCTCGTCGACGTCACGCGAGAACCATGTGCCTCCACGATGCCCCCCAATGTCTACTGCGATATCTTCTCCAATCATCTTCATGGCTTCGGGTCCTAAATGCATATCATCCCTGGTAAAGTGTTAGAGCATTCAGGGTGTGATAGGGTTGGACGACACACCAAAACAGATATGTTTTTGGGTCCGAGCATTGTCCTACCGTCTCGGCCAGTCCACTCGTGAGGATTTTGTGATTGGGGTCCGCGACGCAACCTGAGAACACATTGGTCCACGGAGACATGATGCCCAATCCATTGGCATCAGCCATCTGCTGACTGAAGAGCTGTTGTTCACGCACTTGATCAAGCAACCAATCGAATGTATTATAGAGATAGACTTCTCCCTTTCCCCACCGAGAGAATCTGGTGGCTAGCGCTTGGTTCCATTGTCTGACCAGAGTGACAGCGTTTCTTTGGTTCACTGCAAGAACATCCGGGCCAGAGAGGCCTGTCCGTTTCATTTGCCATCCAGGCAAGAAGGTCATGTCAATTGCGTATGGGACAATGACCTTCAGGTCGAATGGCCAATTCTCGGCGAGTAGATCTAATTGTTCGAAAAAAGCATCTATCGTCTTCGTGACAGCTAATTGGGCGTCGGAGAGGTCTACCCCAGAGAAATACCATAAGTCCCACAGTGAAAACCATATAGCGAAGACGGTCCCACTTCTCTCGGACGTTTCCATTCGACTTGTTCCAAATTGCTGCTTCTCTAATCTCAGCCATTGCTGGACTTGAGCCCTGAAATCGGCGAGTGGCTCCCCGTTTTCCTTTGCTTCAAAGACAGTATTGTTCGAGGTTTTCGCCTTGGTCAAAGTGTTGTTCATGATGCCGTTATCGACGACGGCGCCTCCGTATCCCGGATTCCACGAGTGAGGAAGTGACCTTGCGAAATTGTCGTGATGCGTACATGAAACCTGCCATGACTTAGCGTTATAGCGGAGCCCGACTTCCTCGATTGCCTACCACAGCGCACAAATGCTCTGTCCAGACCCTGCCTCGTGCTTCGTCTCGGACAGGAGTCTGATCGCTTGCGGGTGGGTCAATTGGATAATGTCCATCATCGCTCCACGAATCGCCGAAGACCAGCAATCGGTTCGGCGATTTCCCCCATTGAATAGGGTCTGCTGGTTGGGTAGAAGAAGAGTTGATGAGTTTCTCCAACTCGACGTTGATTGAGGAGGTGGCTCTGGGTAGAGATCGAGTGAGGTAAAGGATGCTGCAAACGCTGACGGCTAGTAGGATAATGAGATGCCTGGGGCGGCATATTTTGTGCGCGAGACTCGAGCAGCAGGTGCCCATGATGATAGCATTCCCAAACTTACGCCCCATGGACCGACGCATTTAGGTACTCGGATTGGCATTCAAGAAAGCCTTTGCTACCGTTTCTTTAACATGAACATGATCTTTCCTGTCTGAGACGAAAGAGATAAACGCAAGAGGTCATTGGCATTGAAAAGAACGCCCGGGCAATGGACTATGGTGGTCTTATCATGATGACCAGAGAGATAGTACAAGTGTCACGTGCCGTTGCCCGAAGCCGGCAAAGGAGATAATGATGATGGGGGAGACGGGGCTAAAGTGGGGTTCTGACGTCGGCCTCAGCGTGGTGCTCACTAGCCGACAAGCCATATCAAATAACGAGATGCAGGAACCCGAATTCTGATATGGCATAGTGATGATGGGAAATTTGATTCAGCGGAATATCTAGCCTGGGATATGACAGATAGAGATGGAAAAGATGTGATACACTTCCACATCTCGAAGCGGTATGTCATCTGCGATTGGCTTCGGGATCCGCGCCGTGGAGCAAAGCTTGGTATTGCTTGGCTCTTGGCGATGATGACTGCCACGCGAAATGAAGAAATGGTGAAAAGTGTGGGGTCATCTGTAGTAGCGAAATAGAATACTTCATCTATATAAAGAGTGAAAGTTCAGGTGGTCATCAGCCTAAGGTATCCATAGATGAGCCACGATTAATACCTACCTATGCTATCGTTTGTAGGGCCTGAACAACCTCTTCAAAGTCTTCCATATCTACTTTATGACTGCTGACCATCCCCACCCATTTTCCCCTTTCCTCTGCAATATCCAAGCCTCTCGCCTCCATAACTGTACACAAGCATCCCATGGCAACTGCTCTGGCGGGAAAAAAATTGACAAGGTGGTAATTCTTGCATCTAATGCGCCATCAGTCTCCTTATTATTGGCATCGCGACTGTCATCATCTTACGCAGCAATTGCTTGTGCCTTGCATGCTTTGCCAATGCCCGTGCCCATCAAGTCTTCCACTACTCCATACACTTCTTTTTCCTCGTTTTCCCAGGAGCCATAGTCCTCTCCAGCATCTGCGATACCGTCCATTGCACGCTGGAGGTAGCGTGGGAGATAGTCCAACGGCTGCGGAATTCTCAACTGAAACCCAAGCACACGAAGAAGCAGCAGCTCCGCTTGTACCAGTGTTGCTCGGAGGACATCATATTTCGTTGATGGTACCGTGAGCTGCGCGAGAGCTGGGTCAGACGGATCTCTATTCAGGAGTTGATGGGCAGGAAACAGGATTTCTCGCATCCTTCGTGGACATTCTGAGGACTTGGACGCGAGGGACAGGCACGACAAGGCCAGTGTCTATATAATCCGCAGTGGTGATCAGCCAATTGATTCGGCTGATGGGTATATAAGCATCAGAAGAGAGACAGACGTACGCATCCAATGGATCAGAAGAAATTGAAGGATCCTGAAACCGCTTGTACTTGTTCATATACATATATGACATTGCAAGCGCCTCTTCTGGGCTTTTAATCATGCTTTAGCAAAGAGTGAACTCGAGTATACAAGATGCAGGAAAGGCTCACAGGCGGAGCAGATCTGCCATCGTGTCCATGAAAGCCTGGGGGCTCATATGGCGAGTCATGTCACTATCAGTCGAGTGGCGGAGGTGAGGCGAATAGTCAGTTGACAGAGAATTGCGCCTGGAACTACCGCATCGAACCTGAAGTCGATTGAATCAAGTAGTAACAAACAGCGAGGAAGTAAGGACGATGAAGAACCACGAGAACCTGGTGGTGTAGTACAATTATATTCTATATCTCCGAACTTCGGAGATAAGGTAATCTAGTGTCATTGCCTGGCTCGCTTGGAATCACCAGCTTCAATTCAATGTCTCTGTTGTTCCTCAATGCAGACAGCAACAAGATGATGAGACCTGATCTCGATGAACAGCGTCGCCGAACTCGCTGCAAGCTATATGTGCCAAGATAGCGCTCCAGCAGTTGATTGAAATGGAGCAGCAATCGCCCCCTCGAAAGGGTCCGGAGTCAGATAATCCTCAAGTGAGTTTCCCATGTTCAAAGTGCAAGCTGTCTTTCGCGGTACATCATCTTTTGCTAATGTGCTGTGCTTCTACAGGCTCTTGACTCGGAGACCTCTTCTGAAGATTCTCCACTCGATCACAGCAGCAAGACTTCTCCCGAACCTCAATCCTTTACCGTCCCCCAGGGCAGGGGCAAATCACTGGTACCTCCAGAACTTGCAGTCGCCACAGCTCAGTTCCTTGCTGATCTGACAAACTACGTTCCCCTCGGAACCCTCTCTGCTAATCAAAACGCCGACTATGACGTGTGCAAGGAGCTTGGGTCAGAGGACACTAGGAAGTTACAGTTGCCTCAATATCTACAGACCTTGACTAATAGACGTTGGATACGACTGTTCCTCCAAAGCTATGAAGCAGCTGAGCGCCATGCAGTCGTAAGAGTATACGCTCTACCTGATGATGTTGGCCGACGATACGTAGAGAGGAACGACCGCAATCTACGGAAACTTCTCATACGACTATTAGGTGAACTCGATTGCACTCCCAATGCCTGGGAAGGGCGCAAGGATCCGAAAGTCGCAACCGAGACATACGCGTCTGTCTCAGCCAATGACGACTCCTTATTCTATCTCTTTAATACAATTCCTTCCCCAAGCCTAGACTCTCTGGATGTGTCTTGTCAATATTCAAAACATTCCATCAAATCCCTGCTCGGACCAGACCCTATACCTGGACTCCGAACGCGTTTACACTCCTACCAGAAGCGAACAGCGGCAACCATGATCAAAAGGGAGGCTGATCCTGCACTCGGTCTAGATCCCCGCCTATTGCAAAAGATTGGGCCGACAGGGCAGAAGTTCTACTTGGATACCCAGGAGGGTCTTCTCTTTCGAGATAAAAAGGCATATGAAGAAGTGAGAGGGGGCTTATTGAGTGAGTCCATGGGGCTGGGCAAGACACTGATTTCTTTGGCAACCATCTTGGCAACAAAAGGTCATTGGCCCTCGGTTCCTCCACAATATTCGGAGAATCTCTACCCTGTACGCCCAAACATAGGCTCGCTCATGGAAATGGCTGCTGCAGCCGCAGGCCGGGAACGAGTCCCTTGGCGCGGGGTCTTCCAAAACCTATCTATCAAGGGAGAGAATTATGAAAACTGTATAAACATGCTGGAGAGAAGCTCTCCATACTACATCATCCCTCCGCCTGTCACTAGGATGAGCCGCCGCCCTTCTACTGTAGCGGTAGGTAAGAAGATTCTTCTTAGTTCTGCTACTCTGGTCATCGTGCCACAGAATCTTTTGAGCCAATGGAAAAGCGAGATTGCAATGCATTTTGAACGGGATACCTTCAAGGTGCTCTGTTTAGAATTTGCAGAAGAGACCGTCATGCCGCCAGCAGAGAAACTTCTATCTTTTGACATCCTCCTGATGTCAAGGCAGCGTTTCGAGCGAGAGATCTTTCCCCAAAACTTGGTGAACCCAACCTCAAGGACGAAAAGGGGTTGCGGTTGCTCCCTTGACGGTGACTGTCGCTGTTCTATTTCAAATGATTACCATTCACCGCTAGAAAGCTTGCACTTTCTTAGGATTATAATGGACGAAGGCCATGGTTTTGCTTCGGCGGGGAGGGGCAGGACGACAGGCTATTGGGCGCTCTCAAAGATCCTTGTCGATCGAAAATGGATTGTGAGTGGAACTCCGGCTAGTGGCTTGATAGGAGTCGAAGTTGGAGCAGCAGCATACGAGACTTCGGCCGAAATCGGGTCAACAGCAACATGTCAACCTGGCGGGGCCAATGAGATGATTCTTCGAGCACGAAGGAAAGAGGCTGCGTTTCAACAAGAGCGTAAGGATCTCGAGAGCTTTCGAATCATGGTTACGGGGTTTCTCCAACTCAAACCTTGGGCAAACAACAAAAATGATGATCCCGCGTCGTGGGATAAGTACGTTATGCCTTCTCCAGATGGTAGGAGGAAGCCTGGGTCGTTGAAGAAGCTGTTAGAAAGTTTGGTTGTACGCCATCGAATTGAAGATGTCGAACGAGAGGTCGAATTGCCGTCACTCCACAACCGAGTCGTGTACCTCCAGCCCAGCTGGCATGATAAGTTCAGCATTAATTTGTTCATCATTGTTTTGATAGTGAACGCAGTAGCCTCCGAACGTCGAGACGAGGATTACATGTTTCACTCAAAGAACAGATTCGTATTACAACATCTCATCACCAATCTACAACAATCTGGCTTCTACTGGACAAGTTTCACACCCGAAGGTATTACTGCGACCATTGGCAATGCTCGCGAGTACCTAGACAAACAGACCAGTCTAAAGGGAGCTTGCAGTGGGACCGACCGTTTGTTGCTTGAGCGAGCAGTCCTCACAGCAGAAACCATACTGGCATCGTCATCCTGGAAAACCCTCTCGGGTTTAGACGAAATGGGCTTGTTTGTAAACAAACTTCCATCGCCATGTCAAAACACTTGGGCTTTAGTGGAGAATGATCAGAACGATGTCACACTCTTCGGTGCAACCCAATTGAGAAAAGCACAGCAGTGGGTCGATAGCCATCTTTACTTGGACGACCTTTCCGACGGCCTTGCAAGCCTAGGAAAGTCCACAATGAAGAAGGTGTGGCAGGACGCGAGCAAAGCAGAGAGTGAAAGAGTACCAGTCGATTCATTGATCGACGATCCTAGGAAAGCGAGTCCGTCAAAGAGGAAACCTCGGTCAGGCTCCATGGGTACGCCTAGATTGACTGAAAAGCAGACAATGTCTAAGGCGAGAACTGCAATAGGTCCACTCAGACATGCAAAAACTGCAAAAGATGGTGTTAGCAATGATCCGCACATACAGGAAGGACCTAAGTCGGCGCTCAAATCCGCCTTAAAACCCTCACCAATCGACAAACCTATCAACGCCCTCCCGTCAGACTACCCTTTCGCCTCCACAACGCTCATGGGCACCGCCTCAGCCAAGTTGTCTTACCTCATTGACAAAGTATCCACCCTACACATAAACGAAAAGATCCTTATCTTCTACGAAGGCGACCAAATCGCCTACTACATCGCCCAAGCCTTCGACCTCATCGACGTCCGCTACCTAATCTACACTCGATCCCTCGATCTTGCTCTGAAAAGCTCCTACATTGCCACCTTCAACACTACCCCCACTTTCCGCGTCATGCTCATGAATATTCATGAAGCGGCGCACGGCCTACACATTGCGAGCGCAAGCAGGGTCTTTTTTGTAAATCCGGTTTTCCAGCCGAATGTCGAAGCGCAGGCCATCAAGCGTGCGCACCGAATCGGACAAACCAAGCCGGTGTATGTGGAGACTTTAGTACTCCAAGGTACTTTGGAAGATCATATGTTGCAACGTCGTAAAGGGATGACGGCGTTGGAGCACCAGAAAGCGGAGAAAAGCCTGCTAGACGATAAGCCCATGTCCACAATCATCGAAAACGTGCGACTCCTACCCCTTCTGGACGAGGAGATGCACGATGTGAATAGACAGATAGCGAAGCTACAGGTGCCGCAGAAATTGTTCGGCCGCCCTGGCAGCGGAGAAGGCGATGGAGACGACCCCTACGCGGACCTCATCTTTCCAATCGAAACACCAAAGATCCAAAAACAGAAGAAGAAAAGAGGCATATACAATAACATTGAGCACGAAGATGAGGACAAGTATCTGCCTAATAAGAAGCGGATCGTTGAAGTGCAAGTGCCATCACCCCCAGCAACCCCTGTACAAGGCACCACAGCAGGGCCGTTTAAGAGAGTCGGTTTCAGCCTGACCGATCCAGAGACCAGGCAAACCGCCACAAGCACTCTTAGTGCACAAGGCACTTCTACCAGAAGAGTCGCCTTCACTTTGCCTGAGTCAGCTGCTGGCCCTTCCATTGCTGACCCTTCCGCCGCTGCCAGCACCCCCCTTTCTTTGAGACCAACTTCAACAGACCCCTCCCATCCACCGAGAAAGAAAGTTGGCTTCACCGACGCAGCCGATACGGTGGGTAAAGCCGATGAGGGACCTACGAGTCTGTTCGGTTGATCACACTAACGGGAATGAAACGAAAATAATCGCTAAAAGACTTACATATGTATGATAGATCGACGAGGCGATGAAGCGGGATGTACGTCCATAATTAAATACCCCGGGGAGCAAGAAAGCGTCTTCGGAATACAGATGGAGGTTTTGCGAAGTTGACATACTGGTTGCTAAGAGCTAAATGCTAAGAGCTTTATAGAATAGTAATCAATCCGCTTTCACCTGTCTATGTTCGCTGACTTATACCTGACCTTTCTTCTCCCTAAACCATCCGAGTTTAATACCATAGCAATTTCTTGTCATCACCTGCCGCGCTGGACAAACATGATAGCGAGAAGTAAGCCGGCACCAGTGACGCCCGTATTCGAGTGCTCTCAGCATATTTCCAAGCTCTTGATAGAAGTCAGCAAACCAGCAGCCATCTCATGACTCGATGGTAATATCGTCGTGTAAAGAAGACTCCGAAATTCCCGATCAGCATCACCGCATGCGTTCCTCGCGAAGTTTCCTGCATGATCGGTATAGTAAATATACATCAAAGACGAGGCCCTGAACTCCAATCGAATCAGAAACATCCCACGCAGACCGTCATCCCCATCCCACCACAACCACATAAAGCTCAAAACCCAATAATAACACAACCCCATCACCACCCTCCCCAAACCTCCCCCCCCCTTCCCACCACACTCCCCTCCCACCCCCTAACCCCCCATTGACCCCCTCCACACCCTCACTACCCCCCCGCCAACCTCAGCGCACAAAAAACAGCATTAACCCCCACTCCCACCGCAACCCCCACGCACCTCCTCCTCGACCAAACCCCCTCCTCCTTACACAACCACACCCCGGCCCCGATCCCCCAAAAAAACCCCATCAAGCTGCCCCACAACAAATCCTCCAACCCCTCCCCCTCCCCCTCCCCCTCCACAAATCCCCCCTCGCCGACCAGCCCCATTTCCCCGCGCCCCCCCCAACCCCCAGCAGAAGGCATAGCAGCAGCAGGAACATCGTTATCGAGCCACGCATCCTCCATTCGCCGGAGGGAGGCAGGGGAGGGCAGTGTATCCGGGGTATGGGCGTTTGCATGGCGGGTTTGGAAGCGGGTGCGCAGCGCAGCGATCTCAGCCGCTGTGAACCCCGCCGTGCCGAGACGGTCGAAGCCGTGGGGAGGTTGCTGCGGTTCCTCCCCCCCTGGCGCTGGAGGGGTTGGGGCATCGAGTTCTGTGTTTGTGGTAGTGGGTAAGGGTGCGGAAGAGCAGGAGGGGGAGGACTCGAGGGCTAGCTCGGCGGGTGAGAGGGTTTGGTTTGTGGTGATGGAGACGTGGATGTAGACTTCCCCCTGAATACCCCCCGGGTTTGTAGCGGTGGCGAGGGTGGTGGGGAGGGAGACGGAGAGCGGTATATGAGGAGGAAGGAGGCGGCCAGCGTGGATGTAGCGGAGGGGGCAGGTGG
>JAABUQ010012314.1_pt1 | contig 10664 bp, 11 predicted proteins | sample 5560001 | NCBI WGS metagenome assembly JAABUQ01 (sample SAMN10711888, study PRJNA513371) | rock metagenome | isolation source: Antarctica rocks | place: Antarctica: Victoria Land, Finger Mt nord | collected 2015-12-18 | reverse complement strand
CAACTCGGTTTGTTGCATGGCTCACGACGACAAATCACATTCGTTCATATAATCATTTGGCTGGATGTGTTGCACGAACGCTTAGCACAACTGAGGGATTGACCTTTTAGCAGCTTCGAGTACTTGGTGAAGGAGTTGTGTTCCTACCCCTTTTCCAATGTAATCGGGAAGAACAGCTACGGCTAATTCGGGGGTGGCATCGTCAATATAGCTGATTGTTTTGTCCTGTCCTATGAGTAAGCGTATCCATGCCGCACCTATGGGTTGCTAGCTGTGTGGCTCAAGAGCGATGAAGCCTATATCAGTTTTGTATCCCCAATCCTTGACATACTTTATTAGTATGGGATTGCTCTTTGCGGCGTCTAGGGAGGTTTCGCCGTCTTCATCCATGTGAGCGGCGTAATACAATATCTTCCAAAGAAACTGCTCATCATCTTTTGTAACGGGACGTATTATACAATTCATGTTTTTCACCTTATACTGTGTGAGTGTCGGAACCTGTACGACGTGGGGACTGGACATTGCTACGCTCGTCCCTGGGCGCAATGAATTGCTGCCCCTACCGAGAATCTCGTTCCCCTATATGTTTATCGGATGCACCTATTATAGTATTATTCATTGCCATTCAACTCTTCCTCGTCCAACTCTTTCATAATTTTCATGTCTTGTTTGCTGCTCACATCCACCTGTGCAAACAGGTCGGGTCGTCTTTGTCTCGTTTTCTTTAGCGATTCTTTGCGGCGCCAACGGGCGATTTGGGCGTGGTTGCCGGAGAGCAGTACATCGGGGACGTGCCAGCCGCGAAAGTCGGCGGGACGCGTGTATTGCGGATATTCCAGGAGGTTGTTGCTGTGCGATTCGTCGTCGGTTGAGCCTTCGGTGAGGACCCCTGGAAGCAGACGACTTACCGCATCTACAACAATCATAGCACCGATTTCACCCCCTGTCAGCACGTAATCGCCGATGGAGATTTCGTCGGTAATGAGGTGTTGATTGACGCGCTCGTCGATGCCTTCGTAGTGTCCACATAAGAGCGTGATACGTGTTTCTTGCGCTAGTTCGCGGGCGATATGTTGCTTGAAGAGGCGACCCTGTGGGGTGAGTAGAATGATGGGGCCGCCTTGATGCACAGCTTCCACTGCCGCGAAGATGGGGTCTGGTTTCATGACCATGCCCGCACCACCACCGTAGGGGTAGTCGTCAACCATATGATGCTTGTCGGTTGTGGCTTCCCGAATATCGTGTAGCGCGATAGTCAGCAGGCCACGCTCCTGGGCGCGTTTGAGAATGCTCTCGGTAAAGGGTCCCTGAAACATAGCAGGGAACAACGTGAAAATGTCGAAATGCATGTGTACCCACCTCGAATGATATGTGTTACAATAACACCGTTAAGTATAACATGTCTAGTGGAGCCTCTTTATGTCTTGGTCTCAAGTGCAACAGGCGGAGGATGTGTATGACCAGATGACCGTCCTCGTGGGTAGTGCGATCCGTCTGTTTGGCGGTGAATCTGGTGTGTTTGTTGTCTCGAATGAGGCATTTGATCCGCAAAGTAGTACAGAATATACACGGTACCGCATTAGTGATGCCGCCTTGTCGTCTCTCCTCACACTCGCTGAGCGTGGTACACAACCCGCTTCCTCGCATCCATTGGTTGTTGAGTCCATTGCGCCAGAGGTTGCTGTGCAGATGGGTATTGAGGAGACGTACATACACGCTGTAGAGCGTTGTTCACTTTTTTTGCATGATGCCGCAGGTGCGCTGGGAATACTGCATCTTATCCGATCAACGCATACGTGTTCCTGTTTTGAACGCGAGGAACGCATAGATGCCGTAAATGATGCATTGCATCTCTTTCTTGCTCAAGTTGCGTCTGGCTTACGGTTCGCGTTGCGATCACAGTCATTGGTGAAAGAGCAGGGCCGCCTTGCCGCTATCTTTCAGTATAGTAACGAGGGTATTCTTACGGTTGATAACGCATTGCGGATTATCGACTTCAATCCAGCAATGGAGCGATTAACGGGATGGCGTGAGGGCGAAGTATTGGGACGTTTTTATTTTGAAGTGCTACGCCCAAAAGATCGGCAAGGCAATGAACTTGGCCTGGAGGATTCGCCGATTTTGCAAGCGTTCGCGGGTCAGGTGGTGGTGAATCGGGAAATGGTTCTTTCTGCTCGCGATGGGCAACATATTGATGTCAGCGTCACGGCTTCCTGTGTACGCTCTACGCGTGGTGAGCCGATAAATGGTATCCTCAATGTGCGCGATATCACGCGTGAGCGACAGCAGGAAGAGCAGCGTTCGACCTTTATTTCGGTTATCTCGCATGAGTTGCAGACGCCGATAGCCATTATCAAAGGTTACGCCTCAACATTGGCACGAACCGATACAACCTTTGAGCCAACCGTGCTACGCACACGTTTACAAGCTATCGAGGAAGAGGCAGACCGCTTGAATAAGCTCGTGGGGAACCTGCTGTATGCCTCACGTATTCAGGCGGGCGGTATTCTGATGGAGATTGTGCCATTGGATTTGGGTCCGTTGATCGAGGGAGTAACGAGACGTTTACAGGTGAAAAGTCCGAATGTCGAGGTGACACTGGATATTCCCACGAACTTGCCACCTGTGATGGCGGACCGAGACCGTATTGAAGAGGTGTTGCAGAACTTGCTGGATAATGCGGTGAAGTATTCGCCGCGACAACGTGCGCTCACCGTAACATGTCGTGCAACGGGGGATGAGGTAACGGTGAGTATTAGTGATGCTGGTATGGGTATTTCGCTGCGAGACCAGGAGCATATCTTTGATCGTTTTCGGCGCGTTGGAGACCAGAACTCGCAAGCACTGCCTGGTGCTGGCCTGGGTTTGTACATCTGTCGCGCCATTATTGAGGCGCATGGAGGGCATATCTGGGTAGAAAGTACCCTGCGTCAAGGTTCTACATTTTCATTTAGTGTTCCGCGTGAGGAGAAGGCGCGTTTACCGATGGTGGTGTTTTGATGGAAAAGGATGCATTTGACCAGCGCGACATGACGATTTTGATTGTGGATGATGAGCCGCGCATCCGCGATTTTGTGCGTATGAATTTGGAGTTAGAGCATTATAGCGTGATCGAGGCGACCAATGGTATCGAGGCTATAGACGAGTTACGTGAACACCTGCCCGACCTTGTTGTTCTTGACGTGATGATGCCAGAGATGGATGGTTTCGAGACGCTCAAGGTGATCCGAGAAGTCTCAAACGTGCCTGTGATTATGCTAACTGTGCGGCAGGATGAGCAGGACCGTATTCGCGGCCTTGACCTTGGGGCCGATGATTATATCGCCAAACCGTTCAATCCGCGTGAATTGCTCTCGCGTATTCGGGCGTTGTTGCGGCGTTCGTTCATGCCACCACCCGCGCGTAAAACCGAGATTGAGGTTGACCCTGATTTAAGACTTGACTTCTCACGGCGCGAAGTGATTGTACGTGGTGAAAAAGTTGTCTTGCGTCCCACTGAATATCGTCTGCTCTACCATCTGGTCAACAACGCCGGACATCTGTTGACACATGAAACGCTCCTCTCGAAAGTATGGGGGCGTGAGTATCGCGATGAGGCGCATTACTTGCGCCTGTACATTACCTACCTACGTCAAAAAATTGAGCAGGACCCAGCGCACCCGAAATATATACTGACTGAACGCGGCGTCGGGTATCGCTTTAAGGAACTAGAGTAGGGACCGATTTATCGCGTCCGCGTCCCGTCGGCAATCGTCGATGCAACAGGATGCGATAAACATTTCAACCCCCTTCGACATTTCAATTGCTAACGGGACGCGGACGTGATAAATCGGTCCCTACAGAAGGAAGGAACAAGTATGAACAAGAAGGAACGCGTTGATGCCGCGTTGCGTGGCGATGCGGTTGATCGCGTACCCGCGAGTATGTGGGGACACGATTTCGAGCGCGAATGGAATGTGCAGACATTTACCGAGGCGATGGTTGAAAATTTCACGCGCTACGATTGGGATTTCATGAAAGTGAACCCACGCGCTTCCTATTGTGTCGAAGATTGGGGCGTGAAGGTGCGACCCTCCGGCGAAAAGTACAAGGAGCCTATCTTCGAGGGAACACCAATTAGAACGCCATCCGATTGGAGGAAGTTGCGCCCATTGGAGCCAGATCGCGGCGCACTAGGTGAGCAGTTGAAGGCGTTACAATTGCTGAACCATGCAGTTGGGTATGATGCCTACTTTGTTGAGACAATCTTCTGTCCGCTTGGAGTCGCGAAATATCTCGCGGGAAACAAAAGAGAAACGGTACAGCATACGTTGCGCGATGACCGTTCTGCAATGCATGCCGCGTTGCGTGTGATTACGGAGACGTTTACCAGCTTTGCGATTGCATGTATGGAGCAGGGAGCAAGTGGTATTTTCTACGCGACTGACAGATGGGCCAGCGCGGGCGTGTTGACGCCTGACCAGTACCGTGAATTTGGCGAGCAGTATGATCTTGAGTTTCTTGATGCTATTAAGCGGCGTGGCAAGTTCACCATTTTACACAATTGTGGCTCACACATCTTTTTTAACCAGCTTGCCTCATATCCTGTGCAGGCGATTAGCTGGGATGCACATGCGGAGGGTAATCCTGATCTTGGTGAAGGGAAGAAGCGTTCGGGCAAGGCGGTGATGGGTGGAATGAGTGAGCAGACAACGCTGAGAAATGGATCACCCGATCAGGTACAGGAAGAGGTTGCTCAGGCCCTGGAAGCGACGGGAGGCAGACACTTTTTCCTGGCTCCTGGCTGTGCAATACCACCTGAGACGCCTGGCAAGAACCTGGATGCTATTCGGCGTGCCTTAACTTGACATGGGTAAGAACATTCGCTATACTCGCACAAGTTTACACAAAAGTACTGACGTGTTATTAAAATGTTGTATAGTAGAGTGTCATGGTACTCGCGTCGATTGTAGAGATGGAGCGATATCGAACAATGCGAGCATATTCAGCAGGAGGCGTTGTCTTTCGGAGGATATCTCTGCATGTTTCTGAGCCTATCTCTGCGGCAAGTCATACTAGCCAGCATATGGAGAGTGACGTATCGAGTACTGAGCATATGAACGCGGTGGAAGTGGCATTGGGCGGGCGAAGTCATGCTGGGATGTGGGCTTTGCCAAAGGGGACACCGCAAGCAGGAGAGACAATCGAGCAGGTCGCGGTACGTGAGGCGCAGGAGGAAACGGGTCTTCAAGTGCGTTTGATTGCCTATATCGGGAGTATCTCGTACTCTTTTGTGCGCGATCAAGTGCGGTACCACAAACAGGTACACCACTTCTTATTAGAAGCTATTGGTGGGGACATCTCCTTACACGATCATGAGTATGATGTCGTGGCGTGGTTTCCGTTGCACGAGGCATGTCGGCATCTCACCTATCAAAACGAGGTAAACATTCTCTATCAAGCTGAGGACATGCCGCAGCGTGAGTTGGAGCATCGACGCAAAGAAGGAATCGAATAAAAAGTATGACGGAACCTACAACGGACGCACCGTTGAATCAACAATCTCAGGAGAAACCAGAGTATTCTTTCGTGCGAGGCATGCTTTTTCCTTTTAGTGGGGAAGAGCCGTTATCGCCTCGTGAAGGGCTACGTGTGATACGTGGCTGGATTATACTATTCACGCCAGGAGTCTTGTTTCTAACACTGGTAGTATCATTTGCCGTGAGTGCTCCGCTTCCAAAGATGCTTTTGCTACTCCTGTTTGGGCTTCTGTTTGGTATCGTTGTTTTTGGTGTAATGGGTTGGTTTGCTGTAAGTATGAGTAACCGAACCGCTCGTATCTTTCAAGCGCATCGCGCGAAGAAGGCTACAACGGCTCGTGGAGGAAGATATGGATCTTAGCGTTGAAGGTAAATCGGAGCGTATTCCCCCTGGCTCACACATCTGCCAGTTGTATAGCAAGGTGACGGAGATACCGGGTGTGACCGCGCGTCTGATGCGAGTGGGATTATCGCTTTCTGAGAAGTGCTTCTTCGCAGCCGCACCTGCGCAAATCAATGAACTATGCGATGAGTTGCGGAAGTTACAGGTGGATGTGGATGCGCTGGTAGCGTCGGGTCAGTTGGTGTTACACGAGGAACGCGAGCTATTTCTTGCGAATGGGAAACGCTTTGATCCCTATTTTCTGCTGTCTCAGCATCAAACATTCATTGCGCAAGCACTTCGCGAAGGCTGGCAGGCCGTTCGTATTTCGATTGATATGACCTGGCTGGCAAAGGATATCGCGACATCTGAACAAATTCTTAAATACGAAGCAGCCTCTGATGCTGTTTTCACCTTTCAAAATGCCCCAATTATCGCGTTGATGCATTACGATCACAGTAAATTACTACCCAGTCTTGTGGTGGAGATGCTTAAACTGCACCCTATCTCGGTGGTCGGGAAATACATCAAGCGCAACCCCTTTTACCTCAACTCGGAGCAATACATGCTCAAGATTTTGCGTATCAACAAAGAAAAAGGCAATAACTAGTTCAGCAATATTATAGAAGCACACATGTGTGAGGCAACATTGCCTCACACATGTGTGCTTCTATAATATTGCTGAAAGAACGAACTAGTTGCCAAATAGGTTGCTCAGGGTGTTAATTGTGCCACCCAGATTGCTTTGACCGCCCGACTGCTGTGCGCCCTCAGCTTGTGGTGGATGGTAGGTCATCGACTGAATACCGATGCGTCCTGGTCCGGTGAAGCGGTTGAGGACAAATGAGGCACCAGCCATGAAGCCGCCGATGGCACCTAAGATACCACCTCCAGAACGCTGTGATCCCGCGACGGTAGTTACAGCCATCTGCACCGATGGGTCTTTCCACAACCACGCCCCTGGCTCGACATCGAGTGTTTCGCCTGGGGCCAGTGTTTTCTCGAAGACGTTGCCATAGCCGTGCAACACAAGCATACCCTCGCTGCCTTGCGCCGTGAACTGGTCGATGAAGAGTCCAGTGCGGCTAAACAGGATGTTGGCCGCACCTTGCATGAAGGTGAAACCATAATCAACATTGCCTGTCGCGAAAAGGAACTGGTGCTCACGAACCTCAACCATCTGTCCTGGTTGCAGACGTAGCGCGACGATCTGACCCACCGAGTCGCGCGAGAACGAAATATTGCCCGGTCCCTGTGCCTCACTGATAAATATTTGCAGACCAGCGAAGAGGCGTTTCGCCATGCCTTTCACTGTCTTGAAGCCGATTTGTACGCCTGGGTGTTTCCAGAGGAGGATGTGATGCTCGAAGTAGATGGGCATCTGGTTGCCTAGCATGATATCTACGACTGGCACCAGTTCACCCTCGATAGAAATAGTCATGTCGGCTACACGTAACGGCCCTTTGGGATTGTGTAGTTCGGCCTTTGGCTCAGCAGTTCCGAGTGGGCTACTGGTATATTCTTCATATTGATTCGGTGGTACATATGCCCCCTGTGGCGCATACTGTCCTTGTGGTGGAGGGGGTGTGCCATACTGTCCTTGTGGCCCCCCATAGTAGGGTTGTTGCGATGGTGATGAGGGCTGTTGCCGAGCCGCTTGTTGCATTGGTGCTCCGCACACGCCACAGAATTTTATGCCGTCGGCGACCTGACTTTTACAATTGGGACAAATCAAAATAAACCTCCTTCGCGTAAACTATGCTCATTTGTTCTATCAACCTGAAGCATTGTCGAGTAGATGATAGCAGTATTCGGAGCAATATACAAGTAGGGGCCTAATTCATTACGCCCTCGTCCAATGCTTGATGTGGGACGAGGGCGTAATGAATTAGGCCCCTACATGGGGTCTGTTTATAGGACAAAGCTATCGGCGAGGGGGCTACGGGCATTGCCGTTCTCGCGTCGGTCGCCGTTCGTTGTGGGAACGGGCTGCTGTCCACCGGTCGCTTGGCGGTTTTGCTGTTGTTGATATCCGCCGTTGTTTTGCTGAGGTTGCTGCGAGTTTTGCAGGTTCTGCAAGCTCTGTAGGGCAGCTTGTGTTTGTGGGTTCATGGGAACAGGACCGCCCTGCTCCGTCATAAGTTGAATAGTCTTGCCTTCGATGACGACGGCGACGCCGATACCACGACGAAGGTCAGCGAGTTGACGACGCAACTCACGGTTCTCAGCCTCTAACGCATCCATTAACTTCTTTTGCTCAAGCAGCATCTGAGCGATGCCTTCAAAACCAGCACTGGCAGCACGATCCATTTTGGACTCCTCCCGCATATTTTGTGTACTCAATAATTCCAGAACAAAATCACCAATCACAGCACCACATCCTCCCTACTTTATCCTCGTTCCCAACAATAACACAATGCGATCCCAAATGGCTGCCGCAACATCTGTTTTAGACATTACAGGCAAGTCCTCCATAGGAGCATCTGCGCGAAAGATGAACACTTTATTTGTATCCGACCCAAAGCCACTATCCGAGCGGCTAACATCATTCGCGACAAGCATGCTCAACTGTTTTGCTTCCAGTTTTGCCTGCGCGTTGCGTACAATATCGTTAGTTTCGGCTGCGAACCCAACACGCACCAGACGTTGTGGTATTCGCACGTTTTCAAGTTGTTCATCTGGTGCATGGACCAGTTCACCAAGAATATCTGGATTTTGGACCAGATGCAAGGTCAACCCGTCCGCACCATCGGAACCCTGTTGTGTCTCGCCCTTTTTAATTTTTCGCGCCGCCGGAGCTGCCGGACGATAATCCGCAACTGCGGCACTCATGATGAGTACATCGGCGTCCACGATGGCCTCATGTACGGCATTCCGCATTTGCAGTGCCGTGTCCACAGCTTGTAGCTTTACACCATAGGGTGCCTGAAGCGCGACAGGGCCTGAGATAAGCGTGACATGTGCGCCACGGTCTCTCGCTTCCTCCGCAAGGGCATACCCCATTTTCCCCGATGAGCGGTTTCCCACATAACGCACAGGGTCGATTGGCTCTTGCGTCCCACCTGCCGTTATCACAACATGGTGGCCCGCGAGGTTCCCATTGCGTCCTAGCACCATGCGTATGGCACCCAGCAAAACATCTGTCTCCGGTAGCCGACCAGGGCCTACTGCTCCTGACGCAAGATGGCCCACAACAGGTCCAACGATAGACGCTCCTCGCTCTTGTAACAGCGTGAGATTAGCCTGTGTCGCCGGATGATTATACATGTTGTGGTACATCGCGGGAGCCACAAGTAAAGGTGCTTTTGTCGCGAGTGCCACAGCGGTCAGCATATTATCAGCTATACCACAAGCGAGTTTGGCGATGGTGTTGGCTGTTGCTGGCACAATCGCAAGCAATTCGGCCTTTTCACCTAACTCGATGTGCGTTTCTGCCGCATGACCAGACGCTTCCCATAAATCAGTATAGGCTGGCCTATGGCTCATCGTGGCAAAAGTAAGCGGACGAATAAAATCTTCCGCATGCTTTGTCAAGATAACATCTACAAGCGCACCTGCCTGCTGTAAACGGCTGACAAGTTCTACCGCTTTATATGATGCGATCCCTCCACAAACACCAACGATGATACGCCTGTTCTGTAACACGTTTCCCTCTACATAGGACGGTCTTCAATGAGAACACTGTTACAATAGCATACGATGATACGGAGCGACAAGCAAGTCGCCAGAAGTACCATTCCTACTCCACTCTTCATATACAGAGAAACGCGCATGAGAAGAAATATCGCATATATACTTAACCTCGCACATCCTTTTGTTTCAGGAAGTAGCCAACGAGACCGCCAAGAATGAGAATGGTCACGATCAGGAAGAACCAGCAGAGGAGGAGATGGGCAATGGCAGGACCCTGATTCTCCGTGTACTGTGAGTACAGCGTACTCTGGAATGACCAGTCATCCAGGCGAAGAGGGGTGCCATGCAGTCCAACAGTTGAACCCATCGCGGCCATCGCCCAACGCGCTGGAAAGAACGCGCCAAGAATTTGCAAAAGGGGACCATTTAACTTGAAGATGATACCTGAAAAGATAACTTGTGGAATGAGTATCAATGGCACAATACTCATGGCGCGGTCGTTATTGGGTACTAAAGCTGAGACAGTGAGACCGAGCATCAAGCCCGCGAGCGATGTCAAAGCCATTGTGATGTAAATTTCTAAGAATGGTGGTAAGACCGTACCAAGCGTATTGTGCGGGAATGGTGCTTTCGCGCTGACAAAAGCTGTAAGCACAAGGCTTTGAACAAGGCAGAGAACACCAAGCACAGTGATCTTTGAGAACATATAGGGGACAATGCCCAGGTTTACCGTGCGTTCGCGATGGTAAATTGGAGCCTCTTTGACGATCTCACGTGCGCCATTGATACACCCGAACATGACGGCGGCAAAGGCCATGATGAAAAGTGTTGTCTCCGCGTTTCCTCCACCATCAGTAACACCACTATCCAATAGTTGCGCTTTTGTTTTGCCTTGTGACTGTATGTATGCATCGCCTTGTGGACCATCGAGAAATTGCTGTAGTTCAGCACAACTATGATAGGGCGATGATGCACTTGATTGGCAATGCACAACACTATCAGAATTGACATCAATGCCAAACGTTCCTGATGCGGTCAGCAAGAACAGGACGAGACCGATAATGGGAGCTTGCAAGAGCAAGATGAGCAGGTTGCCTCTATCATTTTTGAGCAATTCCAGGTATCGTGCC
>JAABUQ010012313.1_pt1 | contig 10664 bp, 16 predicted proteins | sample 5560001 | NCBI WGS metagenome assembly JAABUQ01 (sample SAMN10711888, study PRJNA513371) | rock metagenome | isolation source: Antarctica rocks | place: Antarctica: Victoria Land, Finger Mt nord | collected 2015-12-18 | reverse complement strand
AGATCTTGCTGCTGCTCGACAACTTTGAGCAGGTGGCGGAGGCCGCGCCGGCAGTGGCGGAGTTGCTGGCCGCCTGCCCACGCCTGCGCGTGCTCGCGACGGGCCGGGCCTCGTTGCGCGTGCGGGGCGAGCAGGAGTATGCCGTGCCGCCGCTCACCCTGCCCGACCCCGCCTACACGACCGACCCCGAGGCGCTGGGCCGGCCCGGCGGCGGTCCAGTTCGACGAGGCCCTGGCGTTGTTCCGGAGCATCGGCAATCCCCTGTACCTGCCGTGGTGTCTGGAGGGACTGGCGGCGGTGGCGGCGGTGGAAGGCCGTTTCGCGCACGCCGCGCGGCTCTGCGGAAAGCGTGACGCGCTGCGGGCACGCCCGGGCATCGGATTGCCGCCCGCGGACCCGCCCGCGTACGCCCGCCTGTTGGAGTCCGTGCGCGCCGCGCTCGGCCAGGAGGCGTTCGACCGCGAGCAAGCGGCGGGGCGTGAGCTACCGCCGGAATAGGCTGGCGTGTACACGGCGCCGAGTCATCGTTCGGCACGGTGGAAAGGGACAACCGATGCCCAAGCACGCATTCACGCTGAGAGCATTAGGACTATGTAAAATGAGGGCTGTTACACTACTACGGTAACGAATTCAGCGTTCACAGTGTTCGATTAGGGATGGGGTTTTAATGCAGAGGGAAGACTATCTGTCCAAAAAGATGCGCACGATCGAGGTGCGCAAGCGCAGCATTAGCGAGTTGCTGGGGGCGATGAGCGAGACCGGCTTCCAGGGCAAGCAGCTGGCCAACGCCTATAAGGTGCTCAAGGCCATGATCGAGGAAGGCGACAACACGATCTTCCTGGGGTTGGCCGGCTCGATGAGCACGACCGGGCAGTGGCGGATCGTGAAGTGGCTGGTCGAGAACCGCTACGTCGATGTGCTGGTCTCCACGGGCGCCAACGTGTCGGAGGACCTGCTGGAGGGCCTCGGCTTCTCCTACTACCAGGGCAGCCACACCGTCGACGACGAGGAGTTACTGGAGCGCCAGATCGACCGCTACTACGACGTGTACGCGGACGAGTTGCAGTACCGGCAGCTGGAGGGCTTCATCGGCGAGTTCATGACGACGCTCGACCGCTCGCACCCGTACTCGTCGGCCGAGTTCCTGCACCTGTTCGGCCAGTACCAGCACGAGCGCGGTATCGACAGCATCACGGCGGCGGCCTACCGCGCCGGCGTGCCGATCTACTCGCCCGCGCTGGCCGACAGCGGCTACGGCGTGGCCGCCGCGCAACTCTACAAGGACAAAGGCATCCGCGTCACGCTCGACCAGTTCGCCGACCTGGTGCAACTCGGCGAGATCGGCGACCGCTCGGCGCACACCTCGGTCGTCTACGTCGGCGGCGGGGTGCCCAAGGACACCATCCAGCTCGTCAGCGTGATCGTGGACCTCAACCGCGGCGGCGAACAGGTGTTCCCGCACAAGTACGCCGTGCAGATCACGACCGACTCGCCGCAGTGGGGCGGCCTCTCGGGCTGCACCTTTGAGGAGGCGGTCAGCTGGGGCAAGATCGACAGCAACCAGGAAACGCGGGCCGTCTGCTACTGCGACGCCACGATCGCCCTGCCGATCCTCTCCCACGCCCTGGCCGAGACGCTCGACGGCCCCCGCTCGGGGGCCGACCTCGCCTGGGTGTTCGACGCCGTGAAGGCGCAGGGTCAGGATCAGGTCGAGGAGCCGCGCGTGCTGCAGGAAGTGTCCTCCTAGCGCCTGGCTCAAAACCCGGTTTTAAGATGCGGGCCGGCGAGCGCGTCCCCCTTACTTGGGGAGGCGGCCACCGGCTCGCTTTAGCAACGTTGGCCTCACCGTTTGCGCCATGGCGGATAGTACAGTGCTACGCCCGCGATGGCTCCGACGGCCATCCCCACCGCGACCCGCCTCCCCGCGCCGGGCGCCGCCCGCATGGCCCATCGCAGCAGCAGCCCTTTGAGCGGGAGGGCCACCCCCAGCACCCCCAGCACCCACAGCCGGTCCGCCCGGAGGCGCCGCCGCGCGCGCCGGTATACCTCGGCGACCAGGTTCCGCTGCAGCGGCGTCGGCGCCTCCGGGTCCTCGTCCATGGAGAGCATGTAGTCGATCTCGGGGATGTCCTTCAGGCGCGCGCGGCGGGGATCTCCCGCGCCCCGACAGCGCAGGCCAGCACCTCCCACAGCGCGACGTCGTGGGGCCGCACGTCCTCATCAACCAGCCTCTCCATCGTCATGTTCCTCCTTCCTGGCGCTCGCATACAGTTCCGCGAAGCGATCCTTGGCTCGCGTGAAGTTCTTCCTGACGGCCGCGACCGAGCGATTGGTCCGCGCGGCGAGCCCGGGGATCGATTCTCCGGTGCAGCCCATGCCCCTCCAACACCTCGCGCTGCGCGGGCGAGAGTTCGGCCAGTACGTGGCGCACCACCTCGTCCGCCGGGGAGGGCATCGGCGTGGGCACGCCGGCGGCCACGTCGAGGGAGACCTCTCGCCCGCGCTCCGGACGCCGCCACTCCTGTCCGGCGCGCGAACGAGCGATGCGGTAGAGCCAGGCCCGGAAGCTCGTGTCCCTGTCCAGTTCGTCGAGGTGGGCGAGCGCGTACACGAAGACATCGTGCGCCAGGTCGTCGGATCGTGCGGGATCGTCGCCCCGCCGGCGTAGGAACGTGCGCACCGGCTGATAGTAGTGGCCGATGAGCCGCGCGTGGGCCTCCGCCGAGCCCTGCGCGGGCCTCCGCCGAGCCCTGCGCGGGCCTCCGCCGAGCCCTGCGCGGGCCTCCGCCGAGCCCTCTTTCGCCTGGGCAACCACCTCACGTGACGGTGGATTGGAACCGCTTCCCCGCTGGGCCATAGGGGGCCTCCCACGCGCCAGACGCCATCGTTGAGGCGCGTCACGCCCTGCCCATCTTGAGCGTAAGCGTAAACTCGTTTCGCGGCAATGTCCACTTTTGGGAGGGCTCGCGCACCTACATAGATAGAGGGACGGCGCGGCGGGTCCCCCGACGATGAATGTTGTCCTACCGCCGCAGGAAAGAGGGACCCTATGCAGCCCGCCACCATCTTGTTCGTCCACCCCGCGACCTTCCATTGGACCAAGCTTCGCGCGGCCCTCCAGGGGTGGCAGGATGTTCACATCGTCGACGACGTGCAGCGGCACGAGCCGGCCGTGCAGGCCGCCACGCGGGAGCAGCCCGACCTCATCTTTGTCGCCTCCGACCTGCCCGGCGTCCCGCCCGTGCCGCTCGTACGCGGCCTGCGCCACGCCAGCGCGCAGAGCCAGATCATCATGATCGGCCCGTTACTGGACCCGGAGGAGCATCGGCAGCTCGCGGATCTCGACCTCGCCGGCTTCCTTCAGTGGACATGCGTGACGCCCGAGCGGCTACGGAACGTGATCGAGGCCGTGCGCGACGGCGCGGTACGGGCCGGTAGCGCGGGAGCAGTGCGCGCAGCGTTTACGCCCGAGCGTCGGCACGAGGGGCGCGATGACATGAGCATCACGCTCACCGAGAAGGAGCGGGTAGCCCTCTTGGGTTTGACCCGCGACCGGACCCAGCAGCAGGTCGCGGATGACGAAGGGGTCAGCCTGCGCACGATCGAGGATCGCGTCGCCGTCCTCAAGGCGAAGTTCGACGTGTCGACGACGTTCATGCTCGGCGTCATGGCCGAGCGGCTAGGGTTTGTCTCGTAGGGACAGTCCGTGGATTTCCACAGGGGCAATTCGTGGATTTCCACACCCTCTTTTCGTGGATTTCCAGGTTACGCGCTTTCGCTTCATCGTGCAATAATAGCCTCACGCCACCGCAGACCGGCTGCAGCGACTTTGCATGGCGTCAGGCCTATGTGTTCTCCGACATCTCGTGCCTGTGTCGACCACGCGACACAGGCATCTTTACCGGAGGTTGCCCACGATGATTCTGCACTCCCTGTCCATGGTCGAACTCGACGTGCTTCGCTGCATTGCCAATGGTCTCAGCGATCAACAAATCGCCCGGACTCTCTATAAGTCCGTGCATACGATCCATCGCCACCGTGATAACCTGCTCGGCAAGGTCGGCGTGAACAATAGGGTGGAGCTTACGCGGTACGCAATCGCGGCCGGTCATGTGCCGGTCGCCTGGAAAAATGGGGCAAATGAGGGACGATGGCACCGGCCAGCAAGCGGTACGATCAGGGTGTGAGAGCCCTACACCGACTGCAGCGGAGTTGAAGCGATCACGGCTAGATCATCAAGTATACGAACGGAACAGCATCGGAGGACGACCATGCGCACGCTTCACACGCTGCTCGCCGGCGCGGCCCTCGCCGCGACCCTTGCAGCCCTCGCACCCCTGACGGGCCAATCCAGAGCGTTTGCTGACACCTACCCAGGCGCATCCCCGGGGGCCACCAGCGCCCAGGTGGTTACACCCCTCTGTGCGTCGGGTACACGCGTGGCCCAGCAAGAGCTCTACGATGGCCTTGGCTACGACCTTGGCGAGATCGTGCGGTACCGCTCGAACTGCGGCGACGGCGCGGAATGGGAAACGGCCTAGTCCCATACTGCGAACACCTACGTCTTCGCCCAGATCTCCAACGGCAACACGACGTTCAAGGCCAGCCAGCCTTCAGCAACGAATGCAACGACCGGCCAACTGACCGGATCGAGCTTTAGTGGGTGCGGTGCGATCAAAAGCCCCAACGACGGTTTCTACTATAGCACCTGCTCAGACGGCCATTACCAGTGACGCTGGCCCTAGCCAACCCACTCAATCGCTACCCCACCGCTCTGTCGCGGGTGATGGGGTAGCTGACAACCAACGACGGGCATCCCCGCCCCTCGTACACTCTAGAATCGTGCCTACTAAGTAAGACAAGGAGAAAGGCCATGCATCCCTTCAGGAAACTGCTGATCGGCTTGGCCCTGGCGGTGACTCTCACCCCCTCGATCGGGCGCGTCGGCGCTTCTGCTGCCAGCGATCCAAGCGGTAGTGTCGTCCCACTGTGCGCCAGCGGCACCAGGGTCGCGAGCGTCGAACTCTACAACTACAACAATACCGACCTCGGCGAGATCGTGCGCTACCAGTCGGATTGCGGCGATGGTCACCAATGGGAAACGGCTTGGTCCCATGTAGGGAACACCCGCCTCTTCGCGCAGATCACCAATAACGCCGGCGCGACAAACAAAGCGATCGTCCAGTCGGGGACGAACGCGACGACGGCCGAGCTCGCGGGACCCGGTTTCACCGGATGCGGCGCAATCCGGGACTCTAGCGGGGTTAGCTACAGTTCCTGCCCCAACGGCGCGATTCAGATAGTGTCTGGCGCGGGATCTTTGACCGATCAACCGGCCATTGTAAAGTCAGTCACCGTCGAACGTGCGCCCTTGCACACACCCTGGCCTAGCGTCCCAGGCCCCGTACCAAACGCCTAGCGCGGGCACACGACCCACGCACGCCACTCGGCTTCGTCAGAAGGGGCCCCTGTACTAGCGGTATGCTGAGGCTCGGCGCATCGGGAACGCTCCCTAAGAGTTGGCGAACTACGTATTCGTCGGCTCCTAGGGAGCGTGTCGGGGTTGGGCTGGCCTACCGCCCTCTCGCCGTTGAGCAGTCGCGCGGCCAAGGGCGACGGGGGATCAGGCATCTGAAGCATCATCCGATCTCGCGCAGAAAATGTCCCCGTTTTTGGCATCCGTGCGTATTGATTAATGTCATCGCGATGGCAAGGAAGACGAAGGTGGGATACGAAAGTGGGATATGCGTTGTGAACACGTCCGCACGAGAACACGTCCATGTATGAATCGTCGGCTGTGCCGCTGACTATGCGCCATCGGGTTGCGAGCGACGAGGAGGCGTTGGTCCAGGCCGCCCGAGATGACCCGGCCGCCTTCGGGACGCTCTACGAGCATTACCGGAACCGCATCTATGCCTACCTACGCGCCCGCACCCTAAGCGACGAGGACGCCGCGGACTTGACGCAGCAGGTGTTTCTCCATGCATTCCGTGCGCTCCCACAGTACCATCCGCAGCGCGGTGCGTTCGCCCCCTGGCTCTTTCGCATCGCGCGCAACGCGGCCACCGACGCGCATCGCCGCCGAAAAAGCACCGTCGCGTGGGATCTCATGCCCGAGGCTCTCCAACCGGTCGCTGATGATGACCCTGAGGCTGGTCTCCTCCAGCGTGAAACGCTCTATCGCCTTCGTGTCGTCCTCGACACGTACCCCGCGGCGACGCGCGAGATCCTGGCCCTCCGTTTTGCCGCCGCGTTGACGATCGCCGAGATCGCCGTGGTCGTCGGCAAAAGCGAGGCCGCCGTCAAGAAGCAGTTAACGCGCGTTCTACGCGCCCTAAAGGAGCACTATCATGAGCAGGCTTGACGACCGCTACCCCGATCTTCTGGAGGACGACCGCGCCATAGCGCGCGCCGTGTCGGAGCTTGATGCCGTTTTCGCCGTGCGCCCGTCGCCCTACATAAGCGCCGCGGTGGATCGGGCCGTGTACGAGGCGCTGGCAGCGCCACGCATCGCGATCGCGGCAGATTCCCGAGCCCGGCGCCTCGGACGAGCGCGACGCCCCCTGATGGTCGTGGGCGGCCTCGCGGCGGCGGCTGCCCTCGTCGGCGGCGCGTACGCGGCCGTCGACTCGCTCGGCGATCAGGGCCTCGCGTCCGGCGCCGCGAACGAAACGCAAGTCATCGCGCAGCAGCGCCTCGGCAAACAAGTCGCGCTGTCGCAGAGCGCATGCGGGTTCACGATGACGGTCGAGCGGGTCTATGCCGATGCCCATGGCGTCGTCGTCGCCTACACGCTGCAAGGCCCGGCCGATCATACATTCTCCGCTGGGCTAGGCGACGACACCGCGGCCCATCCCCCAACACTTGAGGACACGCAGGGGACCGGCCTGTCAAGCCGGTATGACGGCCAAGCCTTCGGTGTCGTCGGGGCGAAGAATGCGGAAAGCCAAATTCTCACGTTCGGCTACCAGACCCCGCCAGCCCACCTCCCCGACACGATAGCCATGCGTCTCTCGCTGCCCTTTGTGCAGGTCGTCGAGCAGACAGGCGATGTAGCGCCACAGGAGCCATCGTGCGCGACGTACGGGCCGCCTAAGACGGTGACGATGGTCACCGGTCAGACCCGGACATTGCGGACACTCACCGTTACTGGCCCTTTCACCTTCGACGTCACAACTCCTGTCTCCCCCACAGGTCATATCGAGATCCGCGGCTGACACCTCGGTCGTGGCCAGGAAATGGAGCTATATCAGGGGCGGATGTCGTTTCGCGATGAGGGCGGAGTAGCTCACGCCGTGCCGCGCCGATAGAGCGCGAGGCCGTCGCGGTTAGTCTTATCGAGGTTCCCCTGGAGGACCAGATGCTCCAAGTGGGCCACGGTCTCGGTGACGGCCATGCGCCGATCGAATGGCGAAAGGTCACGCCAGCCTTTGGCGGAGCCGCGCCACGGCAGGCGGCTCGCCACGGTGTAGGCCGTGGCCTCGTCGTCGCCCAGGGCATGCGTCATGCGCTCGCACCGTCTGTCGTGGTGGCGCGTGATCTCGTCGACGCGCCCCGCCAGGTCGTGGAACGGCGCGCCGTGCCCGGGGAGCACGACTGACACGGGCAGGTCGCGCACTCGCCGCAAGGAGTCGAGATACTCTCGCACCGGGTCCTCCGCGCTCTGCGCGTGCAAGCCGATGTGCGGGCTGATCCGTTCGAGCACATGGTCGCTGGAGATGAACACGCCCGACGCGCGGTCGTAGAGGCAGAACAGTCCGGCGGAGTGGCCGGGCGTGGCGATGACCTCGAAGGCGTAATCGCCGCGATTGAGGACCTCGCCGCCCACGAGCAGAAGATCGGGCTTGCGTACGCCGACGAGGCTGAGCATCCACAGCGAGGCCTCGGCCGTGGCCTGCAGTTCGTCGTCCGGGACGCCGTTGGCGCGCAGCCAGCGCTCCATCGCCACGACGGTCGCCCGCGCGTCCTCGTAGCGCGCCCCCATGTACACGGCGTCGCGGCGGTGCATCAACTCAAGGCCGCGCGACTCGGCGACAAGGCGCGCGGCCAGGCCGATGTGGTCGGGGTGGATGTGCGTGACGACGATGGCGCGGATATCCCCGACCGTACGCCCGATCGAGGAGAGCCCATCCACGAACGCCGTGTGGGCCTCGGGCGTGTCCCAGCCGCAATCGACGAGCATGATGCCGTCGTCGCCCTCGACGATGTATGTATTGACGCTGCCAAGCGGCCCATCGAGCGGGAGCGGCAGCCGGTAGATGCCCGGCGCGACCTGTTCTATCATGTATATTCCTCTACGCGGAGCAGACACAACACCTTGATTGAAGCATATCATCGTGCGGAGTGATGTTATACTGTTGCCGAGCGACATCAAGGAGCTGTAGACAATGCAACTCGTACGGAAACAGACGTACATTACATCGGCACAGGATCGCGCCGTAAAACGGCTGGCGGAGCGCTATCATACGACAGAAGCCGAGATTTTGCGCCGGGCGCTTGATAACCTCTTGAGCGAGGAGGGTGTGCCCGAAGGCGAGGACCCTTTCGCGGGGATAATAGGTATTTTCGATGGCCCGACGGAGGCGAACCACGACGACATCTATCGTTAGCCCAAGTAGTGTCTTGGTCGACACATCCGCGTGGATCTGCTTGGCGGACCGCACGGAGCGGCGCCATCGAGGTGTACGACGAACATAAACAGACCCGCGACCCCGCGCCCATCCGCCGCGGTCGTGCTGATGCGCGATCGGTCCGGGGAAGCTGGGGGAGGCCTGAGCGTCTTCATGGTGCGCCGGCATGTGCGGAGCGAGTTCGCGCCCGACGTGTACGTTTTCCCAGGCGGCTCGGTGACGGGCGCGGACCTGGAGGTCGAGCGCGCGCCCGGGGTGTGCGCGCCGGGCGGCGATGACGCGACGGGACTCGGCGCCGGCTACCGCGTCGCCGCGCTGCGCGAGTGCTTCGAGGAGGCGGGCGTGTTGCTGGCGCGGCGCGACGGCGTCCCGCTCGCCGTCGGGACCGACGCCGTCGCGCGCTTCGCCCGCTATCGCGACAGCCTCAACAACAGGACACTGACCCTGCGTGACCTCGCTACGCGCGAAGGGCTGACCCTGGCCACGGACGAGTTGCTGCACTGGTCGCACTGGATCACCCCCGACGCCTGGCTCAAGCGCTTCGACACACACTTCTTCCTGGCCGTTATGCCGCCGGAGCAGGAGGCCATGCACGACCGGCTCGAGGTCACGGCGAGCGTCTGGACCACGCCCGCGGAGGCGCTGGCGGGCTTCGAGCGGGGCGACTTCCCGCTCGTCTTCGCCACCGAGCATCAGCTGCGCGCCCTCGCCACCCTGCCGAGCGTCGCGGCGGCGCGCGAATGCTTCGTAGGCAAGCCGGTGCGCACGATGCGCCCGCGCGCCCTGCGCGAAGACGGGCAGGAGGTTATCGTGCTGCCGGACGGGGAAGGGCCGCATCCTTCCTGACAGGCGCTCTCATGATAGGTGCGGCCGCTGTTCCTAGCTGGCGCCGTAGCGCACATGTGAGTATATCGGTGCATGAGGAGACCATGGGGATAGTCGCAGGCGTCGAGGTGGTCCTCGCGCCCAATCCGTCGCTTATGACCGGCGCCGGCGCCAACAGCTATGTCGTCTTCGGGCCGGAAGGCGGGTGCGTCGTGATCGACCCCGGTCCGGACGACGAGGGGCACTTGACCCAACTAGCGCGCGTTGGTAAGGAGCGCGGCGGGGTGCGGGCTATCCTCGTGACACACGGGCATCCTGACCACGACGCGGGCGCGGCGCGGTTGCGCGCTCTAACCGGCGCGCCCGTGCTGGCCTGGACCCGCGACGGCGTGGAGAGCGCCGACGGGATGCTGTCCGACGGCGAGAGCGTTGACGCCGGCGGGCGACGCCTGGTCGCGCTGTACACGCCGGGGCACCGCTTCGACCATCTGTGCTTTCTAGCGCCCGACGCAGGCGTGCTCTTCGCGGGCGACCTCGTGGCCGGCGCGGGCACGGTCGTCATCGCGCCGCCGGAGGGCGACCTCGCCGACTACATGGCTTCACTGCGGCGCCTGCTGGCGCTCGACCTGCGCGCGATTCTGCCGGGGCACGGGCCGGTTATCGATGACCCGCGCGCACTGCTAGAGAGCTATATCCAGCACCGCGAAGGGCGCGAGGCACAGATTCTTAGGGGGCTCGCCGCGGGCGACCGCACGGTCGACGCGCTTGTGGCGCGCATCTACGCCGGCGTCGATCCCGCCTTGCGCCAGGCCGCCGCGCTCTCCGTCACGGCGCACCTAGAAAAGCTCGCGCGCGAGGGCCGCGTCATTCGTGACGCGGGAGCGTTCGTCGCCGACGGAGTAGAGATGTGGCGCCCATCCTGAGTTTATGTCATAGCACATCTGAGACGGAGAAACGTGTCATGTTCCACCGCCCTGTGGCCCTCCCCCCGTTACGCCCCCGCGATATGACCGACGATGGACCCTACATCGGCTCGAGCCTGCACAATGGCGTCATGATGTGGCTCTTTAGTACTACAACGTGACATTGACCTGCGACTGCCTCCCCGGAGGTAGTCGCAGGTTTGGATAATTCACAAGCCCTGTGTCCGCGTGTAGAAGGGGCTTGCGTGTGCGCGACGACGTGCTATACTAGCTCACGGTTACACCT
>JAABUQ010012312.1_pt1 | contig 10664 bp, 8 predicted proteins | sample 5560001 | NCBI WGS metagenome assembly JAABUQ01 (sample SAMN10711888, study PRJNA513371) | rock metagenome | isolation source: Antarctica rocks | place: Antarctica: Victoria Land, Finger Mt nord | collected 2015-12-18 | reverse complement strand
TCGTCTGTCGCATCCCGCTAATCCCCATCCTGGCCAACTGGACGTTAGTACACGTCGGCAAAACCTGTCGAGCGGGACTTGTTCAGACCTTCCTTAGCGAAATGGCTCGCCTCCGGACCCAAGGTGCTCATTCTTGACGAACCGACCCAGGGTATCGACGTCGGCAGCAAGGCGGAGGTGCATGCGATGATCGCCACCTTGGCGCAGGACGGCATGGCGATCATCCTGATCTCGTCGGAGTTGCCCGAGTTGCTCGGTATGTCCGACCGCATCTACGTCATGCATGAAGGTGAAATTACCGCCGAGTTCGCTGGCGCCGAAGCTACACAGGAAGCGGTGCTGCGTGCGGCTACTGGAGCCGCTGCCACTCAAAGCGTCGGTCACGAAGGAACTCCAGCAATCTTGCCGGAGCCTCACCGGGCATGGTGGCAGCGGCGCGAGATGGGGTTGGTCGCCGCCATCTGCGCCGTGGTGCTCCCAGTGGTGGCGGTCAATCCGCGCATGTTGAGCGGGGCCAACCTGCTGTCCATCGCCATGGATGCGGCACTGCTGGCCGTGGTCGCGGTGGCGCAGATGCTGGTGATGGTGACACGCGGCATCGATCTCTCGGTGGCTTCGGTCATCGGATTGTCGGCGTATGGCGCGGCCAGCCTCATGCACTCCGACCCTGGTCTTGGCGTTATGGCGGGTTTGGCTGTCGCCTGCGCGCTCGGACTGGCGTGCGGAACCATCAACGGGCTGGTCGTCACCCGTGGCAGGGTGCCGGCCATTGTCGTGACACTGGGCACGCTGTCGGTCTTTCGTGGCGTCGTCAGCCTGTGGGCAGGTGGCCACCAGATCAGCGCCGACCAGGTGCCGGCGGCATGGCTGGACCTCACCAGCGTACGGTTGGCCGGCGTACCTGGCGTGGTGCTGATCGCGCTGGCGGTGATGGGAGCAGCCGCTTTCGTGCTGGCGCGGACGGAAATCGGCCGCGAGTTGTTCGCAATCGGCTCGAACCCCGCCGCCGCCGCCATGGTCGGCATCCGCACACACCGGCGTCAGCTTACGGCGTTTGCCGTGGCGGGACTGCTGGCCGGACTGGACGGCGCGCTATGGGCGTCTCGTTATGCAACCGTCGATGCACGGGTCGCGACGGGGTTCGAACTGACGGTGATCGCCGCCGTGGTGGTGGGCGGCGTGGCGGTTCGTGGCGGTTCGGGCAGCGTGCTTGGGGTGGCGCTAGGAGCAGTGCTGCTGCTGGTCATCCGCAACGGCCTGACGCTGGTGCGGATCGACCCGCTGTGGCTGCAGGGCGTCTATGGTCTGGTCATCGTCGTTGCAGTGGCTATCGACGTGCTGGTTTCCCGCCGAGCCGTGGGCGTGCGGACATGAAGCGGCTGGCATGAGCGTGCTGCGTCGCCTAGCCAATTGGAACGGTTTCCTCGGCGCGCTCACGCTGGCACTGCTAGCCTACGCGACGTTCGCCGTGCCTGGGTTCGCCACCGCGTTCAACATCTCCCAGGCGATCGCCGGCATTTCGGAGAAGGCGCTCATCGTGCTGCCAATGGTGCTGCTGGTGTTGGCACGCGAGATCGATCTTTCGGTGGCGAGCATCCTGGCGTTGAGCAGCGTGGTGTTTGGGCTGTTGCTGCGGGCGGGAGTGTCATTGCCGTTGGCGATACCCGCCGTGCTGTTCGTCGGCGCTGCTTGCGGCGCGTTCAACGGCTTCTTGGTGACCCGCCTCGGACTGCCTTCGCTGGTCGCCACTTTGGGCACTTTGGCAATGTTTCGCGGTATCGCGTACATGCTGTTGGGCGCAGCGTCGGTGAACGTGTTGCCGGACGCGGTCACCAACTTCGGCAACGCGACGCTCGCCGACACCACGCCTCTGCTCGACGCCCTGCCATGGACGATCGTGCCATTCTTGGTCTTAGCACCGCTTTTCGCGATCGTCATGCACCGTGGCGTGCTGGGGCGGCGGGTGTTTGCGATCGGCGGTAGTCCGGAGGCAGCACGCTACTCCGGCATCCCGCTGGCGCGTATCCGAATGCTGCTGTTCATCGCCTCGGGCGCCGTGTGCGCCCTCGCCGGTATGGTGTTCACCGCGCGGCTGTCGAATGCGCGAGCCAACAACGCGCTCGGCTTTGAACTCGACGTGATCACCGTGGTGTTGCTCGGCGGCGTCAGCGTGTTCGGCGGCAGCGGTTCGCTGCCCGGCGTGCTGTGGGCGCTGGCGCTCGTGGCATTGATCCATAACGTGCTCGGGCTCAGTCAAGTTGGCGGCGATGCCCAAGGCACCGTCATCGGGTTGCTGCTGATTCTCTCGCTGTTGGCGAGCCGCTCGGCAGGCGCGATCTTCGCGACGCTCTCGAAAGCGAGCCGTCGCGTTGAACAATAACAAGACAGGGAATGAGACATGATAAGAATGACAATGCTGGCCGGGGTAGCGGCGCTGGCTTTCGGCACCTCCGGCGGTGGTGCGCAGGCACAGACCTGTGCCACCGCTCCCGTCAAAGTGGGGTTTCTGCCAAAACTTGACACCGATCCGTATTTTCAGGTTGCGCGCGGCGGCGCCGAGGAAGCGCAGAAGGAGATCGGTGGTATCGTGATCCAGCAGGCGCCGTCGCAGGCAACCGCCGAGGCGCAGATCGAATTCATCAACAATCTGGTCAGTCAGGGCGTCAAGGTCATCGCGATCTCCGGCAACGATGCCAATGCCGTCGCACCCGCCCTGAAGCGGGCCATGAAGCAAGGCGTCCGCGTTTTGTCGTATGACAGTGACGTGGCCTACGACGCACGCGCGCTGTTCGTCAATCAGGCGAAAGGCGACAGTCTGGCCGAGATGATGTTGGAGAGCATGGGCAAGCTCATTAACTATGAGGGAGAGTTCGCCATCCTGTCTTCGACGGCAACGGCAACTAACCAGAATGCCTGGATCGACTTCATGAAGGCGCGCATGGCGTCTGAGCCCAAGTTCGCCAAGATGAAGTTGGTCCAGGTGGCCTATGGAGAAGAAAGCGAGCAGGTCAACCAGCAGCAGGCGCTCGGTCTGGTGCAAGCGTTTCCCAACTTGAAGGGCATCATCGTTCCTGCTGGTATTGGGCTGCCTGCTGCAGCCCGTGCGCTGGAGCAGGCAGGAATGCTCAGCCGCGTGAAGCTGACCGGTTTAGCGCCCGCCACGCTCATCAAGAAATACATCGTCGCTGGTCAGGCGCAGGATATTTGATGGAACGTTCGCGATCTCGGCTACCTGACCTATTACGCGGCACAGGCGTTGGCGGAGTGCAAGATCAATGGCACTATGGGTCAATCGTTTCCGGCAGGCCGACTGGGAGAATACAAGGTCGGCACCGCTGGCGAGATCATCCTTGGCCCAGCACAGATCGTCACGCCGCAGAATGTGGACCAATTCAAGTTTTGAACTACAGGCGGACCGGGTGGCATTACAACCCGGGTCGCTTGCCTTGCGATGGCATTGATCGCCTTGTGATTGCGCATGACTGTTAGCGGCGCAAACCTGCAGCATCAAAATCTGGCCGAAAGCCGACCTCGGAGTCAATGTTGCAAGCGAATGACCTTATTGCATGGGCCGGCGTGTTGGGTTGTCTGAGGTAGGCTGCGGATGCGGTGGCCCATCGCCGCTGCCCAAAGGATTTTACCTTGCCGTTCAAGGCCAACGCGAGCGTCGCTGCCATATCCTCAAGGTCAATAGGATGGGATGTTGGTGCACGGACACATCTGGTGGCCCGACATCGGCTGTGGGACTACCGCTGCCCGTCCCTGACCATACGACGCTGAGCCGGCGCGGACGGGCGTTCGCAGGGCGCCAACCGCGTGTGCTGTTCAGCACTGGCCCGATCCACTTGGTGCTGGACAACACCAGCTTGAAGCTGTTCGGACAGGGCGAGTGGGATGCCGAGAAGCACGGCCGAGCGCGGCGGCAGTGGCGCCAAGCTTCATCTCGCCGTCGAAGTTGGAACGGGCCAGATCGCAACTCATGATCGCAACTCATGTGCTGACTGAAGGGCATGCTGACGACGCGTCCCAAGTGCCGGCCCTGCTCGGCAGGCGGAGGGCGTAATCGCGTCGGTGACTGCGGATGGCGCCTACGACGGCGAGCCTACCTACGCAGCGGCTGCAGCACGACAACGGCGTCCGCTACTGGAGGTCGTCGTCCCACTCCGCGCCTCGGCGGTGCCAAGCTCAGACAGCGGCGACGGTGGCGCCCAGAACTCGCGCGACCGCCACACCAGCTTATAGCCGAGCGCGGCCGCATCGGTTGGCAACAGGCGACCGGGTATGGCAAGCGCAATCAAGCTGAGACAGCCATGTCCAGGTACAAACACCTGATCGGCCCCAAGCTGCGCCCGGAGCCTGCCTGCGCAACGGGGAGAGGTTGCCATAGCGGTGTTGAACAGGACAATCCGAACAGCAAAGCCCGTTTCTGCCTAGGCTGCGTGACAAATGGGCAGGGAAGGGTCAGCTCAACCCTCAAGCCAGTCCCTGCACCAACGCCCTGTGTGTGGCCACTGTCAGTCCCGAGCCGCCCAGAGTAGGCCGCGACGCATAATCTCGCGCATCTCTGGCACTTTGAATTCGCTCGCGACGTGGCCGAGCGAGCTGTAGAACACGCGGCCCGCGCCGTGCCTGCGTTTCCACACCACCGGCATCACCACGCCATCAAGCCACGGCGCGTGATCGCCGGTGAACCTCGTCGTTGCGAGGACCTCGTTGGCGGGGTCGACGTGCATGTAATACTGTTCGGAGTGGTATGAAAAATGGCGCGGCAAACCGGCGACGATCGGGTCCTCGGGACGGGTAATCTCGACCGTGTAGTCGATGATGTTACCCGGATGCGCCACCCATTGGCCGCCTACCATGAACTGATAGTCAACTGATTCACGGAAGGCGTCACCCATGCCGCCGTGGTAGCCGGCCAGGCCAACGCCGCCCTGCACCGCGCGGGTCAGGTTGTCGGCTTCCTCCTTCTCGATCTTCGACATGGTATAGATCGGCACGATCAGACTCATGTCGGCGATTGCCGGATCGGCAAAGGCTTCGGTGGTGTTCTCGACGTAGGTCTTGAAGCCGGCTTGCTCCAGCATGGCCGAAATTACTCGAGCGCCCTGTTCTGGTTCGTGCCCCGCCCAGCCACCCCATACGATCAAAGCTTCACGCATCGGCTACTCCTTTGTTCAGGATTGCTCCAGCGCGCCCGGACGCAGCGGCGCCGGGCGCTCCGGACGAGTCTCGATATCGACGAACCGGCCGCTGTTCGACGAGCGCCCGAACGCCTCCATGACTTCCAACACGTGGAACGCCAGCGCGCCGCTTGCACGGTGAGGCCGGTCCTCACGGATGGCATGAGCCATGTCGGCTATGCCAATGCTACGGTAGTTGCCGTCGGCATAGGCAGCTTGCGTCGCGACCGGCGCCCACTCGCCGCCGGTTGCCGCCTGTTCGATTTGACCGCCGAAGAAGTTGGGATCGGGCACGATCAGCGAGCCGGCGGTGCCATAGATTTCCAGCGGCGAGTGGCGGTGCTTGGGAACGTCGAAGCTCATGGCCATGGACACCACCGCGCCGGAGACGAAATGCAGCGTGCCCGCGACGTGGGTGGCGACTTCCACTGGAATGGTGGCGCCGCGCTGCGGTTCGCTGGTGATGATGCGGATGTCGCGCAGCTTGCTGGCCATGCCGGCCACGCTCGCCACCGGCCCCAGCAGGTTCACCAAATCGGTGATGTAATACGGCCCCATGTCGAGCATCGGCCCGCCACCGTCGAGGTAGTAGAACGCCGGTGCGGGATGCCAACGCTCGTGACCGGGACACATAAAGAACGCGGTGCCGCCCACCGGCCGGCCGATCGCGCCGTCGTCGATCAGCTGCCGGCAGGTCTGGTGCGCGCCGCCCAGGAAGGTGTCGGGCGCACAGCCGACGCGCAACCCGCGCGCGTCGGCGGTCTCCAGCAGGCGGCGCGCCTCCTCGGTGGCAATGCCGAGCGGCTTCTCCGAATACACGTGCTTGCCGGCGGCGACGGCGCGTAGGCCGACCTCCACATGCACTTTCGGAGTCGTCAAGTTGACCACGATTTCGATCGACGGATCCGCCAGCAGCGTGTCCACGCTCGTCGCGCGCAACCCGAACTCCGCGGCGCGAGCCTGCGCTGTCGCCGGGTTCGCATCGGCCAGCGCGCAGATGTCCAGGATTGGGAAAAGTTTTATCGCCTTCAGGTAGGCCGGGCTAATGGTGCCGCAACCGACGATGCCGATGCCGACCTTGTTCTTCATGCGTCTTCCCTTAGCATCATGCGCCGTCACCGCGGCTCTGCCGGACCCGTCGTGTTCCAAGGTGCGCCATACAGCTCGCGCAACGTCAGTGCCGCGGCGCCGCGCGCCCAAGAATTGTTGCTCCAGGGATGTACGGTGATATCGGTGACGTGCGCTGTGCCTGGTTGCGCCAATGTGGCCACGCTCGCGCGTAGCGGGTCCAGCAAGGCGGGACCGGCATTCATTGCCTCGCCAGCCAGCACGATTTTGCTCGGCGCGAACAGCAGGATGAGGTTAGCGACGGCAAAGCCCAGCGCCTCGCCGGCGGCACGCAGAATGGCAAGAATGCGGGCGTCACCCGCCTGCGCACGCGCGACGACCGCCGCCATGCCACGTCCGGAGCGAAACGCGGCAGCGTGCTCGGTGCCCTCCAGCACCGCCTGCGCGTGGCCCAGGATTGCCGCCTCGGAGGCAACCGAGCCCAGCCGAGTCTGCGCGGCGCCAGCGGTGGCCGGCAGGCTGACCAGCAGGCCATCCAAGTCGGAGCCGAGGCCGTAGGCGCCGCGGAGTAATTCGCCACCGTGCATGATGCCGAGCCCAAGAGTGTGCTCGACGCTGACCACAAGGAAGTCGTCCAGGCCACGCGCCTCGCCGAACCAGTTTTCCGCCATCGTGACCAAGTTGACGTCGGTTTCGATGACGGTCGGCACGCCCAGGCGTTCTAGCAAGGCTGCGGCAAACGGCACGTCGGCCTCGCCAAAGATGGAACTTGATCGGCAGATGCCGGTGTTGCGCTCGACCCGGCCAGGTAGGCCGACGCACAGTCCAGCCACCGCCTCGATCGCCAAGCCGGCATCGGCGACGCAGCGGCGTACCCCGTCCTCCACTAGGTCGGCGATCACCGAGGACGGCTGGCGGCTGATGCGGATCGGCATGGTGAGGCTGGCCAGCGTGTCAGCACGGAAGTCGGTGGCGGCAATGGTAATCTGGCCAGGCGCCAGTTTCACACCGACGACGAACGCAGCCTGCGGGTTCAGTTCCAACATCACACGCGGACGCCCACGGCCATTGTCGCGGCAAAGGTCGCGCATACCGCCGAGGTGGCGCGGCACGATCAAGCCATCATCCAGCAATGTCGCCGTAATGGCTGACACTGTAGTAGCGCTGAGCTGGGTGCGCGCGCAGATTTCGACGCGGGCAATCGGCCCGACACGACGGATCGCATCCATCACGTGGAAGCGGTTAATCGCGCGCATCAGTTCGGGATCGACTGTTTTCATCGCAGTCCGCATTTAGTCGGACGGCGGCATAGGCTGTCAACGAGGGATTCTCCCTTAATAATAACGCCTGGCTGTAAAAGCCGCTCTCAAACGTTATGCACTTGACAGTTCCACTCGCCGAAAGGCAGTCTTTTATCCGCGTCAGGAAATTAAGAGCGCATCAGCGCCCACCATCTCAGGAGCAACGTTCAGTGTCTCGCAGAGCTTTGAAAAGCGCTTTCACCGCGATGTCGTTGGCCGTTTTATTGAGCTCGGCTACAACGACGGGCCATGCCGACACTGTGTTGAGGGTCGCCCATGTCGAGACCAACCCGGACGAAGTCGCGCTGTGGAACCGCATTGGCAAGGACTATGCGACGTCGCACCCTGGCGTCTCCGTACAGTTCCAATATCTGGAGAACGAAGCCTACAAGGCCAAGTTGCCGACCATGCTGCAGAGCCAGGACCGGCCGGCAATTATATACAGCTGGGCTGGCGGCGTGATGCGGGCACAAATCGATGCAGGCTACGTTCGCCCGCTCGGTGAAGCGGCGCAGGGTTTAGCGGGGACGATGGCACCGTCCGCGGAACAGGCATTCGAGGTGAACGGCAAGGTCTATGGTGTGCCGGTGCTGACCAGCGAAGTGGCGTTCTTCTACAACAAGGCGCTGTTCGTGAAAGCGGGCGTCGATGCCAACGCCATCAAGACCTGGGCCGACTTACTCGCTGCGGTCAAGACAATCAAAGCGGCTGGCATCACGCCCATCATCGTCGGCGCCGGCGAGAAATGGCCAATGCACTTCTATTGGTCGTACCTGGCGTTGCGTGCCGGCGGTTCGGGCCTCATTGCCAGCGCGCGCGCCGGCAAGGATGGTGGCTTCAACAACCCGGCCTTTATCGAGGCCGGCACGCGGCTGCGCGAATTGGGAATGTTGGAGCCGTTCCAGCCGGGGTACCTCGGCTCGCTGCACCTTCAGGCGGCAGGGCTGTTCGGTGACGGCAAGGGTGCCATGCAGCTGATGGGCAATTGGCTATTGGGCACGCAACGCGGCAATGCGGCCGACGGCAAGGGGTTGTCCAGCGACCAAATCGGCGTTTTCTCGTTTCCCGTCCTGCCGAACGGCAAGGGTCGCGCCAGCGACGCGCTTGGCGGCGTCAACGGCTTCCTGGTTACCAAAAGCGCGCCGGCGCAGGCGGAGGACTTCCTCGCGTTCTTCAGCCAGCCGAAATATCAGCAAGAGGCCGCAGCGCACGGCTACTACATCCCAACGGTCGCAAGCACCATCGAACAGATCGAAAATCCAGTGACGCGGCATGTTGCCGACACGCTGGCCAGTTCCACCAGCCTGCAGATTTTTTTCGACCAGGACCTCGGCCCCTCGGTGGGCCGGGTTGTCAACGACATCTCCGTCGCAGTCGCAGCTGGCAAGATGTCGCCCAAGGACGCGGCGCAGGCGGTGCAGCAGGCGTGGGACGATCAATAGATCACCAAGCCAGGAGAGTTGCGGTGAGCGGTTTGGGACGATCGGCGACATGGCTACGCTGAGCGGCACGCCGCGTCGAGACAGCGGCGCATGGGTCACGGCCCTGATCTTCGTGCCGCCGGCGGTGCTGCTGTTCACCATCTTCGTCATCATGCCGCTGGGTGAGGCGGCTTGGTTCAGCCTGTTCAACTGGAACGGGTATGGCTGGCCGCATGTCTTCGTCGGGTTAAAGAACTACGTCCAGCTTTTGAACAACGCGACATTCCGGCAAGCCTTCCTTAACAACCTCCTGATCATCGTGGCCTCGATCTCCATCCAATTGCCGCTCGGATTGGCGATGGCGCTGTTGTTGGCGCGGCGTGGCATCGGCGCGGTCACGTTCCGGATGATCTTCTTTCTGCCGTTCATCTTGGCCGACGTCGCTGCCGGGCTGATCTTTCGCTTTATCTTCGACGGTGACTACGGTCCGGTCTCCGGCATCGTCCAGGCGCTCGGCGGCGACAAGCTGTTCATGCTGGCCAGCCCGAACCTGGCTTTTGCGGCGCTTATCGTCGTGATTGTCTGGAAGTATTTCGGCTTCCACATGATGCTGTACATCGCCGGGCTGCAGGGCATCGATCGCACGCTATACGAAGCGGCGGAGATCGACGGGGCAGGAGCGCTGGACCGGTTTCGCTTCATCACGCTTCCGCAACTGTCGCCGATGATAAAGCTTTCTGTGTTCTTCTCGGTCATTGGGGCGTTGCAGCTGTTCGACATGGTGGTGCCGCTCACCGGCGGCGGACCGTTTGATGCGACGCATACAATGGTGTCGTTTCTGTACACCTTCGGCATCACCCGCATGCGCGTGGGCTTTGGCTCTGCGGTCGGCGTGCTGCTGTTCATTGTTTGTATCAGTTTTGCCTTCGGCTACCAACGCTTTATGGCGCCCGATGAGTGACCTGCGGGCGGCCCGTTCCACAATTTCCATGCGGGTTACCGCTACCAGGGTCCGCACGGCGCCGCGCACCCATCGTTTGGGCCTGTATGCGGCCTTGCGCCTGGCGGTGCTGATCGTGGTCGCCGGCGTCGTACTGGTGCCGCTGTTGGCAACCGCACTCGGTGGCTTCAAGGACTTAGGCGAACTGCGGGCCAACCCGCTTGGCCTGCCTCGGACTTGGCTGTGGTACAACTATTGGGACATTCTCAGCAGCTTGCGATATTGGCGCGCGCTGGGCAACTCGCTGCTGATCGCCGGCTTCACCGTTGTACTGACGGTTGCACTGGCGGCGATGGCGGCATTTGCCTTCGCGCACCTGCGCTTTTTTGGACGGCAGTTTCTGTTCGCGTATTTGGTGCTCGGACTGATGTTCCCCGCGGCAGCGGCCATCCTGCCGTTGTTTATTAAAGTCCGTCAACTCGGCTTGGTCGACACGCCTTGGGGCGTAATCCTGCCGCAAGTGGCATTCGGCTTGGCGATGGGTGTACTGCTGATGCGAAACGCCTTTCGACAATTGCCGCACGAGCTAATGGAGGCGGCGCTGGTCGATGGTTGCGGCTACATGCGCTATTTCGTCTATATTACGTTGCCGCTGTCGCGGCCGATCCTGTCGACCGTGGCGATCATCGCTTTCGTCGGCAGCTGGAACAACTACCTGCTGCCCCTGATCATGCTGGACAGCGATATGCTG
>JAABUQ010012310.1_pt1 | contig 10667 bp, 8 predicted proteins | sample 5560001 | NCBI WGS metagenome assembly JAABUQ01 (sample SAMN10711888, study PRJNA513371) | rock metagenome | isolation source: Antarctica rocks | place: Antarctica: Victoria Land, Finger Mt nord | collected 2015-12-18 | reverse complement strand
GAGCCAAACCTTGGCCGAGCAGCCGCCGCGGTCGGCATGGACATGGGGCGGCTCACCCGGTTCGTGGCTGTAGAAATGTAAGCGCAACCCATCTGCGCGAAGCACCGTTGGCATCAGCCCGACTCCGCCCGCTGCAGTAACGTCGCGTCACCATACGAGTAGAATCTGTAGCCGGCTTCAATCGCGTGCGCGTAGGCGGCCCGCATCGTATCCGTCCCGGCAAACGCGCAGACCAGCATGAACAGCGTCGAGCGCGGCAAATGGAAGTTGGTCAGCAGCAGGTCCGCGCCATGGAACGCATGGCCGGGCAGCAGGAAGATGTTGGTGGTGCCCTCGAACGGCCGCACCATCCCGGCGGCATCGACCGCACTCTCCAGCAGCCGCAGCGTGGTCGTGCCCACCGCCACGATGCGCCCGCCTGCTTGCCGGGCGCGGTTGATCGCATCCGCCGTGGCCGCGGTGATCTCGCCGCGCTCGCTGTGCATCCGGTGGCGTCCCATGTCGTCCTCGCGCACCGGCAGGAACGTCCCGGCGCCGACATGCAGCGTGAGCGTGGTGCGCGCAACACCTCGCGCTGCCAGCGCCGCGAGCAACTCGGGCGTGAAGTGCAGCCCGGCGGTCGGGGCGGCGACCGCGCCCTCGTGCTGCGCGAACACCGTCTGGTAGTCGGATGCATCGCTGGCCGAGGGACCGTCCGGCCGCGCAATGTACGGCGGCAGCGCCAAGGCCCCGGCCTCCCGCAGCGCCCGCCCGAATGCCTCGCCGGCAAGGTTGAACGCCAGCGCCACGCCGCCGTCCGGGTCGCACTGGCGCACTTCGGCAGTCAGTTCGGCGGAGCCGGTGAAGCGCAGCGTGTCGCCCGGCCGCAGCCGGCGGGCGTTGCGGGCCAGCGCGTGCCAGGTACCGTCCGGCCGCGGCTGGTCGAGCGTGATGCCGATCCTCGCCTTACCCCGATGGGCGGCAAGCTGGGCCGGGATCACCCGCGTGTCGTTGGCCACCAGCAGGTCGCCCGGACGCAGCAGGTTGGGCAAATCGCGCACGATGTGGTCGGACAAGCTGTCCGCCACCCGCAGCAGCCGCGCCGCATCACGCGGGCGGGCCGGCGTCTGCGCGATCCGCTCCGCCGGTAACGCGAAATCGAAGTCGGCGGTGAGCACGGTCAGTCCGACAGGTACGAGCCGATCTCGACCAGGTTGCCGTCGGGATCGCGGCAATACACCGAGGTCATCATCCCGAGCGCGCCGATCCGCGCCACCGGCCCGATTTCGACGGCGACGCCGCACGCCCGCAGATGGCGCACCACCTCTTCGGGTCCGACCGCGCTCACGAAGCAGAAATCGGCGCTGCCCACGGTCGCTGTGCGGGCGGTCGCCCAGGACGAGGCATCGGCGTCGCCCGGCCGCAGGTTGATCTTCTGCCCGCCGAACTTCAGTGCGGTCCGCGTCGGGGTGCCGTACTCCTCGCGCTCCATCCCGAGCACGCGCTGATACCAGGCGCAGGCCATCTCGACATCGCGGCAGTTGAGCACGACATGATCGAGCCGGTCGACGGTGAAGCGCATGGTGCTATCCCAGCCCGTCATAGAAATCGTGGCCCTTGTCGTCGATGATGATGAAGGCCGGGAAGTCTTCCACCTCGATCCGCCACACCGCCTCCATGCCCAGCTCTGCATATTCGAGCACCTCGACATGGCGGATGCAGTCCTGCGCCAGCCGGGCCGCGGCGCCGCCGACGCTGCCCAGGTAGAACCCGCCATGCGCGCGGCAGGCGTCACGCACGGCGCGCGAACGGTTGCCCTTGGCCAGCATGACGAGCGAGCCGCCGGCTGCCTGGAACGCCTCGACGTAGCTGTCCATGCGCCCGGCGGTGGTCGGGCCGAAGCTGCCGGTGGCCATCCCCTCAGGCGTCTTGGCGGGACCCGCGTAATACACCGGGTGATCCTTGATGTAGTCCGGCAAACCCAAGCCGTCGTCGAGCCGCTGCTTCAGCTTCGCGTGGGCAATGTCGCGCGCCACCACCATGGTGCCGGTCAGCGCAAGCCGGGTTTTGACCGGGTACTCCGACAACTGCCGCCGGATATCGAGCATCGGCCGGTTCAGATCCACCCGCACCACCTCGCCCTGGAGGTCCGCTTCGCTCGTCTCGGGCAGGAAGCGGTGCGGCTCGGTCTCCAGCTGCTCCAGGAAAACCCCGTCGGGCGTGATGCGGGCGCGGATCTGGCGGTCGGCGCTGCACGATACGCCCAGGCCGACCGGCAGGCTGGCGCCGTGCCGCGGCAGCCTAATCACCCGCACGTCGTGGCAGAAATACTTGCCGCCGAACTGCGCGCCGACGCCGATGCGCCGCGTCATCTCCAACACCTGCCGCTCCATCTCGACATCGCGGAAGGCGTGGCCGGTGCGGCTGCCGGTGGTCGGCAGCGTGTCGAGCCAGCGGGTCGAGGCCAGTTTCACGGTCTTCAGCGTGGCCTCGGCGCTGGTCCCGCCGATCACCAGGGCCAGATGGTACGGCGGGCAGGCGGAGGTGCCGAGCGTCCTGACCTTGGTCTCGATCCAGGCCGCGAGCTTCTCCGGCGTCAGGATCGCCCGCGTCTCCTGGAACAGGAAGCTCTTGTTGGCGCTGCCGCCGCCCTTGGCCACGAACATCAGTTCGAACTCCTCGGCGTGATGCTCGCCGGGCGCCGCCGCGATGTCGAACTGCACCGGCAGGTTGGTGCCGGTGTTGACTTCCTCGAACATGGTCAGCGGCGCCATCTGCGAGTAGCGCAGGCTGGTTTCGGTGTAGGTGCGCTGCACGCCGCGGCTGATTGCCTCCTCCTCGTCGCCCTCGACCCAGACGCGCTGCCCCTTCTTGCCGAACACGATGGCGGTGCCGGTGTCCTGGCACATCGGCAGCACGCCACCGGCCGCGATATTGGCGTTCTTCAGCAGGTCAAGCGCCACGAAGCGGTCGTTCGGCGACGCCTCGGGATCGTCGAGGATGGCCCGCAGCTGCGCCAGATGACTTGGCCGCAGCAGATGCGAAACATCGCGAAAAGCCTGGAACGCCAGCTCGCCCAATAACTCCGGCGTCAGCTTCAGCACCCGCCGGCCGTCGCATTCGGCGACGCTGAGTCCGGCAGGGTCGAGCCGCCGCCACGGGGTGCTGTCGGGACCGAGCGGAAACAGCGGCGTGTAGGCAAAATCCGGCGTCAGTTTCGGCATAGCGTTCATCGCCTAGTCGCTCTTCGGCGGCGTGCGGCGGCGGAACGCATCGAGGCTCACCACCTGCGGTTTCGTGGCTTCCGCATCCGGCACCGCATCTGCGGCCGCAGGTTCCGCCGCATCGGGTACTACCTTCGGACCAGCGCGTGGCAGCAGGGCGGGGGCGTCCGTCTCGGCGGCGGCGGCTGCCTCGGGGACCTGCGCCTGGAAGCGCAGCCCGAACTGCACGAACGGGTCGGCGAAGGCGGTCAGGGCGGCGAGTGGGACGCGCAGCGTGCTGGCAACTCCTCCGAACGACAGGCCGATGCTGAACTGCGACGCGGCCTCGTCCACCACGAGATCCCAGAACTGGTGCTGCAGCACGATCGTCATCTCGGACGGGTATTGCGCCCGCAGCCGCGGCGGGATGACCACGCCGGGGTGGTCGGTCCTGAAGGTGACATAGAAATGGTGCTCGCCGGGCATCCCATGAACGCCGGCATACTGCAGCGCCCGCACCACCACCTGGCGCAGCGCCTCCTCGGTCCACCGGTCATACGGCAGCAGGCTGGCCGTGCCGGCGCCCGTGGCGCCGTCGTCTGAATCGTCTTCCATCGTCCGCCCCAAGCCGAGAGCCTCGAATACCGCGCCACGCCCCGCGCGCAAAGCACGCATCCCTCATCGGTTGCCGGTTTGCAAGCTGCACCAGCGGCAGGATTGAGACGGGTAAGTGAGGGGGCTTCTGTTGCCCGGTGCCCCCTCGAACCGCGCGCTTACTGCTTACGCAGCGAGAGCGAATGCCTCATGATTGTCATTGGCACTTGTGATATAGCCCGATAACGGCGGTACAATGCCGGGCAAAAGATGGGTCTTTACCACGCGTGTCGAGCCTATTTCGCCCCCATGGCAGCCGCGCCGCGGCTAGAATGGTGGAGGCGCCGGGTACCGCCCCCGGGTCCACAACGTTTATTCCACACACCGTTTATCGCCATATCCGACCGAAGTCAGCCATACCTATATAGGCTATCGCGGAGCCGAATAGAAGAGGCTATCGGAGGCTGCCGGAAAGGGTCGAGTCGATGGCGTTGAGTGACGACCAGCTAAGCGAGATCGAGGCCGCCCGCGACCGCCAGGCGACCACCCGCCGCGCCACCGTGCCGGCGCTGGAGGCGATGCTGTTCACCGCGTTGCCGGTGCTCGACCACGGCTTCGTGCGCGTGGTCGACTACATGGGCGACGATTCGGCGATCGTGCAGGCGGCGCGTGTCTCGTACGGCACCGGCACCCGCCGGGTCAGCGAGGACGCCGGCCTGATCCGCTACCTGCTGCGCCACCGCCACACCACGCCGTTCGAGATGGCGGAGATCAAATACCACGTGAAGCTGCCGATCTTCGTGGCGCGGCAGTGGATCCGCCACCGCATGGCCAACATCAACGAGTATTCCGGCCGCTACTCGGTGATGGACCGCGAGTTCTACATCCCCGCCCCGGAGCAGCTTGCCGCCCAGAGCAGCGCCAACCGCCAGGGCCGCGGCGACGTGCTGCAGGGCGACGAGGCGCGCGAGGTGCTCGACATGCTGCGCACCGACGCCGCCACCTGCCATGACCACTACACGGCGATGCTGAACGAGGGCGACGGGGCCGACCCTGGCCGGCAAGGCTTGGCGCGCGAGCTGGCGCGGATGAACCTCACGCTCAACACCTATACCCAATGGTACTGGAAGACCGACCTGCACAACCTGCTGGGCTTTCTGGCCCTGCGCGCCGACAGCCACGCCCAGTACGAGATCCGCGTCTATGCCGAGGCCATGCTGCAGTCGGTCCGGGCGTGGGTGCCGGTCACCTTCGCGGCGTTCAGCGACTACCGGCTGGGCGCGGCCACCTTCTCCGCGCCGATGCTGGCGGTGCTGCGACGGATGCTGGCCGGCGAGGCGGTGACGCAGGAGACGAGCGGCCTGTCGCGGCGCGAATGGGACGAGATGCAGCAGGTGCTGCGGCCAGGGTAGCGACTTGCGCCGCCAGGGTCGCTGCGCTATCCCCGCCGCTCACGGCCGCGGCGCGGGCGTGGTGGAATTGGCAGACACGCCAGATTTAGGTTCTGGTGGCGCAAGCCGTGGGGGTTCAAGTCCCTCCGCCCGTACCACGCCCGTGCCCGCGGCTGCCAACACGCCTGGCGCAGACGAGGGACATCCCACCACAATGCAGGTCACCGAGACGCTTACCGACGGTCTTCGTCGCGGCTATTCCGTCGTGGTCCCGGCCGCCGACATCGAGAGCAAGCGCGCCAAGCGCCTCGCGCAGCTGTCCCGCGAGCTGAAGCTGCCCGGCTTCCGCCCCGGCAAGGTTCCGGCCAACCTGGTCAAGCAGCGCTACGGCGGCGCGGTCACCGCCGAGGTGCTGGAAGAAAGCGTCAACGACGCCACCCGCCAGATGCTCGAGGAGCGCGGCCTGCGCTCGGCCGGGCAGCCCAAGGTCGAGGTGACCAGCATCGAGGACGCCCAGGATCTCGCCTTCAATGTCGAGATCGAGCTGCTGCCGGAAATCACCATGCCGGATTTCACCGGCATCACCTTGACCCGGCTCAAGGCAGAACCCGCGCCGGAGACCATCGACAAGGCTTTGAGCGAGATCGCCACCCGCCAGCGCGTGCTGGAGCCGGTGACCGAGGACCGCGCCGCCGAGACCGGCGACGTGCTGACCGTCGACTTCCTGGGCAAGGTCGACGATGTCGCGTTCGCCGGCGGCGCCGGCACCGACATGGACGTGGAGATCGGCGGTTCCGGCTTCATCCCCGGCTTCTCCGAGCAGATGGTCGGCATGAAGCCGGGCGAGAGCCGGGCCATCGACGTGACCTTTCCCGCCGAGTACCAGGCGGCCGAGCTGGCCGGGAAGGTCGCGGTGTTCGCCATCACCGCCAAAGCGTTGAAGCGCTCGATCCTGCCGGAGATCGACGACGAACTGGGCAAGAAGCTTGGTTTCGACGGCCTCGACGAGGTGCGCCGCCTCATCACCAACCAGGTGCAACGCGAATACGACCAGCTTTCCCGCCTGCGCATCAGGCGCCAGTTGCTCGACGCGCTGGCCGAGCGCGCCGACTTCCCGTCGCCACCAAGCATGGTGGAGGCCGAGTTCGCGCAAATCTGGCAGCGCCTCGAAGCCGACCGCAAGGACGGCAAGCTCGACGACGACGACGCCGGCAAGGACGAGGACACGCTAAAAGCCGAGTACCGCGCCATCGCCGAGCGCCGGGTGCGCCTGGGCCTGCTGCTGTCCGAGATCGGCCGCAGCAACAGCATCACCGTCACCTCGGACGAGATGGTGCGCGCGATGCGGGCCGAGGCTGGGCGCTATCCGGGCCAGGAGCAACAGGTGCTCGACTTCTTCCGCAAGAACCCGCAGGCGGCGGACGGCCTGCGCGGGCCGATCTTCGAGGAGAAGGTGGTCGACTACGTGCTTGAACTCGCACAAGTCACCGACACCATCGTCACGCCCGAGGAACTGGCGCGCGAGCCGGACGCTCCGGTCACGGCGCCGGCCATGACAGAAGAAGAGGTTGAAGCCGGTCCCGGCCAGATGGCGGGGTCGGACGTATAAGGCTGGATCGAGCCGCTATCGGTCCCAACTAACTTCGGTCCTGATTAACCGTTTCGCCGGTATGAGTTCCGGCAGATAGATAAGGGTACGAGCATGAGGGATCGCGATCCCGTCGACGTCTACGCCAGCCTGGTGCCGATGGTCGTCGAGCAAAGCGCGCGCGGCGAGCGGGCCTACGATATCTACTCCCGCTTGCTCAAGGAGCGGATCATCTTCCTGACGGGTCCGATCTACGACGAGATGAGCGCGCTGATCTGTGCCCAGTTGCTGTTCCTGGAGAGCGAGAACCCGTCCAAGGATATCGCCTTCTACATCAACAGCCCCGGCGGGGTCGTGACCGCCGGCATGGCGGTGTACGACACCATGCAATACATCCGCAGCCCGGTGAGCACGGTCTGCATCGGCCAGGCGGCCTCGATGGGCAGCTTGTTGCTGGCAGCCGGCGCCAAGGGCAAGCGGTTTGCCCTGCCGAACGCCCGCATGATGGTGCATCAGCCGTCTGGCGGCGCGCAGGGCCAGGCGAGTGACATCGAAATCCAGGCCAAGGAAATCCTGCGCACCCGGCACATCCTCAACGAAATCTACGTCCGTCATACCGGGCAGCCACTGGAGGCCATCGAACGTCGCCTGGAACGTGACAGCTATATGTCGGCCCAGGAGGCGCGCGAGTTCGGCTTGGTGGACGAGGTGGTTGAGAATCGTCCTGTGCCGGCCGATTCCGACATCAAGTCCTAATCCGGCTGGTTCTGCAACGGTTTCCGGTCGCGGGCCGGCGGTTTTGGCCGGGACCGTTGCAGGCCGCGCGGTTGCAGCCATCATAGTGGCGCGCCATGTCGGCTTGGTGGCAAGCGAGTTGCAAAGACATGACACTGGGTGGTAACCCGACCGATCTATCGTCGGAACGGTTGGCGGCCATGCCCTGTCCGGTCTATGTGGCGCGGCCTAGTGTTACGGTTGGACGCCCGGTAATTCCGGGACAGGAGTGGGCATGAGCAAGTCTCCCGATTCGAAGAACACCCTTTATTGCTCGTTCTGCGGCAAGTCGCAGCACGAAGTTCGCAAGCTGATCGCCGGCCCGACCGTCTTCATCTGCGATGAATGCGTCGAATTGTGCATGGACATCATCCGTGAGGAGCACAAAACGCACCTCGTGAAGTCGCGCGACGGCGTCCCGACTCCGAAGGAGATCTGCAAGGTTCTCGACGATTACGTGATCGGGCAGCCGCACGCCAAGAAGGTGCTCAGCGTCGCGGTGCACAACCATTACAAGCGCCTGGCCCACGGTGCCAAGAACAACGACGTCGAAATTGCTAAGTCGAACATCCTGCTGGTCGGGCCGACCGGCACCGGTAAGACGTTGCTGGCGCAGACCCTGGCTCGCATCCTCGACGTGCCTTTCACCATGGCCGATGCCACCACGCTGACCGAGGCCGGCTATGTCGGCGAGGATGTCGAGAACATCATCCTGAAGCTGCTGCAGTCCGCCGACTACAACGTCGAGCGGGCGCAACGCGGCATCGTCTACATCGACGAGGTCGACAAGATCAGCCGCAAGTCCGACAACCCCTCGATCACCCGCGACGTGAGCGGCGAAGGCGTGCAGCAGGCGCTGCTCAAGATCATGGAGGGTACCGTCGCCTCGGTGCCGCCGCAGGGTGGGCGGAAGCATCCGCAGCAGGAATTCCTGCAGGTCGACACCACCAACATCCTGTTTATCTGCGGCGGCGCGTTCGCTGGCCTGGAGAAGATCATCTCGGCCCGCGGCAAGGGTTCGGGGATTGGCTACGGCTCCGAGGTGCGCGCCTCCGACGAGCGTCGCACCGGCGCTATCCTGCGTGAGGTGGAACCCGAGGATTTGCTGCGGTTCGGCCTGATCCCGGAGTTCATCGGCCGCCTGCCAGTTGTGGCGACGTTGGAGGATCTGGACGAGCCCGCGCTGGTGGAGATCCTGACCAAGCCCAAGAACGCGCTGGTCAAGCAGTATGCCCGGCTGTTCGAGATGGAGGGCGTGAAGCTCAGCTTCACCGAGGACGCGATGTCATCGGTGGCGCGGCGCGCCATCGCCCGCAAGACCGGCGCTCGTGGCCTGCGTTCCATCATGGAAAGCATCTTGCTCGCCACGATGTTCGACCTGCCCAGCCTCGACGGGGTCGAGGAGGTCGTCATCAACCGCGAAGTGGCGGAAAGCCGTGCCAATCCGCTGTTTCTTTACGGCAAGGAGCAGAACAGTGCCTAGGCGACACGATGGGCGCGTCTTGGGCGCACATCGTCTTGTGACTGACATCGGCAACCCCGATATCCATAGTCGCTCCGATGGTAGCGCCGACAACAACTGACGGTTCCTAACATTTGGGCGACCTGGGCCGTGCCATTTTTGGGCGGACCTGCCGCTAATCTTCGGTCCTGGCCGACTGTCCTGAAGGAGGTCATTCCATGACGCAATCCAATCCGTCCTCGCCGGGCGACAAGCCCCCCCGCCGTACTCCCAAGGCTGCCGCCGCGGTGCCTGCGGTCGCTGCGCCGATTGCGGGTGAATTGCTGCCGGTGCTGCCGTTGCGCGACATCGTCGTGTTCCCGCACATGATCGTGCCGCTGTTCGTGGGCCGCGAGAAATCCGTCCGCGCGCTCGAAGCGGTGATGAAGGAAGACAAGCAGATCCTGCTGGTCGCCCAGCGCAACGCGACCCAGGACGACCCGGCCTCTGCCGACATCTACAAGGTCGGCACCGTTTCCACGATCCTGCAACTGCTCAAGCTGCCCGACGGCACGGTAAAAGTGCTGGTCGAGGGTGGCCGCCGCGCCGCTATCGTCGGCTTCAAGGAGACCGAGAGCTATTTCGAGGCGTTCGTGGAGCCGCTGCCCGACCAGGAGGGCGACGCCAAGGAGATGGAAGCGCTCGGCCGCACGGTGATCGGCCAGTTCGAGCAATACATCAAGCTGAACAAGAAGATAGCGCCCGAGGTGCTGGTTTCGCTGAACCAGATCGAGGAGCCGTCGAAGCTGGCCGATACGGTCTCTGCGCACCTCAACCTGAAGATCGCCGAGAAGCAGGAACTGCTGGAGACGGCCCGCGTCGGCGAGCGGCTAGAGCGGGTGTTCGGACACATGGAGTCCGAAATCGGTGTGCTGCAGGTCGAGAAGCGCATCCGCAACCGCGTCAAGCGGCAGATGGAGAAGACCCAGCGCGAGTACTACCTGAACGAGCAACTGAAGGCGATCCAGAAGGAGCTCGGCGAAGGCGAGGACGGCAAGGACGAGACCGCCGAGCTGGAAGCCCGCATCAAGAAGACCCGGTTCAGCAAGGAGGCGCTTGAAAAGGCGCTTGGCGAGCTGAAGAAGCTACGCACCATGAGCCCGATGAGCGCCGAGGCGACGGTGGTGCGCAACTATCTCGACGTTATGCTGTCGATCCCATGGAAGAAGCGCAGCAAGGTGAAGAGCGACGTGGACGAAGCCGAGCGCGTGCTCGACGCCGACCACTATGGGCTGGAGAAGGTCAAGGAGCGCATCCTCGAATACCTCGCGGTGCAGACGCGCTCGCAGAAGGTGCGCGGGCCGATCCTGTGCCTGGTGGGGCCGCCGGGCGTCGGCAAGACCTCGCTCGGCAAGTCCATCGCGCGCGCTACCGGGCGCAATTTCGTCCGCATGTCGCTGGGCGGCGTGCGCGACGAGGCCGAAATCCGTGGCCATCGCCGCACCTACATCGGCTCGATGCCGGGCAAGGTGATCCAGGGGATGCGCAAGGCCAAGACCAGCAACCCACTGTTTCTGCTGGACGAAATCGACAAGTTGGGCAACGACTGGCGCGGCGACCCGTCTTCCGCGTTGCTTGAGGTTCTGGACCCCGAGCAGAACGCGACGTTCGCCGACCATTACCTCGAGGTTGACTAC
>JAABUQ010012309.1_pt1 | contig 10667 bp, 15 predicted proteins | sample 5560001 | NCBI WGS metagenome assembly JAABUQ01 (sample SAMN10711888, study PRJNA513371) | rock metagenome | isolation source: Antarctica rocks | place: Antarctica: Victoria Land, Finger Mt nord | collected 2015-12-18 | reverse complement strand
CAGACACATATGCTCGTCGCGCGCCAGCAGCGCGCGGTAGAGCCCGGCGTAGCGGGCGAGCTTGTCGCGGGGATCGTCCGTCGCGTGGTCGATCGCGGCCAGCCCGTCGCGCACGGTCGCCCGGTAGCGGGCGACGACGGCACGGGCAAGGTCCTCCTTGGTGGGGAAGTGATGGAAGACGCTGGCCTTGCGCAGTCCCACCGCGGCCGCGACGGCAGCGTAGCTGGCGCCGTGGTAGCCATGCGCCTGCATGAGGCGTTGGGCGGCGTCCAAAATGCGCTGATCGGTCGGTACAGAGAGGCTCATCCTTCCATTGTCGCGCATCGGACGCATTGCGGTTTGGCACATCCACGCGGTGGGTGCGCCTTAAAATTGATACTGTTGGTAAATAGCCCCCTCCTTTTCCCACACGATGGGGCGCATTTTGGTATCACAGAAGCAGGGCGCGCGGGGATAGATCCGCAGGGATCGCGGCGCGCACCGTCGTTAAGGAGGAGAGACGATGTCGCTGCAGTATGACGGGCCGGGAACGATACCCGCGGAGACGGTGCGCGTGGCGCGGGCGGCCTTCCCCCAGGGGGCCGTGGCGATGGGGATGCGTGATCTGCTCGGCGGCTTCGTGCGCGATCACGACCTGGATCGGGTGTATCTGCTGCGGGGTCGGCCGGTCGAGGCGCCGTGGCGGATGGCGCTGGTGACGGTGCTTCAGTTCATGGCTGCGCACACTCAATCGGCTGGCGTTGGCAGGGGAGACCCTGCGCGCGGCGCTCAACAGTCTGGCAGTGGCGGCCCCCGCCTGGGTGCGCGCCCACGCGCCGGAGGCCTGGCACGATCGGTATGACCACCGCGTCGAGGAGTATCGCTTGCCCGTCGGCAAGGCGGCGCGCGCGGCTTTAGCTGAGGAGGTCGGGGCGGACGGCGTGCTGCTGCTGCGGGCCGTCTATGCGCCCGACGCGCCGGTCTGGCTGCGCGCGGTGCCCGCGGTGCAGGCGCTCCGCGCGATCTGGGTACAGCACTACTATGCGCCGGACACGGACGGGCGGGTCCGCTGGCGCACGGAGGGAGATTGGCCGCCCTCGGCCACCCTGATCCAGTCGCCGTACGACACCGAGGCACGCTACAGGCCTCCCGTTAGTAGCTTGGCTCTGGCACACATTTGATGGTGCAGTGTCTGCGTGGAAGACCGTAGACACGTCGCCTCACGTCAAGAGCACGCGCAGGCGGAGTAAGTCGAGCTTAGCGCGGCCGAACATGTGGCGCTTGAGCATCTATATATAGGATGGTTGGCTGTCAAGAGGCGCTCGGAGATTCGCGGCAGGGTGCGCCTGCGGCGCACTTGGAACCTGATCGGTTCCAAACCTCCCTGTGTTGGCCATTTAAGACATCTGGGCCGCGAAGACACATAGCCCCTGCGCATCACCGGATCGCCGAGGAACAAGGTACGCTACCGCTGTCCACAGATCGCCGTGTACAGCGGCGCCAGCGCAGACACATAACAGAGTTAATGGGAAGGTGAGGGGTTATGATCGGCCGTTTGTTCACGGGTCTCGGACGGGTCGTCGGCGTCCACCTTGACGCGCTCAATCGGCGTTTCATTCGCTGGACCACGCTCTCCACGGAGCGGCTCCCGGTCGCGGTGGCCGCCGATCTGGCGCGCAGTAAGCCGGCCTTGATCGCTGAGAATGCCCTCCTCCGTCAGCAATTGATCGTCCTCCAGCGCCACGTCGTCCGCCCGCGCTTGAGGCCGCTCAACCGCCTACTCCTCGTCGTCCTGGCCAGCAGGATTCGCTTGTGGCGCGCGGCCCTGCTGATCGTCCAGCCGGACACGGTCTTGCGCTGGCATCGGCACGGCTTTCGCCTCGTTTGGAAGGCTCGGTCGCGGGCCACCACCCGCACGCCACGCGTCCCGGTCGAGACGGTCGCCTTGATCGTGGAGATGGTACGCGAGAACCGGCTGTGGGGTGCCGAGCGCATCCGCGGGGAATTGCTCAAGCTGGGGGTGCGGGTGAGTAAAGGTACTATCCTCACGCACATGCGGCGCGTGCGCCCGCCGCGTCGGAGCGGCCAGAGTTGGGCCACGTTCCTGCGCAACCACGCCGCTGACATCTGGGCGTGCGATGTCATCCAGATCACGGACCTGTGCTGTCGCTCCCTTGTCGCCTTCGTCATGGTGGAGCATGCCTCACGTCGGGTCGTCCACGTCGGCGTGACACGCCACCCGACCGACGCCTGGGTCGCCCAGCAGCTGCGCGAGGCCACACCCTTCGGCACGGCGCCGCGGTTCCTCATCCACGACAATGATGCCACGTACGGCGCTCAGTTCGAGCGGGTGGCCACGACGACAGACATCGACGTGCTGACCACTCCCTACCAGGCCCCGCGTGCCAACGCGCTCTGCGAACGCTTCATCGGAAGCGTCCGGCGAGAGTGCCTCGACCATCTACTCATTCTGCACGAGCGACACCTGGCGCACGTCCTGCGGTCATACGTCGCCTACTTCAACCGCGAGCGCCCACATCAAGGCATCGGCCAGGCAGTCCCGGACGCTGTGGCGGGGAGTCACCTGATCCGGCAAGAGACAGGTCGTGTGGAACGCATCGCTATCTTGGGCGGTTTGCACCATGCCTATCGGCACGCTGCCTGCTATCCAGCGCGCGCCTAGCACCGATCGGATGCCTCAAATGCCCAGGACAGGGGTTGGGACTGGCCATCGCCCGCTGGTGCGCCGAGGCGCACGGCGGGTGGATCGCCATGCAGAGCCGCCCCGGCGTCGGGAGCGTCTTCACGGTCTCGTTGCCCCTGGCTCCTGTCGATGACCGTGACGAAACGATGGAGCAAGGCGACGCTGTCGCCGTGGACACCGCTCTCGCCTAATTCCTATTTTGGGGCGTATCTCGGCTCAACCCGCAAAAGGACGCTGGCCCCCTTTCATCGTCGCGTTCAGGCCCCGGCGCTTGTCGTCACGTCCTCCGCATCCAGGGGCTCGCCACCGTCGTCCAGGCGCGTGCAGCAGGCGATCTCCGCCGCGTGGTCGGCCATTACGGTGCGCGCCAGGCTCACCAACGCGCGGATGCGCGGATCGGTCACGACATACCACATGTAGCGGCCCTCGCGGCGGGCTTCCACGAAGCCACACCACTTCAAGCAGACCAGCGCGTTGGACACGCGCGATTGCCGCAGACCCAGCGTGGCGACGATCTCGCCAACGGTGTGCGGCCGCTCAAGCAACAGCTCGACGATGCGCAGGCGCGTGGGATCGGCCAGGCCATTGAAGAAACGAGCTGTGAGGTCCGCCGCGCTTGTCGCGGCGGCCGGTGGCGCCGGCGCCACGCGCTCCTGCCTGATCATCGTCCCCTCCCTCACTCTCATCAACATATCACTGATTTATAATATAATGCTAAGATGAGGATGAGTCAAGGGGAACGATGATCCTCCTTGCCCCGAACCGCGCCGCATTCCGGCGTGACCGCTAGACACAAGGAGACCTGATGACCGACCGCTACGACCTGGTGATCCTCGGCAGCGGCTCGACCGCGTTCGCCGCGGCCATCACCGCCACTGAATTGGGCAAGACCTCCGTGATGACGGAGGCGCGCACTGTCGGGGGGACGTGCGTCAACCGCGGCTGCCTGCCTTCCAAGAATCTGATCGAGGCGGCCAAGCTGCTGCACGACGCGCGCGCGCCGCGCTACCCTGGCCTCGTAGGTCGCGACCTGGGCCTGGACTTTCGCCAATTGATCGCGCAGAAGGACGATGTGATCGCCGGGTACCGCGAGAAGAAGTACCTGAGCATCTTTGATGAGGGACGCGATGTTCCTATCGTCCAGGGGCACGCCCACCTCCTCGACGCCTCCACGGTCACGGTGGAGGGGCCGCAGGGAGCGACGCGCCTGGAAGGCGATCAGATCCTGGTCGCGCTGGGCTCCTCCCCGGACATCCCGGACATCGACGGACTGCGCGACGTGCCCTACCTCACCAGCGACCTGCTCACGAGCGAGGGGGACCTGGAGCTGACCGACCTGCCGGAGTCGCTTGTCGTGATCGGCGGCGGCTACATCGCCGTCGAGTTGGGCCAAATGTTCAGCCGCTTTGGCAGCACGGTGACCATCCTGGAGCGTGGGGACCGCCTGCTTGCGGCCTACGAGCCCGAGATCGGGCTGGCGCTGGGCGACCTCCTGCGCGCCGAGGGCCTGGACGTGCGAACGGAGGCGCGGGTCGTCCGCGTGAGTGCCGATCAGGGCGGCGTCGTGGTCACGGCGGAGGTCGACGGACGGGAGCGCACGGTCGCGGCCGCACAGCTGCTCGTCGCGACCGGCCGCCGGCCCAACACGGGTGGCGTCGGCCTGGAGGACGCGGGCGTGCGGCTCGACGCGCGGGGGGCCGTCGTCGTGGATGAGTTCCTGCGCACCCGTGTCCCGTCCATCTGGGCCGCCGGCGACGTCATCGGCGCGGCGCACGACAGCCAGATGGCGACGCCCGTGGGGGCGCGCGACGGCGGCATCGCCGCGCACAACGCCCTGTCCGGGGAGGCTCCGCGCCGCGTCGACCACCGTGTGATCCCGCGCGCCGTCTTTACCGACCCGCAGGTGGGCGTGGTCGGCCTAACCGACGAGGAGGCCAACGCGGCTGGCTACACCTGCTGGTGCAACACCCTACCGATGGAACTGGTCCCGCGCGCCGGGGCGATCCGCGACACGCGCGGCGTCATCAAGATGGTGGCTGACGCGGACACGAACGAGGTGTTGGGCGTGTCCATGCTCGGCGCGAACGCGGGCGAGGTGATCCACGAGGCGGCGATGGGCCTGCGCTTCCATGCCACCATCGACGATTTCATCGACCTGCTCCACGTCTATCCCACGATGGCCGAGGCGCTCAAGATCGTGGCGATCTCCCGCTACAAGGACCCCAGTAAACTCTCATGCTGCGCCGAGTAGGCGCACCTATTGGCCCGTATGACCCACGATGGCCCCACCCACGCTAACGCCGGGATGCCCGATGAGCGTCCCGCAGGAGGACACACCGCATGACCACGACCGTTGATCTGATCGTCCTGGGCACGGGCTCGGCCGCCCAGAGCGTCGCCTACCCCTGCCGTGAGGCGGGCTGGAGCGTCGTCGTCGTCGACTCACGCCCCTTCGGCGGCACCTGCCAGCTGCGCGGCTGCGACCCCAAGAAGGTGCTCGTCGGCGTCTCCGAGTTGGTGGATGGGAGCCGGCGCCTGCAGGGCACGGGCGTCTCGTCGCCCGCCCTCGCGCTCGACTGGGCGGACCTGATTCGCTTCAAGCACACCTTCGTCGACGACGTGCCCGCGAACGTCGAGGACAGTTTCACGCAGGCGGGGATCGCCACGGCGCATGGACGCGCCCATTTCGTCGATCGGACCACCCTGCGCGTCGGCGACGAGACGCTCGTCGGTCGCCATGTGGTGATCGCGACCGGCGCGCGGCACGCGCCCCTGGGCATCCCGGGCGAGGAGTACCTGACTACCAGCTCGGAGTTCCTGGACCTGGAGGCCCTGCCGCGCCGCGTCGTCTTCGTCGGCGGCGGCTATATCGCCATGGAGTTCGCGCACGTCGCGGCGCGCGCCGGGGCCGAGATCCACATCCTCCATCGGGGCGACCGGCCGCTAGAGCGGTTCGACGCCGATCTCGTCGGTCAGCTCGTCCAGGTGACACGCGACCTCGGCGTGGACATCCAGCTGAACACCACCGTGGAGGCTATCGAGAAGCGCGGCGAGGAGTTGGTCGTCCACGTCCGTGCGGGCGACGAGACGCGGGAGGTCCCGGCTGATCTGGTGGTGCACGCGGCCGGCCGTGTGCCGGAGATCGACGACCTCGACCTGGCGGCGGCGGGTATCGCGCGCGTGGAGAAAGATGGTATCACGGTCAACGACCACCTCCAGAGCGTGAGCAACCCGGCCGTGTACGCGGCCGGCGACGCCGTGGCCAGCGGCGGATTCCCGCTCACGCCGGTCGCCGGGATGCAGGGCGGTATCGTGGCGACCAATCTGCTGACGGGCAATACGCGCACGCCGACCTACGCGGGCATTCCGAGCGTGGTCTTCACCACGCCCCCGCTGGCGCGGGTCGGACTGGACGAGGCGGAGGCGCGGGCACAGGGGCTCCACGTCACGACGCGCCACGAGGATACATCGGGCTGGTACTCCTCGCGCCGCGTGGCGCTGCCGCACACCGGGTTCAAGACGCTGGTCGAGGACGGCACGGAGCGGGTTCTGGGCGCGCACCTCCTGGGCCTGCACGCCGAGGAAGTCATCAATATCTTCGCGCTGGCTATCCGCGCGGGCCTGACCACGCGCGTTCTCAAGGACATGGTCTACGCCTATCCCACGAGCGCGTCTGACGTCAGCTATATGGTCTGATGCTGCCGGCCCCGGCCGCCCCTCGCCCCTGCGCGCCGGTCGCTGCCGCGGCCACCATACGTCCGCGGCGGCGTCCAGTCCCCGGGGCATGCTTCCTGCCGGGAGGGGGGGAGGGCCCAACGAGAGTCTCTGGTTCAGTGAAAGGAACGTGGCGATGGAGGAGCAGACAGTCGTCGTCGACGGCATACGCCAGCACTGGGTCGAGGAGGGCACGGGGCAGCCCGTGGTCCTCATCCATGGTATCCCCACCGGCCCACGGCTGTGGCGCGATGTGATCCCCCGCCTACGGGGAGCACGGGTGCTGGCCTGGGAGATGGTGGGGTACGGCTCCTCGATCACGGAAGGGCGTGGCCACGATATCTCTGTCGCGCGGCAGGCCGACTATCTGACCGCGTGGATGCGTGCGATCGGCCTGCAGCAGGCCATCCTGGTCGGCCATGATCTTGGCGGCGGCGTGGCCCAGAACGTGGCGGTGCGCTCCCCAGAACTGGTCCGGGGTCTCGTGCTGATGAACTGTATTGCCTATGACTCCTGGCCCATCCCCAGCGTCAAGGCGATGCGGGCACTTGGCGCGGTGGTGGAGCGTCTGCCCACCCCCCTGTTTCGCCTGATCTTCGGCCTGTTCTTGACGCAGGGGCACACCTCCCGTGCCGGGGCACGCGCGGCAATGGCCGAACACTGGCCGCCCTACGCCGTGGCCGGCGGGGCGGCGGCCTTTATCCACCAAGTCCGTTCACTCCACGTGCAGGATACGCTCGCCGTGGCCGGGCAGCTGCCCCACCTCACCGTGCCGACGCGCCTCGCCTGGGGCACCGCAGATCGTTTTCAGAAGATCGGCTATGGCTACCGTTTGGCCCATGACCTGAAGGCGCGCCTGGACCGTATCGAGGGGGGCAAGCACTTTGTACCCGAAGATGACGCCGAGGCCGTGGCGGTGACGGTCAACGCGCTGCTCGACGAGGTCGCTCCACAACGGTAGGGTGGGCGCCAATCCTCCGCCGCCGTCGCCCCCCGCGTGTCCCCATCCAGCACCTGCCGCGCGGTCGCGGGGAGGGGGCACCTGCTGCCCGCCTGGACGGCCCGGTGTCACGATAGCTGTCACCAGCCGCAATCTGTGGCTGGTGTAAGTGCCTATTTTCACCCTGCACTCAGTACTCAGGCCCGTTTTTGTGTCCTTCCGCATCATGAGGGCAGCCTGAAACGCCATTTGAACGGGCGAAGTTCCCTCTCTAGCCCTTCTCGGCACTTTGACGACAACCTTGAGCCTTTCCCTATAAAGCTCGTTTGCCCCTGGTCTCAGCTTCGCTCTTTCCACCCCCTCCACGGCCGCCTGCATCTCCTCGCGTGTCCCTCGACCCAGCGATACGTGCGTGAGGCCGACATAACCCCGCCACTGGTCGTTGCCGTCACGCAGTGTGTGGGCCACGTAGCCCACGTAGAGAGCCTCGCCGTCTGCATCGATGAGCCTGGCCTCCAGAAGGTCGAGGGCACCCACGGGCCGCCAGATAATCGGGAGCGACGCGGATGACGAGCGGGCTGTGATGGGCTGCGGGGTCATGACGACGTCGCCTGTGCCGCCTCTATCTCTCGTAGCCTCTCGACGATCCATTGGCGCACAAGCACAGAGATGGGCAGATCCTCGTCGCAGGCCAGGGCGCGTATCTGCGCGTCCTGCTCCTCGGTCAACACCACACTGATCGTGCGCGTCTTGGCGGTCTTCCCGGCCGGTCGTGGCATCATACCGTCCTCCCCTGGCTCGTCAGGACCACCATAAACCATCATGCTGAATCACCATCCCATTTGAGAGAGCTAGCACCCTGGCACACCGCGCCAGAGGAGGGGGTGCATAGTCCGGTCACATCGGTGACGGATAGAATCGCGCTTGTTGACCGCTGGGCGGCGTGTTCCACGCTTGTGAGAGGTGCGTGACACCCCAAAAAGCAGCCGTTGCATCCGTCAAAATCGTGACCAACATGTGTACCCTATCCTCCGACGTGGTGTGCACTCTGGCCCTCCCTCTCCACAGGACCGTTCGTGGTTGGGGCTGCGGCGCCGTCGCTGTCAGCAACACGAGCACGGGACCGCGCTTGACGGTCCCGTGCGTCCTCGTCCGTCCGGCGCTGCTTCTCCGCCCGCTTCTCCACGCGCGTCGCGATCTCCTGGTCCCGGGCTGCTTGCACCCGCCCCCGTGCGGCCGCTCTCTCCTGCTGCACCACGCGCTCACGCTCAGCGCCTGTGCTTTTGCTTTGGTCCCTGGGCATGACACGTTCCTCTCTGCTCATCTGTCCCGCTGCGCGGCGCGCTGCTCTATCGCTGCCTTGGCCTCCTCTAGCGAGACACCCTCCACCAACGGCGTCATCCCGATCCCACCCGTCGGCAGTGCGTCCCAGAGCGCGCCGTTTAGCCCGTCCTGCCGCTGACGGAGCACATCGGTAGAGGGGCGCTCTTGACCGTCCCGCCGGTACTGCCACCAGGACGATGTCTTGCGAACCCACTCACCCGTCATGATGCTCCTCCTCGCCCAACGACCCGGTGCCGTCCATTCCGCCGACATCCCCCTCCACCTGGAGCGGACGGCAGGCCACGCACACGGGCACCTGTGTCAGGCCGCTCTGGTAGTATCCTCCCCCTCTGGGTCCCACGCGTGGTCGCCCGTGCCGCGAGAAGAGCGCATCCGGCGCGATGTCCGCGCCACAGTGCCCACACACGAGGGGCTCCACGGCCTGATACGCCGTCGTCGTCGTGCCATCGGACTGCCGCGCCGGCCCCACAATCCGACTCTTGCCGGGAGGCCACACCCGATGAAAGCGGGAGGTGTCGCTCATAGGGGCACGTCGATCTCGCGCGTCATGCTGATGAGGGCCTGCGTCAGCATCTGACCGTCAGCCCCCAGCGTCGCATGCGTTCGCCTCCGCTCTAGCAGACGGTGGGCCTCCCCGAGCACGCGCTCCCGCTCCAGAGTACTGGGCGGCTCGGGCGTGATGGTCACGCTAGGGGCGTCCTCTATGATGGAGATATGCACGGTGTACAGGACGTGCTCAGGCTCGCCAGCGGCCAGCTCGACCGGCGCGACGATGACGTGCTCGGTAAGGTAGCCCTGGACGACCGCCACGGCGCGCTGCTGCTCATTCATGCGTGAGCCGCCCTCTCTGTGCATAGCGTTACGCGCATTGCCGGAACGTCCCCAGCACCGACCTCAATGTTGGCAGTACCGGCTCTTCCTGCACGACAAGAGCATTCACCTCGACTTGCCACCCTTCGTCGCGCGCGACCCAGACGGCTCGCATTTCGACCAGTTTATACCCACTTTGGGTAACCATCACAACGAGCAGGTCGGCTCGCGTCCCATCGACGGAGATCGTGCCGACCCGTCGCGCGGTGTAGGCAAAGCTGGAGTCGTACGCATGCTGACGTGATAAGTCGAGCAGGACAACTTTGGTGAAGCTATCCGTATCGAGCCCGATCGCGGGCGGGAGCGATTCGCCCCGGACCAGGATGCTGGCATGCAGGCGTAGACTGGTGAACGTATCCTCATCGTAGGACGTCGGCCCGTACAAGAAATGGCCTCGCGGATCACGCGTCGAGCTTCCATCAGCTGTCCATTCAGAGGGATAGCCAACGCTATACGGCAGATCGCGCGAGATGTAGCGCTTGTAGCCGGCCGGTAACGGCGGGAGGGGTGCAGGCGTCGGTCCCGCGCACACCCTCACCGTGGGCACGGACGGACGCGCGACGCGGGCGGGCTGTCCCCACTCTTCCCGCGCATGAGCGCCTCCCATGCCGGGCATCAGCGACACGGCCACGGCCGTTAGCGCGCCGACGATTCGTCCTCGCCCTGTCCTCATCCGATAATCCCCTTATCCATCACTCATCGTTGCCATGATCTCTTTGCCGCGGGGACCGCGGCGTGCCCCGACCGCCCTTGTGGGCTTGCACGTGCGCGGCGTAGGCGTCCAGCCACTCCGGCGTCGTGACGTGCAGGTGTCCCACGCGCTCGGTACGCAGTTGACCACGGCGCACGGCATGGCGCAGCCCGCTGGGGTCTTTTAGCCCCAGGCGCTCGGTCGCCTGCCGCAAGGTCAGATACCCATCCATAGCAGGAGTGTACCTCATTGTCACCGCACGGTGACAGAGTAACGAGACGCTCCTCCAACGGCGACGCCCGACAGCGACGGATCAGCACCCCTCCTTTAGTCCTGCACACGCGTCGAAAGTGTGCACCGGCGTCACCACACGCGAGGCGCGTGTGCGGATTCCGCAGCGACAGGGTCACCAGGCACGGATAAGG